>Ga0129297_10001167_pt1 | contig 13143 bp, 10 predicted proteins | sample I18A1metaG_FD_94708 | JGI IMG/M metagenome (GOLD analysis project Ga0129297, IMG submission 94708) | Lake sediment bacterial and archeal communities from Gulf of Boni, Indonesia to study Microbial Dark Matter (Phase II) - ​I18A1 metaG | ecosystem: Environmental > Aquatic > Freshwater > Lake >... | reverse complement strand
GGCCGCCAGTACCAGCTCTTCGAATACTTCGGCGCGCCCGATGCCGAGAACGTGGTGATGCTGATGGGCTCCGGTGCCGATGTGGCCCACGAGTACGTGGAGTGGGCCCTGGCCAAGGGTGAGAAGCTCGGCGTCCTGAAGGTCCGCCTCTACCGCCCCTTCTCCATCAAGCACTTCATCAACGCCCTGCCCAAGAGCACCAAGAAGCTGACGGTGCTGGACCGCGTGAAGGAGCCGGGCGCCACGGGCGATCCGCTGTACCAGGATGTCGTCATCGCCCTGCGCGAAGCCCGGGAAGAGGGCCTCACCACCCTGGATCCCAAGGTCATCGCCGGCCGCTACGGCCTCTCCAGCAAGGAGTTCACCCCCGCCTGCCTGAAGGCCGTCTACGACAACATGACGGGCAAGACCAAGAACCACTTCGTGGTCGGCATCGTGGACGACGTGACCCACAGTAGCATCCCCGTGGATCCCGAGTTCGACATCGAGCCCGCGGACGTGAAGCGCGCCATGTTCTACGGCCTGGGTTCCGACGGCACCGTGGGCGCCAACAAGAACTCCATCAAGATCATCGCCGAGGAGGCGGGCTTCTTCGGCCAGGGCTACTTCGTCTACGACTCCAAGAAGGCCGGCGCCGTGACCGTGAGCCACCTGCGCTTCGGGCCCCGCCAGATCCGCTCTGCCTACCTCATCAAGAAGGCCAACTTCGTGGCCTGCCACCAGACCAGCTTCCTCGAGAAGTACGACATGCTGGCCGCCGCCGCCGAGGGCGCCACCTTCCTGCTGAACACCCCTTTCAGCAAGGACCAGGTCTGGGCCACCCTGCCCAAGGAAGTGCAGCAGGACCTCATCGCCAAGAAGATGAAGTTCTACGTGATCGACGCCTACGAAGTCGCCAAGAAGACCGGCATGGGCGTGCGCATCAACACGATCATGCAGACCTGCTTCTTCGCCATCTCCGGCGTGCTGCCCCGCGAGGAGGCCATCGCCCAGATCAAGAAGGCCATCAAAAAGACCTACGGCAAGAAGGGCGACGCCGTCGTCGAGAAGAACAACGCGGCCGTGGATGAGACGCTGGCAAACCTCTACGAAGTGACGATCCCGGCTTCCGTCAGCGCCACCCGCTGCCGTCCGCCCTTCGTCGCCGCCGAGGCCCCCGAGTTCGTCAAGAAGGTTGAGGCCATCATGATGGCCGGCCAGGGCGACCTGCTGCCCGTCTCCGCCTTCCCGGTGGACGGCACCTATCCCACCGCCACCACCCAGTGGGAGAAGCGCAACATCGCCCTCGACATCCCCGTCTGGGACGCCTCCATCTGCATCCAGTGCAACAAGTGCGCCCTGATCTGCCCCCACGCCGCCATCCGGCCCAAGGTCTACGATCCCGCACTGCTCTCCAAGGCCCCCGAGACCTTCAAGAGCGTGGACTACAAGGGCAAGGAGTTCGCCGGCCAGAAGTTCACCATCCAGGTGGCTCCCGAGGACTGCACCGGCTGCGGCATCTGCGTCAGCGTCTGCCCCGCCAAGGACAAGGCCAACCCCAAGCACAAGGCCATCAACATGGCGCCCCAGATGCCCCTGCGCGAGGCCGAAGCCAAGAACTACAAGTTCTTCCTCGCCCTGCCGGAGGCCGACCGCACGACCCTCAAGCTGGACATCAAGGGCACGCAGTTCATGCAGCCTCTCTTCGAATATTCCGGCGCCTGCGCGGGCTGCGGCGAGACCCCCTACGTCAAGCTGCTCACCCAGCTCTTCGGCGATCGCGCCATGATCTGCAACGCGACGGGCTGTTCCTCCATCTACGGTGGCAACCTGCCCACCACGCCCTACTGCGTGAACAGTGATGGCCGCGGCCCCGCCTGGATCAACAGCCTCTTCGAGGACAACGCCGAGTTCGGCTTCGGCATGCGCCTGGCCGTGGACAAGCACCAGGAGCAGGCCCTCGAGATGCTGCCCCGCCTGTCCGCCCTGGTGGGCGACGAGCTGATCGCCGCCATCGTGAACGCCGACCAGACCACGGAAGCCGGCATCAAGGCCCAGCGCGAGCGCGTGGCCGTCCTGAAGGGCAAGCTGGCGGCCTCCAAGTCCCCCGAAGCCCAGTGGCTCCTCCTCCTGGCCGACTACCTGGTCAAGAAGAGCGTCTGGATCGTCGGCGGCGACGGTTGGGCCTATGACATCGGCTACGGTGGTCTCGACCACGTCATCGCCCAGGGCCGCAACGTGAACCTGCTGGTGCTCGACACCGAGGTCTACTCCAACACCGGCGGCCAGGCCTCCAAGTCCACGCCCATCGGCGCGGCGGCCAAGTTCGCCATGGGCGGCAAGAGCCAGCCCAAGAAGGACCTCGGCATGATCGCCATGGCCTACGGCAACGTCTACGTCGCCAAGGTCGCTCTGGGCGCCAAGGACGTGCAGACGGTCAAGGCCTTCCAGGAAGCCGAGAGCTTCGACGGCCCCTCCATCATCCTGGCCTACAGCCACTGCATCGCCCACGGCTTCGACCTCGTCCAGGGCTGCGAGCAGCAGAAGCTGGCGGTGGACTCCGGCCACTGGCCGCTCTACCGCTTCGACCCCCGGCGCATCGCCCTCGGCGAGAGCCCGCTGGTCATGGACTCCCCGGCCCCGAAGGTCGACCTGGCCTCCTACGTCCGGAATGAGACCCGCTACCGCATGGTCGAGCAGATGAACCCCGAGGGCTTCAAGGCCCTGCTGGCCTCCGCCCAGCGCGAAGTGACCAACCGCTACGCCACCTACGAGAACATGGCCAAGCTGACCATGCCCGTGAAGAGCGTCGAGGACCAGGCGGAAGTGAAGTAGTCCAAGCCGTTTTCTTGCCAGACGGGCGCCGGAAACTCCGGCGCCCGTTTTTCATACTCCGTTCATGGGATCTGTGTAACAGGGCTCCCAGACTTTCCATCCAAAGGCCTGTCCCAACCCGAAACGGAGGCGTCCCATGGACCTCAGGACAAACTACCTTGGATTCGATCTACCGCATCCGCTCATGGTAGGTGCTTCACCGCTGGCGCTTGACCTGGACAAGGTGAAGCGTCTGGAGGACGCCGGTGCAGCGGCCATCGTGATGCCCTCCCTCTTCGAGGAGCAGATCACCCGGGAGCAGAACGGGACCATCCTGGACATGGATCTCCACTCCGAGAGCTTCGCGGAAGCCATCTCCTACTTCCCTCAGCCCGAGGACTTCCGCCTCGGACCCGAGAACTACCTGGAGCAGATCCAGAAGGTCAAGAAGGCGGTCGGCGTGCCCGTCATCGCCTCCCTGAACGGCACCACGCCTCTGGGCTGGCTGGACTATGCCAAGCAGATCCAGCAGGCGGGCGCGGATGCACTGGAGCTCAACGTCTATTTCATGGCCACGGATCCCGTCGAGAGTGGGGAAACCCTTGAGCGCAGGACCATCGACCTGGTGAAGGCCGTGAAGGGCACCGTGAAGCTGCCTGTGGCCGTGAAGCTCTCCCCATACTTCAGTGCACTTCCCCACTTCAGCAAGAGCCTCGAAGCCGCCGGAGCGGATGCCCTCGTGCTCTTCAACCGCTTCCTCCAGCCGGATATCGATATCGAGAACCTGGAAGTGGCACCGGCCATCGAACTCTCCACACCCCAGGCCCTGCGGTTGCGGGTCCAGTGGCTCGCTCTGCTGTATGGGAACCTCAAGATTCCCATGGCCGTCAGCGGCGGAATCCACTCGTCCGAAGATGCCATCAAGGCGGTCATGGCCGGTGCCGGTGCGGTCCAGATGGTCTCTGCGGTCTATCAGCAAGGACCGAGCGTCTTCACCAAGGTTCTCGAGGGCATGAGCCAGTGGCTGGGCGATCACGAGTACGATTCCCTGGTTCAGATGCGGGGCTCCATGAGCTTGCAGAAGTGCCCCAACCCCAAGGCTCTCGAGCGTGCGAACTACATGCGCGTGCTCACGGGCTGGAAGGTCTGAGCTCGAACGTCAATATTAAAGATAGAGCGGGCTCCGGGAGCCCGCTCTTTCTTTGGCAACGCCATTTCTACCAGTGGTTGTAGCGGACTCGATCCTCGTTGAAGCGATCCTCGCGCAGGGCTGGGACATTGTCGGCATAGCCCAGGGGAACCAGGGCAAAGGGGGAAACCCGCTCCGGGATGTGGAGGAGCTTTCTCAGGGGCTCCATTCGCTCCTCGCGGGGGTACACGCCCACCCAGACACTGCCGAGGCCGTGGGCATGCGCCGCCAGCAGGATGTTCTGGGTGGCCGCTGCACAGTCCTGCACCCACATGCCGGCGTGCTTCTCCCGCCCCGGCTCTCCACAGACGAGGATGGCCACCGGCGCCTGGCTGACCATGCCTGCATAGGGGTGGAGCGTCGGGATCTTCTCCAGGAGGAGTTCGTCATCGATGACCACGAAGTGCCAGGGCTGCTCATCGGCGGCGGAGGGAGCCTGCATGGCTGCCCGGAGCACATCCTGGACGAGGGTGGGATCCACCTCCTTCTTGCGAAAGCTCCTGGCGCTGTACCGGGTCAGGATGGCTTGAATGGCGTCCATGGATCCTCCTGCGGTTGGTGGACGTACGGGAAGCGCGTATCATGCTCCGAGCTTCAGATGCCAGCCTTGCCTGGGCTGTTCATCCTCCGGACGGGCGGTCGATCCGCCTTCGAAAGGCCACGCCCATGCCCGACACCATCCGCCTCCCCTGGCTTCACGACCGGCACAGCCACACCTCCTTCTATGCGTCCCTGATCGGCTGCCAGAGCCTTTCGACCCTGACCCCGGACGAGGCCCTTGCGGCGATGAAGGCGCTCCCCGAAGATCAGCTCTCCGTGGTCTTCGGCTGGCACAGCGCCCGCCTGCCGCTGACGCGGGAGGGACTCCGTGACCTGCCTCCGGCGATCATCGTCAACGTGAGCATGCACGGATTCGTGCTGTCGGAGCCCGCTGTGGGACGGCTCGAGGCCACCCAGCCGGATGTGGCCGCCCACCGTGATGATCCCGAGTGGTGCGAGCGGAACCTGCCCATGCTGCTCGAGCTGTTCAGCCGCACGGCCGGCCTTACGCCTGCCAAGCTCGACAGCTTCATGGAGCGCATGGAGGTTCAGGGGCTCGGTGTGGTGGACGACATGCTGCTGCCCGGGGAGGAGGCTTTCCAGGTCATCCGCCAGTCCCGGTGGGCGGAGCACATCCAGTGCTGGGCCACGCCCCGAACCTACCGGACCCTGAGTCCAGCTTCCCAGGGGGCCTTGGCTGGCTTGAAGCTGTTCACGGATGGCGCCCTTGGATCCCGCACGGCGGCCCTGCGGGGCACCTTCCTGGACGGCCGGGAAGGCCTTCTCCTCTACACGGACGAAGAACTGGCCAGCGCTCTTTCCGACGCGGCTGGCTGCCAGAAGGCGATCGCCATCCATGCCATCGGCGACCTGGCCATCGAGCAGGTAGTGACGACGCTCGAGCGGCTGGACAAGGCCGGGATCCGCTTTCCAAAAGTCCGCCTCGAGCACGTGCAGTTCATCGATGAGGCCCAGGCGCGCCGGGCCCGGGATCTGGGGCTCGTGCTCTCCATGCAGCCCAACTTCAACAGCGACAGCCGCGATTATGCGGACCGCCTGGAGGGGCGGTGGCTCGAGATCAACAACCCCTTCCGCATGCTCATCGACCGGGTTGGCTTCATTCCCGGGAAGGATCTGCTCCTGGGTTCCGATGGCATGCCCCACGGCGTCGAGTATGCCCTCCAGTGGTGCCTGTTCCCCGCCTATCCTGGGCAGCGCCTGACCCTCGAAGAGCTGGTGGCAGGCTACGGCCTGAGCGAGTTCGGGAAGGGGGAAAGCCTTCTGGAGATCGATGCAGCCGAGAAGCGGGTGAGACTCCTGGGATCGTCCTGCTGATCCCTACAGCACGGCTTCGATCTCGGTCTCCGTCAGGATCCGGTGGCTCCGCTTGGCAAGGGCGAGGATGCGGTCGATGCGCTCGGGACTCGGGTCGTAGCCGTTCATCTCGAGCCAGTATTCGATGTTGCTCCGGCCGGCCACGGGGCCGATCTCGATCTCCTGGCGCCGTCCCACCATGGCCGCAGGCACTCCGGAGTAGACCGCATCCGCCAGGGCCACATCCCCCTGCCGGAGCGCCTTCACGATGGCTGCGGCATGCACGCCGGTACCGGTGCGGAAAGCATCCCTGCCCAGGACCGGGTAGTTGACCGGGATGCTGATGCCGCAGAGATCGGCGACCCGGGCCGCCAGGGCCGGAAGATCCGTCAGATTCCCCCGCCACATGCCCATCAGGGTGAGATTGACCATGAGCTGATCCAGGGCGACATTGCCGGAGCGCTCGCCGATGCCCAGGATGGATCCGTGGAGACGGTCCGCACCCGCCTCGAAGGCGGCGATGGCGTTGGCCACGCCCAGGCCGCGGTCGTTGTGGCCGTGCCAGTCGATGCGGATGGGGGCCTCGCGGACGATCTCCTCCTTCACGAAGCGCACGAGGTTGCGCACGCCATCCGGCGTCGCATGACCGCATGTGTCGGACAGGCAGATCGCCTGGGCACCCTCGTCGATGGCCGCACCGTAGATGGTCTTGAGCTGGTCCGGGGGCGTCCGGGTGGTGTCTTCCGTCACCATCATCACGGGGACGTCGTTCCGTCGACAGAAGGCCACCGCATCCCTCGTGAGCTTCACGAGGTGGCTCAGGTCCCAGCCTTCGGCCCCCATGCGGAGCAGGCTGGAGCCGAGGAAAGCGCCTGCTTCCAGTGCGATGCCGACCTTCTGCTGGACTTCCGCCAGCTGGGCCAGATCCGCTTCCACAGTCCGGACGGCTGAATTGGGTGATATCGGCAGGCGATGGTCCCGGATCTCGATGAGGAGCGCCTTGACGGCTGCGGATGCCTGGGGGCCGGCTCCGGGCATGCCGAGGTCCACGGCATCGATGCCGAGGCGAGTAAGCCGGTGCAGGAGGTCCCGCTTGGCGGCGATCTCCGGATCCCGGACGGAAGGACTCTGGAGTCCATCCCGCAGCGTCTCGTCCTGGAGCAGGGGTCTTCGCGCCGGCGCTTCCTGTCGTCCGGGACGGTTCCAGTCGTGAATCATGTCGGGGATCCGCATGTTCCCAGGGTATCAGCAGGCCCGGTGAGCGTCCCGGGGGCCTTGGCAGATCCTTTCCTCGAATGCGAAAAAGGATGTTCGTGAAGTTCCTATCCCTGAAGGGTTACCATGTGGGATCAACCCGCGAGGAACCTATGCCCGTCGTCAACCCGAAACAGTATCTCTCCATGCTGGAACGCGCCAAGCAGGGACGGTTTGCGTATCCGGCCTTCAACGTCACCTCCACGGAGACCGCCAATGCGGTGCTGCTGGGGCTGAAGACCGCCAACTCCGACGGCATCATCCAGGTCTCCACCGGCGGCGCGGAGTTCTTCTCCGGCCTGGGCGTGAAGAACATGGCCAAGGGGGCCATCGCCCTGGCGGACTACGTGCGCTACATGGCGGACCAGTACGACGTCAACATCGCCCTGCACACGGACCACTGCCACCCCAAATACCTCGAGACCTTCGTGCTCCCCATCCTCGAGGAGACGGAACGGCGCTGCGCTGCGGGACGCCCCCCCGTCTACAACGCGCACATGTTCGATGGCAGTGAACTGTCGCTGTCTGAGAACATCGCCAAGTCCGTGGAGCTGCTTACGCGCTGCGCCAAGTGCGACGTGATCCTCGAGGTGGAGACCGGCGTGGTCGGCGGCGAGGAGGATGGCCATGACACCTCCGGCGTGGGCAAGGAGAAGCTCTACACGACTCCGGCGGACATGGTCGCGGTGCACAAGGCGCTCTCGCCCATCGGCCGTTACATGCTGGCAGCCACCTTCGGCAACGTGCATGGCGTCTACAAGCCGGGCAACGTTGTGCTGAAGCCCAAGATCCTGCGGGATGGCCAGGAGGCCATTGCCCAGGCCTGCGGCGGCGCCTCCTCGATGCTCGTATTCCACGGCGGGTCTGGTTCGACTCTCGAGGAGATCCACGAGACGCTGGAATACGGCGTGGTTAAGATGAACATCGATACGGACACGCAGTATGCCTTCACGCGTCCCATCGCCGAGCACATGTTCAAGAACTACGACGGCGTCCTGAAGATCGATGGCGAGGTCGGCAACAAGAAGACCTATGATCCGCGCAGCTACCTCAAGAAGGCGGAGCAGGGCATGGCGGATCGGGTCGTCGTGGCCTGCAACGACCTCCGTTCCACCGGGAAGACGGCAGGCCGGACACTCTAGGCTGAACCGCAGATGACCTCAAGGGCCCTTCCCATCGGAGGGGCTCTTTGTTTCAGGCTTTGAGGAACACCGCGGCATGGCTTCGTGGAATGGAAGGACGCGCCTCCAGACGGAAGCCCGCCCCTTCCGCAGCTCGGAGTTCCTGTGCAAAGCGTGAAGCCCGCACATGACCCGACGGCTCGGCCAGCAGGAGCGTTCCCTGTGCTTTCAGAGTCTGGAATGCCTCACGAAAGAACGTATGGTCCGAGGGCATTTCATGCACGACCGCGAAGGCCAGGATGAAGTCCACCTGCCCCACGTAGTCCCCCACATTCATGGACGTGGGAGAGGCTTCCCGGAGCACCACTCGATCCAGGAGCAGGTTCCGCTCCGCTCGTCGTCGCAAGGCCTCGAGCATTCGCGGCTGGAGATCAACCGCGAGGATGCGACCGTTCTCACCGACGCGTCGCGCCAGCTCCAGGGTGAAGAAGCCCATGCCAGGTCCTGGTTCCAGGACGGTCATTCCGGGCCTTACGTAGGGACGGATGATCCGGTCCGGGTCCTGGATCCATCGCCGGAGCGGGCTCGCCAGCAGATAACCCATCCACCAAGGGCAGACATGGCTGGACATGGATCACCTCCGCGGCATACCGGATCAGTCGAACAGCCGCATTCCACACTGGTAGCACTCACCTGACTCCAGCGTCTTGTGGCTCATGGGCCCACTGAGGTTCCGGTTGCAGTTCGGGCAGTACAGATCCAGGCGTCGGCAGAACTTCTGGATCATGGTGATGAAGGTGTAGGCCAGACCCGCGAAGAAGGCGATGGCGCCGACCTTGAACACCAGCATCGAACGGGGCGTGATGGGGGTCTTCGAAAGCCACATGGAGGTGCAAAGCGTAATGAACAAGAGGGACAGGCCGATGCGGAGGAGCAGGATCTTCCTGCGCTTCGCCAGCTGAAGATTGTTGGTGAACAGCTGCCTATCCACAGGACACTCCTATAGACGTCAGGCGGCGCATGCCGCCAGGGGTCTTGATGTGGGCGACCAGACCAGCCGCTTCACCAGGTTGGGGCATTGATACCACGAAATCGCCTGTGAACCCTATGGCCCGCATCATCGCAGCGATGGCCTCCGCGTCAGGGTGGATTCCTTCAAGCCCGACGAGCCTGCAGCCTTGGTCCTCCAGCCGATCGGCGGGATGGAATGGGGACAGCCATTGGATGAGGAGGGGCGCGACGCCTGAATACGGGATGGATCCGTCCCGGGGCACGGTGATCTGCCACTCCAGGGCATCACGGCTCATCAGCTCGATGTCTCCTAACGCGTGCGAGACGCGGTCCGAGGCGGTCTGTATACGAGTGGTGCAGGCCACCCACCCGCGGAGCGAAGGCAGTGACTCCGAGGAGAGCTGGTCCAAGTGGAACCAGCGAGGGCGCTGAGGGGCAGCGGCCTGGGGGTCGATGGCGATCACTTCCAGATAGCTCGAACGGCCAAGTCCAAGCAACAGGTTGTGCGTTCCCATGCGGGCGTGCCGCCCTCCTGGCTGCATGGGAACACCCAGGAGGTCGGCGACGAACCGCTCTCCCTCCGACAACGTTGGAGCCGTTATAACGAGGTGATCCAGGCTCGATCTGATCAGAGGGGACTCTCCCGGTGTGAGCTCTTGAGTGCCGGAATGCGGCTGCGACTCGTTCCCGTGGGACGGGCGGTTGGGTTCCTGCAGGTGGCCGAAAAGACTTGCGCTTGCTTCAGGGAGACCTGCCACTTGTGACGTACATCATCGTAAGCCGCAGTGGGTGCCGTATCCCGGCCACAGGTGATTATGATCCGACTTAACTGAGGGAATAATGTCGGTTTTCGCTGATATATTATCTCGATTGCTGTGATCCGGCCTTTCTTGGTTTCCCGTTCGAGCAATCTGCATGGCATCGGATTATTCCTCGCATAATCCTTGGGCCATGGCCCTCTCGAAGACCGGTCGCCTTGAGGCCAGATACAGCGGGCACCTTTGTCCAACGCGCTTGCAGGCTGGCTTGACATCAACAAGAAGCATGGCATGCTCTTGTCCCAGAGCCCGACATCCGTTTCCGCCTCACGTCAGGTGATGTTTGACATACCAAGGATGCGCTCTAGCTTCCCAATAATGCATTTCACCTTGGACGATTAGGAATCCGAGGAGAGACGCCCGTTCGATCGCGCTTCATCGCGCCGGTCGAAACCGTCGGCCCTTCACGCCTGAAGTGGTGGCCAGGACGGCGTGTCTGCCTCTCCCCGCGATTTTTTCTGCGCAGCCCTTCTCTGCATTCAAGTCTGCGAGCTTTTTCGCATCCGCACTTGACGTTGAAGGGGACCCTGGCATCCTCATCAGTCACTATCCACACCTAACAAGGAGGCTTCATGAAGTCTTACGTTCTATCTGCGGCCGTCGCCGCGATCCTCGCAGGGACGTTCCTGTCCTGCGGCAAAACCAGCAACGAGATCAAGATCGGTGGTGTTGCTCCTCTGACCGGTGAAGCCGCGACCTTCGGCGCCTCCACGAAGATGGGCATGGATCTGGCCATCGAGGAATGGAATGCCAAGGGTGGCATCGACGGCAAGAAGATTGCGCTGGCTTTTGCTGACGACAAGGGCGATCCCGCTGAGGGCGCCACGGTCTACACGAAGCTGATCCAGCAGGACAAGGTGGTCGCCGTCGTCGGCCCCGTGATGTCCAAGGTCGCTCTCGCCGGCGCCCCCATCTGCCAGGCCGCCCAGATCCCGATGATCAGCTCCACGGCCACCAACCCCAAGGTCACTGAAGTCGGCGACTACATCTTCCGCGCCTGCTTCATCGATCCCTTCCAGGGCACCGTCGGCGCCAAGTTCGCCTTCGAGACCCTCGGCGCCAAGAAGGCCGCCTGCCTCTTCGACGTGGGCAACGACTACACCAAGGGCCTCTCCGAGTTCTTCCAGGAGAAGTTCAAGGCTCTGGGCGGCGAGATCGTCGCCTTCGAAGGCCACGCCACCGGCACCACCGACTTCAAGGCCCAGCTGACCAAGATCATCGCTGCCAAGCCTGACATCATCTTCGTGTCCGACTACTACAACGATGCTGCGCTGGTTGCCAAGCAGGCCCGCGAGCTCGGCTACAAGGGCACCATGGGCGGCGGCGACGGCTGGGATTCCCCCAAGCTCACCGAGATCGGCGGAGCCGCTGTGGAAGGCTGCTGGTTCTCCAACCACTACGCTGCTGACGACACGACCCCCGTCGTCCAGGACTTCGTGAAGAAGTTCAAGGCCAAGTATAACGCTGAGCCCGATGCCCTCGCCGTGCTGGCCTACGACGGCGTCAACATCATGCTCGACGCCATCAAGCGCGCCGGCAAGACCGACGGCCCCTCGATCCAGGCTGCCCTGAAGGCCACCGACATCTCCGTGGTCTCCGGCAAGGTCAAGTTCGACGAGAAGCGCAACCCCGTGAAGTCCGCCGTCGTCGTCGAAGTCAAGAACGGCAAGGTGGTCTACCGCACGACCGTCAATCCCTAACACGGACACGACATTCACCTTGGAAGGGGTGGCCTCCGGGCCCCCCTTTCCTTTGTAAGGGGTCCAAACACTCATGGAAATCTTCAGCTTTCAACAGCTCGTCAACGGCCTTCAGCTCGGGTCCATCTACGCGCTGATCGCTCTTGGCTACACGATGGTCTACGGCATCGTTCGCCTGATCAACTTCGCCCACGGCGATTTCTTCATGATCGGAGCCTATGCGGCCTACGCGGCATTCTTCCTGTTCAACGCCTACATCGCCAAAGGCAACGGCTTCACCTTTGTCGCCCTGATCGTCGCCATGCTCGTCTCGGCGTCCGTTGCCATGCTCTCCAACCAGCTCGCCTACAAACCGCTTCGCTACAAGCCGAAGCTTTCGTCGCTGGTCACGGCCATCGGCGTGTCCATGTTCATCGAGTACTTCTTCTCCGCCTTCCCCCCCATCGGCCCCTCCATGCGTGGGTTCCCTGAGATCCTGCCCCGGACGATGTACACGATCGGTGGCGCGCAGGTTTCCAACTACGTGATCATCGACTTAACGGTGGCTGCGGCCCTGATGACCGGACTGACGCTCCTCGTCCAGAAGTCCCCCCTCGGCAAGGCCATGCGTGCCGTCTCCCAGGACAAGGATGCTGCCAAGCTCATGGGCATCGACGTGGAGAAGATCATCACCCTCACCTTCTTCATTGGTGGCTCCTTCGCGGGCGCGGCGGGCCTGCTCGCCGGGTTGACCTACCCCCGCATCAACCCCTACATGGGCATTCTGCCCGGCCTCAAGGCCTTCATCTCTGCCGTGCTGGGCGGCATCGGCAACATCCCCGGAGCCATGCTCGGCGCCTACATCATGGGCATCGCAGAGACCATCGCCAACGCGTACAACTCGCTGCTCGGCGAAGGGATCGCCTTCGTGATCCTCATCGTCGTCCTCCTGGTGAGGCCCACCGGCATCCTCGGCGAAAAGACCGCCGACAAGATTTAGGGAGAGTGGAATGGGCAATATCAGACTTCCCCGCCTGTTGATCGCAGGCCTTATCTTCTTCATCGTGGTCGCGCTGCTCAGCCCCGATGTCACGGGTATCCTGAACGGCTATTTCATGGTGATCATCGAGCGATCCCTGATCTTCGTCATCCTGGCCATCAGCCTGAACCTCATCAACGGCATCACGGGCCAGTTCTCGCTGGGTCACATGGGATTTGCGGCCGTTGGAGCCTACGTCTCAGGGACGCTCACATCCATCATCTGGAAGCTCAATCCCAATTCCCTGCCGAGCTATCTGCCGTTCATCATCGCCATCATCATCGGCGGCATCGCCGCGGGGTTTGTTGGCTTCCTGATCGGGTTCCCCTCCCTGCGTCTCAAGGGCGACTACCTGGCCATTGTGACCCTGGGCTTCGGTGAGATC
>Ga0129297_10001166_pt1 | contig 13148 bp, 16 predicted proteins | sample I18A1metaG_FD_94708 | JGI IMG/M metagenome (GOLD analysis project Ga0129297, IMG submission 94708) | Lake sediment bacterial and archeal communities from Gulf of Boni, Indonesia to study Microbial Dark Matter (Phase II) - ​I18A1 metaG | ecosystem: Environmental > Aquatic > Freshwater > Lake >... | reverse complement strand
CTGAAGGTCCCCTTGAATGATAGCAGCATTACTGCCAACAAGCTCATCGCACCGAATTTGTGACGGACATTCGTCAAGAAGAAGTAGAGCAACTGAGAGGAGAGAGCGTGGGATCAGAGGTTTATGCTCTTGGCCGGAAACCATCCCTTGGCCATGTCGCTGACATAGATAACCTTAGGCCTTACTTTCACTACCGAGGTTGGAACTGCCTCGAAAAAAGACTTGTACTCGGGCAGTTTGTCGTATACCATTCGTCTTCCCCTCTCAGCTTCTGAGCTTTCCAGCACCTCTGCTACGCCGCCGATCTGAATGAACCTGTTAGGAATTCGATTGTCTGCCGCCAAAGCCACTTTGGGGTTGCGCTTGATATTGGCCATGCTTTTCCCGCCCTTCTCAAGTATGAGGTATATCGTCAAGGCTTCGTTGGCGTAGAATACTGAGGTAGCCCAAGGGGTGCCGTCGCCGACCGTTGCCAAGGTGCAGGCTTTGCACAGACCAAGAATCTCCGACGCTACATTCTTCGCCTCGTCCTCAGAACGTTGAGAATTCATGCTAACCACGCTGGATCTCCTGAGGAATTGGATGACCTGATGCCTAGGCGCGGATCCGGAGTCTTGCTCATCGCTTATCCCACCTGCTTCACTCGCTCGAGTTGTATGTTTGACCGGCCTCTCTAAGGGTCGACCGCGGGCTGGTAATGAACATTCTCAGATCGTCATAGAGATGATTTCTGTACTCTTCCAGGCCTTTCTCTCTCCACTCGCCTTCAACGTACTTCGAATACTTCCTGATTCTCAAGTGTCTCTGTAACCGCTGCAACAAGGGCACGCTGACACCGTCCAACCACTCATTCAGTTCTCTGTAGCCCTGGCCTGTGCGTTCGGTGCTACGTTTCACATGTTCATCGAGAGAAGGCATCCGCTCAACCCTTTCCGAAACCTGCTTAGAACATTTCCATCTGGGGCACTGAGTAGGTATGTGTGCTCTTCAACGATTTCAAACAACGGCTTCATGTTTCTTCATTAGGAGAGTATGCAGATTCCTTCCATTTGTATCTCGCGGGTTAGTACCGATTAGGCAAGTGTCCAGTATGGTCAACGCGGGAAGCATGAGGGCAAGTGAAAGTTAGAAACCAGCAGGAGGAGTGCTGAATACTGCCGGCGCGAGACTAAAACGTTGTCTACCTGCAGGCCAATTCCTCTTTGAAAGCTTCAAGCCGTCAGGGCTGAAACATGTCAGCAGCCAAGTAGGATGCTGCAGTAATCTGAGTTTTGACAGAATAATGCTCGTTTCGTTCAACGTAGCAAAAGGGCAGCGGTAAAGCGCGACAGCCGGCTCGTTCAGGCGATTAAGTATCGGAAGATGATGCGTGCTGTCAGCTAAGAGATCTTCGCGACGAAGTTTTCTGATCGCGCTCTCGGGTTTGGCGGGAGGGTTGGCCGCCGGGGGCTTGATCTGGTATCTCTCGAGACCCCTCACGATAGGCGAGAAGCCTGTCACTACCCTCACAAGCACCGCGACCATGACCGAACTTGTAACTAGTTCGAGCGTTCTCTCTGGATACGCTCGCTTCGACCCAAGAGATGCCTCGACTTTTTCCAATCCTCTACGTGTGCCTAGCCCTTCGGGAGAGGTCTTTGGAATAATCGAGTCGCCCTCAAATGCTTCAATCAACGTGAAGTCCAGAAGCCTTGAAATATTGCCTGGGAAGCCGACGGAGTTGTGGGTCTATGAGGTGGGTCATAACGGAAAGCAAGTAATCAACCCCGTGCTGAGGCTGAAGAAGGATGAAACCTTCAAGGCGACTCTTGCGAACGGCATATCTCAAAAGACGATAATACACTGGCATGGAATGATCGTCGACTGGAAGAATGACGGCCACCCAAGCTATGCCATCGGTCAAGACCAAACCTACGATTACAGCTTCCAAGTGTACAACCGAGGCGGGACCTACTGGTATCACCCACACCCGCATCCTGCGGCTCAGCAGGTGTACAAAGGTCTAGCAAGCTTCTTCATCGTCCAAGACCAGAACGATGAAAGGGTCACAAAATCGCTAGACTTGCAGTTAGGTACTACGGACATCCCGCTCATGATTCAGGACAAGAGATTCAATGACGCTGGGCCACTCGAATACAGCCCTACCCCGGACGAAAATTTCATGGGTTTTCTCGGCGACATGATACTCGTGAACCTCACTCCCAACCCATACTTGGAAGTGACCACCCGCGTCTATAGGTTCAGGATTCTCAACGCCTCTAGCGCAAGAGCGTACAGACTAGCTCTGGTCCGAGGCAGTGAGAGGCACCCCTTCTACATCATTGGCGTCGACGCCGGTCTCTTGGAGAAGCCGTACAAAGTGGATGAGGTGTTTGTAGGACCAGCCGAGAGAGTAGAGATACTCTTGGACCTGAGGACCCTGTCTCCGGGCGACGTGATCTTTCTGAAAAGTCTCCAGTTTGATCCAATGCACGCAGAGGAACTGTTGATGGGTGAAATGGCGGGTGGAATGGCGGGCGGGTCAAGATTAGAAGATGGAGAAGATTTCCACATACTCAAACTTGCTGTTAAGGACAAGGTCACATATGACGCTCAGATTCCTGAGAAACTATCGGTGATTGAGCCTATTGACATCTCCGCGGCCGAAGAGAGGCCAATATCCCTCTCAGCGTCCATGGCGATGAAGGAAGGCCGGCACCTGATGCGGTGGCTAATAAACGGGGAGAGCTTCGACATGAACACCTATCCAATTCAAACAACCAGAGACAAAGTCGAGATATGGAAAGTTACTAACTCAGTGCAGAGTATGCCTCACCCTATGCACATTCATGGCTACCTCTTCCAGGTGCTGGAGAGGACCGATAGTCCGCCCCAAATAAGAAGGCTCGCGGTAGATAGCCAAGGCAGAATCCCGACAGACCTCGGATGGAAGGACACAGTTCTAATATGGCCTCAAGAGACAGTAACGATAGCTATAGACTTCAAAACAAGATTTGCCGGAGAGCAGAACTACCTCTTCCATTGCCACAACCTAGAGCATCAAGACGGCGGAATGATGATAAATTACAAGGTAACCTAGGCGCAGGTTTCGAGGCCGGCATAGTCATCGTGCTGCCATTACAGATTATGCTTAGGGCATCTTGGAGATTATGCGATTTGCTTCAGAAGACTAGAGCGTTCATGGCGCTCTCTATTATGTTCATGATGCTTTCCTCACCGATCGGGATCTTCCGACTCATGGCCTTAGATTCTCTCGGCACCGGAATCCTGAGTGCACTTTACGGGTTGCATTCCGTCATCATGGTTTTCGGTTTTCTAGCTGTGATGATCATGACCGAGAGAGTCGCTGGATTGGCGGCACTTCCAATTGGAAGGAATGCTAGAGGTCAGAGCGCCTTGGTTCCGCTGATTGTTCTTGGTTTAGTCGCCGAGACAGTTGGGTATGTAATCGGGCCACCAGTCTTGAGGTACTTCGGCGCTGCCTTGCTGGTTGCCGGATGTATCAGTTTCTTCTTGACCTTGAGATTGTTGAGGAAGAATACTGAGGCCAAACTGCCATTTGACTTCATGATGCTTTCAGTTACGTCGCTAACAGCGGCTGCTGTAGCGTCAGCGTTTACCCTTCCCGTCTACAACACTGGGTTCATCATGTTGCTCATTGCGTTTCCAGTCTTATTCATACTTGGCGAGCGCGTTGAATTGACTAGGTTCGTTTCAGGCGCCGTGGGTATATCGAGGTTCAGGCTGGCGGTTGTAATCGCCGGCGTAGGCATTGCGTTATTTATGATGGGGTCTGCCACCTCGTTCCGGACTTTGTCAAGTCTAGCTTTGCTGTTCGGCTCCGTGTTTCTGGTCATGGTCTTTCTTTCAGCTCTGATCGCTGAGAAACACAACGTGGGGCAGCTACTGAGATCTGGGAGGCCTCTCCAACGCTATGTGCTGTGCATGTAAGCGTAGCATACGCGTGGGGTCTGATTGGAATGATTCTGGCCGTAACCTACTTGTTGAGCGGATACAGGCTGGATCTGTACGATTCTTTCATCCATGCCATGACAATTGGATTCGTAGGTACAATGATGCTTGGTCACGGACCCGTGATATTGCCCACGGTTCTTGGGAGGAGATTCAGTGAAGAGAAGCTAACCCTTGTTCGCTAGATACACTCACGCTCGCAGTACTCGTACGAGTTTTCGGTGAGCCGCTTCTGCTTGCGTCCAACTGGGCTCCACTAAGCCTGGTTGTGGCGGTCTCTGGATGGCTCGTCCTAGTAGCAGTGATACTCTTTGTCCAAACAGTTGTGGCAGGGATGAGGCAGATCCTCGGTGCCAAGAGTTTGAAGCGCGAATAACGCGGTGCCCTCGTGGAATACTGAGCTTCACGTCCTCTATTGGCTAGCTTCACAGAACGAGCATCAGAAAGACAGTGGGTGACCGCAACTCTCACGTGTAGTCAACTTAGAAGGTAGCGCGTCCAGAGGTAACGTTACGAGAACATCAAGGTGATTATCGCAAGCTAAGTTCAATCTATCTATCAATCGGATTCATTGGGAGATATCGTGCTGGCAAGGGGTATTCTAGCGAGATAGGTAGGCGCATCCCGATCGCCTGATCAATCACAAGCCTTACCCTCACTGCCGGCTCGATCTTTTTTGCTCTTTCAATTGCTGACTAACCACGGGAGCGTCGAATCTCATGATCCTCGCCTCCAACGCTAGATGTGCACACGCCTCCTCGCCTTCTTGACGCTATGCAGAACTTCGGGCATGAGAGGAACGTTGGGCCTTGCCAACAGGTAATCTTTCTAATACTGACATCGACAAGGATTCTTTCATCATGGTTGTGCCGGTAGAAGCTCTGTGAACTTGACCAACCGTATTTTTCCTCGAAAAGATGCTTGACGTGATCCTTGTCCACGCCAGGATCGTCTAATGGCTCAGCCTTGGCGTCGCCTCGGATCATGACGCCCTTGTTCTCGAGCGGGTTGACAGCGTCTCTAACGTCCACCGTGAACGAAACTCTTGGGTGCGATCGCAAGTTTCGAAGCTTCTTGGACTCTCTAGAAAAGAGAAAGTACGCGTGGCAGTTACTTGAATCGAAGATGAAGAAGACTGGCACAAGATGCGGTCTATTTCGCATATCTGTCGTACAGAAATACGCGAATGCCTCTTCCGTGAGGATACGCTTCGCGGTGACTGGTGCTTGGCTCATTCGGCGGATCTCTCCAGAGCTAGCGGTTTAGTTTCCCTCATGTAACTGAAACGGCCGATCTCTACCTCTACGAGAAGTCGGCTAATGAACAGGGTTGTTCTCCAGGGCTTGGGAAGTAGGCTCCTCTTCGCCGCGTAAAACGCTGCGTACTTCGGGTACTTCTTGAGGAGTAATCCTCGCACTCTTAGAGCTCTTCTCAAGTTACTCAATACATCAAAGATTCCGTAGATCTTGGCTCTTCCCTCGATCAATACGGCCCTGTTGTTTGCGAGATCGCTGGGATCGCGAATATCGATTAGGAACGCGACTCTTTCGTTCTGCCGGAGGTTTTTCAGCTTCTCTGCAACCCTCGATATGGTAAGAAAAAGACTATTGCCCTCCTGGACGAATATTACGGGTGTTACTTGGGGATTACCCCGAGAGTCCGCGGTGCCAAGGTAGCCGAAATATCCCTCTTCCAGTAACCACCTCACTTCTGCAGGAAAGTCTGGGACTTCACGATGCAAGACCGTCAGTTACCTCTAGCGAGTTCGCAGCGACTAGCCAGAGAGACCTGAATTCTGGGAAATGGATAGGTATTCTTAGAGCTCGATTCGATAAGAATCAGGTAGCTCCTAATGCGAGCGGAGTCGATCACACGCCATCTAGTCCTAGAAGAAGTCTCTAAGCGCAACCTTGCTGACGTTGCTAATGTTTCATTTTTCCAAGTCTTCACGATTGTGATGAGCAATATTGAGTCGAAGTTCATGACGGGATCGGTCCGGATGGAAAGCGCCCGGAAGGGCCATCAAACCCACCCGTATGGCACACCGACCTTGTAGACTCTCCATGAGAGCAGAGCCGCGAGGACAACCAGTACGACCGTTAGCGCTGCCGAGAACGCGGCGAACACCTGGATCGCTAGGACAAGTATTGTGAGCAGAAGGAAGAGGCATGTCGCTGCCAGTCTCTTTCGGCGCAGACGGAGTGGAGTGAGTTGTTTCACGATCTCTGGTGGAGTTGAGTCACCAGTGACTTGCGACAAGAGTTTGTCTATCTGAGGCTGAATATTGAGGTGAACAATGGTGAGGAGCGCAAGAAGAACGAGCAACAGCAGAGATTTCCCCAATAGGCGCCAGTTGTCAAGCAAGGCTGAGAAGGATAGCGCACTCAGGACCACTAATGGTAAACCGTTCGTTAGCGCCGTTAGCTGGAAGATGTAGCACCTAGTTGCGTTTCCTCTTATGATCCTCTCAAAGTACCTGTCGACTTGAATGGGTGCCTTGCCGAACCTTGCCCTCTCATTGACAACAATGAGGTTATAGAGCGGCGCGGCCATGAAGACCGCGGCAATCACGTGGAGTGCCCTAACCGCTCCGTACAACCAGTCAATCAATCCTATTGGCCAGCTATCCTATGTGATCAAAATAGGGCAGAGATTCTCGTCATCCCTATCGTAGTCACTGCTATGCTGCCACGATCAATTGCCCTATCATTTGTGCATGGTCTGGGGCGCAGCCAGGGACTGAGCACAGTATACTAAACGTGCCGGCTGTGTTCGCGTCAAATTCGAGTTTCGCTTGCTGGCCGCTTCTCTGCGACCCTGTATTCAAGTTCAACTCCGCTATTACGATGCCGTGCGTCGTGCCATCCTCGGCATTGTTAGTCACGATCAAGACAATATGGTTGCCCCTGTGAACGGTTATAGTCGATGGATCGAAAATGTGGCGTACAACACCGCCCTCCGTGACCGCTTTGATATCTATCTCTACAGTCTCAACTTGTTTCTGGGGAGTTGCGGCAAACTGATAGTAAGCAAAGACTCCTCCAACAACGACCACAATCAAGACGATGCCAACTAAGATCCGCTTATCGAGCCCCTGCCTCGCCGATGTGCGCTGCAATTTTTCTTCACCTCCTTCTTTCCGTTCCTGTTCCGGTGGTGATCCCCTCTTGATGGCACGGATCTGTGCGAAGACGTAGGCATATGTCGCCCAGACAGACCCGACTATCAGGAGGACCAGTGTGATGACAGGTAAGCTTTGGGAGAGTGGGACACCGACGGCCCTTATGTCGGGAATCTGGTTCTGCCCCAACGCGTATGGAAGCGTGGGCCGGTTTTCCCCCATCGCATCGGGCAAGATGCCAACAACAATAGGCTCGTCAGGGCGAGGTTCAACGAAAACATTCAACTGTTTGCCGCTCGGAGCCAGAGACTCCGTGCCCTCGAACGCGGCTATCACCGCTAGGTTTCCGCTCGCGGTGAATCTGTAACCTATTCGAGCCAAACCTTTCTCATCGGTTATGGCCCTCCCAACCCTCATCGGGCCGAAAGTCGTGCTGACATAGAAATCAACACGAGCATTCGAAACAGGCTGTGAACCTTGAGCTAGGGTAGCCGCCATGTTCACCGATTGGCCTTGGACCGTGACCCCGTCCAACGCAACATCAAGCGTGGTGGGCAGGCTACCTGGCGGACGAGGCACCACAACGGCTGCTCCATATTCAAGGTTCTCCATCCCTACGCATGGCACCAGGCAGTAGAAGGCAAACGTCCCAGTCTTGGTGGCGATGAAATCGAGTGCTGCGATGGGATCCGACCTGCTGATTACGGTGGTTCCGAGGTCGTATCCTACAAGGAATATGACATGCGGGTTGTCGTAGGGGAGATCCTCATCCCCGTAGACAAACATGATGTGGACTGCGTCGCCTTGGACGAGGTTCAAGGATAGAGTCTTGTCTGTTCCATTGAACCCGTATCTGTTCACGATTACCGCGAAGGACTTGATTTGCTCACTCGCGCCAGCAGGGGGAGTGTTGGCGTGGGCGAACACATTTGGCGGAAGGATTAGGGCAAATGCTAGCAGAGCAAGAGCGACATATAGCAACTTGTTCCTTCGAATTTGCAAGTTCACAAATCCTCTCCTGATACGCTTCCGACCTGAACAGAAGATGCCTGGCTTGCTGTGAATCCGAAGCCCGATATTGTCGTCGGGCTAGCGGTCTCGCTCGGTACCTCACTTATTCCCGCGGTCTCCCAGACGGAGACTATCGGAAAAACGCGAGAGAACACCGTGTAAAGTAGGATGAAACCCGCGAATGCGGCCGCTGTGATCGACCATTCAACCCAAGACGGCTGGTAGGTCGCCCAAAATTCCGCTATCTGAGATCGAGCTAGCGCGGGAACGATTATCACAAAGCGCTTGATCCAAATGCCCACGACGACTAACATTGAGGCGATAGAGTAACCCAGGATATTGCGGGTCCTTCGCAGCGAGAGCAGGATCGCCGGGACTACAAGTCCCCCCACTTGAGCGGCCATGAAGAGCGCCGAGAACTCTCCTGTGAAAAGGGCGCCGAGTAGTTGCCCCTCAGCAGTCTCCATTTTGTAGGCTGGCGTCAAGAATTCGTTGAGCACAAAATAGATGTAAACTATGATCATGGTGAGCATGAGGTTCGCCAAGTTGCGGAAGTGCTTAGGCGTCAAGTAATCCTCGAGGTGGTAGAAATGCCGAAAGAATGCCATGGCGAGGATAACTGAGGCCACACCTGAGAGAAGCGCCCCGGCAACGAAATACGGCCCAAAGATTGAGCTGTTCCAGCCCACCCTCAAGGTCATCGCGAAGATCCATGAAACAACGGTGTGAACTGAGATCGCGATCGGAATGATCAGGATAGTCATGACGCCAATGGCCTTCTCAAGTCTATCCTGTTGGTAAGGAGTACCCCGCCAGCCGAAGGACAGCGTTCGGTAGATTCTGTGCCTGAGAGAGGACACGCCAGAGAGTCTGTCTCTGAGCATTGCGATATCTGGGATCAACGGGAGGAGAAGGAATACTAAGCTGCCTGCGAGGTAGGTTCCTATAGAGATGAAGTCCCAAAGAATCGGAGACTGTATTCTACCGTAGAGTGGGATGTTGAGAATTCGATCAGGTCTTCCTAGGTCCACGATAGGCATGAGGGCACCGACTGCAAGCGAACAGGCAGTGATCGCTTCAGCCATCCTAGTAATTGGCTTCCTCCATTCCGCGCCGCTTAGGCGAAGGATGGCTGACATGAGGGCGCCTACGTGGCTTATCCCAATGAAGAAGACGAAGTTAGTGATGTAAAGGCCCCATAGCACATTGTCGCGCATCGCGGTCACAACAAGACCGCTCTGGAGTTGCGTAGAATAGGCGTAGGTCCCGAAGCCTACGACTCCGAGAAGGAGACCGACGAAGGCATAGTATGCCTTGCCGTAGTTTGTCAGAGGTAGAACAAGCTTCGGGGTTGCTGCTGATTCATCCATCAACTCAGTCACTTTCCTGTGGGAGGCAGATAGTACAGGCTCGGCTCAGTTCCGAGTTCTTCCATGAACCTATAACCGCCTCTACTAGCCAGAATTTTGGAGAGACTGAAGATCTCCTCGCCGTTCGTTATGACGTCCTCGTTTGCGTCACCGAAGAAGATGGCGTTCATCCCTTCATTGCGGCATGCCTCAACACAAGCCGGCAAACGGCCCATCCGGGCTCGGTGGGAACACCAGTTGCATTTCTCAACTGTTCCCTTAGTGTGCAGCACGGGAAAATCGGGGGTATAGTTGATGAATCGTTCGTCGGGTGTGTGGGGTGGTTCTCCCCAGTTGAAGAACCTGCGATCGTAGGGACATGCAGCCATGCAGAACCGGCATCCAATACATCGGACATTGTCGACGACAACAAGGTTCTCATCATTGTAGTAGGTGGCACCTACCGGGCAAACCTTCACACAAGGCGCATTCATGCAGTTCATGCATGGAGTCGGGCGGAACGGTGCTGCGTTCTCGGGGTCATTGGATGTTTGCACGACCGCGATCCATTCTTGGTAGCCGTTGTAGCTTGGGTTGCCCCACGCAGGAGGCACCTTATGCTCAGTCACACACCACTCGGTGCATTTCTTGCAGCCGTTGCATCGCGCCAGGTCAATGACCATCACCCACCTCCTTGAATTCCGTCCAGAATTCGGGGAGGCCGCATAGGTTCTTGAGAGATTTCTTAGGAAATCGGAAAGGACAAATCCGCTCGCTGCTGCTGCTGCGCCTGCGCCAGCAGCGAGTTTCACGAAACGGCGTCGCGACAGAGAGTTGGACTTTGTCAGCTCTCGGTCCCCGGCAGTTCTCTGGTTCTGTTCAAGGATTTGCAGGTCATGACCCAGACCAAGTGAATGTGAGTTTCAGAGGGCAGTGTTCGACTAGCGGGAGCATAGCCTACTCGAGTACGACTACCCATCCGACGACGAATTCGTGGTCGGGAGCGCATTCTCCCTTGGCTTCATCAAATGGAATCCCACAATTGAACCTGAACACACCAGCCTTGTTAGCGTCGAACTCAACCTTTGCCGTTCCACTTCCACCCTGTAGGGGTCCTGTATCTACGCCGAAGTCAGGGAGCACCAACGAATGTATGTGCATTTCAGGATTCCTTACTGTGAGGACCACATGGTCGCCTTTGTGAACTACCAGCACTGGAGGTTCAAACCTGTGGCCCTCAGGCCCAAGAACATCTTTCTCGTCAACCTCGACCAAGAACTTAGCTTCTCCAATGACGACATCAAACTGTTGCGTCTTCGCTTCAGCCCCTGGACGCGACAAGACAAGGCCTAAGGCTGCGACGGCTATCAGTAATGCGACGATGGATATCCCCGCCAGAGCAAGCGATACTCTCTTTCCACTTGGACTGGTCATCGCTTAACCACGACCGTTTTCCTGAGTTGTGCCGATTTATAAGAGGCCGGACGATTTCCACATCTGATAACCGATTTTGGAAGCCAGCCTTTTGCTCATAAGGGACGAGAAAAGAAAGAGGCTGATCGTTGCGGCTCTTGCTGATCAGTTCTCAAACGACATCTTGGCTTCCACGACCGATTATCCAAGATCGGTGATGGACTTGGTTCGAGAGCACAGCATACCCATGACTTCAGCGTACAGGCGCGTGAAGGAACTGATGGACTGTGGACTCTTGGAGGTGGAGCGGATCATCCTAACAAACGATGGCAAGAAGTACGATCTGTACCGCAGCACAGTTCGGGCCGTCCACGTGCGTTTCGAGAACGGCGTTCTGGAAGTCGATGTCACTCCTAATGTGACCGCCACAGAGAAGATCATGAGGCGCTTTCTTTCTCTAAAGGAGGCCAAGTGATGCTCGAAATAGACGTTCTTCGAGTTATCAAGATCACGATCGTCTTGCTTGGCCTTATCTTAGTCTACCTCGCCGCCAAGAGCTACCGTCAGAACCGGAAGAAAGAGATGATCTTCTTCTCGGCAGGCTTTGCCTTTGTTACGGTTGGGTCTGTTGCAGCCGGTTTTCTCTTCGAGTTCATGGGCCTCACTCTGATTCAGGTGAGCATAGTGGAGGGTCTCATGATCGTTATTGGCTTCCTGTTGTTGATCTACTCGATCTATGGCTTTGATTAGACATGAGGGAAGTGTGCATGATTGGTGTTTTCGATTCCAGACATCCTTGAATTTGGAAGCTTCTTGGCGATGCTCTATGCCTCGGCTCTAGCCGTTTGGATCGCTGCCAAAGCCTCAGGCTTACGAAGGGCCTACGCGGGTCTCATGGGGTTGCTTGCAATGATGCTTGGCCTGCACGCCTCGCACCACTTGTTCACGCTGATCAGATACGAAAGCCTCGACGTAGCGTTCGAGCTTTGCTCAGCCATCTCCGCGTTGATATTCGTTTCAGCGTACGTATACGAATGGGGAAAGATGTAGGATGGAACCCATTGCGTTGGCCCACTACGGAGCGATCGCCTCCATGTTAGCAGCATCCGTGCTGCTCGTCTACCAGCTGATCAGGCAGCGGATGAGCCGTTCTCCAACGATCGGGACATTCAGTGTTCTGATTCTCTTTCTCTTATTCGGCTGGTTGATTGTGGAGCTGCTTGAGATCACTATAGGAGCCACGGAGGGATATCTGGTAGGCCTTGTCCATTTCTTGATGATGATGACCTTTGCGATAGGGATCACGGTCACCTGGCGAAAATCTTCGCACGCGTCATAACGAAGAGACTAGAAGGCGGGATGACTGGTTGCCTACGCAGGCCTGAACCTGCGCTTGGTTCCCCGCTAGCCGGTGGTACGTTTGGGTGTGAATGGACAGTAGCCAATCCGGTCAAACTCTGTTTGGATGCTTGTCCATTCACTCGCCGGGATGGCCTGGAGCGCTGTAGGGTACAGTATGTTGTTCTCCTTGAAGATGTGGTTCCTGAAAGTAGGAACGATGTATTCCGCGAGTTCTTCAAGTTGCTTAGAGAAATCCCGTTCGTTCAGTTTGTCCACTTTTCCGACTAGCTCCTTGAGTGCCTTCTTTCGCGTTCTCAGTTCTTTGTGTTCTAATCGCATCATCGCGGGCGGGCCGCCAATTCCCCGCTGCTCCAAGCGGGGGAAGAGAACGTCTTCCTCTCTTTTGTGATGATTCTCAGCTTCTAACAGCATTTCGGAAACGTTTCTGAGCATGCTCAAATCATCTTGCGAAAGCTTGGAACTGGTTCCAGCGCCAAGCTTCCTAGCTATCTGCTCTAGGTTGTCGACATAACCCAGAATCGCTGTGTGTTCTTCTTTCAGTATTATGATTGGCTGCTCCGGATCATCTACGCGCTGCCTTTCAATCTTCCCAGACAGCAGCTGGAGGTGGACATCACAGAGTTCCCCGAGCTCCTCGGGGGCAAATCCTTCCTTCATGAGATCTTGCTCAGCTAGAGACAGAACCTTCGGGTCAACGCTGCTCAGAAGCCTTCCAGCCTTTTCCCTGACCCCTGCCGCATCGGACTGAGACTTAATCTCTCGAAGGATTTGTTTTAGTTCCTCTTTCTGCAATTCATGACCTTCTGCGCTTGCGTTTGCGTGCAATGTGCTTCACGTGAACGGCTGCTCACATATGTCCTACTTAAAACTTTGCTCAGGTCCCGAGCTGTTCGATATGAGCGCGGAACTCTTATGCGGGG
>Ga0129297_10001161_pt1 | contig 13171 bp, 5 predicted proteins | sample I18A1metaG_FD_94708 | JGI IMG/M metagenome (GOLD analysis project Ga0129297, IMG submission 94708) | Lake sediment bacterial and archeal communities from Gulf of Boni, Indonesia to study Microbial Dark Matter (Phase II) - ​I18A1 metaG | ecosystem: Environmental > Aquatic > Freshwater > Lake >... | reverse complement strand
GGTGCTACCGGGCGAGGTAACCTCGCCCAAAAGGAGGTTAAACTGGAGCCTTTAGAGCTGGCAAGGGAGATAGTAGACCTCGTCGTCGGCAAATTGGCTTCGGATACGCTATTGCTGGATGTGCGCGAGGTGACCTTGATCGCCGACTATTTCGTCATCTGTACAGGGCATACGGATCGCCAGGTTCAGGCGATCTCCGACCAGGTTATCGAAAGTTTGGAGGAACAAGGAGTCAAGCCGCTCGGCGTCGAAGGGGATGCGGCATCGGGTTGGGTCCTGATGGACTATTCCAGTGTCATCCTGCATATCTTCACTCCGGGTGTACGCCGTTACTACGACCTGGAGGGCTTTTGGAGCAGGGCGAGAACGATGCTCAGAATCGAATAGGCTCTCAGGGTAAAGAAGCAAAGGGCGATGGGCATAAAGTTGCCCATCGCCTTTCTGTTTGGCATTTATCCCGAGATCCACCGCTCGGTATCGCGCTGGTAGGAAAGGAGCTCCCGCTCGTCGAAAAAGAGGGCGATTTCGGTGCGAGCTGTCTCCGGCCCGTCGGAGCCGTGCACCAGGTTGCGGCGGATCTCCAGGGCATAGTCGGCGCGAATAGTGCCGGGATCCGCTTTGGCCGGATCAGTGGCGCCCATAGTGCTGCGTGTGATCTCTATGGCATTTTTGCCCTCTAAAACCATGACCACCACAGGAGCCGACGTAATGAAAGAGATTAGCCCTTCGAAGAAGGGCTTTCCTTCGTGTGTCGCATAAAGTCTTTTTGCCAATGCTTCATCTATTTGGATCATTTTCATCGCTACGATTTTCAGGCCACGACATTCCAACCGCGTGATGACCGGGCCGATCAGGCCGCGCTGTACAGCATCCGGCTTGACGATGACTAGGGTTCTTTCCACTTTGTCCTCCTTGACAAAATAATCGGTGCCTCTTTCCAGAGGCACCGATGGATTTACTTGGCGCTCTCAATTAGGATTGGGACAGCAGCCAGTTGTATTTGGCCAGGGCTTCTTCGAACCGTCCAGCTTCCATGTAGGCATCGCCCAACGCCTGGTGCAAGGGCCACTGTTCTGGATGCTCCTGCGTGGATCTCTCCAAATCGGCGATCACGTCACCCCGAACTTCGGCGGCGGATTGGGCCAGTTGCGTGTACTGCTGCGCGGCCTTTTCCCACTCTCCTGTGGCGACATAGGCCCTCGCCAAAGCCAACCTCGTGGGATGATCCTGGGGACTGGCCTCTAACTTCGCCAGATAGCCGGCGATGGCTGCTGTTATGTCTACTGTTGGGGCAGGGGCCGCAGCAACCACCTCCACCAATGCTTCTTCAACCGTGGGCGCAGGCACGGCTATTTCCTCGACAACCTGCTCCGGCACGACTTTACCCACCTCCACCGCCTCGACTGGGGCGGGGACTTCAGCGACAGCTTCCGGTACCGCTTCCTCTGCTACGATCTCCGCCGCCGCAACCTCGACTGGGGCAGGTGTAGGCTCCACAGGGATAGGCACTTCCGGCGCAGCCTCGACCTGAGCAGGCTCCAGGGGGAGAGGCGCTTCGGCGGCCGCTTCCGGCAACGCCTCCTCTGGTATTGTCTCCCAGGCTTTCTCCAGCCCAGCCAGCCATTCCGGTTTCTCCTCCTCCAAAGCAGGAACTTGAGGTGCGACCTCGACCACTGCCGCACCCTCCTCCGGCACTTCCACGGCTGGCACCGCCGGGGCAACGCCTGCCTGTCTTTGACGCAGCCAGGCCATAACCTCCTCAGGGGTCGCTGTTTCGGGAGGCATGGCGGCTTCGATAGCAGCGCGCTCCTCCTCGCTCACTTCCTCAAGTGTGATGGTGGGGAGGGCACCAAACTCCTTTTCCAGAGCGGCAATCATGGGGGATTCCTTTTCCTCCTTCACTGCCTCGACAGGTTGAGCCAGCCTTTCCTCGGCGGGAGGTTGAGGGATAACCGCTTCTGCAGGTGCTTCCTCGATGACGCCGGCCTGTCTCTGGCGCAGCCAGGCCATGATCTCTTCAGGGGTGGCCGTTTCGGGAAGCATGGCGGCCTCAACCGCTGCCCGCTCTGCTTCGCCAGCCTCTGGGGGAGCGATTTCCTCCACCACAGGGCCTGCAACGGCCTCTTCTTTCAGGATGGGTTCGGGCGCAGCCATTTCTGGCGGCGCTGCTTCCAGAGCAGGGATAATAGGGGGGGCTTCCTCTGCGGGCTTCTCCTGGATCGTTTCGAGTTGCTCCACAGCGGGTATCTCGGCGGCGGGCGCTTTCAGCGCCTGCATCCACTCCTCCGCTTCTTTCTCCGGGGCCGCCGGCACCGCCTCTTCCTTCGCCAAAGCTGCGACCTGGGTTAGCTCGGCCAACTCCCGCTCTTCCAGCCGTTCGATGGTCAGCGTTTTCGCGGGCAACGGGGAAGCTTCGCCGAATAGCTCTTGCGCTTTCAGGTTTTCCGGATCCAGGCTCTCGGCGCGGCGGAGCAGTGTCATGCCATCCTCCTCCAGCCCGCTATTGAGCCAAATCTCTCCGAGCAACAGGTTGGCCTTCAGGCAATGAGGCACCTTGCTCAGGACGTCCTGACAGATCTCCGCGGCCTCTCGTTGCCTGTTGTCATGCCACAACGCCTCGGCTAGAGCCAATTGGATATCTATACGCTCCTGATCCACGGCCAGAATCTCGCGGAACTCGGCGATGGCCTGCGTATAGAAACCACCTTTGGCATATAGTCGTCCAAGAGCAGCCCTGTTCAGTTTGAGTCGGGGTTGCTCCACGCCATCCCGCTGCGTATAGAGGCGCTTCAGTTCGCGGCGTATCTCAGCGTTTCCAGGGGTAAGCTCGAAGGCGCGCTCAAACTGCCAGATGGCTTCATGGAGGAGACCGTCCTGGTCGTAAATAATGCCTGCTCCAACGTAAGCAATGAAATCCTCCGGATCTGCGCTCAAGACGCGCTTGAACAGGTCCGTCGCTTCCTGGTGCTCGCCTTTTTCCAGGCAAGCTTCCGCCAGGACACGATAAGGCTCGATGCACTTGGGGTGTTTTCCCAGAATGTGGCGACAGATGGCGATGGCCTCATCGTATGCGCCGGATCTGACCAATTCTTTCGCTTCATCTACATAAGCGTGTAGCCCTACTTCTGCCATGGACTCTTCCTCCTCTAGCCAGCGTCGGGAGTGAAGCCGAACTCGACAGCCCGATCTGTAATGTCACCAAATCTACTACCATTATACCACAGCTTCAAATAAAGCAAAAAAAGCATATAATGTGGTTTGGGAGAGTTCGCGCGAGTTCAGTAGGGAGTGCCATGCGTATCGGAGTAAATGGGTATTTCTGGGGCCAGGAAACGACCGGAAGCGGACAATATCTTGTCCATCTTCTGCAAGCTTTGCTGGTGATTTCCCAGGAAAACTCGTACACCCTTTTCGTTCCAGACCAGGCCGGGTCTCCATCCGAAGATGTCGCCATCGCTCCCGGCTTGCGCCTGGTCGCTCTGCCTTTCAATAGAAAGTACGAGAATTGGGCCAAGCTTTGCTTCGAGCAGGTTTCTTTCCCGCGGGCCTGTCAAAAGGTGGGCGCCGAATTAGCTCACGTCCCGTATTTTGCCTCGCCTCTGTTTCCTCGCATCCCAACCGTCGTCACGATCCATGATCTCATTCCCTTGCTGCTTCCCGCCTATCGGGGTGATTTTCGGGTGCGCCTCTACATGCGCCTCGTCTCGCTGGCAGCAAGACGAGCCGATGCTATCTTGACCGATTCGCAGGCATCACGGCGGGACATCGTGCGCACATTGGGCATCCCAGGGGAGCGCGTCTACGTCGCCTATCTGGCCGCCGAGGATCGTTTTCGGCCCACGGCGGATGCACAGGCTTTGGCGGCGCTGAGAGCCAAATACAAGCTGCCTGAGCACTATATCCTCTACCTTGGCGGCTTTGACCAGCGCCGCAATATCGGCACTTTACTTCGCGCCTTTGCCGTCGTCGTCAGGGGTTGGAGGGATGCTCATTCCTTGCCCTGCCTGGTTCTGGCGGGCCAGTTGCCGAGGGAAGACACGCCTTTCTCGCCCGATCCCCGGCGAATGGTCAGTGAGCTTGGGTTGGAGGAGGTAGTGCGTTGCATCGGGCGGATCGCCGAGGAGGAGAAGCCTCTGCTCTATAATGGCGCCCAGTTTTTCGTCTTTCCTTCTATTTATGAAGGATTCGGCCTGCCGCCGTTGGAGGCTATGGCTTGCGGCGTGCCGGTGATCGCCTCCAATGCGACTTCATTGCCTGAAATCGTAGGCGGCGGAGGACTCCTGGTAGATCCCTATGACGTGGGAGGCTGGGCCAAGGCGATAACCGCCCTCTGGAGTCAACCGCAGCAACGCCTGGCGTTGCGCTCCCAGGCCCTCGTCCAGGCGGTGCGTTTCTCCTGGGCCAAAACCGCAGAGGAAGCCTTGCAGGTGTATCGGCGGGTGGCGCAGATGTAGGTGACAGCCTTAAAGAGCCGTCGCTGGGAGTTGCTGTCCAGCGTCAGCTCTTCAGGCTGACGCGCATCAAAATGTGGTGAAGGCTCGTTTTGACAGAGATCGAATATAGTGTTATTCTGAGGCTGATAGTTTACCGTCGGCTTGAATTGAGACGAGCCGGTACGGAAAGGGGGTGAGTATCCGGCATTTTACGAAGCGTGCCAGACCCGATGGCCATGTTTTACTGTCATGGGGTTACCTCTTCGGGGACTGCCTATCCCACCTCGGGGTTTCTCAGCGCTTATCTATTGGCCAGTAGGGGCGATGCAATGTATCGCCGTGAAAGGGGGAAACATGAGTAAGTTGCCACGCAAGATTTATGTATTGATGTTGGTTCTCTCTTTAGTGCTCGCCTCTTGGGGCAACGTCTCGGCCCAGGGAGGGAAAATTGAGACGGCGCTGGATGCTTATAGCGGCGTCTTTGCCACGGATGAGCTGTACGAGCTAGCCAAGATGGGCGGCGAGGAATGGGTTGACATTCACATCATCCTGGTAGCCGGCAGCGATGTCAGCAGAACGGTAGATCATCTCATCTTGCGCAAACCGATCGGTGGCATCGTGACGGCGAGTGGTCGGATCAAGGCCGGGAATCTAGGCAAGCTGGCTACCACGCCGGGTGTCTTGTCCATCCGTCCCTTTACTCCCACGGCTTCCGACTTGCGTCCGGTGCCGCCGGATGGCGAGAGGCCGACCATGCAACGCGGCCCTTACGGCCTGCCGCGCAAAGCAGGGCCTGCGATCAAGCTAAGCAAGGTCAAAGGCGCAGGGGCGCAGCCGGCGGGAACGCCGGGCCTCTCCAGCTATATCGGTGTGGATGTCCTGGGCGCCAGGGCAGCCTGGGAGTTGGGCTATACCGGCAAGGGAGTCATCGTTAGCCATGTGGACAGCGGCTGCGACTTTGGCCATCCCGATCTAGAGGGCACCTGGGCTGTCGTGGAAGACCCAGCCTCGCCCTACCATGGCTGGCCGATGGTCTATGATTCAGGCGCGGCGCTCCTCTATGTCGGCTATGGGGAAGCTTTCAGTTGGAAATCCGTCTGGAATAAGACACTCGGCCAGTACTCGTACTACATAGATACGAGCTACACGCCGCAGGTGACCGTCAGCGGCCTCACCGCCACGGCGGTCATCACCACAGTGGGGTACGCCGACCCTCCGACCTATTCCGTGCCCGCCATTTTGTCCCATGTCTATACCTTCGCCCACACGAGCAAGAGCGGCGTGTATCACGCTGGCATCCACCCCGAGAGCCTGCTCTCCATCTTCAACGAGCCTGGCGAGTATGTGGCGGTCTTGCTGGTGGATGAAAACGCCGCCGGCGTCTACGACACGGTCTATGTGGACTGGGACAGCAACTACACCTTCGACTCCTACGAGCGCTTCACCAAGAAACATCCCACCAACTGGTACTACGACAGAGTCTCGGATACCTGGTCGCGGGATGTCAATGGCGATAGCGTAGCCGATGTCTCGGCGGGCATCCTCTATTGGATCGCCGATGGCCAGAATGTGATCCCTGGCAGCGATGTCATCTACGAGCCACAGTATCTGGCGCCGCCCGCCAACGGAAGCCTGGTCCTCTTCTACGGAGATTACAATTTTGAGAGCCATGGCACAGCCACCGCTGCCGCGGTAGCGGCGCAGCACAAAATCGTCGGCCCGCGGGCAGCGGATGGCTCCTGGATTCCCGAGTGGGTTGATGTCAGCGAGGGCATCGTCTGGGGCGCAGCGCCGGGGGCCAGGATTTTCAGCAGCAATTCCAACGTGGGCGCATCGGATATAGACTCCTGGGTCGTCCATGCCGTAGGCTTCGATGGCGTGCCCGATAGCGGCGATGAGGCGCAGATCAGCACCAATAGCTGGGGCTACCCAGCGCGTGAGGATGTCTGGCTCACCGACAGCCGAGTCATCACTCTGCTGAACGCTATGCTTCCCAGAACCACCTGGTTTTCTGGGACCGCGAACGGTGGCTTCGGCTATGGCACATCTGCTGCCCCTGGCACAAGCCCTACGGCCATTGGGGTGGCGGGTTACGACCTGAATGGCACAGCGATCCTGAATGACGAGGTGATCGCTGGCCCGGATCAGGTCCTCTATGGCGATCTGACGCCCTACTCCAGCCGTGGGCCGAATACAGCCGGGCGGGGTGACGCGGACATCATGGGCATCGCCGATGGTGCTACAGGCGACATGCCGCTGCTGCTTGTGAGCGCGTTCTATGGCCGGCGCCCGAACGGGCAACTGGCCTGGTATGAGTTCGGCGGCACGAGCCAGGCCACACCTTTCGTGGCCGGCGTCGGCGCACTGGTCTGCCAGGCTTATCGCAAAGCCACAGGGATGTGGCCCAGCTATGCCACGCTGAAGGAAATCCTGCTGTCTACTGCCACCGATGCCAACAACGATCCCTTTGCCCAGGGCGCAGGCCGGGTGAATGCCGAGAGGGCTGTGGAAGTGGCCTCCGGCCTGAAAGGCTTCTATGTGTCTCCGGCGCGGTGGGATGCTGGCTCCTACCGCGGCGCCAGGTACCGGGACTTCGCTTACCTGGTAGCGCCTGGCACCTCCGACCGTCAGACCTTCACCGTGCGCAACACAGGGCCGACAGCGATCAATCTGACCATCTCCGATGAGACATTGATGCAGATCGGCGAATGGAACGCTACGCTGACCACCACGGTGGCTGCCGAGGAGCCGACGCGCAACTTCAGCAAGCCGGACTACCTGGTTCCTCTGTATGTGAAGGGCGGGGTCAACCTTATCCCGCAGGACACCGATCTGGTGGTCGTCAGCGTCTCTTACCCGTGGGAAAAGTTCAGCCTGGGCAATCCCACCATCCCTGCCTCCCAGACGATTGACAGCCTCTGGTACATGAAGATGCTGAACTGGAAGGATCTGAACGGCAACGGCGTGCTCTGGCGCGACCTCAATGGCAACGGTGCGGTGAACAATGGCGAACTGGACAACCCGCCGCTCACCGGCATCCCCGCCTACGACAACTCGTCGCAAGAGATCAACGAGTTCAACCTCAGCTATCAGTATGGCACGACCAAGGAATGCCGCGTGGAGAAGCCTCTGGAGCGCGCTGACGATGGCCTGTACATCGGGTTGATCCACTACACCAGCGACCCTCGCCAGATCTTCAAGCCGTTCCCGCAGACGGTGCTGAGCATTCGCGTCGCCTTCTATAGCCACAGGGATGTCTCTTGGATCACCACCAGCGTGCCCACGCTAACCGTTGGTGGAGGCATGGCTGCCACCTTTGTCTCTGCGGTGACGGTGCCTGCCGATCAGGCGCCTGGCCTCTATCAGGCCACCATCCGCGTGGCGGATGCAGCCGGCGAGACGACGGTGATCCCGGTGGCTGTCAACGTCCCCGCTGTAGTCCAATCGGGCAACCTCAACTTCGACTTTGGTGGCCGCGCTCCTTCCGGCTATCTGTATGACAACAGCTATATCTACGGCGGGTTCGACTGGTTGGGGAACGGCTGGAACGATCAGGGCGACTGGCGAATGTACTTTGTGGACGTGCCGGACAATACGGGCCTGCCCGCAGGCACGCACTGGCTGGTAGACACCCAGTGGCAATCGGGCAGAACCGATATTGACACGTTGGTCTTCGGCCCGACGCCTGACGAGCTTTCGGCTCTCTATCCGCACATCTTTGGGCCTTACACGCTGCGCATTGTGGGCGGCAGCCAGGATACTTTCTACCCCTATGTGCGCCCCGGGATTTCTAATGGCAGAGCTTACGCCTGGAAGACCAACACCGGCGGGGCTGAGGAAACCGTTACGGCTCCGTTGCAGCCCGGCCTCAATGCCGTCGAATTGCAGAACGTCCTGTATGGCGGCATCGCGCCGCGCGAGCGTTTCACCGGCACGGTAGGTACGGTCTCGGTCACGCCTTATCCGATCAAAGTCGCTGTGCTCGAGACGGCGGGCATTGTGGAGATCACTTTCACCTCCAGCATTGCCCTCCCCGGCCTCGGCTACGGAGGCTCCTTCGGATTAGGCAAGCCGGCAGTCTACAAGAATGTGCCCATCGTACAGGATGAGCAAAAGTTCTATCGCTTCAGTGTACAAAACTCGGCTCTCCTGGATCTCACCCTGACCACCAGGGACCCGGCCACGACCAAAGACCTCGACCTGTATCTGTATCGCGCTATCGCCGGTAGGTGGGTGCGGATTAAATACTCCGCTGGGGTCACTGCCGATGAATACATCAGGATCGTGCGCCCGCCGGACGGCCTCTATATGGCGATGGTCCACGGGTATACGGTCCTTGGCACCGGCTCCTTCGATCTGACTATCCGCTCCATCGAGGGAACCGATCTCACGGTGACCGGCCTGCCGACCGGCCCCATCGCCGCGGGCACGCCTTATCGCTTCCGGCTGAACTATGCCAAGCCTTTGGCTAGCGGCACTTACTATGGCTTGGTCCTCCTCGGCACGGACAGGGCGCCTGCTATCCTGGAAGTGCCAGTGGAGATCACCTTTGTGACGCTGAAGACACACCTGCCGTTAGTTATGAAGGGTAGAAGCCGGTAATGGTTCGCAGGCCGTAAGTTCGCCTGGCGAAAGTATGGCGGGCATCGGGTTTCCGATGTCCGCCTTTTTGTAAGGGGGCGTCGCATGACCAAAAGTGTACGGCGGGTCATCTTCGGTTTGTTACTGTTGCTCATCGCCGTCGCAGGCGTAGAGGCGCGACATGTCGCGTCTCTCGCGGGTATCGAGCCTGTCTCCACAAACATAAAGCCTGCGGCGACTGTACCGGCCATGCGTGTCATCGTGCGGCTGGCCGATCCCCCGCTGGCGTTGTATGAGGGAGACATCGAGGGCTATGCGGCGACCTCCATCGCGGCAACGGGCCAGCATCGCCTGGATGTGGAGTCGGCTGCCAGCCGCGCCTACCTGAGCTATCTGCAAGGGAAACAGGCCGCTTTCCGCGAACAACTGCGCCAGTCCCTTCCCACGGCCCAGGTCGAATATAGCTATCGCATTTTGCTGAACGGCCTGGCCGTGCGGCTGCTAGGCGAACACGCGGGTTCGCCCCTACAGGTGCTTGGCCGTCTGCCGGGCGTGGTTGGCGTCTACCCGGAAAAAGAGTACCGGTTGTCTTTGGATCATAGCCTGCCTTTGATCGGCGCGCCGGAGATTTGGAACGCTCTGGGGGGTGTTGGCAGGGCGGGAGAGGGCCTCAAGATCGCCATCATAGATTCCGGCATCTATATCGGCAATCCTTTCTTCAACGCCGCCGGCTTCTCTTATCCCCCTGGCTTCCCCAAAGGCCACACCCGTTATACCACGCCCAAAGTGATCGCCGCGCGCACCTATTTCCGCCCCGATGATCCTCCCGCATTGGGAGAGCCTGTCACGCCAATAGACGGCATAGGCCACGGAACTCACGTGGCGGGCATCGCCGCAGGCGTCGCCAACACCCAGACGCCCCGCGGGCCGCTCAGTGGCGTGGCGCCGCGCGCCTGGCTGATGAACTACAAGGTCTTCTACCGGCCGTACAGCGGGCGAGTGATCGCCTTCACGCCGGAGATCCTGGCCAGCATGGAGGATGCCGTCGCCGATGGCGCAGATGTCTGCAACGGCAGTTGGGGCGGCGCTGCTGACTTTGCGCCAGAGTCCGATCCGATGGTGCTCGCGGCGGAAGCGATGGTGCGGGCAGGCGTGGCCGTCGCCTTTGCCGTTGGCAACGACGGCTCCCTGCCGGCCAGCGTCAACTCGCCAGCCATCGCCCCCCACGCCATCGCTGTGGGAAGCACGACGACGGATCGGGAGGGAGACAGGCCGGACATGCTGAGCGCGTTCAGCTCCCGAGGCCCTGGCCTGGGCCTCAGCCTGAAGCCTGATCTCGCAGCGCCCGGCGAGGGCATTTATTCCTCTTTCATTGGTTACTTTGCGTTTTCGAGCGGCACCAGCATGGCCGCGCCGCACGTTTCCGGTGCGGCCGCCCTCCTGCGCCAGTTGTATCCCACCTGGACGCCCGCGCAGGTCAAGACAGCCCTCATGACCACGGCCAATACTATCGTGCATGATCCAAGCGGTGGCAGTGCGCCAGTGGGAGCCATGGGCCAGGGAGCAGGCCGCATTGATCTGCGCCAAGCCTACGATCCCGGCCTGCTGTTATCGCCACCCAGCCACAGCTTCGGCGAGATACAGGCCGGCGCGGTCGCCAGCGTGACGGCCACGGCGCTCAATGTGTCGGCCAGTGGCGTCTATACGGTGACCGTGGAAGGCCCCTCTGTGGCGACGGGGCTTGTCTTGACCCCCTCTGTGACCACCCTTTCCCTGGCGGTGGGAGGGCAGGCGAGCTTCGCTTTGCGCCTGCGAGCAAGCTCCGCAACCGCGCCTGGAGATTATGAAGGGCGCGTTTGGCTGGAAGGGGAAAACCGCCGCTTGCATATCCCCTGGTGGGTGCGCGTCGTGCCTGCGCGGCCCCTCGCTGACATCCTCTTGCTAGACGATGATGCCAGCTCCCTGGGCGAAGGCACGGACTATCTGTTCTACTATACAAAGGTGCTGGCGGATTTGGAACTCACCTACGTGGTCTGGGATGTGGGCGCCAAATGGCGCGAGGTGATCCAGGAGGGAGGCGCACCATACGGTGCCTTGCCCAACGCCGCTTACCTGAAGGGGTTTAAGGCTGTCCTCTGGTTCACAGGTGACAGCAGGCTAACCTATCTAGACGTCGGGGCCACAGAAGGCGACCGTTGCGCTGTCCTCGATTATCTGCAGAACGGCGGGCGGTTATTGGTCACAGGGCAGGATTTCAGCGGGTACTATCTGCCACACCGGTTCGACAGTTTCAACCTGGCCACCATTGGACTGGGGGCAAGCCTCGCTGGCGAGGATGTCTACGCGCCTGCGGGAAATGCCTCACCCTTTATCGGCGCCGAAGGGGTGCATACGGCTCCGGCCTTCCAGGGGATGCGTCTGGACTTGGGCACTACACGGCACACGACGCCGACGCTCGCCGCCGGTGCGGGCAATCTGCGCACGGTTGACGAGCTTCTCCCGATCCCGCAATACGATAGCAAGGCCATCTTCCGTGCTTCGCCACACGAAGGCGCTGTGGGCCTGGCCAAGTCATCCGATCCCACGTTGGAGTCTCCCTTGCCTGCTATGCCGCCGGGGCGCGCGGTTTACCTCTCCTTCGGACTGGAGGGCATCAACGACGACACAGGATACACCACCCGCCGGGATTTGCTCCAGCGGGTTCTGGAGTGGTTCGCCGACGATCTGCGTGTGACCATCTCCGACGGCGCCGCGGCAAACCCCTACGACCCAGCCACCTTGATCGCCCGCGCATCCTCCAACATTACCACCGCTACATTCCTCTGTTATCGCTGGGATTTCGGGGACGGGTCAGCCATCGTGCAAACGGATGTACCCTCTATCGCTCATGTCTACGGACGCGCCGGAACTTTTCATCCTCGGGTGGAGGTGATGGATAGCCTTGGCCACACGGCGGTCAGCCTCCCTGGCACGGTCGCCGTCAGCGCACCTCCCACGCCAACACCGACTCGTACACTGAAACGCACCCACCTGCCCCTACTCCTTAAGGGGTGATACATTTACTGCTTGTGTGACATTGAGGAGGCACTGTGGATAGGAGAAAGATTGTGTTGATCGGCGCGGGAAGCGCGATGTTCACGCGCAGCCTGGTGGCCGACCTGGTGCGGGATGGGGGCCAGTGGCAGGTGGGCCTGGTGGATATAGACCCGCAAGCTCTGGCTGTGGCTGTCAGGCTGAGCGAAAGGATGGTGGCCCTGAAAAAGGCGCCGATTGACGTCGTCGCTTCGCTGGATAGGCGCGAGTTGCTCCCCGGCGCGGATGTGGTCGTCACTACCGTCGCCGTGGGAGGCCGCCGCGCCTGGGAGACGGACGTTTTCATACCGCGCAAATACGGCATCTACCAGCCGGTGGGGGATAGCGTGGCCGTCGGCGGCATCTTTCGCGCCATGCGCATGGTGCCGGTGATGGTGGAGATCGCGCGGGACGTGGCCAGGCTCTGCCCAAACGCTCTGTTCTTCAACTATAGCAACCCGATGTCGGTCAACTGCCGCGCCATCCGCAAAGCGACCGATGCGCCAGTGGTTGGCCTCTGCCATGGCGTGCAACACGTCCATCGTTACCTGGCGCAATACATCGGCGTGCCCCCTGAAGAGTTGAAATCCGTTGCCGTGGGCGTCAACCACCTCACCTGGTTCACGGAATTGCTGTACAAAGGGCGCGATGCCTGGCCCCTGGTCAAGCAACGCCTTGCGGAGGTGGGTGCAGGCCAGGAGAGTATGTTTTCCTGGGAACTGTACCGCATTTTCGGTGCCTTCCCTGCCGTGTTGGATCGCCATGTGACCGAATTCTTTCCTGCGATGTTGGGCAAGGGCGCCTATTATGGGAAAACGCTGGGGGTAGATGCCTTCTCCTTTGAGGCCACTATCGCCCACGGCGACGCGGTCTATGCGGAGATGGAGAAGCAGGCAAGGGGCGAAAGCGCGATTGACGAACGGATCTTTAACCGGGCGCCAGGCGAACACGAACAACTGTTGGAAATCCTGCACGCCTTGTGGGGGGATCGGGGCACCATCTTTTCCGTCAACCTGCCCAACAAGGGCCAGGTGAACAACCTGCCGCGCGAAGCGATCCTGGAGACGCCGGCCATGGCCACGGGG
>Ga0129297_10001158_pt1 | contig 13177 bp, 12 predicted proteins | sample I18A1metaG_FD_94708 | JGI IMG/M metagenome (GOLD analysis project Ga0129297, IMG submission 94708) | Lake sediment bacterial and archeal communities from Gulf of Boni, Indonesia to study Microbial Dark Matter (Phase II) - ​I18A1 metaG | ecosystem: Environmental > Aquatic > Freshwater > Lake >... | reverse complement strand
GCGTGAGGAGTCGTTGGCTGCAGCGGCCCGCCGGTTGGGGCTGGGCGCCTACCTGCGGCTGGGGCGGGGCGAGGAGGGCACGGGCGGTCGCGACCGGAATTCCGTTCTGGCCGATGCCTTTGAATCCGTGGTGGGGGCGCTCTTCCTGGACCAGGGCCTGGAAGCGGCCCAGGCCCTGGTCATCGGCAGCCTGGAGCCCATCCTGGAGGCGCGGGAAGCGCGTCCCCAGGGAAAGGATCCCAAGACCGAGCTGCAGGAGTATGTCCAGCGCTGGTCGGGAGGGGGGCTGGCCTACCGCCTGGTGAGCGCTGAAGGGCCCGACCACGACAAGCGCTTCCACGTGGTGGTGGCCTGGCGCGAGCAGGTCCTGGGCGAGGGTGAGGGGCGGAGCAAGAAGGAGGCGGAGCAACGGGCAGCGGAGGCCGCGCTGCACAGCCTATCTGATAATAAGTGAGCACTTTCAGTCTTTTTTAACCCCTTGCAGGAGAACCTGCTCACTCCCTCGAATAGCAGATGGCACGAAGCACTTTTCTTGCATTCCGCCATCCTACCTCAGTTCTCGGGGAGTGACGCCCGTTGGAGGTCCTCAAGGTGTCAGCCCAGTCCAAGCCAAAGTCCGTTGCCGGCGCGCTCGCGGCCGTCCTGCGGGAGAAGGGCTCTGCTGAGATGCAGGCGGTGGGGGCCGGGGCCGTCAATCAGGCCATCAAGGCCATCGCCATCGCCCGCGGGTTTGTGGCGCCCAACGGAATTGACCTCATTGTGATTCCTGCCTTCTCCGAGATCGAGATCGATGGCGAGGAGCGCACAGCCATCAAGTTCATTGTGGAACCGCGTTAGTTCCTTGCGCTTTGCTCAGAGCCTGGACATACCGGGGCTCACCTAGTAAGGGTGAGCCTTTTTCCGTGTTCCTGGACTTGCAGGTTACGAAGGGACCCAGGAGGACAGAGGACCTGGACCAGGTCCTGAAGGAGGGCCGGGGTTTGCGCCGGGGTGCGCAGGAAGGCGCTCTGGTGATCTATCACGAAGTAACGGATATTGTGCTGGCCCAGCGGCTCGACGAGCTTCGCCTCATTCTTGACGCCAGGGCCGACACCATCGTCGAGCCATGGGCGGGTACGTGAACCTGACCCTGCGGTCGCTGGAGCGGCTGCAGGCGGGGCAGCCCTGGACGCAGGAGCAGCCCCTGATTGAGGGGACCGCCCTTACGGTCCAACTGCCCGCGGCCAAGCAGGATCTGTCAGCGTAATCATCTGGAGGCAGTGCATGTATCTCAAGCGCGTTGAGCTTTTCGGCTTCAAGTCCTTCGCGGAGAAGACCACCGTTGAGCTGGGCCCGGGCGTCACCGGGGTGGTGGGTCCCAACGGCAGCGGCAAGTCCAACATCACGGAGGCCGTGCGCTGGGCCCTGGGCGAGCAGAGTCCGCACGAGCTGCGCGGGGCGAAGATGGAGGACGTCATCTTCGCCGGTACGGACCGGCGGCGCCCCGTGGGCTACGCCGAGGTCTCGGTGACCCTGGACAACAGCGACGGCGCCTTCCCCCTGGACTACGGCGAGATCACCGTTACCCGGCGCGTGGACCGCTCCGGGGAGGGCGAGTATTTCCTCAACAAGGTGCCCTGCCGGCTGCGCGACATCCACGACCTGTTCGCGGACACGGGCATCGGCCGGCAGGCCTATTCCTTCATTGGGCAGGGCAAGATCGACGAGATCCTGCTGGCCCGGCCGGAGGAGCGGCGCTCCCTGTTCGAGGAAGCGGCCGGCATCGTCCGGTACAAGAACCGGAAGCGCGAGGCCCAACGCAAGCTGGAGGAGACCGGGACGGCCCTGACCCGCCTGACGGATCTGATCGGCGAGTTGACCGGCCAGGTGGATGACCTGGCGGTGCAGGCCGACCGGGCCGAGCGGTACCTTCGCTACCAGTCCGAGCTGGAGCGCCTGGAGATTCAGTCTCTGGTCGTGGAGATCCGGCAGGCCCGCACCGCCTGGCAGAAGGCGCAGGCGGAGAACGCTGAACTGCGCCGACAATTGCAGGAGGCGGAGGCCGCCCTGGCGGCGGCGGAGCAGGAGCTGGAGCAGCGGCAGGCCGCCGGCGGCGAGCTGGAGGGGGACCTGGCTGCGGCCCAGACCGAACTGCTGGAGCTTTCCTCCCAGGTGGAAAAGGCCCGCGGCCGGCTGACGGTGCTGGAGGAGAAGAGCCGCGCCGCCGCCGAGGAAGAGGAGCGGGTGCACTCAGAGATGGCGGCCCTGGGGGAGAGGCACGCCCAGGTGACGGCCCAGGCCGCCGCCCTGGAGGCCCAGCGTCAGCGCCTGCGGCAGTCGGCCCAGGAACTGGAGCAGGAGATTGAGGCGCAGGAGGAAGAGACCGCCTCCCTGGCGGAGGAGGCCGCAACTCAGGCTCAGGCCCAACAGCGGCTGCAGGAGCGCGCCCTGGACCTGACCCGCCGCGTATCGGATCGAAAGAACTGGCTGGGCAGCGGCGAGCAGGGGCTGCAGTCGGTGCGGGAGCGGCTGGCCGAAGCGGAGGCGGCGCAGAAGTCGGGCGAGGCCGAGGCCGCCGCGCTGGATGTCCGCATCCGGCAGGCACAGACGGACCTGGACGAGGGCCTGGAAGGCCGCGACTCCCTGCGGCGGCAGAGGGACCAGCAGCAGGGGGAGAAGACCGTCCTGGAGGGGCGTCTAACCTCCCTGGCCCAGGAGGAGCGCCAGACCCGCGACAGGCTGCAGGGCCTGGACGGCCGCCTGCGCCTGCTGGAGGAGATGCACCGGGACCACGAGGGCTACGGCCAGGGCGTGCGCCGGGTGCTGGCGGCGCGTTCCGCCCTGCCTGGCATCGTGGGCGCGGTGGCGGAGCTGATTCAGGTACCGGAGACCTATGAGAAGGCCATGGAAACGGCCCTGGGCGCCGGCATTCAGAACCTGGTGACGCGGACCGAGGAAGACGCCCGCCGGGCCATTGACTGGCTGAAGCGAGAGAACGCCGGCCGCGCCACCTTCCTGCCCCTGGACCTGGTGCGCCCGCGGTCCGACCGCTCTCCCCGCGGCCTCAGGGACGATGGGGTCCTGGGCCTGGCCCTGGACCTGATTCACTTTGACGAGGAGGTCCGCCCCGCCCTGGCCTCCCTGCTGGGCTCTGTTGTTGTGGCCCGGGACATGAAGGCTGCGGTGCGCGTGGCCAAGGCCAATGAGATGCGCATCCGCGTGGTGACGCTGGACGGCGACCTGCTCAGCCCCGGCGGCGCCATGACCGGCGGCTCCACCGCTTCCCGCTCCGCCGGCCTTCTCACGCGCGAGCGGGAGCGGCAGGAAGCACAGGTGGAAGTGGAGCGGCTGCGCAGCACCCTGGAGGCCCTGGCCGGCAAGGTCAAGGAGGCCTCGGAACGCCGTCAGGCCCTGGAGGCCGCCGCCACTGAGGCCTCCCGGGCCCTGCACGAACTGGACCTGACCCTGGCCGGCCGCACCAAGGACCTGGAGCGCATGCGCGAGGAGCGTGCCCGTTCGGTGCGCCTGGCGGACGAGGCCGCCCTGGAGTCGGCCCAGTTGGCGTCCCAGCTGGCGGGCAGCCAGCGCATGGCCAGCCAGTGGGCGGTGGAACTGCAAGGCCTGGAGACGGAGTACCAGGAGGCGACGCAGGCGCAGGAGGCGGCTGCAGCCGCAGCTCGCGACTTTCTTGCCCGCCGCGAGCAAGCGGCGGCGGCTCTGACCACCCTGCGCGTCCGCGCCGCGTCTGTGGCACAGGAGGGCGTCAGCCTGGGGGAGCAGGTGCAGCAGGCGGCCCGCACCGGCGAGGACCTGGCGCACCAGTTGGAGGAGAAGCGGGAGCATCTGGCCAGGCTGACGGGCAGGCGGGCCTCCCTGCAGTCAGAGGCGGCAGAGGCCTCCCGAGACCTGGACGGTTGGGAGGAGAAACGCTCGCAGGCCGGCCTGCGGCAGCAGGACCTGTCGCAGCGGCGCGCCCAGGACATGGAGGCGGCCGCCCGCCTGGAGCGCCAGGTGCGGCTGCTGCGCCGCACCACCGGCGACCTGTCGTCGCGGCTGCATGGCGGCGAGCTGCTGGAGACCCAGCACCGGGTGGCCAGCGAGGCCGGCATCGACCGGCTCTTCGACCAGTACCAGCTCTCCTACCTGGAGGCCCAGGAGCGCGTTGTCGGGCTGGAGGAAGGCCCGGACCGGCAGGAACGCATCGGCGACCTCCGGCGTCTTCTTGAAGCGCTGGGGACGGTCAACACCGGGGCCATCGAGGAATACCGCCGGGTATCGGAGCGGCACGCTTTTCTCGAGGGGCAGAAGGCTGACCTGGAGGAGGCTCGCTCCGCGCTGGACCGGGTCATCGCCGAGATGGACGCACGCATCCAGGAGCGCTTTGCCCAGACCTTCCAGCAGGTGCGGGCCGCTTTCCACGAGACCTTCGCCACCCTGTTCGGCGGGGGACGGGCCGACATCATCCTGGTGGACCCTACCAACCTGCTGGAGACCGGCGTGGACGTGGTGGCCCAGCCCCCGGGCAAGAAGCTGCAGGCCCTGTCGCTGCTGTCCGGCGGTGAGAAGGCTCTGACGGCCATCGCCCTGGTCTTCGCCATCCTGCGCATCAAGCCCACGCCCTTCTGCATCCTGGACGAGATCGAGGCGGCGCTGGACGACGCCAATGTGGACCGCTTCGCCCGGGCCCTGGAGCAGTTCGGGCGGGAGACGCAGTTCGTCGTGGTCACCCACCAGAAGGGGACCATGGCCGTGGCCGATGTGCTCTATGGCGTCAGCATGGAGGAAAAAGGCATCAGCAAGCTGGCCTCGGTGCGCCTGGCGCAGCGGGAGGAAGAAGAGAAGGCATCGTAGGGCCCGGCCCCGGGCCCACCATATAGAGGAGGTTTCGCTCTTGGGTTGGTTTGACCGGCTGAAGTCGGGGCTGTCCCGCACCCGGGAGGGCCTGGTGGGAAGGATCACATCCATTGTCACCGGCGCCGGACGTATCGACGAGGACCTCTACGACGAACTGGAGGAGACCCTGATTCAGGCCGACGTGGGCGTGGAGACGTCCCTGCACCTGGTGGAGCACCTGCGCAAGGCGGTGGCGCGGGAGCGCATCAGCGATCCGGAGCAGCTTCCGGGCCTTCTGAAGGACCGCATCCGCGAGATCATGGGCCAGGAGACCGCGCCGCTCAACCTGCAGTCCGGAGGGCTGACCGTCATGATGGTGGTCGGCGTGAACGGCGTCGGCAAGACCACCACCATCGGCAAGCTGGCGCAGCAACTGAAGGAGGAGGGGCGCCGGGTCCTGCTGGCCGCCGGCGATACCTTCCGTGCCGCCGCCATCGACCAGTTGGAGGTCTGGGGCCAGCGCACCGGCGTGGACGTCATCCGCCACCAGGAAGGGGCCGACCCGGCCGCCGTGGCCTTCGACGCCATCGCCGCCGCCCGCTCCCGGGGTGCGGACGTGGTCATCGTGGACACGGCCGGTCGGCTGCACACCAAATCCAACCTCATGGAGGAGCTGAAGAAGGTCCGCCGCGTCATCGACCGCGAGGTGCCCGGCGCTCCCCACGAGACGCTCCTGGTGCTGGACGCCACCACCGGCCAGAACGCGGTGCAGCAGGCCAAGGCGTTTTCCTCGGCCGTAGACGTTTCGGGCATCGTGCTCACCACGCTGGACTCCACCGCCAAGGGCGGCGTGGTCATCGCCATCGCCCGGGAGCTGAACATCCCGGTGAAGATCATCGGCATCGGCGAAAAGGCGGAGGACCTGCGCCCCTTCAACCCGGGCGAGTTCGTAGACGCTCTGTTCACGCGCTAGCCGTCAGGCACGGCGGAAGGCACAGGAAGAGGGCCGGCAGGTGCCAACCCGCCGGCCCTTCTGCTATTCATGAACCGCTCTGCAGGCGGCCCGACACCTCTGTGTAGAGTTCGTCCAGGGGCACGTACATGCGGCCGCCGTTCGACCTGGCGCCGTAGTCCTGGATCCAGCGCACGATGCCCTTCTTGTCCACCAGCACGAAGGTGTGGCCAGGGCCGCCGTGCGGCATGGCCCAGCGCAGAACGCCGTAGGCCTCGCTGACCTTTGTGTCCTGGTCCGACAGGTGCGGGATGTTGAGGCCCAGCTCCTGGGCCGCCGCCCGTGTCTGTTCCGGGGTGTTGGCCGTGATGCTGACGATCCTGACGTCCAGGTCTTTAAAACGCGCATCCGCTTGCAGGTCGACGGCCTGCCGCAGGCAGGGCGGTCAGCCGGTCCCCATGTGGAAGAACAGCAGGACGTTGTGCTTGCCCTTGTACCGGCTGAGGCTGAAATCCTGTCCGTTGGCGTCCGGAAGGGTGAAGTCCGGCGCCTTGTCGCCCTCGGCCAGGTCATGTCCGGCGGCGGGGAGTTCGGGGGCGGGCTGCCTCCTGCCATAAGATAACCAGGCGCCCGCCACGATGAAGGCGATCACCACGGTCACAGTGACGATGCGTCTTGTCGACGGGGCCACGGGCTCGCCTCCCTGGGCCGGATTGAGTAGGGCCGGTTGGCCGGGACAAGACCACTATACCAGAACGATCGGCGCCTGCCAAAGGGGCCGGATTCTTGCGAAAGGGAGTTCCTTCGGCAAGCGAGGCAAATCCCTGCGGACACCCGGCAGGAGTTTCCTCTCCTGGCACGAAAATCGCTTAGAGGGATTTTCGGGAATCCCACTCTAAGTCCCTCAGGAGGAGAACCAGACGTATGAAGCGCAACCGTTCGCTCGCCATCCTGTTGGCGGCCCTTATGGTCCTGTCCATCCTGGGCAGCGCCTGTGCCAAGAAGGCTGAGCCAGTTCCGACCCCGTCGGCCCCGCAGACGGAGGCCCCCAAGTTCCGGGTGGCCATGGTTACCGACGTCGGCGGCCTCAACGACCAGTCCTTCAACGCCTCCGCCTACCGCGGCCTGAAGAAGCTCGAGGGCGACGGCGTGGAAATCAAGGCCCTGGAGTCTACCAAGCAGGAAGACTATGAGGTCAACCTGGGCGCTCTGGTGGAGCAGAAGTACAACCTGATCTGGGCCATCGGCTTCCTGATGACCGACGCCACCGACAAGGCGGCCAAGGCGAACCCCAACAACCAGTTCGCCATCATCGACAGCGTGGTGAACGAGCCCAACGCAGCCTCGGTCACGTTCAAGGAAGAGGAAGGCTCCTTCCTCATGGGCGTCATCGCCGGCATGGTCACGAAGACCAACAAGATCGGCTTTGTGGGCGGCATCGAGGGCGACCTGATCAAGAAGTTCGAGTCCGGCTTCCGGGCCGGCGTCGCCTCTGTCAACCCGAAGGCTCAGGTGCTGGTCACCTACGCCGGCAGCTTCACCGACCAGGGTAAGGGCAAGGAAGTCGCTCTGGCCCAGTACAAGGCCGGCGCCGACGTGATTTACCACGCCGCCGGCGCGGTTGGCATCGGCGTCATTGCCGCCGCCAAGGAGCAGAACAAGTACGTCATCGGCGTCGACTCCGACCAGAACAGCCTGGCCCCGGACAACGTCATCTCTTCGATGATGAAGGGCGTGGACGTAGCCGTCTATGACGTGTCCAAGAAGCTGCAGAACGGCGAGAAGATCGGCGGCCAGCACATCGTTCTCGGCCTGAAGGAAAACGGCGTCGGGACCTCCCCCACCACCAAGTGGGACCTGAACAAGGACATGAAGGCCAAGGTTGACGCCTATAGCAAGATGATCGTCGACGGCACCCTGAAGGTCCCCGCCACCCGCGAGGAGCTGGCCGGCTTCAAGGCGCCCGAAATAAAGTAGTCCCGCCCGGACCGACACAAAGGGCGGTGCAAAGGTGTCGAGGGGGGACTCTAAGACGGTCCCCCCTCGTTTCCTCTGTGTCATGGACAGGCAGCAACGGGCCCGGTGAGGAGGGCGTTTTTTGGCCAAAGTCCTCGAAATGGTGGGCATCACCAAGGTCTTCCCCGGCGTCATCGCCAACGAGGATGTCCACTTTGACGTGGAGCAGGGAGAGATCCATGCCCTGCTGGGAGAAAACGGAGCCGGCAAAACAACCCTGATGAACGTGCTCTACGGGCTTTACGCGCCGGACGGCGGCGAGCTTCGCTGGCAGGGCAAGCCCGTGCACATCGGCAACCCCAATGTGGCCATCCGCCTGGGCATCGGCATGGTTCACCAGCACTTCATGCTGGTGCCGCCCATGACCGTGGCCGAAAACATTGTGCTTGGGGCCGAGCCCAGCAAGGGCGGCCTGTTGGACATGGCCGCGGCCAAGAAGCGCGTGCGCGAGCTGTCGGAACAGTTCGGCCTCAAAGTGGACCCGGAGGCCAAGATCCAGAATATCTCCGTGGGCATGCAGCAACGCGTGGAGATCCTGAAGGCCCTCTACCGGGGCGCCGGGCTGCTCATCCTGGACGAGCCCACCGCCGTTCTGACCCCGCAGGAGGTCACCGAACTCATCGCCATCATGCGGCGCCTGGTGGAGGAAGGCCGATCCGTCATCTTCATCACGCACAAGCTGAAAGAGGTACTCCGCATCGCCGACCGGGTCACCGTCATCCGGCGGGGGCGGGTCATCGATACCCTGTACACGAAGGACGCCACCGAAGACGGCCTGGCGGAGAAGATGGTCGGCCGGAAGGTCAGCCTGCGGGTGGAGAAGGACGAGGCCCGGGTGGGCGACGTGATCCTCCGGGTGCGCGACCTGACGGCGGCCAACAACCGACACCTGCCCGCCCTGCGGGGCTGCAGCTTGGAAGTGCGGCGCGGCGAGATCTATGGTCTGGCCGGGGTAGACGGGAACGGCCAGTCCGAGCTGATCGAGGTCCTGACCGGGCTTCGTCCGGCCACCGGCGGCGAGGCCATGATGAACGGCAAGAGCCTGTTAGGGCTGAACCCCAGGGCCATCTTCGCCCGCGGCGTGGGCCACATCCCCGAGGACAGGCAGCGGCGCGGCCTGGTGCTCAACTTTACGGTGGGCGAGAACCTGATTCTGGGCTCGCACCACCGGCAACCCTTCTCCGTGCGGGGCCTGCTGCAAGGCGGGGCCATCGACCGTCGGGCCGAGGACATGATTCAGCGCTACGACATCCGCACCCCGGGCACCAAGACCCTGGCCCGGTCCCTGTCCGGCGGCAACCAGCAGAAGGTGATCGCCGCCCGTGAGATGGAGCGCGACCCGGACCTGCTCATTGCCGCCCAGCCGACCCGCGGCCTGGACGTGGGCGCCATTGAGTTCCTGCACCGGCGCCTGGTGGAGGCCCGCGACCGGGGCAAGGCCGTGCTGCTGATCTCGCTGGAGTTGGACGAAATCCTATCCCTCTCCGACCGGATCGGCGTCATCTACGAGGGGCGCGTCGTGGCCGAAGTTCCGGGCCACGAGGCGACGGAGGAGCAGTTGGGCCTGTGGATGTCCGGCGGCTCCACCGGCAGGAGAGGGGAGGCCCAGGGATGAGCGACCGCAAGGCGAAACGGCTGTTCACCGGTTCCATCCCGCTGCCCACCTTCGAGGGTTTCCTGGTCCCCATTCTGGCCGTAGTGGCGGCCCTGCTGGTGGGCGTCCTGTTCATCCTCTGGGTGGGCAAGGATCCGATTCTGGCTTACAAGGCCCTGTGGCGGGTGACGTTCGGCAGCACCCGCAACACCCTGGAGACTCTGGTGGACACCGTGCCGCTCATCTTCACCGGCCTCTCCGTGGCCCTGGCCTTCCGCTGCGGCCTGTTCAACATCGGCGGCGAGGGCCAATACCTGGTCGGCTCGCTGGCGGCGGCCGTCGCCGGTTACGCCCTGCCGGGCCTCCCGGCGGTGGTGCACATTCCCCTGGTGCTGCTGGCCGGTTTTGCCGCCGGCGGCCTCTGGGCAGCCCTGCCGGGCTGGCTCAAGGCGCGCTTCGGCATCCACGAGGTCATCAACACCATCATGATGAACTACATCTCGCTCTACTTCGTGCACTGGCTGGTGATCGCCCACCTGAAGGACCCGACCAACCTCTCGCAGCGCACGCCGAAGATCCTGGAGTCCGCGGTGCTGCCCAACCTGCTTCAGAACACCCGCTTCCACCTGGGCTTCTTCGTCGCCCTGCTGGTGGCCCTGGGCGTCTACTTCCTGCTCTGGCGCACCATCGCCGGCTACGAGATCCGCGCCGTGGGACTGGCGCCGGCGGCTGCCGAGTATGGCGGCATCTCGGTGGCCAGGAACATCATCCTGGCCATGGTCCTCTCCGGCGGCCTGGCGGGCCTGGCCGGAGCCGTGCAGGTGGCCGGCATCTCGCTGGCCTACTATGACGGCGCGGGCTTTGTCGGCTATGGCTTCAACGGCATCGCCGTGGCCCTGCTGGGCCGCAACCATCCGGCCGGCGTGCTGGTGGGCGCCCTCCTCTTCGGCGCCCTGGGCCGCGGCGGCGTGCGCGGCATGCAGGCCATCGCCGACGTGCCCAAGTCCATGATCGGCGTGGTGCAGGCGGCCATCATCTTCTTCATCGCGGCCGAGGGCCTCTTCCGCGTGCTGGTGCCGCGCCTGCGTCAGCGCCGGCAGGCCTCCCGTGGCCCTGGGCCGGCCGGAGGAACCGGCGGAGAGGGCGCGCCCCACAGCGGGACGGCCACGGAAGGGGGTGCGGGCCGGTGAGCATCTTCAGCCTGACTGTCATCGCCAGCCTGCTCATCTCGTCCATTCGTTCCGCCACACCGCTGGTGCTGGCCGCCCTCGGCGGCATCTTCTCCGAGCGCAGCGGCGTCGTCAACATCGCCCTGGAGGGCATTATGCTCATCGGCGCCTTCACGGCCGTGATGATCTCGTACTCCAGCGGTTCCGCCTGGCTGGGCGTGCTGGCGGCCATGGCCGCCGGTGTCGCCATCGCCTGGCTGCACGGCGTCGTCTCCATCAAATACAGGGCCGACCAGGTCGTGTCCGGCACGGCCATCAACATCCTGGCTGTGGGCCTGACCGAGTTCCTGCTGGCCAAGTTCTTCGGCCAGGCGGGCCAGACGCCCAACGTGACCCCGGCTACCTTGCCGACATGGTTGCCCCTTCATGGCTTCACCCAGCAGGTCACGGCCTTCGCCTGGATTGCCGCCGTCCTGGTGGTGCTGACTCATGTGGTGCTCTTCCATACGCCCCTGGGGCTTCGGATCCGCGCCGTGGGCGAACACCCGCGGGCCGCGGATACGGTGGGCATCAACGTTTTTCATATGCGTTACCTGGGGGTGCTGCTCTCCGGCGCCCTGGCCGGTCTGGGCGGCGCCGCCCTCTCCGTGGGCCTGCTCAATTCCTTCACCGACAACATGACGGCGGGCCGCGGCTTTATCGCCCTGGCGGCGGTCATCTTCGGCAAGTGGAGCCCCTTCGGCGCCCTGGCTGCGTCGCTGCTGTTCGGCTTTGCCGATGCCCTGCAGACGCAGGCGCAGATCATCGGCCTGAAAGTGCCCAGCGAGTTCCTGCTGATGTCGCCATACATTCTTACCATGCTGGCCCTGGCCGGGGTGGTGGGCCGCTCCACGCCCCCTGCCGCCAGCGGCACGCCCTACGAGAAGGGTGAGCGCTGAGGGGCGTAGAAGAAGCACCCCCGGGAGATTCTCCCGGGGGTGTCCTGTTGGGGAGGGGGATGACCTGGGACCGCACCCCCGTGCCGGCGCCTGACCGGCGGGGACACGGATGCGGCGCCGCTCCCGAGACATCCTACGACGAGGCGACCCTGGTTGGCGACGTTTCAAGATAGGGGATTGACGCCCCGGATGAGGAGGGACCGCTCGTGCCCAAGGAAGTGGAAGCATACGATCGCTATTTGCAGGAGCACCATGAGACCCATTTGCAGGAACTGTTCGAGTTCCTGCGCATCCCCAGCGTCAGCGCCCTGTCTGAGCATAAGGACGACGTGCGCCGGGGCGCCGAGTGGGTGGCGGCGCAGATGAAGAAGGTGGGCCTCAATCGGGCCGAGATCATTCCCACGGCCGGCCATCCCCTGGTGTACGGCGAGTGGCTGGAACGCCCCGGACAGCCAACGGTCCTGGTCTACGGCCACTATGATGTGCAGCCGGTCGACCCGCTTGAACTCTGGGAGACGCCGCCCTTTGAACCGCAGGTCCGGGACGGCCAGCTTTACGCCCGCGGGTCCAGCGACGACAAGGGCCAGGTGTTCATGCACCTGAAGGCGGTGGAGGCCCTCCTGGCTGTGGACGGCAGCCTGCCGCTCAACTTCAAGTTCCTCATCGAGGGCGAGGAGGAAATAGGCGGCGAGCACCTGGACCAGTTCATCCGGGAGAATCACGAGTTGCTGAAGTCAGACGTCCTGGTCATCTCGGACACTACCATGTTCGACCGCGGCCTCCCCGCCCTGTGCACGGGACTGCGCGGCCTGGCCGTCATGGAGGTCCGCCTGGAAGGGCCGAGCACTGACCTGCATTCCGGGCTCTTCGGCGGCGCGGTGCAGAACCCCATCCACGCCCTGGCTGAGCTGGTCGCAGGCCTTCACCGGCCGGACGGCTCCGTGGCGGTGGAAGGATTCTACGACCGGGCTCGCCCTGCGGCCGAAGCCGAGAAGGCCTCCCTGGCCGCCCTGCCCTTCAGCGACGAGGAGTTTCGTCAGGAGGTCGGCGCCCCGGCCCTCTTCGGTGAGGCCGGGTACAGCACCCTGGAGCGCCTGTGGACGCGGCCGACCCTGGAGGTCAACGGCATCGGCGGCGGGTTTCAGGGGGAGGGCACCAAGACGGTGATACCCTCCGGCGCCTTCGCCAAGATCACCTGCCGGTTGGTCCCGGACCAGGATCCGGAGGAGATTGTGACCCTGGTGGAGGCCCACCTGATGAAGCACTGTCCGGCGGGGGTCAGGCTGCACGTCCGGCGGATGCAGGGGGGCAAGCCCACCCTGGTCTCTCCCGACCACCCCGCCGTCACGGCGGCGGCGAATGCCCTGACCGAGGCCTTTGGCGTCAGGCCGGCCTTCATCCGCATGGGAGGCTCCATTCCGGTGGTGCAGACCTTCCAGGACGAGCTAAAGGTGCCGGTGGTACTGCTGGGCTTCAGCCTCCCCGACGAGAAGTTCCATGCCCCCAACGAGCATTTCGACCTGGGCAACTACCAGAGCGGGCTCAGGACTCTCTGCCGCTACTGGCCGGAGCTGGCGTCCTGGCGGCCTGAGGCCTGAGAGGCATAGAGCAAAACCCCCGGGTCCCCGGGGGTTTTCCTTCCCTGGATGCGTCACAGTCAGGTTACATTGGGCTGCGGCCAGTTCGGCGGCAGGGC
>Ga0129297_10001157_pt1 | contig 13188 bp, 12 predicted proteins | sample I18A1metaG_FD_94708 | JGI IMG/M metagenome (GOLD analysis project Ga0129297, IMG submission 94708) | Lake sediment bacterial and archeal communities from Gulf of Boni, Indonesia to study Microbial Dark Matter (Phase II) - ​I18A1 metaG | ecosystem: Environmental > Aquatic > Freshwater > Lake >... | reverse complement strand
AATGAGGATGTTTCCATGAGTGAGGATTAGGGAATAGGGTGCTTAAAGTCTAAGCTTTAGCCTTATAAACAAGTTATGCAGTTAATGTATAAAAAAGACCTCTCAAGAGGGTTCATAGCCTATGACGAGCTCGGTTAAACTCCATCCCATTGAAGCCCATTTAAAGCTTGGAGACCACCTCTGCTCCTTCTACGAGAACAAGGTAGAGCAGTTCCAGATAGTGCTTCCCTTCCTTAAGGAAGGCCTCGCTAAGGAAGAGAAATGCCTCTACATCGCTGATGAGAACACGGCTGAGGAAATCAAGGCGGGGCTCCTCATGCACGGCGTCGACGTGGGGGCTATTCTAAAATCAGGTCAGCTTAAAATCGTTACTTCAAGGGAAGCCTATATTCGATTGGGGAAATTCGACCCTGAAGCCATGGTTTCATTTCTCGTGTCAGCTGCGAAGGAAGCGTTGAGTGAAGGCTACGCTGGGCTTAGGGTTGCCGGGGAGGCGAGCTGGATACTGCGGGACATGAGCAGCCTCGACGCGTTTATAGACTACGAGGCTATGGTGAACGAGGCTTTGAGAAACCTACCCGCTAAAGCCCTATGCCAATATAATACTAAGATGTTCTTCGGTAACATACTGGTTAAGGTTTTGAAAACGCATCCCCGCGTCTTACTAGGCTTAGACCTCTACGAGAACCCCTTCTACGAAGCCTTAACAATGCAGCAGTAACCTAGTTAAGCTCTCGAGAGCGTCCTTAGCCACACCCAATCAAAATCTTCACATAATTAAATTACAGGTACGTACTCCCTTTTACCTATTTTTTCAAGAGCAATCGCCTAGAGACGTAATTTTCAGCGTACGCCACATTTATAAAGTCTGAGGAAAAGTATAAAAGCCCCTATTTTACAGGGTTTTCCTAAAATTTATCATCCTACCCGAGGTATCCAAGTGTTTAGGAATTCAATTCCTAAATCCGCTTTCAAAGCGATATCCGATGAGTTTTTCGCGATGTCGATCTACACCCAGATAGCGAAGCGGTTTAAAGGCGACCCTCTAGGCGTCAAATTCGATGAGATAGCGAGGATGGAGGGTGAACACGCAGTTTTTTGGAGAACCTTCTTCGAAAAGAGGGGTTACGCGGCTCCGAGCCAGATTGGAAAGCTGAAAATCAGTTTCTACGACGCTGTTCTTAGAATCCTCGGTAGAGGTTTAACGCTTCGGTTAATGGAGATGAACGAAAGCGACGCGGTCGATCTTTACTCAGGAATAGTCGAGGACCGTATGCTGGATGGGGAGGAAGCTGAGGGTTTGAAAAAGATCCTTGAAGACGAGCTTGTCCATGAGCAGGAGTTTACCAGAGAGGAATCTAGGTTCGAAGGCTTCCTCGCATACGTTAAAGACGCGGTGTTAGGTATGAACGATGGATTAGTTGAGATCCTATCAGTGACAACGGGGTTAGCTGGAGTTTACGGTAACCCCTTTCAAGTGGCTCTAGGCGGGCTTATCGTCGGCATAGCCGGAGCCTTATCCATGGGTATAAGCACCTACGCAAGTGTTAGGGCTCAGAGACAGGTTCAAGAAGGGGTTCTAAATAGGATCGTTAAAACATCGCGTTACGTGGCGCATGTTTTCAAGGAAAGGGTTGCCGCTCACATGCTGAGGAAAGGCTACAGTGAGCGTGTCTCAAACGCAGTGGCTGAAGAATCTTCTAAGGACCATGGGATGCTGTCCGATTTTATCGCCGCGGAGGAGCACGGCCTTAGAAAGGAGGCTTTAGGAAAGCCGCTTAAGGCTGGGCTGTACGCGGGTTTATTCAACGCTTTCGGCGCATTCGTGCCGTTGCTACCCTACCTTTTCAGTCCATCCATACCGGCGTCCGTTTTGATGTCGTTGGCGTTTGCTGGAGGTGCGTTAGCGTTCACGGGCTCACTTATAGCCGTTCTGGCGAACATGCACGTGAAGAAAAAGATGGTGGAAATGGTGTTCGCGGGGCTCATCTCAGCGGGGGCAACGTATCTACTCGGAAGAGCCGCATCGCTTCTACTCGGTGTAACAGCAGCGTATTAGATGGGATGCCTTAGTATGGAGAAAAGGGTTTAAATCACCGTTTAAACCTCACAGGGATGAATGGTTAAGCAATACTGGAGCTTTCAGTATGGTCACCACTCGAATGAGTTATCCAATCGCTTTAGTTCTTATCTCATTATACCTTTCCGGCATAGGTGTCGCAGTCCTTTTCAACGTGGGTTTCGGGGCGTTAGCCGTTGAAGGGGTTTCGATACCCAACGAGGGTAATCGGATAAGTGGCTTATTGTACCGCCCCGTTCAAGCCTCCCCTGTAAACCCTCTACCCGCCGTCGTCCTCGTTCATGGTATAAGCGGGTCTAAGCAGATGTTAAGCGGGGTTGCGCTTGAACTTGCAAGACACGGTTTTATATCGCTTACCATAGACCTGGTGGGGCACGGTAACTCCGAGGGCGTGTTCGGACTTGGAGTCGACCCTACTCTAGGCACCTTAGCCGCTGTTAGGTACCTAGAGTCCCAGCCATTCGTTAAGGCGTCGTCGATCGGGCTTGTAGGGCATAGTCTAGGAGCGGGAGCCGTTAGAGCCACAGCGGTTGCCCATGGAAATATCGCTGCCTCCGTTTATATAGGCGGGGGCTTCGGCGATGTGGTTGCGGGTTCAAGCCATGGAACCCTCAACTCCTCTTTTCCCAAAAACCTCCTAATCATAGTAGGGAGGCAGGATGTTCTCTTCGACTTGGCGCAGCTGAAGCGGGACCTGCGACCGATTTTCGGAGCCGATCAGGACGTAGCTCCCAGCATCCTCTACGGCGATTTCCCCAATCAAACAGCTCGGAAACTCATAACACCTGCCACAACCCATCTATTCGAACCAGTCGATCCATCAGCTGTATCGGAGGTCGTCCTATGGATGAGTAACGCGCTTAAACCCATGAGCCTCGGCCAGAGACCGCCTTTAGAGGTAAACTTAACCTATTTTTACCGTGAAGCAGCCATATCCATTAGCCTCGTAGCATTAATCGGTTTAGTCTTCTCCATCACCTCAGCTCTTTTCAACCACTACCCCGCTCTGATTCAGGCGGGGAAACAGGGGAAAAAATACGGGAGTCTAGAAGACTGGAAGGTCGCCGTTATCTGGGGAGTGCTAAGCTTAGCCCTGTTTCTACCAATGTTCTTCACAGGGTTTCTACTCCCTTTTCCACCCTTGCTATTCGGGTCATCGTTTGCATGGTGGCTCCTCGCAGTCGCAGTCCTCGGTCTACTCTCAGCCCTGTTCCTACTGCCGAAGTTCTCCACGGTTGCGCTGAACCTCAGGTCGACTGCTGCTGAGGCGTTCAACCTCCCAAACGCGGCGATAGGCATCACCCTCTTCACCCTAATGTTCTCAATCGTAAACCTCACGGAGGCTGTTTCTCACATCGACTTAAGGGTCTCCGCTATCCCAGTCTTCAACGATTTAAGGCCTATGACAAGGGTCCACATATTTTTCTCTTTTATTCCCTTCTTCCTAGTCTACTTCTTCGTTGAAGGACTCTATCTTCATGAGTTCCATAACTGGTCTTCGCATAAGGCTGGTTTCAGGTATGAGGTCTCAGCCGGAGTTAAGGTAGTCGCCGTGAAGATTTGGCCATACCTCTTAACCCTCCTTACTCAATACGCTCCAATGTTCTCCCTTAACATCAGGCTTTTCCCATCCTCAATAGGTTTTCTCATCGAGTTCCTCTGGGGGGTCATCCCCCTCTTCATCATCTCAACGGCTTCATCGTGGTGGTTCTACAGGAAAGCCTCCAACATAGGCGCAGGCACCATCTTTAACTCCCTTATCATCGCATGGTCCGCCGCAGCCACCTTTCCAATCGGGGCATTCGGTTAAACCACGTCCTCCATCCCTTAAACCCTTTATTCCGCCAGCTTACCTAAAAACAAAGTTATCGTGACGCTGAGGTTAAAGACTTCAAGCGTAGATTCCACTCTGCTTCTTACCTTAGATGAATTCCCCTACAAACCATTGTTTAAAAAATCCTCTTCTAAGCAATGTGGGCTTCAACCTTGCTTTCCATAAGAATAATAAGCCCATAGACTATAACATTCTTACCGTGATTGAGTTGACGGACTTAGTTAAAGTCGTCGAAGTTGCCCCTGAGGTCTTCTGGGTAGGCGTCAATGACTGGAATCGCAGGGTCTTTGACAGCTTCATCCCCCTCCCCTACGGGACCTCATACAACGCCTACCTCATCGTAGGAAACGAGCACACGGCTTTAGTGGACACCGTGAACCCGGGCTTCGAAGACCTCCTCCTGAGAAAGGTTTCGCGGGTCGTTAAGCCTGAAACGATAGATTACGTGGTCATGAACCACGCGGAGCCAGACCACGCCGGAGGCATACCCCGAGTCCTAGCTACGGCGCAGAACGCGAAGCTCGTGGCGACGCGGAGAGGCATCGAGATGGCTGGGGTGTACTACGGTGTGCCGCCTGAGAGGGCTGTAGCCGTTAAGGACGGGGATTCAATCGATCTAGGGGGTAAAACATTGAGGTTTTTAGAAGCTCCATGGCTGCACTGGCCTGAAACCATGTTCACGCTGCAAGCTGAGCGGCAGGTTCTCCTAACCTGTGACTTCTTCGGCACCCACATGGCTTCAGACAGGCTTTTCGCCGAGGACGTTGGGGACGGGCTTTTGAAGGAGGCTAAGAAGTACTATGCGGAGATCATGATGCCCTTCACACTCTTCGTTCAGAGAGCCTTAGACAAGGTCGCAGGCTTAGATGTGAAGGTGATTGCTCCAAGCCACGGTCCAATCTATAGAGACCCTAAACGCATCATCGCGGCTTACGAGGAGTGGGCGCGTGGCCCTCTTAAGCCTAAGGTTGTGATCGCCTACGTTTCCATGTGGGGGAACACGGAAGCCTTAACCCAGGCAATCGTTGAAGCCGTCGCCGCTGAAGGCGTGGAAGCCATCCCGTACAACATGGTCGTCGCCGATGTAGCCCACGTAGCCAGCGACCTGGTGGACGCAGCCGCCGTACTCTTCGGGTCCCCAACCCTCATCGGGGGCCCACACCCCCTCATCGCCTCCCTTTTAGAGGTGCTACGATGCATTCGACCGCGGGTGAAACTCGGGGCTGTCTACGGGTCCTACGGTTGGGGAGGTGGAGCCGCGGCGCATCTGAAGAACCGTCTACAATCCATGGGCTTCGAGGTCATGGGTACGCTTGAGGTCAGGGGAAAGCCGGGGAAGGAGGACCTTGAGAAAGCGGCAGGTCTGGCTCAGGCTGTGGCGGGGAAGGTTAAGGAGAGCGTTATAAAAATCAAATAATATGGTATAGAATAATTTAAAAAAGTATAAACTGAATTAATTTTTATGGAAATCGGGTTTACAGGGCTTTCTGCCTTAGCGCATGCGCCATCCGAGGATATGCCCTAAACCCCATGGGGGTAGAAAAGCGTAAAGGTCTTCCAACCGAGTAACACATAAGATTTGAAGCCTGGGCTTCAGGAACCTGTGAAACCCCAGCCTTAACTGGAAAGCCGGCATCAGTCATTCCTTAAGCTTATTTACTACCTATACATCTATGTGAACCCATGTTGAAGGTTGTCGGCGGACCAAGTTCAACGGACCTCGCGATGCGGATAAGCGTGGAGCTAGGTGTTCCCCCCGTTAAAACCGGTTTTAAACGCTTCCCAGATGGGGAGTTCTACTTCAGGTTTGAGGAGGAAGTGGCCGGGGAAGAGCTTTTACTGGTTCAAAGCCTTTATCCGCCGCAGGACACTCACCTCGTGGAGCTTTTAATTATAGCTCATACGGCTAAAGACCTAGCCGCGAAAGAGGTCTCCGCGTACGTGCCCTACCTAGCCTACAGCCGTCAGGATGAGCGTTACCTAAGCGGCGAAGCCTTAAGCGCCATGCTCGTCGCCGAGCTTCTTCAAAGCGCCGGTGTGAAGACGCTGTACACCGTCGACGTTCACAACCAGAACGTTTTAAGAATGTACCGTATACCCGCCGTCAACTTCACGGCCGCAGGGGAACTCGCCAGGTACTTCGCCGGTAAATCCCTTAAGAACCCCATGGTCATCGCGCCTGACGATGAGGTGGATGCCATGGAGAGGGCGCGGGTGGCGGCTTCCGCCATCAACGCTGACTACAACTACTTCGAGAAGCAGAGGGACCGTTACACGGGCAAGATCACGACGGTGGGGAAGACGATGCATGTGAAAGGCAGGGACGTGGTCATCATCGACGACATCATCAGCACAGGGCATACGGCTGCCAACGCTGCGCAGCTTTTGAGGAAAGAGGGCGCTAACAGGGTTTTCATCGGGGTAACCCACGCGCTTCTAAGGGAAAACGCTTTAAAGCTTCTTCAAGAAGCAGGCGTCGCGGAGGTTGTGGGAACCGACTCCGTACCGAGTCCTATAGCCAAGGTTTCAACGGCCTCAGTGTTCGTTAAAGCCCTAAAAGGTGGAAAGGAAGCCTCTTAAAGGCTTGGATGTGCGCCCTATGAAGGTTTATGGGCGTATCCACTTCGTTAAAGACCGTTCCACCAGCGTATACCTCCTCCACGGCTGCAAACCCTGCCTAATCGATACCGGGTTCCCCGTAACCATGGAGAAAACGGTTTTTCCCTACCTAGAAACGCTCGGCGGCGACCCGAAGGATATCTCCATGGCCGTGCTCACCCACGGTCACGGCGACCACTACATGGGGATACCCGTCGTCAAGAGGGTTTCCGATGTTAAAGTGGCTGTGCATGAACTCGACGCCCCCTTGATCGAGGTTGAAAAGGACGCCGTGCTTCTAAGGCAGCTCCACACCGCGTATCCTGAAGCCTTCCCCCCTGTCGAGGAAAAAGCCGCTGACCTTCCTAGAGCGGATATCCTCCTTAGAAACGGTGACAGGCTTAACCTCGCCGGCTTAGAGGTCGAGGTCGTCCATACACCTGGGCATTCCCCAGGCGCCATCTGCCTCTACCAACGCGGGGAAAACATCCTCTTCACAGGCGACTCTATTCAAGGTGAAGCCCCACTCATATACGGGGATTTAGACGATTACCTAAGGTCTCTGGAACATTTAGGAGGGATGAAGGTCAACCTCTTGCTGGCGGCTCACCGTTACCCCCCGGCTGAGGAAGAGGTTATGAACGGCGATGAAGCTAAAACGCTCCTAGAGGCAAGCGTTGAAGCAGTGGAGAACTGCCTCGGCAAAGTATCGGAGACACTCCAGTACGCGGAGCATCCTATGAGCGTCAACGAGGTCACTCACAATGTACCGAAAATTCCCGTGATCACGGTTATCAGGGTAATTGAGAAACTCATCCGGGACGGTAGGGTGGAGAAAGCCCAGACTGGGACACGGTATTCATGGGTTGACTAGTTATCGAACGGCTTTAGGAAACCCGTTAAAGCTTAAAAGTTCGTGTCAGAATTAGAGGCGAAGTGAAATCATACCGTATGTGGGCCGGTCGTCCAGCGGCTAGGATACCGTAAGCCTAAGATCCGCCTGACAAAGAGTTTTCAGGAGGCGCGGAAGGTCGAGGGTTCAAATCCCTCCCGGCCCACTTTTGGATACTAAGCTACGTAGCATTAAGAGAGATAAACCTAATAACTGCATCATCAAGACTCAAGAATCTGGAAAAAGAGGGTATAGTCATGACTATCTGTAAAAGCTAAGTTCAGGGTCGAACATCACGGAAACAAAACTGTTTATCGAAACCTCATTAATGGAAGGTTCATAAAGAAACCATTTTAGTATCTATTTCTCCGCAATGCTTTTCAACTTCTCTAACGCCCTCTCGACCTGCTTTTCGGCTGCTCCGCTCAACAATTTATAAAGAGCCTTGCCAAGAATCCCCCCTGGCATTACAAAGTCACCCGAAAACATGAGTTTAGTTCCCTCCTCAATGGGTTTCAACAGGTATGTCATAGTGTATGTATATTTTCCTTTCGAACGAACCGTAAGCTTCTCATTTTTGAGACTTTCCGTGACATTCAGCTCATATTCCCATCGCTTCTCAACTATGTGAGCTGATGCCCCCACTTTATACTTGTCCTCGGGAGCACGCACCTCGGAAGTGTACTTCGCGCTCTCCACTTCAGCCACATCCATCCATTCCGTCCACCTGTCTAAAGCAAGCATTTCCCAGACCTTCTCAGGCGGAGCCTTAATTTCAGCCGACTTTTCAATCCTAACCAAAATATCACCCCCTCATTTATCTATTAATCCTCATATTATCTCTTTTTTGTTTATAAATGTGTAGTGTGTAAGAGCACACAGAACAGAACAGCATATGTAGTAGTTCCAATGAGTAAACATTTTGAAATATCGTGTATGTATATAGCATTCTAAGGTGTCAAAGCTTTGACAGTATTGACAGCCGAATAGGATGGAGATATAGACCAATATGAAGGTGGAATAAACAAAAAAGAGGGAATTCGCGGGGGTAACACTGAGGATCGTGGGAGATATCTCCACAGTGGGTAGTGTTCAAATCCCTCCCGGCCCATTTTTAGGTTCTTCCTGACCCCTTTTATGGCATCTATTCGCGCTTGCGGAAGAGCATGAGGTACTTAGATGTCGAGTAAACACGCTTGGACCTCAGGAAGCGATCACTTATAAGGACGAGCTGCTAGATTTCAGCAATCGAGAGTTCGCGATGACGTTCGAAAAGATTCTGCTAGTGAAGCCAGCTGGAAGGCGGGGTTTGAGCTTCGCATTCGATCTGATTCCCATCGGTCTGGAGTACATATCAGCGTACATCGAAGGCGCTGTCAAAGAAATTCACGTAGTCGACATGGAGATGGAGCACAGAGGCTTCCCCCACCTCATCAATCTCTATCGCCCAGACCTAGTAGGCATCACCATGTCCGCAACGGAACACAACGAAGGATTGCGCCTCGCGAAGATCGCTAAGGAAAACAGAGCAACCACCGTAGTCGGAGGGTACCACCCGACAAGTGTACCGGATTTGATGCTTTCCTACCCGCAACTGGACATGGTCGTCCGTGGTGAAGGCGAACTTACCATGAGAGAGATTGTGGAAAAGGGCACGCCGGAAGGTGTACTCGGAGTCTCCTACAAAGAAAAAGGAAGACTGATCCATAACGCGGACAGGCCGAAGATCAAGGATCTGGACAGCCTTCCCTTCCCAGCCAGGCATTTGAGGCAGTATTCGTACAAGACAGACGACCACAAGACTGATTATGATGTGATGGTCACGTCCCGCGGCTGCTACGGACAGTGTAGTTTCTGCTGCGAACCCAGCATGAGCAAAGGCCACTTGAGATCTCGTTCACCAGAAAACGTCATCAAAGAGATCTTGGAGATGGTGAGTTACCATGGGGGCAAGCCATTAAACGTCATCTTCGCTGACCCAGATTTCATGGCCGAACCTAAAAGAGTGGGGGATCTATGCGATCTGCTGCGAGAACAGGATTTGAACATAGAATTCTGCGCATTGGTAAGAGCAGACCGCATGGCCGCAAACCCAGAGATTGTGAAGAAGATGTGCGAAGCGGGGATCACCTCGTTCGAGATGGGAATAGAAAGTCCTAACTACGAGGATCTGAGGTCAACCAAGAAAGGCATAACGACAAGGGTACACAGGGAAGCGGTGCGGAACATCCGCGAAAACGGCGGCAGAGCCGGCGGCACTTTTGTGATAGGCCTTCCGAATCAAACAGAAGAAGAGATCAGGAGGTTTCCAGTCTATGCCAAGGAGATAGGTTTGACGGCTGCCGCCTTCGGTATCGCAACGCCGTTTCCAGGAACAGAGTTCTATGAGGAGTTGGCCAGAGAAGGGTTGATTTTTAAGACCAATTGGGACATATTTGACGAGATGCATTCTGTCTTCAAGACGAATTACCTGTCGAAAGAAAAGGTTGAGGAATTGGCGACCTATTGCATGGCGAAGTTCTGGAACATAGACACGTTCCTCCACCAAGAGAGAGTCTTCCAGAAGAGGACCAGAAGCAGAAAGCCTCTAGTAGATTTCATCCATGAAAGAGCTCTGAACGTGAATTTCATGCTCAACAATGGAAAGGAGCTGCAGAAGGACAATTTCAGCCGCCACATAAAGGCGTTCCTAGAGGCTTATCCTGATCCCTGCGTAGAGGCATACACCCGAAAAGTAGGGTTCCACAATGTTGTGGAGATGTCGAGGTTCCTTCGGATTCTCGGTCCTCAAACAGTTCAATGCACCTTGAACCTCGACGACACCGCCGTCAGTTTCATATTCAAGACCACCAAGAAGACGGTTGAGTACGTCCGAGTCATCCACGGAAAACAGGATGACTCAACAATAAGCATAAGAGTTGATCTAGGACAGATGAGCGAACCATACAATAGGCTGATGATCGTTAAGAGGTCGATCGCCTTGATCTCACACGATTTGACCGTCAGACACCTGTGGAACGTCTCTAGGCTTCTTCTTGCCATAGGGGCTGAAACCCTAGCCTGGAAGCTGAGGAAGATGGACTGGCGCTGACTGGCCGAGCGGCGTAGATCATCTCGCTTGAACGCCATAAAAGGAACCCCATGCAATGCCAACTGTACCATAAGGCAGAAAAAGAGAGGATTTGCGGGGGAAACGGGGGATATTCTAGCGATGGTGAGGGTTCAAATCCCTCCCGGCCCACTTTTAGACACTCCCGGCCTAATCCCTTTCTTTCTCACTTCTTTTTCCTGGGAAGTTTGACACCGTTGACTCAACAGATATAATCGAACCTATACTCAATCAGCAACTTCATTTTATAAATCGTGTTAGCCACTTGATAAAAACTCGATCGGGGTCACCCTGACCATTCAGTAGTAGGCTGAGGTTCAAGAAGCTTAGAAAAAGGAGAGAGCCCAGCAGATTGGGCTCATAGGACATCTGGTGTTTCCCTAGACCTGACGTTTGATGGCTACGCTTCGAGGAGCTTGATGGCTTCCTCTCTGGGGACAGCGACTAGGGTTTCGGTTGAGACCAAGCCACCAAACCGAATGAGCGACCTCATGGCGGCCTTCTCATCCTTTCCCTCGAATACCAAAACTACGTCGTATCTGCCGAGTGTCCAGTACCAACCTAAGACCTTGGTACCCTCCTTGACCATCTGATCGACGAGCTTCCCGCCCTGAGCAACCGATTCCTTTGTCGGCTTCTTCCTCCATCTCCCAAAGCTGATGAAGAGCATCCTATCACCTCGATCTATCTAGTGATTGATCTGGATTTAACACTATCTGGAAGTCTTCGGTTGAAACTATTCCTCTGTCAAATATTTGACAAAGTTTGAAACCTCAAATATTCCCTCAGTCAGGAGGATAAGAAAGGTTAAGTGGGGAAGTAGCCATGCTCCTAACCCTATCCTACTATGAGAGCATAAACATCTCTAACTTGTGTAAAACAGAAAAAAGGGGGGATTTGCGGGGGTAACACTAGTAGCGGGAGATATCTCCATGGTTGGTAGGGTTCAAATCCCTCCCAGCCCACTCCCTCAGTCGTTGAGAGATCGGTAGAAAAAGAGGGGAGCGGCTCCAAGGGATAGGAGTCTAAGACCTACTTCGATGTCGTTTTTATGGTAACGACGTCGAGTTGCCGTGAGTATCCCAGTCCGTCGCCGAACCCTCGCTCCTCGACGAACTTGCCGTCAACGAGGCGGTTGATGATCAAACCCACCCCGTCACCTGCCTGCCTTTAGGGGTGATGCCCGCAAATACCTCCTGTCTACGCCAGTCATCGTCCAACGCGTTGCTATCTTGTCTCCTTCAGCGATTATGTCCTCAACGGTATCATGGTAATCGGGAAAGCCCTTGATGAACATGTTCAAGATTTTTTTGAAATTTTCCAGACCACGTAACTGCGAAGTATGGGAGTGTATAACGATGTCGGATGCTCCTAACCCGTCTTGTACGTCTAGGTTTCGCTTATTGAACTCCTCAGTCAACATTCGAGCAATAGCCCTCTTATTCTCTTCTAATGACCTAGTACATCCCCTTTATCATCGATGATTATCCTTTTTTTAACAGTTAAAATTTTCATCATCGCATGAGCCTATACTCCTCCAGAATGCTTTTGGAGAAAGTTATACATCCCTGTACGAGTTCCGCCTACTTCCTTTATAGGTTCCTCGAAGCCCCTAAACGAATGGTGAGCTAAGGGCTTCGTTCTTTTCAACTCGCGTAGAGTAGCCCCCTATCACTCTAGGAGCTTTAAGGCTTGTATAAACGCCTTCATTCCTCCCCGCCTTACCCCTTCACTGGGATAACGCCGAGCTGCTGCATAAAGCCTAGGGTATCATAGCGATTCCAGGTTTCGACGATCCTGCCGCCTACGATGCGGTCGATACTCATACCCCACCCCGTCACCTGCTTACCTGTAGGGGTGATACCCGTAAATTCTCCTCTGTGTGTGCCGCGCATCGTCCAGCGGTAGGCTACCTTGTCTCCTTCCGCCACCATCTCATCGATGGTCACGTGAAAGTCGGGGAAGGCGCTACGCACCGCGATGATATCCTGTTTGCAGCCTTCGGGGCCACGTATATCCGGGCCGAGGCCGGCGTGGAGGACATAGTCGGGGGCGAGCAGCTCGTCTGCTACGGCCAAGTTCCCCCTGTTCCGGAACTCCTCAGTGAAACGGCGGATCAGGGCCTTGTTCTCTTCAACTAACATACATTCACCCCCTTCCCATTGGTTCCATTCCAGTGAGTATCTGTTTCTCCAGAATGCTTTTCAAATCGTTTGAGGACTGTCTTCCTAGGAATTCCCCTGGGCATTTCATAATCCATCATATATGTGAGTTTAGTCCCCTCCTCTACGGGCTTCAAGATATATTTTAGAATCATGACCATACTTACCTCTTTTTGACATTTAATAATTACTGCTATCATCGAAGGTCCCTTACAGCGCACTTTTAGGCTCTTCCTAACCACTTTTGCGGCATTTATTTATGCTTAGGGAGGAGCATGAGGTGTTTAGAAGTCGTGTAAGCATATCTGGGACTCGGGAAGCGGTCACTTATGAGGATGAGCTAATGGATTTAGGGTTTTCCACGGTGAAATCCATCATCCTACTTTCACGGTCTCAATTGATTAAGCGATTTAAGTCCTAAACTCAGGTAAGGTCCAGGTCTTAATGGAAATACATCTTTAACGGAGCCTTAGACTGATTGAACACAAGGTGGGCTTGTCGTCACTGACCTTT
>Ga0129297_10001154_pt1 | contig 13190 bp, 14 predicted proteins | sample I18A1metaG_FD_94708 | JGI IMG/M metagenome (GOLD analysis project Ga0129297, IMG submission 94708) | Lake sediment bacterial and archeal communities from Gulf of Boni, Indonesia to study Microbial Dark Matter (Phase II) - ​I18A1 metaG | ecosystem: Environmental > Aquatic > Freshwater > Lake >... | reverse complement strand
GCGTATACGTGGTGAGTCTTCACTATTTTTTCCAAGTTGAGTGAAGACAACGTCGTTTTGACGCTCAATCTCGTGTTATTGAGCGTCGTTTCTCTTTAGTGTTTGCCTCGCGGTATAGTCGGCTCGGAGAGTGACCATCGTTCGTACTTTTTCTTGGTGGTTGGAGCTGAAAGCGGCATAGGAGGGATTCGAACCCATGGTTCAAGCTCCCTACAAGCCGATCGTGAGCAGGCGATCTGTGCTGAGAGTTGGAGATGGGACGCGAGAAAATGCTCAATTCCCATGTTTTGACCGGAATGCTCACCCGATTTCCATCGAAGGCGCTAATTACGGGAACTCGCCTATGACCGCAGAAATACACTTTGAAAGTGAACGATGAGCATGCGAGCGGCTATCTCGAGGGTGAGAGGCTTGCGAAGGTGTCGGTTTGGACGCTTGTTGCGCTCGGCGCAGTTGAGATTGCTGCTGGACAATTCACGGGCAGCGTCGGTCTAACAGCAGACGGAATCGATTCCATCTCCGATGGATTTGTTTCCCTGCTGGTGTGGCTTGGCTTGAAGATGTCCCGCAAAGCGCCTGACGAAAAGTTTCACTTCGGATACTACAAGGTCGAAACCTTAGTCGCCTTCGCAACATCAATCGGGCTCATGGGGATCGGTGCCGCCATCATATACAGGTCATACCTCGCGTTCCTCGAACCCAAAGCCCTTACACTTCCGATTCTAGCGCTGGGAGTCCTACTAATCGCGGGAACAGTCTCACTCTATAGGGCCTTTCAGATGAGACGCATAGCCACCAAGTACAACATCGTGTCCCTTAGGCTGGACGCTAATAACGCCATAAAGGACGGTTCAGCATCATTTCTCGTCTTCTTCACGGTACTCGCATCAGCATTCGGTTTCTATCAAATGGATGCAATTGGAGGTATCGGAATCGGCGCGTTCATCATGTTCGTTTCTTATGTTGTCCTCAAAGAAACAGCCTTGGTGCTACTTGATGCGTACCATAACCCACAGCTTGTCGAAGAGATTAGGAAAATTGTGGAAAGCAACAGGGATGTATCGGTGAAGGATGTACTCCTGAGGCGCGTAGGCTCCTATGTTCACGCCGAAATACATGTGGCAGTAGACAGAACAATGACTGTAGGCCGACTCGACGAGATCAAATCATTTATCGAGGCCGCGGTGAAGGACGAGTTCGCGGGTATCCAAAGAGTCGTCGTTTCAGCGCGAGTTGAAGCGAGCTAGCCCGATCGGGAATTTGCTCGAGGCGTGGCCTCCGCTGGTTCATGGGAATGTCGATGGTGGATGTCGGGGTAGTGGTCATGCAAATGCGCCATTGGTTGATGCCAGTGCGCGTGAGCATGTGGTTATCCTGGAGGGTCAAGCCGGCCGTGTTTGTGCTGATAATATTCGTCGTGGACTTCCCTCACACCGAACAGCTTTCCCTTGGTTGCTTCCCGTTCAAGCAATTCGCTGCCATCTCACGTGAGACTTCTTGGAAAACTTTAACAGGTTGAGTCGGCATCCCCTCCCGGGGGAGTGGACATACCTGACCGTACATGAGAAGAGCGCTGACGTGGTACGACGCCTTTCGAGGGTGGAAGGTCATGTTCGTGCTATTGCCAGAATGGTTGAAGAGAACCGAGACTGCCCAATGGTACTTCTTCAGATAGGTGCGGTCGAAGCGGCACTACGCAAGATTACCGAGTTAGTCATCGAAGACCACATCAAGACCTGCGTAGCAGAAGCGATCAGAGATGGACGAAGAGACAAGGCCGTTCAAGAGCTGACGGATGCCATAGCTCGACTTCTATGAGTCCAAGCTGGAGCAGTGAGCCGATGACTGAGGTGGTTCTGAATCACCATGTGAACGAGGGCGTCAGCAGGCGAAACATCGCAAGTTTTCTTATTTGCCTGGGTCTAACCGTGGCTGGCGGCATTCTGCTACTGACCGGATTCGGACCAGTGTATTTCGGGCAGAGTTTAGCGTTCGCCGCAGCGGTTTTGGGAGGAGCGACGATCACGGTCAAGTCGGTTCGCACGCTTTTTCAAGGCACGTTTGGTGTTGACCTGCTCGCCAGCGTTGCCATCTGGATATCGGTTTCCTTGGGTGAGTATGTTGCAGCAGCGATTGTTGTGATAATGCTCAACGGGGGTGAGATTGCGGAAGACATCGCCACAAGACGATCGTCAAAGGCTATGGAGAAGTTGATCAAGTCAGCCCCCTTGACTGCCCACGTCCGCAGAAATAATGAAATTGTCGAGGTTGAACTGGCCCATGTCAAAATCGGCGACACGGCCTTGGTAAGAATGGGAGAGAAGATCCCTATTGATGGCATTGTCACCAAAGGAAATGGTTCAGTAAATCAGGCTGCAATTACAGGTGAGTGGATTCCATCTGAGAAGACTGTCGGGAGCGAAGTCTACGCAAATACTCTGCTGGAGAGTGGTGCTCTCGATATAGAGGTCTCAAGAAGATCGGAAGATACGATATTCGCGCGAATCGTGGCGCAGGTGAAGGAAGCTCAGTCCAAGAAAGCGCCGGTCGAGAGAATTGCGGACAAGTATGCTCACTGGTTTGCTCCAATAATTTTAGTTGCGGCGGTAATAACTCAGCTGGTCATGAAGAATCCACTGAACACGGCGGCTGTTCTAGTAATCTCATGTCCATGTGCCCTAACGCTTGCCACTCCTATTGCAATCGTAGCGGGCATAGGAAATGCTGCGCGCAACGGCGTTCTGATTCGAGGCGGCCCATCTCTTGAGGAAGTCGGTCGATGTGACGTCGTCGTCATAGACAAGACGGGAACGGTCACTTCGGGAAAGCCTAGGATCGTCGATATTAGGCCTCTTGAAGGACAAAAGGTTGACGACGTTCTCACAATTGCTGGTTCAGCAGAACGAAGATCCGAGCACTTCCTTGCCAAGGCCATACTGGAAGAAGCACAAAGACGCGGCCTAGATCTGGATGACCCCGACGAGTTCCAAGCGAGTTCAGGTTTAGGTGTGACCGCAAAACTTGGGGGACACTTGGTGGTGGTTGGAAACCTGAACCTGTTGAGACAGCATCGTATCCAACTAGATGATACATCTTTGACTTACATAAGTAGTCAATCCATGTTGGGGCGAACGACCGTCGTTGTCGCAAGAGACTCTGAAGCTGTGGGAATCATCAGCATATCAGATACTCTTAGGGAAGGAGTCCACAATAGCGTCTCTCGCATGAAGGCAATGGGAGTCGACAAGGTAGTTATGCTGACGGGGGACAGTCCCTTTGCTGCACGCGATGCTGCTCAGCGTGTTGGGATAGACGAAGTGTACGCTGATCTTCTTCCGGTAAACAAAGTGGAGCACGTTAGAGAATATCAACAGCAAGGCCGCAAAGTAATCGTTGTCGGTGATGGAGTAAACGATGCGCCTGCGCTTGCCACTGCGAACGTTGGGATTGCTATGGGTATTGCAGGGACCAGTGTGGCTATGGAGACGGCGGGAATCGTATTGATGACCGACGACCTAGGGAAGGTGGCAAAGATCATCAACCTAAGTCGAAAAGTCATATCTGTCATAGGACAGAATGTCGCCTTCTCCATTGCAGTGAACGTACTCGGCCTGATGCTATCAACTCAAGGAATCGTGAGTCCGGTTCTCGCGTCGATGATCCATGAAGGAAATGCTTTGATCGTCGTGTTCAACTCGTTGCGACTTCTTGGCAGCCACGTGGTACGCTCTTGAATAGGCCTTATTACACGTTCCAAGCAAGTTGATTTCGCGTTTGTATTTCTCTTGCGGCTCAGATGCTCAGCCACTTGCCTACTCCTTTCTCCTTCGCTCTCTCAAGCAGCTGAATTGCCACGGCTATGTCCTCAATTGCCAGGCCTAGGTTCATTGACATGATTCCTTCTTGACTGCTCTCTCCGCCCGGTATTCTCCCCAATATTATCTGGTCTGGGTTTGAGTAGATTGGCGATATGTCCTCAAAGTAGCCGATGGATTTGTAATAGAGTAGTTGCTCCGTGTCATCGGTGCAAAACTTGTGCATTGAGTACATTGCAGCAGGCTTCAAGTAGGACCCGAAATCCAATGAGCATGCGAAGATCCTGTACCTCAGCCAATCTCTGTCTACTGCAGGGCTAGGGTTTGTTGACATAGGCCCCAGTTCGTTCAGCCGTCATCCAAGCGCCGTCCGTGATGCACCTCGGCAAACCTGTGTCTGGATTGTTGATAACAACGAGACCGGTGAAGTACAGGAGTCAGAGAGCACATGGAGGTTACAGTGCCATTGTTCCAATCGACGAGGTGAAACACATTTTCGAGCAAAGCATCAACCAGAAAAGAAGCTGACTGAGCAGGGATGGGTATGCTCGAGCAAACGGAATTCAGACTTCGAAAACGATGATGAGGTCTACACGTTGGACGTTGTGCTTCACAAAACGCCCGCCGATGGAGCCAGAGACGCAGGCCACCGATGACGTCAGCCCAGTGCCTGAGCCCAGATAGAACAACCCTCCAAGAACTTGCGGAGAAACTGCTCCAAGCAGTCCCTTTGCAATGGGCGTACTTACACCGAAAAGCACCGCAGCGGCTAATGCAGTCCACGGAGCCGCCTGCAGGTTCGATTTCGATACAGCAAACGTGCGTGCTTTAGTTCAGTGCCTAACGATTCTGCCGTTTTGGATTCCATTCGAACTCCATGTGGATTTCGAGTTTGTGATTCTCTTTTGCATATAGAAACTTCAACGCAATGGGTTCGGTGGGTGAGATTCGAACTCTCCTTCCTTCGACAGCGAATACTTTCGACGCATCTATTGAGGGCTTTCTCAATGAGTGACCTAGTTTGACCAGCAAATCTGAGAGATCCTGTCTTCCAACCTCGGTTCTGTGTCGAAAGATGGATTCATGAGTCTCACGATAGTTCTCCAGGATTTCCGTCATCTTTGTCCAATAGGACATCGATTGCACAAGCTGTGCCTGTCCCTTCGCTGTCAGCGCGTAGTGTTTGCGGTCGGGGGCGTCTTCTCGAAACTCGATTCTACTGGTGACCATCTGGTTCCGCTCCAATTTCTCGAGTGCCGGGTAAATAGTGCCTGTCTTCGGTTTCCAGTAGCCTGAGAAACGCTTCTCCAGCTCTCGAATAATCTCATAACCGTACATTGGTCGCTCTGAAAGGAGAAGCAATAGCCAGAGCGAAACTGCTCCTATCTTCATACCACGAGGCATCAGTCGCGACATCGCACACTCCGACCCTGACTAGGGTCAAGCTAGTGTTATATACTTAGATTATCTACATAGGTAGATGTTCTACTGTGGGTGAAATGGATGAAATGGGTAACACGTGAAAACGTGCATGTGGACAGGGTCGCCTGTCCATGGCTGATTAAGCGATTCGTCGACCCTCAAGCAGAATTTCTCTTCGTGCCGCCTGAGAAGGTTCCCGAAGTCGTAGACAGGGACGGCGCGATACCCTATGATGCCAAAGGGGTCGAGCTAGGTCACCATGGAGACAAGTGCAGCTTCGACGCAATCATCGAAAAATACAAACTGACCGATCCTCCCCTGCTTGAACTCGCGAAGATTGTTCGGGCAGCAGACACTAACAAGATGGAGCTTGCTCCCGAAAGCATCGGCCTAGAAGCCATCGCCTCCGGGTCTATGATGCTTGCAAAGGACGACCACGAAGCGATTGAGAAACAATCATACGTTTACGATTCATTGTATGCTTACTGCAAACGGAACTTGGTCAAACAGAAGTATGCGAATGAAATTGAAAAACTCGATCCGAAACAACGCAGAGAGTTCCTAAGAAGTAAGGTGCAAAACGAATCTCTGTAACGGCATTCGAAACCTGAGATGCATGTTTTGGGTAATTGATCGACAGGAATCTACATCGATAGACCATAAGCGGATACCAAGCGTTTCGTTGATGAAGGGGGCAAACTTCGTAGATGCTGAAGCATATAGGAGATATTCCTCTGCCTTCCCATGGTTCAGGAGGATTCGACCATGCAGATGTCTATCTTGAAAATGGTCGAGTATTCGCGGCACACACCGGTAACGGAACCCTTGAGGTTATAGACGGGAAGAATCTCCGACATGAGAAAACGATTGAGGGATGCCCCGAAGCCAGCGGCGTTCTCTGTGCCCAGAAGGAAGGCCTAGTCTTTGCCGCGGCTAGGGGAGCCGGCAAGATTCTAACTGTAGACGCAAATTCACAAATTCTGTTACGTGAGTCCGACGCGGGAACACGCCCAAATGGTCTCGCTTGGGATTACAAACGAAAACACTTGTTGGTTGCAGACGTATCAGAAGAGAATGCCAGAATCCTCGGCACTTCTGATGGACGTGTTCTTTCAACGAGAAAGCTTGAGGGTCGCCCGCGATGGTGTGTCTACGACGCCGTCGGTGACCGATTCCTAATCAACATCAAAGATCCAGCAACAGTCAGCGCGCTCAAGGCGGATTCATTCAAACAAGTGACATCGATTCCGGTTAAAACCGCTGGCCCGCATGGGCTAGCAATTGACGAAATGGGTCACGCGTACGTCGCGTGCGACGGTAAAGCGCTCGTAGTGGTTGACCTAACTGGGCGGTCTGAACAAGAGGAGATTCCGATTTCTGGAGCACCAGACGTGATCTGGTACAACATTAAACGTAGAGTGATTTACTGCGCCGCCGGCGACCCCGGTATCATTGACGTCATCGACCCGCAATCAGGCAAAGTTGTCGAGAAACTGCAGACAGAGCTGGGTGCCCACACGTTTGCGTTCGACCAGGTCAGGCAGAGATTGTACACTCTGCTACCCAAGAGTTGTCGCGCAGGAGTCTACGAGGAAGTCTGATCAGGCTCTCTGGGCTTTTCAACGAAGATGACGATTCTACGATTGCTCGGCAAGAGCGGGCTTGCCGTTCTTGATCGTCCAAACGGCTCTGTCGTATCTTCCGTCTTCAAGAGATTTGACCACGTCATCGGGGTTGGTCAGGTCGATGGTTTTGGGTTCGTTCCAGTGATACCATTTCTTCTCGTCTTCTGCGGGGTTGGAGATGTGGTTGTTGTACCAGTGGCGTTCATACCATTCAAGATGGTTCCAGCTTTCGCGGAAGATTCGGCCGCTTTTGATCAGTTCGTCTCTCTCGTTGCGGTAGGGGCATTTGAAGAAATTCACGACTTGGCACGTTCGCCCATTTGCCCCGGCTCCGTCATCGTAGAACGCGTGGCGCAAGACGCGCTTTGCTTCCTCTCGGGCTGTTTGAGCACTCTCGTCAGGTATGGTTTTTCTCAGACTCTCGTGTCCCGTTTTCTCGCCTTTTTGTTCGTGCTCCTTGATCTCCCGTTCTGCTTCTTGGACCAGTTTGATCGCGCAGTTTCCACAAATCGCCTCTCCATACCCCTTGTCCTCCCAACTTCCACAATAGGTCGCGGTAGTCACGCATCCAATCCTTCGGCCAATGGGGAGAATAGGGCTCGTTAAGAAAGACCAGCAGGTGAAAGGAGTCTGGCAGCGTCGTCCAGTCACGCCACTGCTAATCATCTTCAACTAAGTTAACGCATCAAGGTTCGCGGTTAACGCATCCTAAACATCAAGAGAAATGAGGCGGCGATCAGTATGAGCCCTAGGGCTACGATGTCGATGGTTACCAAGTTCACTCCCAGAGTGTGCCTCAGGATTCGATTAACTAGAACCAAGTAATTGTCTGCCGTAGTCGATAGCACGAGTCCCAAAACCATAAAGCTGAACCCCAGTAGTTGTATCGCTCTCCTCCTGAGTAGTCTGATCAAAAGGCTGACCGTTCTTGACAGCGCGTTCTCATGTGTTTATTCATTTCGGGTTCATTTGTTCAAGTCCGATGGGGTGTCTCGATAAAGCGGATGAGATTACTCAACAGGTTGAGTTCTGTATTCATTGTCATGCTGGTTCTGCGTGTACCGTGACATCAGCTTCAGGTGCCAGGTGCTTTACCACGCCTTCAATCCGTTCTGTTAGTCGGTGAGCTTCGTCGAGAGATTGTTTGGGATCCAAGAGGACATGCATATCAATGAAGAGTGTCGAGCCCGCCGTTCTTAGTCGAATGTCATGGCAATCGCGGACTCCCGGAACAGATTCGACCGCCCGCATGACCTGGTCCCTCAATCCCACCGGAGCCTGGTCAAGTATACCATGAAGTGTTCTTCTCCCCAGTCGGAGACTTACGTACACCACAATACCTGCAACGGTTAGAGCAGCCAAAGAATCCGCTTGGGCAATCAAGTGGAACTTGGGGTAAGATTGTCCTAGCCTGACAAGGATGAGTCCAAGAATGACAACGGATGAGCTCCAGATATCGCTACGGAAATGAAGAGCGTCAGCTTCGAGGGCTTGGCTTCTAAACTTCTTGGCAGCCTTCGATAACACTCCGGATCTAGAATAATCAATGACGATCGATACAAACATTACAACGAACGCCCAGATCGACGCGTCGACCTCAACTTGCTTGAAGAATAGTCTCTGAAGCGATGCGTAGACGATCCAGGCACATGTGACCAGCAACAGCATAGTCTCGAACAGAGCAGAGAGATGTTCAACCTTACCGTGACCATAGTGGTGGTCCAAGTCTGGAGGCCTAACAGAAACTATAACCGCAATTAGCGTAACAACGGCAGCGACTAAATCAAGAGCCGAATGTGCCGCCTCGGCAAGGATGCCTAGGCTATTGGTCATTGTACCCACGATGAGCTTGAAACTAGTCAGGAATACGGCGGCGAGAACAGAGCTGAAAGCTGGAAGCTCCTTCTCCCCTCGAAGGATCATCGATCGCCAAAACGGGTCGGCTCACTTTTCTTGGTATAAGCAGAATCACTCTTGCGGTGCAAAGTAATGAGCCATAACACTTTTACCGCGAAGAAAGAACGCCATCTCTCGAGAAAATCCTTGGCCTTAGTCTGATACGAAGCACTGATTGTCGTAGTCATACTCATAGTTCTCTTTCTTTGGGGGCCGCAGAAACTTCCGGAAATGGCCAGATCCATAGGCGAAGCCAAGCGAGAGTTCGAGAAGGCAGCGAAGGAGATCCCAACATTATCGAACACCCTGGCACCATCTAGTCAGAATGCTACGAGGGACCCTCTTATCGTCGCACCCAAGTCGCTCGGTATTGCGACCGAGGGCAAAGAGAAAAGACAAGCTCATCTTGAGCACATCATATTGGACGGACAGCAGAGGATCACTTCATTATATTACGCATTGAAAGCGCCTGACTTTGCCCTCAGAGGAAGTAACACCCCGCTGTTCTTCTACGTTAATCTTCCAAATCTCGTGAGCACCAGCTCGAATCAAGGCGAGATAATTGAGGCTCTGGCTACAAAGCTTGAGAGAGAAGTTACATTTCGCAAGATGTTGTTTCCGCTTTACGAACTCGCAAATTACGACGTGTGGACGGATGGCTTGGAGGATTATATGCGAAGACAATCAAAAGCGGATCTGGATCGAATTAGACCACTAACACGATTCATAGAGAGGAAATTGCACAATGTCTACAGCGATTTCGAAATTCCATACGTAGCTCTTCCGAAAACCATGACATTAAGCCAAGTCACGGACATTTTCGAAAAAATAAACACGACGGGGAAAGTCCTTAGTGTCTTCGATCTTGTGATAGCGAGACTAAGCAAATATGGAATAGAATTAAGAAGGGCATGGGAGAAGGCTCTTGAACAGCATGACAGAATTCGCGAGTATTACAAGACATACCATGTCGATGAAGTCCCGATTCACATACTGCAGGCCATATCTCTAACGTACAACAGGACTGGTGCCTGTAAGCGAGAGGATATTCTGAACATCTACCAAAATGTCTTCGAAGCAAAAGACATGCCGTCTTTTGAGCAGATCTGGTTCGATATGGCTGATTATGTGGAACGTGCCATGGCCAAACTCGAAAACCTTCGTGAAGATGGGTTTGGAGCGAGAAACCCGTCTGAGATTCCATACACAATAATGATCCCGGCTCTCGCGGCACTATTGAAGAACATCGAGTCACAGCCTGACAGGAAAGGATGTTACGACAAGCTTAAAACGTGGTACTGGGCCGCGGTTTTCTCAGAAGCTTACTCCACTGCAGCAGACACGCAACTCACGATCGACTTTAACGACGTCAAAATCTGGTTCTCGGACGAGACTCGTATCCCTAGGACGGTTGCCAATTGCAGGCGAATCATCAACACATTGGACTTCAGAGATATTCGCTCTAGGTCAAACGCTAAATACAGAGGTGTTTTGTCAATAATCGCACTCAAGGAGGCGAGAGATTTCGATTCTGGTCAGACTTTGGAGAATGCTCCTGATAATGACAAGGATCATCTGTTTCCAAAGAACTGGTATGGAGACGAAAGGTGGATAGATTCCGTTCTCAATATGACCTGGATGTCGAAAGAGACCAACCAAAAAATTAAGCGCACGAAGCAACCAAGTGAGTTTATCAAGAGCAAAGGGAGCGATTTCCCGAGCCTGCTGGAAACCCACTGCATCAGCAAGCAAGCATATGAATGCATGGTCAACAACGACTTTGAGGGTTTCTTGTGGGAAAGGCAGAAATCAATACTTGAAGAAATTGCCAAGAGAGTTGGAGCTGAACTTGAGGCAACACCGGAATCATTCCTAATTTCTCCGACTCAACCATTCTCAAACAAGATGGCTTTCCGCGCGATTGTGAGATCATGCGATGGATACATCAAATGGGTGGACAAGTATCTGATTGTCGAGGGGCTTGATCTGCTGTATGAGGGATTGACAAGTCAATCTTTCCGAACCGTGAGGGATATCAAGATTCTGACTTCAATCGACAAAGCGAACGAAAGACTCCGCAAGTCCTTCAACGACTTCCAACAGGAGATGCAGTCGAAGGATATCCATTGTGAATTGAGGGTAATTGTGGATTCAAAATTGAGGAATAGCATTCATGACAGGTGGATTATGGCCGCAAATACATGCTTCAATCTACCTTCTCCGGACGCTATAGCTCGAGGGCAGTTCAGTGAGATCAAGAAGACTGAGGTAAGGCCGCCTTTTGATGACTGGTGGGGTCAGAGTATCGATATCATGAGCGGCTGGAATGATATTCAACGACAAATGGCTTCAATGCGCCAGACCTCAGGATCCGTCAATTGATGGGGCGCTGTTTCGCCGACGCTACGTCCTCCCTAGCCCCCGCCCCTTTTGGCGGCGGCGCTCTCAATGTCGGGAAGAGGGCATTAGTCCCGGTGTCGCGAAAAACCTCTCTCCGAATGAGTCTCGGAGGTTCATCCGGCCCCGCACGGAAAACCCCGTGGGTTCAAATCCAACCGAGGGGTGTCCCGAGTACACCCACGGTGGTGAAAGTCCCACCCCCGGCGCCAGCCACTTCCTTTCCCCAACTTTGCCAACATGGCAGGAAACAGGGTTTCCCACGAATCGTTGTTTCAGTCAGGTGACTGCCGAATCACCTAGTCACCAGTGGATCATCTGACGAAAGGCTCTATACCAACCAGTTCGAATAGTTTCGGTAGGACATGCTATACCATTTAGTGAAGACCCTTGATACCAACCGAGCCTACTCGGTCGACAACTTTCGTTCCTCCAGCATTCTCTCCAACACAACTCAAGCTTGACAAACGCAGGGTCGCGGTGTTGCCGCTACAGAACCTCAGCCCGGACCCCAACGACGAGTATTTCGCAGACGGAATGACAGAGGAACTAATCTCCGCAATCTCGAACGTTAGCGGGCTTTCCGTCATATCCCGAACGTCCATAATGCAGTACAAGAAGCCCAGCAAGAAACTAGCCCAGATTGGTGAAGACTTAGGGGCCGGTACAATCCTTGAGGGAAGCGTACGGAAGGCGGGGAACAAAATCCGGGTCGCCGTCCAACTCATCGAAGTCAAGGAGGACAAGCACCTCTGGGCGCAGAACTACGACCGCGAGCTTCAAGATGTGTTCGCAATTCAAAGCGATATCGCAGAACGCGTAGCTAGGGCCCTCGAAGTCAAAGTGCTTGGTGAAGAGAGGCATCGGCTTGACGGAAGGGGTTCAAAGAATACCGAAGCCGTCGCCCTATACATAAAGGGAAGGTCTCACTTCAATGAGAGAACCGAAGCTAGTGTTCGAAGGGCTATTGAATGCTTCGAGCAGGCGGGTCAGCTGGATCCTGATTTCGCTCTGGCGTACGTGGGGCTTGCAGATTGCTACTACTTGCTTGAAGGATCGTACATGAGTCATGCTGAGGGCATGGCGAAGGCGAAGGAAAACCTCGACAAGGCCCTAGCACTAAACCCGGACTTAGGAGAAGCACACGCCTTTCTCGGGTCTTGGTTTACTCATATGAGCGAGCTGAGATGGGAAGAAGCCGAAGATGAGTTTAGAAAAGCGCTTGAGCTGAGCCCAAGTTACGCCCCCGCCCACTACCAACACGCTGCCCTCCTCGCTTGGGCAGGGAAGCTTGACCAGGCTCTTTACGAAGCCAGAAAGGCACAGGAGCTCGACCCAGTCGACCCAGCGACGGGGCTCCGCGTCGGTATGGTGCTCTATTATCGACGGGAATATGACCAAGCCATAGAACAATGGAAGCAGGTTCTGCGACTGCAGCCTAACTCCTCGCAGGCCCTGTGGTGGATGGCTTTTGCGTACATAGGAAAGGGGATGAATGACGAGGCTTTGAACGCGGCTTTGAAATGGAAAGAACAGGTAGCGGATCTCCCATCAGCACCTGGATGGACGAAGGCTATGTTGTCGTTGCTTCACGCTGCTGCCGGCCGGAAGGAGGAAGCGGAGCGTCTGATGAAGGAGGCTGCTGCTCAAAGTAATTCTGCGGAGCGCTCATTCCCAACTATCTTAGCATACTGGTACACTGCCATGGGCAACATCGACCTTGCCTTCGAATACTTAGAGAAGGCTTACGAGGCGAGAGATGAAGTGCTTCTTGACATTAAAGTGGACCCGTTATGGGATCCTATACGTTCCGATCCCAGGTACACGGGTCTCTTGCAGAAGCTTCACATGTCGTAGGACGACCAAGCTCTTCGTTCCTTTCTTGCCCCCGATGCAAGGCTGTCGACTTAACAGTTTAGTGTTAGACACGCCATTATATGTGATTGAGAGCAGATTGACTAACGACAAGAATCCGACCAATGACGAATTTCGTGGGTTCAACCAGTCAGGCGGGGGAAAACCCGTGGGTTCAAAT
>Ga0129297_10001153_pt1 | contig 13196 bp, 12 predicted proteins | sample I18A1metaG_FD_94708 | JGI IMG/M metagenome (GOLD analysis project Ga0129297, IMG submission 94708) | Lake sediment bacterial and archeal communities from Gulf of Boni, Indonesia to study Microbial Dark Matter (Phase II) - ​I18A1 metaG | ecosystem: Environmental > Aquatic > Freshwater > Lake >... | reverse complement strand
GTGCTGGGGGTTAAACGGCGCGTCTGAGAAGGGGGGAGGGGACTACTGGTCGATGTCCGACGGCAGGTAGGTGTACTCCTGCTCCGGGCCACCCTTGCCGGTGGCGAAGTTCTCCACCAGCTGGTCGATCTGGCCGCTGACGGCTTCCTTCAGCCTGGCGGTCAGCACCGCTTCGCGCTGCTTCTGGGTGGAAGAGGGGAGGCGCCTCACTTCGTAATGGACGTGGGGGCCGGTGGAGCGTCCGGTGTTGCCGGAGAGGGCGATGACGGTCTTGGGGGTGACGAACATTCCCGGCTTGACGAGGATCTCCGCATTGTGGCCGTAGAGGGAGATGTACCCCTTGCCATGCTCGACGGCCACCAGGTTGCCGTACCCCTTGTACGGGCCGGCGAAGTAGACGGTCCCCTCCTGGGTGGGGTGGACCGGGGTCCCGCTGGGGACGGCGATGTCCCAGCCGTTGTGCATGATCATCCGCCCGCTGCCGAAGGGGTCGAGGCGCAGCCCCGGGCTGGAGGTGAGCACCCCGCCGTCGACAGGCGATTTCCGTTCCGCAAGGGCGGCTGCCGGGAGGAGGCAGGCGAGTATGACCGTGATAACGCGCAAAAAAATCATGGCAAGCTGATTCCCGAATACCTGCAATGCCTTGGGCTGCGGGGCTGCGGCACAAGTTGCCCCGTTTGTTGAGCAGGTTACCTCATTAATTTACAATTTCGGTGCCAAAGTGGCAAGAGGTTTGCCGCAAACGGCATGTTGAACCACGAAGAGCACGAAGTTTCACGAAGATCAGTCGGTTAACGGCAACTGCGGATACTCAAAAGGTGACCGTCATTTCGAGCGCAATCAGATGATTTTCCTGGTGATTTTTCGTGTCCTTCGTGGTTGACCGCTTTTTTTAGATCAATATCTCATCCGCACCCGGTAGGTCAGCTTCGTCTCCCCGTCCTTCTTCACCGGCAGCAGGAATTCGGCGGCGAACGCCTCCCCCTTCGTGTAGTCGTGGGACGAGGCGAGCATCTTCCAGTCGCCGGGGATCGGCTCGATCACCCTCACCGTCACGTCCTCGCTCTTGTGGTTGCGCAGGGTGATCTCGAAGGCCGCCTCGTAGCTGTCCGTTGCGACCTTTTTCCAGTCGGTCTGCTTCCTGTTCCCCACCACGTCGAACGCCTCACCCAGCTTGATCCGCACCTTCTCGTCCTTCGGCGTATGGTCGATGCTGTCCTCGCCGATGAACTGGAGGGAGCCGTCCCCGTCCTCCTTGTAGACCCGCACCGTCCCCTTGGGGAGGGGCATCCCCGGCCCCGCGGGGGCGCCGTTGCGGAACTCCACGTAGACGCTGACCTTCTGCTTCCCCTCCGTATCCCCCTGGGGGTTGTAGTAGTAGAAATTCTCCCCCTTCAGGAGGAGCTCCTTCTTCACCGGGAAGGAGTCGGCGGAGAGGAGGCTGATCTGCTTGGTCTGGTTCTCCTTCACCGTTGCCGGACGGTCAAGGGTGTAGAGGTGATACTCGAACAGCCCCTGCTCCTTGAACGGGGGCGCCGCTGCCACGGCGGCCATGCGTAGCGCTTTCTCCCGGTGCGGCAGATCGTCCCGCACCCGGTTCACGTCGCCGGCCACCAGCTTGAGCCGGGCATCGCGGTAGGCGGCGCCGCTCCGGTTGTCGATGGTGACCCACCCCTCCAGGTCGGCGCGTTCGTCCTTCTTGTCCAGGGTGAGGACATAGTCGGCCTTCCAGGAGATCCCCCCCGTCAGGTAGCTGGCCTCCACGGCCTGGGAGCCTTCCCGGTCATTGTCCAGGAGCCAGACCAGGGTCGGCTTGGGGATGAGGTTGTCCGGCACGCCGGGGAGGGTCACCCGGCCGGGGTGGTTGAAGGTGATGTCGCTGCCGATCCGGTAGATGGGGGTGCCGTTATTGGCCACCAGGGTGGCGGTGACCGTCTCCTCCCGCTCGCTGTAGGGGTTTTTCTCGTACAGCTTCACCTCCTTCCCCACGTACTTGTCCATCAGCTTCTGGGGGTTGAGAAGGTCATACTCGTAGTTCTGCTCCAGCACCCGCAGGGTGTCACGGCCTGCCAGAGGGGTGATGTGGACGCTCTCCGGGATGATCTGGGACGCCACGTCCATGAAGCGGAGCTCCCCCCGACCCCGTGGCAGCTGCAGCTCCCGCCGGTCCTTCACCAGGCCGAGGCCGGCGTTGTAGATGGTGAGCGCCACTCCGGTCTGCTCCGCGGCGCTGCTCGTCAGCGGCGGGGAGGGTGGGGCGGCGATGGCCGTGGATGCGGCAAACATGAGGGTGGCGAGGGTAAGAGTCGGCAGGCGGTGGCGATACTGTGTCATGGGCGGCTCCCGTGCCCGGTCGGGCGATATGTGGATGGGGCCGGAGGTGAACGTCCCGGCAGTCGATAGTGTAGCCCTTACGGAGCGTTTGGCAAACAAAAGATGCTTGTCCCGGTGCTCTCCGGTTTTTAATGATCCGCCGTTGACAGAGGAGTGACGGCGGGGGTATAAGAAAACCTCATGTGATTGCAGTCATGCATTTTATGGAGGCCCGATGTTATGCAGGATGGAGGGGAGAGGGAGCCAGGCAGCCGCCGTGGTCAGCGAGAGCTTTGCTGATCGGGCGGCTTTTTCGTTTACGGCACGTTGCGGCGTTGTGGAGGCGGTTTGTGTTGGGTGGAGGAGAGGTGCAGGCTGGCATGAGGAGTCGCTGAAGCAGTAACGCGGTATCTGCTCATCAGGTTTCGGCGGGATAAAGGGAAACGAACTGGAGAAGCATATGATCTTGGATGCTCAAAAAAGGACGCAGTAAAAGGGAAAGTACTAATATTATATAACAGCATCTAATGTTGGATGCTGTTGGATGATGATATTTTACATATAATATTAGATGCATGAATCTATACTATATGCTTATAACTGCCCAATACTGAGTTGGTGACAAAAGGAAACAATAGAATGCAAACACATGAGAAATTATCTGAGAAAAGGTATATTGCCAAAATAGGAATGGTTCTACTTAAAATCACGGATCAAGATCTTATTAAAGCCTTCGATGAGGCTTGGGAAACTAACGATAGCCATAGTAAGTATTACCAACGAGTGATTGAGCTGCACAAGGATGTCGAGGAAGTTCTCCGTAAATGTCCTGACATAAAAGGTCTCAAGCGTCTTGGCGAGCTTAAATTGGAACATTTTGAGCCGTTCGAGCATCAGAATGCATCACCAAACGACTATTTTCTTCAAGAATCTTCATCAATTCTCAGCTTCGACCTCTTTTTACCAAAAACAGAACGAAAATATGCATTTGAAGTTAGGTACGAAGAAAATGTGATTGAAAAAGTACATGTCATTTACAACGGCATGTTTTTTTTGGCTTATGCTGAAATTGACGATGACTCTTCCACTACAATGTTTGGCCAGGAAATCAGAGAATTTCTTGTCAGCAAGTTAGTTACCGATAAGTGGCGAGGAGTTGTTGTCCCACCTTGCCCATTACATCCAGAAATAAATTTAACGATATCGAATGATTCAGATAGGTTGCAAGTGTCATGCGATGAGTACAATGACATAGATATATCACTGCCACGACTACTTGAATATGATGAACCGCTTAGGTTCTTCTGTTACTTTTTGGAGGAGAACTCTTTTTCTGCAATGCACTTTCTGTCTGTTTGTACTTTGCAGCAAAGGCTTGAAAAAAATTCCAGACTAATTGAAGAAATGTTAGAGAAACTTACATCTGACTATGTCGAATTACTTAATTTACCATGTCATAAACTTTCAAAAAAACTGAGCCTAATGCAATCAGCTAGAAGAAATGCCCTTTCTCTTCAGGTGGCGTGTAACCAGTTTGCAAGAGACCAATTAAGCTTAAAACAAGGTAAAGACTCTTTTGACCCTGAAAACTCAGAGACATGGAATCGCAATGCCTTCAGATCATATTTTTATAATCATTTCGTAACTCCGGCTCTGACTCTTTCTGAAATAAGAGAGACAGTTAAACACATGACAGATATAGTTTCACAAACATATTTACAATACGTCACTTTCTTCGCAGCTGTTGCAGGTGGAATTATTGGAGCAATTATTACTAACATTCCGTTTTTGGTCTCCTTGTTTTCGAAGGTGCCCAAGAAGTGAATTCCCAACAATCGGCAAGACCCGCCGATGGAGGGTCAACCTCATAACAGTTATGTGAACAATTAAAGATAAGGAGACTGCAGAATTGCTTATACACAGATATTTGATTGCTATTGGTATACCCGTTGTCCTGCTACTGTCAGGCTCAGTAGCAAAAAAGCTTGTACGAGGCACAGGATGGCAGCGGCAGGATTTTTTTCTCGGAGTACAGTTTACGCTTGCAGCAATGTCAGCCGCACTTGTCTACTTAATGGATCTAGCGAAATTATATTCTCTTCCGAACCCTAATTTGCTTAATATTGTACAGCAGTTAGTAACTTCAGGAGGATATTTAGTCCTCAATTACTTTCTCTTGCTATGGGTAATGTCGATACACCAGGACTGGGAGAGAAAGAATGATAACACTAAAGGGCAAATTATTTGGCTTGGCATTATTTCAAATATTATTGGAGCTGGTCTAATAATTATTTTTATTATAGTTGTTAAGGGAGTATAAAATGAAAACCAATCAATATCATAATTTGACCATAATAAGCGCATTTATATCTATCATAAGCCTTGGTATCGCATTAATATTTTATTTTTGGCCGCATATAAATAGTTCAGATGCATACAAAAATATAATAGCTATATTTGCTGCTGCTACGAGCGCTGTAATTGGATACGTGACAAAAGTTGTAGCTGATAGGAAAATTGCAATTAATTCTGAGCCAAATATATTCATTAGTTATGCACGCGAAGATGAAGAAATTGCTGAGAACCTCAGGGAAAGCTTGGCAAGAAATGGATTCAAACCTTGGCTAGATGCAGTAGATCTCAAGCCAAATGACAACTGGGCCATTGCAATACAAAATGCCATTCACAACTCAGATTTTTTCATTCCAGTCATTACAAGAAATGCCTTTGACAAGAACGGTAATTTACAAAAAGAAATCAAAATTGCTCTCGACATGCTTGAAGACAAGGATAATAAAGTTACTGTAATTCCATTTGAACTAGAAAATATGCTACCAATTAAAGCTGATATTAAGAATCTCACATTCATGCAGAACCTGCATATTAACAATTATGAAAAGCTTAATAGTTTTTTAAAAGATATGAGTGATTTGAAAAAACAAAAAGTTACATAATAAGGGCCTTGGACGCCGACCGGGGTTGAGAAGCGCCCCGGTGCGGGTCAAGTCCCGGCCCGTTGAATAGAACTAAATGATGATCTAGAGTAGTAGCGGAATTTTGCCCAAGTTGCATCGGCCTGATATCGACAATATTGGTGAAGAAATAAGAATTTAAAACGGAGTGAGTAGTGTCATTTAATGTGGGAAATTATGTGGTCCATAAAAGCAAGTTCGAATGGGGGCTTGGTAAAATCACCCACGTCTATGACCAACAAAAAGTTAAAGTTATCTTTAATAACAGCACTGAGAAAATAATCGGTAATGCTGACAATTTTCTTCGAATACTCTCTAATAAGGTATGCATATTGTGTTTAAATGATTGTATGAATGAAGAAGTCTTATCTAACGGTTGGATTTATCATGGATCCTGTTACGAAGCAGAACTTTCTCATATGGAAAAAATTAGAGCTATATCTGACAATAATAACCATATATTCTCAATTATTAACGATATAGTTAGAGAAAACGAGACGTTAAAAGTTCAATTTGTTACCACTGAACGTACCATACAAAAAATTAACAACCCAATCTATAAATTAATTAATGCCGTTTTTGGCAAAGTTACTGTTGAAAATGAAACTATCAAATTAAAAAACATAAAGAACAAAATAGAAAGCAACATTGCAAAAATTGATGGACTCAAGATGGAAATAAAAGATTTATGTGGATCAGATTTGTTAAACCTCTTGTCTAATCCAAAACTTACAATGCTTTATGATTATTGGTTGTCACGCCCTCCAGATTGGGACGCACGAAGAGACTCACTTCTGATGTTGAATCCTGCTTGCGAAGCATGCGATTCACCGTCTAATCTGCATATACATCATATAATACCAATATCAAAAGGAGGCAGTCACAGAGAGGATAACCTAATGGTATTGTGCGAAGAATGTCATTCAAGCCAACATGGGGGTAAAGAATTTACTTATAAAGAAAGAGTATCAAAATCATCATTCGTGAAAAAATTGGACGTTATAAAAGATGCGATAAGAAATGAACAAGATATTCAGTTTGTCTACAAAAAATATGGCGGCGAGACTACTAATCGCAAAATAAAACCTATTGAACTCAAGAAATTCAATAACCTCTGCGTCCGAGGTTACTGCTATATGAGAAATGATGAGCGATCTTTTGCAATAAAAAAAATGTCGAAAGTTAAAATATGTGTGCCTGAATAGGCACGCAAGATAACCATGGTGGGTGCTTGTATGCTTTTGACTTAACTGAGAAAGAAAAACACATATCAAAAAATATTCAGCAAGACTTACGACCTCAAAATCCGGCAGGTCAAAGCCATGCCCGTTATAGAGAAAGAGAAAAATGAAGCTACAATACCTCGGAGACTCGAAGGATAGTTTCAAATGGGACTATCATGACTTTCTGACCGACACGCTGAAAGTGCCTTCTCTTGACATACTTTTCATGATGACGCCTGATGACGGTGGAGACGACGGCAAGACTCATCCATCGTTATTCCCCGCAAGACGAGCCATCATAGACTTCTGTCATGAAGTTCGCAGCTCTCGAAGCGTCGAAAAAGTCAAGTTGCTGCCACAATTCACAAAAGCGAAGTATCAAGTAAGTATCCATAGAAAAGAAGAACATTTCACCCACCAGAACAGAAGAGAGTATTTTGGGGCTGTCCCTTGCGATGCCGGGAAATTGCTTTTCCTCGACCCGGACAACGGTTTTGAACCTGAAAAATCATGCGGTGAAAAGCACGTTTCATATAAGGACATCCATAATCTTCTTTGCCAGTTGCCGAACGAAGCGGTTATTTCGGTGTTTCACCATTTTCGCCGCATTCGCTTCACAACTGACTTTGAAAGAATCAAAGAGCGCCTTGGCGACTGCCATGCAACCGCGATTTACTGGCACTCGCTTATGTTTGTAGCAGTAAGTAAATCGAAAGAGGTCATTTCCATCGTCAAAGAGGCGAATCGTTGTTACTCCGAGAATTACCCTGTGAAAGTGATTCTATAACCACGTCCTTGTACGCCGACCGCCAGAAAAACCTGGGCGGGCGGGTCAAGGCCGCCACCGTAATGTAACAGAAAAGCCGCCAGCACATTGTCTGGCGGCTTTTCTGTCTTACAGGGATGACTCTGTTGTGAAAAATCCAGCGGTCATTTTCCCGCCGGTGTGGCCAGAGGCGGTTCCTTCTGCGAGTGACTTTTCTTGTCGCCGAAAACGACCGCGCAGTTTCTGCTGAACGGCAGCGTCCAGTAACCGGTCTCCCCGTCCAAATTGCCCAATCTCCCGGATGTGATATGCTTTCTCTGTGTGAGGAGGCTTTCATGGCACGGAATTTCCTCGGTCACGAATCGCTCGCCCCCTTCGTGGAGATCCTCGCCGGCAGGGGCGAGCTGCACGGCCCGGTCCTGACCGACGACGGGGTCATGACGTTCGGGCCGGTCAGGGCCGCGGCGGAGCTGCAGCTGGGGTACCGCCGCACGCTCATCCCGCCGAAGAAGTTCCTCCTGCACCCCTGCGAACCCATACTCACCTATGCCCCGGACACAGGGTACCGTCTTCCTGACTCCCCCGTTCCCGAGATCATCCTGTTCGGCCTCCACCCCTGTGACCTGCAGGGGATCGCCTACCTGGACAGGGTGTTCCTCGGCGATATCCCCGACCCTCTCTACCGTGCCAGGCGAAGCGCCCTGACCCTGGTCGGACTCTCCTGCGAACCCGATGAGTTCTGCTTTTGCGGCGACCTTGCCGAGGGGGAAAGCTCCGCGTGCGACCTGTTCATGCGCCAGGTCGCAGGCGGCTTCGAGCTTGAAGGGATGACCCCTCAAGGTACGGCGCTCCTGGAGATGGTGGCACCGTACCTGACAGAGGGTGATTCTCCACCTCCTCCATCCCGGACCTGCGCCCTGGCGGACACGATCCGGCAGGCAGCGGCCCGGGGCGAGAGGTTCGGGGAGAGCCCGCTCTGGGGGGAGTTTGCCGGGCGCTGCCTCTCCTGCGGTGCCTGCTCCCTCTGCTGCCCCACCTGCTACTGTTTCGACATCCGGGAGAACGGTTCACTGGACGGAGAGTCCGCGACGCGGCTGCGCGAATGGGACAACTGCCTGTTCCGGGCTCACGGCGAAGTGGCCGGCGGCGGCAATTTTCGTAAGAGCCGGGTGGAGCGGTTTCACTACCGTTACCAGCACAAGTATCTCGGTTTCGGGCCGACGCGCGGGGTCGTCTCCTGCGTCGGCTGTGGCCGCTGCCGTGAAGTCTGTCCGGTGGGGATCGACCTTCTGGAACTGTTCAAGGAGGGGGACGATGACGCTCAGCCGTGATCAGTCACTGCTGCCGGTCCCGGCGAGGGTCCGCGGGGTGCGGGAGCTGTCCGCCGATACCACCCTCTACCTGCTTTCCATGGAGGGGGGGGAGGGGGAGCGCTTCGATTTCACGCCGGGGCAGTTCGTCCAGCTCTCGGTCCCCGCAGGTGGCGAGGCCCCCGTCTCCCTGGCAGGCCCCCCGCGGGGCGACGGCTGCCTGGAGCTCTGTGTCAGGAGGGTGGGACACGTCACCGGCATGCTGCACCGGATCCTCCCCGGGGGGCGGGTGGGGGTCCGTGGTCCCCTTGGCAACGGGTTCCCCCTCAATGAGTGGACCGGCCGGAACATCCTGCTCATTGCCGGGGGGCTGGGGATCGCGCCGCTCCGTTCCCTGCTCTACGCTCTGCTCATGCGGCGGGGAGAGTTCGGCGAGATCACGCTGATGTACGGTGCCCGGGAGCCGGCGGCCATCCTGTTCAAGGAGGAGCTGGCCGACCTGAGCAGCCGCCGGGACATGCATCTCTTCCTGACCGTCGATTTTGCCACGGAAGAGGCGCCAGGCGGGCTGACCTGCAATACCGGCCTCCTGCCGACCCTCCTCCGGGGGGTGAATTTCGGCACGGCGGACACCGTGGCGGCCCTGTGCGGCCCCCCCCCGCTGTACCGTTGTGTCGTGGCAGAGCTCCAGGGGGCCGGCATCCCTGCCGAACGGATCTACCTTTCCCTGGAGCGGAGGATGAAGTGCGGCGTCGGCCTCTGCTGCCACTGTGCCGTGGGGGACCTCTTCTGCTGCAGTGACGGACCGGTCTTCCGCTACAGCGACCTGCAGGGGGTCAGCGGGGCTCTATGAAGAAACCGACCATCGCCATAGCCGGGCTGACTGCCTGTTCCGGGTGCCAGTTGACGCTGCTGAACTGCGAGGACGAGCTGTCGGAGATCACCCAGCGTTTCCTGGTCGACTATTTCCCCCTCGGTCTCACCGAACGCTGCATGACCGGCCCGATCGACGTGGCGTTTGTCGAGGGGGCCGTCTCCACCCCCGATGACCTGGAAACGGTGCTCAAGCTGCGGAGTTACAGCCGTCTGCTCGTTGCCTTCGGAACCTGTGCCCTGTGGGGCGGGGTTGCTGCCATGAAGAACCATGAGGCGAGGAGGGAGCTGGCGGCAACGGTCTACGGAGCGGCAGCGGACGGGATGAAGACCTTCAACCCCCAGCCGCTGCATCGCTTCGTCAAGGTGGATTTCGCCATTACCGGCTGCCCGCCGGAAAAGGGGGAGCTGCTGGTTACCCTGGCCGCCCTCCTCCGGGGGACGCTCCCCGAATTCCCGTCCTATCCGGTCTGCGCCCAGTGCCGCGGCAGGGAGAACCTCTGTCTCCTCATCGAACGGGGCGAACTCTGCCTCGGTCCGCTCATCCAGGCTGGGTGCCATGCCCGGTGCCCCGCGGTCGGCATCGTCTGCGAGGGGTGCCGGGGGCCGGTGGCCGAGGCCAATGTCGCCGCCGAGGTGCGGCTCCTCCTCGACAAGGGGTTCAGCCGGGAGGAGATCGTCAGCCGGATGCAGCGCTTCTACCCGGAGTGGGACTATGACCAGCGTGATTGAAATAAGCCCCCTGACCCGGGTCGAGGGGCACGGCCGGATCACGGTCTTCTGTGCCGGGAAAAGGGTGGAGAGGGTCGCCCTCTCCCTCTACGAGTCGCCGCGCCTCTTCGAGGCACTCCTCAGGGGGAAAGGGTACCCGGAAGTGCCGGAGATCGTCTGCCGGATCTGCTCCCTCTGCTCCACGGTCCACCGGGTCTGTTCGATCATGGCCATCGAAGAGGCGATGGGGGTCCGGGTCTCGGAGCAGGTGCGGCTCCACCGGGAGCTGATCCTCTACGGCGGGCACCTGCAGAGCCACGCCCTGCACCTCTACTGCCTCGTCCTCCCTGACCACGTGGATGCCACGGGGCTGGCCGGGCTCGCCGGGAAGGCACCGGAAGAGCTCAAGAGGGGGCTCCGTCTCAAGGCGGCGGGGAACCTGATCCAGGAAACCGTCGGGGGGAGGACCATCCATCCGGTCACCCTCATCCCCGGCAGCATGGGGAAACCGGTCCCGAGGGAGGGGTTGCTGAAACTGCGGGAGGCCCTGCAGGCCGCCCTCCCCGATGCACGGGCGACCTACGAGCTGTTCCGTGACTTTTACCGGAGTGAGGAAAGCCTGGGTACCCCCGGCTACCTGCGCGTCAGGGGTGACGGAGGGGCGCCACTTATCGGCGACACCCTGGCCACGGGAGACGGCGAGACCGTTCCCGTCGCTTCCTACCGGGACGTCCTGCGGGAACGGCTGTCCGAGGACGGCAATGCCAAGCAGACCCTCGTCAACGGCCGGCCTCCCACGGTCGGGGCGCTCGCCCGGCTGAACCTGGGGATGCCGCTGTCGCCACGGGCAGGGGAGGCTTTCACGGAGAGCCGGGCGCTTGTGACCGGGGCGGATATCCGCGCCAACAACCTGGCCCAGGCGGTCGAACTGCTCCTGGCGGTGGAGCGCTCCCTGGAGATCGTCGCGACCCTCCTGGATGCGGGCTTCGCCCGGGAGGAACCGGTGCGGTTCGCCCCCCGGAAGGGGGAGGGGAGCGCCGCCGTCGAGGCGCCGCGGGGGGTACTCGTCCACAGCTACGCCTTCGACGGCCGGGGGATCTGCACGGCCGCCGACGTCATCACCCCCACCGCCATCAACCAGGCTGCCCTGGAAGCCGACCTCCTCGCCCTGGCCAGGCGGATGGAGGGGGCCGATGTCCCGGAGCTGACCGGTGCCCTGGAGCGGCTGGTAAGGGCCTATGACCCGTGCATCTCCTGTGCGGTGCACCTGGTCAGGATGTAAAGCCAGATCCTGCCCGTGAACAAAAAAAGCCGCCCCTCTGCTCCGTGCAGAAGGGCGGCTTTGTCATCTGCTGCCGTATCGACGACGATATCAGCCCAGCAGGCTCTCCCCGCTCATCTCGGGCGGCTTGGGGAGCCCCAGCATCTCCAGCATGGTCGGGGCGATGTCCGCGAGGCGGCCACCTTCCCGCAGCTTCGCCCCCTTGCGGGCGTCATCCACCAGGATCAGCCAGACCGGGTTGGTGGTGTGGGCGGTGAAGGGCGAGCCGTCGGTGTCGCGCATCTGGTCGGCATTGCCGTGGTCGGCGGTGATGAGGGCCGCCCCCCCCAGTTCCCGTACCCTGGCGATCAGCCGGCCGACGCAGGTGTCGACCGCTTCCACCGCCGCTATTGCCGCCGGGATGATCCCCGTGTGCCCCACCATGTCGCAGTTGGCGAAGTTGAGGATCACCACGTCGAAGCGGTCCTCGTCCAGCTTGGCCAGGAGCTCGTCCGTCACCCGGAACGCGCTCATCTCCGGCTTCTGGTCGTAGGTGGCCACCTCCTTGGGGGAGGGGATGAGGCAGCGCTCCTCGCCCGGGAACGGCTCCTCCACGCCGCCGTTGAAGAAGAAGGTGACGTGGGCGTACTTCTCGGTCTCGGCGATGCGGAGCTGGGTCTTGCCTGCTTTCGCCAGGACGCCGCCGAGGATGTTGGTCAGTTCCTCCGGTCCGAAGGCGATGGGGAGGCCGAAGGTGGCGTCGTACTCGGTCATGCAGACGTAGGAGGAGAGCTTCGGCCGGTCGTCGCGGGGGAAGCCGTCGAAATCGTCCAGCGCCAGGGCGCGGGTGATCTCCCGGGCCCGGTCGGAGCGGAAGTTGAAGAAGATGAAGCCGTCCCCGTCCCGTACGGTCCCGACCGGCTTGTCGCCGTTACAGATCACGCAGGGGACGACGAACTCGTCGTGCACCCCTTCGTCGTAGCTGCTGCCGATGGCGGCGGCGGATGACTCCCGGCAGACCCCCTCGCCCCGGACCATGGCTGCGTAGGCCTTCTCCACCCGGTCCCAGCGGTTGTCCCGGTCCATGGCGTAGTAGCGACCCATGACCGTGGCGATCCTGCCGACGCCGATCCGGCCGATCTCCCGTTCCAGCTCCTCCAGGTAGGCGGCCCCGCTCTGGGGGGGGGTGTCCCGGCCGTCCAGGAGGCAGTGGATGAAGACCTCGGTCAGCCCCTCCTTTTTCGCCAGTTCCAGCAGGCCGTAGAGGTGGGTGTTGTGGGAGTGGACCCCGCCGTCGGAGAGGAGGCCGGAGAGGTGGAGCCGGCCGCCGGCAGCCCTGGTCTTCCTGATGCACTCCAGGAGGACCGGGTTGTCGAAGAAGTCGCCGTCGGCTATCGCCTTGCTGATCCTGGTCAGGTCCTGGTAGACGACCCGGCCGGCGCCCAGGTTCAGGTGGCCGACCTCCGAGTTCCCCATCTGCCCCTCGGGGAGGCCGACGGCCATGCCGGAGGTGAGGACCCGGGTGTGGGGGTACTCCCGCAGGAGCCCGTCCAGGTTGGGGGTGCTCGCCAGGGAGACGGCATTGGTGTCGGACGCGGAGGCTATCCCCCATCCGTCCAGGATCATCAGTACGAGCGGTTTCTTCGGCATGTCATTCCTCCATGATTCGGTCAAGGGCTCGGGGTTCAGGGCTCAGGGCTCAGGGCTCAGGGCTCAGGGCTCAGGGCTCAGGGCTCAGGGCTCAGGGCTCAGGGCTCAGGGCTCAGG
>Ga0129297_10001151_pt1 | contig 13214 bp, 11 predicted proteins | sample I18A1metaG_FD_94708 | JGI IMG/M metagenome (GOLD analysis project Ga0129297, IMG submission 94708) | Lake sediment bacterial and archeal communities from Gulf of Boni, Indonesia to study Microbial Dark Matter (Phase II) - ​I18A1 metaG | ecosystem: Environmental > Aquatic > Freshwater > Lake >... | reverse complement strand
TCTTCTCGGACAGCGGGTACTTGGGGATGCCGTAATAGTGGTAGAGGCCGGCCTGGGCGCCCCAGCAGATGTAGAAGGTGGAGTAGACGTGGGTTCGCGCCCAGTCCATCACCTCCTTCAGCTCCTCCCAGTAGTCCACCTCCTCGAAGGGCAGCGTCTCCACGGGGGCGCCAGTGATGATGAGCCCATCGAAGTTCTGGTGCTTCACGTCGGCGAACGTCGAGTAGTGCTCCAGGAGATGTTCCGAGGGCGTGTTCCGGGACTCGTGGCTCTCCATGTGCAGGAGCTCGATCTCCACCTGCAGGGGCGAGTTCCCCAGCAGGCGCAGGAGCTGGGTCTCCGTCACGATCTTGGTGGGCATCAGGTTCAGGATGGCGATGCGCAGGGGACGGATGTCCTGGTGGATGGCGCGGTTCTCCCCCATCACGAAGATGTTCTCGCTCTCGAGGATGCCCATGGCGGGCAGGGAATCGGGGATCTTCACGGGCATGGGGGGCTCCTTCACGAATCGCGCCGGTCGGTGCCGTTCCGCGCGCGGTCCCAGGTCCGCTCCCTTCGGGTCCCGATTCACGATGCGTCAGTCCATGACAGCTCGTCATCTTTCCCGCGGCTCGCACCGCAGGCAGGAATTGGCACCACGCTCGAATGAGCAGGTTGCCAAGGTTTCACAGGGCCCGTCCCTCCACCTTTCTGGATACCGCGCTATGGAACTGACAAGGATCTGCGTGAGGCTCCAGCTTCGGGCATTTGATGGAGCTTGCCAAGAGGCAATTCAGATGCAGTAGTGGATGGCCGGATCGATCTCCTTGGCCCGCTGGCGCTCCAGCAGCTCACCCAAAGAGACGGCCTCGTAGACGGACGCCAGGGCCCGGCTGCCCTCCTCCCAGAGTCCCTGCAGGGCGCAGGTGTCCGGCTTGCCGCAGCACCCGGAGCCGCTCGGGCAGTCCGCCAGGTTCAGGGGGCCCTCCAGGGCCTCGAGGATGGAGAGCACCGTGATCTCCGAAGGATGCCGCGCCAGGGTGTAGCCGCCCCGCGCACCGCGCACGGCCTGCACGATGCCCGCCTTCCGCAGGGGCACCATCAGCTGCTCCAGGTAGGTGCCCGGCAGGCTCTCCCGCTCCACGATCTCCTTGAGGAAGGTGGATCCGCGGCCGTGGGCGCGGGCCAGCACGAGCATGGCCCGCATTCCGTAGATGGCTCGAGAGGAGAGTTTCATGGGTCTTCACCGGGACCAGGAGACGCGCCCGGCTTCATCTTACAGCTTTCTGATCGACTGAGTAAGTTGATACTCGGAGCCACTTTCCACTGAGCCATCCGGAAGGACCTCTATACTTACAGCTCACACCCCAAAGCGAGCCTTCCGATGGTCATTGGCATCCGGAACATCCCCCAGCCCAAGCCCGGCCGCCTGGACGTGCCCGGCATCATCGAGTCCTTCGCGCACCGGATGATGTACTCCGTGGCCCAGGACCAGCACACCGCCCGGGACTTCGATGTGTACCAGGCCCTGGCGCGGGCCGTGCGGGACCGTCTCATGGAGCGCTGGTTCCGCACCCAGAACACCTACTACCACCGGGACACGAAGCGGGTGTACTACCTCAGCCTCGAGTTCCTCATGGGCCGTTCCCTCCTGAACAACATCCTCAACCTGGATGCGGAGGATGCCTACACGAAGGCCCTGGAGGACATCGGGTTCCGCCTGGAAGACATCGCCCAGCAGGAGTGGGATGCGGGCCTGGGCAACGGCGGCCTGGGGCGCCTCGCCGCCTGCATCCTCGATGCCGCCGCCACACTGGAGCTCCCGTTCTACGGCTATGGCATCCGCTACGAGTACGGTATCTTCCAGCAGAAGATCCTCGACGGCTCGCAGGTGGAGTTCCCGGACAACTGGCTGCGATACGGAAATCCCTGGGAGATGCGCCGCCCCGACGTGATCTTCCCCGTGCGCTTCTATGGCCGAACCCGGGGCTACACCGACGACCAGGGCCAGTACCACGTGGACTGGCTGGACACCGAGGATGTCTGGGCCATGGCCTACGACACGCCCATCGCCGGCTTCCGCAACGGCACCGTGAACACCCTCCGCCTCTGGTCCGCACGCTCCAGCCGCGAGTTCGACCTGAGCCGATTCAACGCGGGCGAGTATGTCCAGGCGGTCCAGGACAAGACGCGCTCCGAGAACATCTCCAAAGTGCTCTACCCGTCCGATGACCAGAGCGCGGGCAAGGAGCTGCGCCTCAAGCAGCAGTACTTCTTCGTCTCCGCCACGCTCCAGGATGTGGTCCGCCGCTTCAAGAAGCGGCCCAAGTGGGTCTGGGAGGAGTTCCCGGACGAGGTGGCCATCCAGCTCAACGACACCCATCCGTCCCTGGCCATCCCCGAGCTCATGCGGGTGCTCGTGGACCAGGAGGGCCTGGGCTGGGATTTTGCCTGGGAGCTCACCCAGAAGGTCTGCGCCTACACCAACCACACCGTGCTTCCGGAAGCCCTGGAGGTCTGGCCCGCCGACCTCATGCGGCGCCTGCTGCCGCGCCACTTCGAGATCATCGAGGAGATCGACCGGCGCTTCCGCCTGGTGGTGCGCGAGCGCTACCCCTTCAACGACGCCAAGCTGCAGCGGCTCGCCATCGTGGACTATGCCAACGGGGGGGGCCATAGCGTGCGCATGGCCAACCTCGCCATCGTTGGCAGCCACTCCGTGAACGGCGTGGCCCAGCTCCACACGGACATCCTGAAGGCCTCCACCTTCGCCGAGATGAACGAGCTCTTCCCCGGCCGCCTCAACAACAAGACCAACGGCATCACGCCCCGGCGCTGGCTCCTGAAGTGCAATCCCGGCCTGTCGAAGCTCATCACGGACGCCCTCGGCGAGCGCTGGATGAAGGACCTGGACGAGCTCCAGGGGCTCCGCGCCCACGCGGAGGACGCCGGCTTCAGGGCCGCATGGCTCCGGGCCAAGGGCACCAGCAAGGAGCGCTTCGCCCAGCAGATGAAGGAGGCCCAGGGCACGCTCCTGGACCCCACGTTCCTCTTCGACGTTCAGGTGAAGCGCATCCACGAGTACAAGCGCCAGCTCCTGAACCTCATGCACGTGGTGACCCTCTGGAACCGCCTGCGGGACGGCGAGCACACCGGCGTGCCCCGGGCCGTGCTCCTGGGGGGGAAGGCCGCTCCAGCCTACTGGGTCGCCAAGCACATCATCCAGCTGGCCAACGCCCTGGCCACCGCCATTGCCGCGGATCCCGCCTGCAAGGGGAATCTGTCCGTGGCCTACCTCGAGAACTACCGCGTGACCCTCGCCGAGCAGGTGTTCCCCGCCTGTGAGCTCTCCGAGCAGATCTCCACCGCCGGCATGGAGGCCTCCGGCACAGGCAACATGAAGGCCGCCCTCAACGGCGCCCTCACCATCGGCACCCTGGATGGCGCCAACGTGGAGATCAAGGACGAAGTGGGTGACGCCAACATCTTCATCTTCGGCCACACGGCGCGGGGCATCGTGGAGCTGCGGGACCAGGGCTACCGGCCAGGCGAGTGGGCTGCCCGGGACCCGGAGCTCATGCACACCATCGAGACCATCGCCCGCCTGGACGGAGGCCGCTTCGAGTCCATCGCCCGCATCCTGCTGGGATCGGACCACTACTTCCACTGTGCGGACTATGCCGACTACATCCAGGCCCAGACCCGCGCCTCGGACACCTACGCGAACCCGGACCAGTGGGCCCGCATGTCCATCCTCAACGTGGCGGGCATGGGCCGCTTCTCCATCGACCGCACCGTGCGGGAATACGCAAAGGAGATCTGGAACGCGGAGACCGTTCCGGTCGCCCTGCCGGGAGCCTGACGCTGACGATGAAGAGCCTTTCCACCAAAGCGCTCCTACTGCTGGCCGGCCTGGTCTGCGCGGCCCTGCTGCTCTCAGGCCTTGAGCCTTACGACCGGGTCACCTGGGCGCTCGAGGTCTTCCCCGTATTGATCGCCCTGCCTCTGCTGGCAGCCACACGAAGGCGCTATCCCCTGACGGACCTGCTGTACCTCCTGATCGCCCTGCATGCGCTGGTGCTCATCCTGGGCGGTGCCTACAGCTATGCAAGGGTCCCGCTCGGGTTCTGGATCGCGGATCTCCTGGACCTGCAGCGCAATCCGTACGACCGGATCGGCCACTTCTTCCAGGGTTTCGTTCCCGCCATGATCGCCCGGGAAGTCTTCCTCCGGGGTGATCATGTGCGGAGTCCCCGGATGCGGGCCTTCCTCATCGTCTGCACGGTGCTCGCCATCAGCGCGGCATACGAGCTGGTGGAGTGGGCGGCGGCCCTGGTGCTGGGCCAGGGAGCCGACGAGTTCCTGGGCACCCAGGGCGACCCCTGGGATACCCAGTCGGACATGGCCTTGGCGTTGCTGGGAGCGGTGACGGCCCTGGTCACCCTGTCCAGGCTCCACGATGGCCGCCTGGAAGTCCGGCCCGCGGATGAGGAGGGGGATCAGATCCCAGGCCCGTCGATCTCCGCGTAGAGGGGATGGCTCAGGTAGCGCTCGCCCGTGTCGCAGAGCACGGCCACCACGGTCTTGCCCTTGCCCAGCTCGACGGCCACCTTGACCGCCGCGTGGACAATGGCCCCCGTGGAGATGCCGGAGAACAGAGCCTCCTCGCGGGTGAGGCGGCGGGCCATGGCGATGGCGTCGTCGTAGGAGACGTCCTCCACCCGGTGGTAGGCCTGGCGGTTCAGGATGGGCGGGATGAAGTTGGCGCCGATGCCCTGGATCTTGTTGGGTCCTGCAACGCCCTTGGTGAGCAGCGGGGAGGACTCGGGCTCCACGGCCACCACCAGGGTGCCGGGCTTCTTCTCGGCCAGCACCTCGCCCACGCCCGTGACGGTGCCGCCGGTGCCGATGCCCCCCACGAAGGCGTCCAGCTCGGGCACCTGCTCCAGCACCTCCAGGGCCGTGGTTCGGCGGTGGATGGCCGGATTGGCGGGGTTCTCGAACTGGCGGGCCAGGAAGTACTTCTCGGGCTCGAGCTTGGCCAGGGCCTCGGCCTTGTCCACGGCCCCCTTCATGCCCTCGGTCCCAGGGGTGAGGATCAGCTCGGCGCCATAGGCCTTCAGCAGGGCCCGCCGCTCCAGCGTCATGGTGTCGGGCATGACCAGGGCCATGCGGTAGCCCTTGGCGGCGGCCACGAAGGCCAGGCCCACACCGGTGTTGCCGCTGGTCGCCTCCAGGATGATCTGCCCGGCCTTCAGGGTGCCGCGCTTTTCCGCGTCCTCGATGATGTTCAGCGCGATGCGGTCCTTCACGCTGCCGCCGGGATTGGCGCTCTCCAGCTTCACCCAAACCGTGGCCGCCCCCTCGGGCACTACACGGTTGAGCCGCACCACGGGGGTGGACCCGATGAGCTCGTAGACATGATCGACGCGGTTGGAACGGGGCATGGCGACCTCCATGGGATCAAATTAGTCTGTTTACCGATTTTGTCAATAATACTTTTCGCCTTCCGATTCTTGAAGTTCAGCGGGTCGCGGACCCGGTCGATGAAGCGGATAGAGGGGGTCGGACTTCCCGGGTCCCCTCTCGCTGGAGGCCGAGATGAGCGTGGTCCGATCCACACGGATGGGGTTACTGACGGGTTGCCTTCTGGTCCTCTGCGCCCTGCTGCCGGCCCAGCAGCCCGCGCCCGTCAGGCCTGGTCCGGCGATCCCGCCCGAGGAGCGGGCCCGCCTCCGCAACGAGCTCTGTCGCGTCCAGGCCCAGCTCCGGCGCTTCAACGCCACGATCCAGATGGACCAGGGTCAGCGCGCGGAGTGGGAGAAGGTCACCAACGACGCCTACCAGCGCGCCCTCGACGAGGTGAAGGACGCGCTTATGGACGAGCTGAAGGACCTCCGCATGGACCTGCCCAAGGGCTACCTGGAGGACAAGCTGGCGAAGGCTGCCACGCCGGCGGACAAGGCGCGCATCCAGCGCTCCCTGCGCCTGGTGCAGCGGCTGAAGGAGTCGTACGAACTGAAGGACTTCTCCGTCTGGGCTTCGTACGAGGACTACAGCCGGGAGGAGATGATCGAAGGGGCGAAGATGGTGGCCGAGCTCACCGGCCTGGACGAGTGGATCAAGGACAAGCTCGTGAAGAAGTGGGGCCTGGGCCGGGTGCTGGCTTTCGGCGAGGCCGCCCAGGACATCGTCGCGTCGGCCTACGACGTGACCTCCGAGGTCCTCGCCTGGCGCCGCCTCAGCCAGCTCAACCGCAACAGCGACGCCTTCCTGAAGTCGGTGGAAGCCACCTCCAAGCGGATGCAGGCCATCATGGAAGGCATCCACGCGCGGGAGCTGAAACTGGGACTTCCCCCGGGCGCCACCCGGGCACCGTGTCCGTGATCGGATCCCATCCGTGACGGCGGGCATCCTGGTCTTCGGCCCTTTCCCTGCCCCTCTGGCAGCAACCCTGCGGCAGGATGCCCCCCCCTTTCCGTGGGAGAATGGGGCATTCCTGAGACGCGATGGCTCACGCGTGGCGGACTCCAGGGAAGCAGGACACAGAGGGGCAGATGGGCATGCACAACACACGGCGACTGATCTACGGGGACGAGGACGCGACGGCCCTGGTAGGCATGCAGCAGCAAGCCCAGGCCCTCACGGGCGACTGGGAGTTCGTGTTCCTCGACACCGGGCAGGCGATCCTGGATCACCTGGATTCGGGCCCCTGCGAGGTGCTCATCGCCTCGGCGAGCCTGCCGGACATGCCTCCGGAGGCGCTGTTGCGCAGCGCAAGGCAGCGGCAACCGGACTGCGTACGGATGCTCATGGCGGGACCCGCCATGCAGGATCGGGTGCTCCCCTGCGTGGGGCTCCTGCATCAGGCGTTCCCCCGCACCACGGATCCCCAACAGATCCTGGTCCTGGTCGCCAACGCACTGCACATCAGCAAGGGCATGACCCGGCATCCGGAGGTCAAGGCCGCCATCACCAGCCTCGAACGGCTCCCCTCCGTTCCGAAGGTCTATCAGGAGCTGCGGGCGGCCCTCGAAGGGGAACATGCGACCTGGCGGGATGTGGGCACCATCATCCAGCGCGACATGGGGATGACGGCCAAGATCCTCAGCTTGATCAACAGCGCTTTCTTCGGCCTCCAGCGGCGGGTCGAATCGCCCCAGGAGGCGGTCCATTACCTGGGCATGGATGTCGTGCAGGCCCTCGTCCTGGCCCACGGCCTCTTCGATCAGACCGGAGCCCTGGGCACGAAGTGCATCAGCCTCGAGGACGTCTGGGAGCACAGCCTCAGGGTGGCCAAGGGCGCCCGTGCGCTGGCCGCCATGGAGGGCCTCGGCCGGCACCAGGCCGGAGATGCGTTCATGGGCGGCCTGCTGCACGATGTGGGCATCCTGGTCCTGGCCAAGGCCTTTCCGGCAGCCTATGACCAGGTGGTGGCGTCCTGCGAGGCGGATAAGATCAGCCTGGTGGAAGCGGAACAGAGCGCCTTCGGTCTGTGCCACGCCGACGTCGGTGCCTACCTCCTGGGCCTCTGGGGCATCCAGGCGGGCGTCCTTGAAGCCGTGAGCCTGCACCACACCCCCAGCGACCTCCAGCGCACGGGCTTTGACCACATCCTCGCGGTGCACATCGCCGACGAGTTCAGCCGGTCCTCGCGACAGCACCCCGTCTGGGAGCGGACGACCCTCGATGAGGCTGCCCTGGGCGGCCTGGGTCTCATGGATTGTATCGCCGGCTGGAAGAAGGTCCTGAAGGCACCGGGCTGGTAAAACGAGTTGGTTGCCTCCGTCCCGGTTTGGAGTCTGCTGAATGTTCCCGAACGCCCGCTGAAGGCCAACTTCGCTTGAGCACCTTTACGTCGAAATGCTCAAGCGAGGATCACTCTCAGATTCCCTTGGAATCAACACCTAGCTTCAAGGATTCCCGAGGGTGACACTCCGAAGATTCAGCCCCTTGCGCTGCAGATCGAGGATCCGGCCTGCCAAGCCAACAGCCAGCATGGTCTTCATCTCTTCGCCGCCCTTTTTGACGGCGCCGGGCGGGGGGACACTCACCAAGGACGTCGGCGCTTTGCCTTTGCTCCATCCCAAGTCCATGTCGAAGACGAAACCCTGGCGCTGGTTGTCCAGCCTCCCACTGATGTGACTGATGAGCCCCTCCGTGCCATAAGTCACGCGCAAGGCAGCGGGGCCCTGGGCGCCTCGACTCTGATTGAGCATATCCACCAGCTGCAATCGACCGTCCGGTTGATACTGGAAGTTCATCAGGATGTTGACCCCTTGGGCCTCATTCAGGAACGACAGCTTCCGAGGCAGTTTGGAGGTTTTATCGATGGTGAGCTCCAACCGACCCTGCTTCCAGAATCCCAAGGTGTCCGACATGCTCTGCTCTCGCTTCTTGGGATCGTACGGAACCGTCGGAGTCGCAAAGACAACCGTCTGCAGGGGCTTCCCGCTGGACGCCTCTTCCTTGCCGTAGGTCGCCTTGAACGTGGTGTTATCGACATAGACGGCCTTGATGTCGTTCAGGACCTGCCGGAACCATCCCATATACGATAGAGGCGCGCCTGGAGGCGGAGGATCAATCTTCGTGGTGTAGGCGTTCTGCTCCCGGCTGTACAAAAAACCTCTGTTCCCGATCCGGGTATACACGAGGTTCCCGAAATCACCACTCATTTCCGTTCGGAAATCTCCATTGGCAAAATAGGTTCCGGAAAGGTTGAGCTTGACCAAGGCACTCTGAGTCAGTGCTCCTTTTGCACCCCCCCGACTGAGCTGATCCACCTTTGCGTTGATCATCTGGGGGGATACCACCAGGGTCAGGTTCCCCTTGAGATCCAGCGCGTTCATGTCCTGATAGGGTTTCCCGAACCAGCCACTAGCGACAGCATCCAACACCTGCTGGAACGTCGCCCGAACCTTTTGACTCTCCTGAATGGTTTCAGCCCGCCCAATGGCATGGAATCCAAGCATGGAAACCAACATGACGTGTTTCAGTTTCATTCCTTGTCTCCTCTTGCCTGCCTTGCTTGAGTCGGGACACCTTGCCCTCCCGCGCCGCAAAGAATCAACCACGGACGTTGCCGGCCTTGTGAAAAAGTACATGGCTGATCCATCCGCCCATAGCACCATGTTAGTCGAAGGTGCTACGACCTCCCAACGGCCCCTCCACCGGCACCCGGAAGCATGGAACATCCCTCCGGTTCGAGGCTAGAGTGATGGTGAGGATCGTCCAATGACTCACGTTCGTCATCAACGGGGCTTTTCACTGCTCGAATTACTCATCGCCATGATGATCATCGCCGTCATCGCGACACTCGGCGTAAAGCAGTACAGTAAATATTCAGCCCGCGCTAGGCATCTAAAAGCGGCAGACCAGCTAAAACTGGTCGGCGAAGGTCTCGATCAGTACTACCTCAAGCACGGACGCTACCCGGAGTATTCCTCCTATGACGCCATGATCACGGCTGAGTCACCCCTGGTAAAAGAGAACCTCATCCCCCCGAACATGCCATCCAAGGATCCATGGGGCCAGTCCTACCAAGGGAAGTCTGCGGCCGGCAAGTACGAGCTCAAGTGCGAAGGTGATCCCACCAACCCGGATGAGCTTGGACCTTTCTCGCGCGAACCGGGGAAAATTAGCGGATCCATCCAGAACTGAGGACCCATCCTGATGACGACGCCCCCTCATTCCTGCGTCCGTTCATCGCTCGGCGGAGCCGTCTACGTGGAGCTCAGGATTAGGAACTGATATGGTGTCTACAGAGTCGGATTCATGGACACCCGCAAACATCATCGCGGCTTCACGCTCCTGGAGCTGCTTACCGTCATGACCATTTTGGCTTTGCTCGCCTCGGTGGGCATTGTTGGGTATCGTCGCCACACCAAAGCCGCACGGGAATCCGTACTCAAGGAAGACTTGTTCCAGCTCAATCACGCACTGGAGCAACATCGAGCCGACAAGGGCAGATACCCCAGCTCCATCGAGGCTTTGAGGGAGCAGGGCTACTTGAGGGACATCCCCGCCGATCCCATGACAGGGTCCAAGGACACGTGGCAGACCGAACTGGAGGCGCCAGACCCGGACAACCCCGATGCGGAGGTAGGGATCTTCCGCATCAGAAGCGGATCGACCGATCTCGGTGAGAACGGGATTCCGTACAACGAGTGGTCGTACTAGCCGGGATTCGCAGCTAGCCGCGCATCCTGGTCACCATTCCCGATAGGGGATCCCATTCGACCCGGTTCCCTTAGCCTCGCTGTAAACGTCGTATACGCTCCCCCCCCCCAACTGGTGCTGTCCGGACGATCCGAAACCGACCGGAGCCCCCATTGGGCTTTCCCCAGGAAGGGGTCCACCGGGATGCGGCGCAAAAAACGCATCTTGGTCGACTTCCCGATCATGGGAGCACCTTCCACAAGAAGATCCAGGCTTTCCGGGTACCCATTGTTCTCAGGCGGTGGGGCCGCGATCCTCTTCTGATCCACCATCGTCTTGTAGGTATCGATCGCCTGCCTCATTTCCCGAAGCGAACGGCGGAGCTCCAACTCTTGCTGCCGCCTCAGGCCGTTCTTGACCATGGGCACCACTGCCGAGGCGAGAATCAGCAGCACCGTGGCAGTAACGATCATCTCCAGGAGCGTAAAGCCCAGCTCGCCGGTACGTTTCATGTCATTCCACAGTCACGAGCGCATTGACGATGCGCGCAGAGGCGGGATTTTTCCCGAACAGATAATTCCCGCCCTGAATCAGGACAGGAGCGTTTCCGGCATCCAGCGCTTCCAGATCGAGATTCAGTAGCGTTCCGCTATCCGAGGAGGTGAGGGGCCGCTTGAAGCTCACCTTCACCAGACCATCCGCGGAGGCCGTGGCTTCCAGTGTGCCCTTCTCGTTCGTCAACAAGTCCCCGGCGCTGGTCCCTAGGATTTTCAGTTTCGGATCCACGCGTAGCTCGACGGAGCCCGATGCCAGCCCCCTCCCACCGCTCACCATCAAGGCCAACTGCAGCTGACCACCCTTGGGGACGACGGACGTGAGTGGTGTGAGGAACAGCACGAGGTCCTGCCTTTCCGGTTCCTGGGACGGGTTTTGAGGAGGTGCCTCCGCCTGCGGGGCGGCATGGCTGGTGTTCGACGCTGGCGGTTGACTGGAAACGGCACTGGAAACGGGTTTGAGACCGTTGCCAACGGCATTGCCAAGGCCGCTGTCCTTGGTGTTCTTTGGAATGAACGGACCCGCTTGGGATGCAGCCAAATCAGGATCGAAGGCTTCAAAATCCTCCTCGGTCAAGTCAGGCCGCCTCACAAGGACAGCCCGTATGGTGAGGATCACATCCGTTTTCGCCCGCTTGTTGTAGTTGTTGCCAAAGATTTTCCCGATCACGGGGATGCTGGAAAGTCCCCAGATGCCTTGCAGGCTCTTCTGCTCTTCATCCTTGAGGAGACCTCCAAAGACAGCCATCTCGCCATCTCGCAATCGCGCGTAAGTCTTGATCTCCCGCCTCCCTAGGTCGGGGCGGCCGGGAGTCGAGCCCGATTTCAAGGTCGTAACCGACGACTCGATCTTCAGGGTGATGTCGTCGTTGAAGTGAACTCGCGGCTCGACCTTCACTTTGACCCCGACATCCTCGTAGCTGTACTGAGTCTGCGCCGTCAACGAGCTGCTGGAACTGGTAGAGACAGGATTGTAGATCGTGGATTGGGTCGTGGAAATCTTCTCACCGATGTTGATCTCACCCGCTTCCCCCGAGATCACGCGTACATTTGGGCTGGCCACGAGCTTGGCGTCCCCGCTGCTCTTGAGCGCATCCAATGCCAGGCTCGGGAAAAGGAAACGTACATCGGCCTTGGTGATGTGGATGCCCCCGGTTGATACATTCGGCTTACCCGTGTTGTCGACCGTAGCACCGATCCTGAAGATACCGCTCCCCCCACCCAGGCCGTCGGTCGCTGACAGGACAGGGAGCAACCCGACTTGCTCCATGCTGTTTTCAGTGACTTCCAGCAGCTCGATGTAGATCATCACTTCTGCCTTCGCCTTGTCCAGCTGGCTCACAATCCTCTTGGCGATGGCTAGGTCCGTGGATTTGGCCTTGATCGTGACGGCGTTCAGACGCTTGTCCACGAAAACCTTAAGCTGCGGCATGAGGGTCTGAAAGATGGAGCGGACATCATCCACATTGGCGTTGGAGAGATAGAAGGTCTTGATGAACTGATTCTCGAACTGCTCCCTGTTCTGGGGCGTATTCCTGAACACCATGATCGTGTTGGTGTCCATCACCTTGTAGAAGAGGTCGCTTTGGAGCATCAGGGTGTCGAGGATCCTCTGAAAGCTGAGGCCGCGCAAATCGGCCGACACGGCCACATCCTGGTAGGAGGAGTGGAACAGGATGCCCACACCCGAGTTCTTGCTCAGTGCGTTGAGGATCTCCTTGAGACTGGTCTTTCGCGCGATGTTGAGGTCGATGCCTTCCAGCGACCGGGGATTCAGGAGGGCCGGCGACTTGAACTCGCCCTTGGCCCGCTGGTCTTCTAACGTTTCCGAACCTTGGGTCTCCGACAGTTTTTTCAAGCGTTTCAGTTCAAGCCGTGTGATCCATTCCCGTGCGAGGGAATTGCTGGGATCAAGTCGATAGGCAGCCCGGACCTCTTTTTCCACCTCCTCCTCGGCACCCTTCCGTTCAGCCTCCCGTGCATTCTGGAGGTGGATTTCCGAGGCCCGCATGGCAGCCCGGCGATACCCGATCCGGGCTTGGACATTCTGGGGATCCCGCTCGAGGATCGCCTTGTAGGCCTGGGCAGCCTCCTCGAACTTGCCGGACTCGAATGCGGTGGTCGCTTGACGAAGGCCACATCCGAGGATCAGCACCAGGGCGGCCACAGCCACGCCCCCAGGGAATCGACGAAAGAATGGTGCTGGCTCATGAAGTCTCATGTTCACTCTGGCTCAAAATTGGTTGGTCGGAGCTGCGGACGGATTGACCTGCTGATCCTTGGCCTCGATCTGGTAGCGGATGTCCTGGAATTTCACATGCTTGAATTCTGCCTGGATTTCAGAGAGGGCAATTAACTTCCAGCTTGAAGTCAACATATCTCCTTCCCTCAGAGAGACGACCTCCTCACCTCGAATGAATGCTCCGATACGCCCGGAAGAGGGGCGACTCATGTAGCCCAGATAGCGAAGGTTCTGCGGCCGGCTGTTCATCGCCTCCTGCCGGGCCTGGGCCAGCTGAATGG
>Ga0129297_10001147_pt1 | contig 13235 bp, 14 predicted proteins | sample I18A1metaG_FD_94708 | JGI IMG/M metagenome (GOLD analysis project Ga0129297, IMG submission 94708) | Lake sediment bacterial and archeal communities from Gulf of Boni, Indonesia to study Microbial Dark Matter (Phase II) - ​I18A1 metaG | ecosystem: Environmental > Aquatic > Freshwater > Lake >... | reverse complement strand
GGTGGAGTCCAGCTCTAGCAACACGCGCCACACGAACGAACGCCATCAGCTTTGGATCTTTGCTCGTTGGAGGAGCACCTAGTCGAGAAATCTCAGAAATTCCTCTTTGGTGAGGCCCGCTTCCTCAATAATGGCTAAGAGAGTTCCTCTGCGTATCTCATCGTGTCGTGGAACGGTCAAGGACTTCCCATCAGCTGATTCGACAACGATGTGGCTTCCACTCCGACGGACCGGTTGATAGCCAGCTTTCGACAAGGCTTTGAGCACTTCGCGCCACGAGAGAATCGGAAGTCTAGGTGGCGACGACAACTTCTTCTACTCGTTCGCCAGCGACCTTGCTGGAAAGATGTTCAAGCAAGAGCTTGATCGCGTCTTTGATGTTGGCCAGCGCCTCTTCCTTCGTTCGCCCTTGGCTGATGGCTCCGGGAAGCTCGACGCACTGGACTGAATACCATCCCTCCTCATCTTGTTTCAACACAACGTGATACGTCTGAGCCCCCAATCAATTCACCCATCAATCTGAATCTTGTTTGTTGACTCTAAACCTTTCGTCCAAGAAGAGTAATGAGCCTGCCAAATCAAGGCCTTTGTACTCATCGGCCAGCGAGGGCAGTAGTTCAGATCACTCTGGCTCTGCGATGACGGCCGTGCCGGTCGCCGATATCACCGTGACTCCTGCCTGTAAGCCTATGTCGGACGTTTCCATGTCGAGTCCCACTATCGCGTTGGCGCCCATCGCAGCTGCTTTCTGGCGTGCTCTGTCAATTGCTTCCATTCTTGCCTTCTCCAGCTCACTTGTGAAGGATGACACCTCGCCGCCGACCATCGACTGGATGCCCGCAAGAAATTTCCCTAGAACCCCTCTCGTCCGCGGACTCAGACCGGTGACCACGCCGAGGACCTTGGTTATCCTGTAGCCTGGGATTGTTGGAGTAGTGACAGTGATGAAACCCTGGCCGAGACTGGTTGGTGCCCCGCAATGGGCACAGAAGGCAGCTCCCTCTACGATCTCCTTTCCACAATTCCGACACTGCATAGCTTGTCACTCGGCAAGGACGCGGCGCGACCGAAGAGATAAGCGTATTCCCCTCTCTGTTTTTCTCTGTGATAACCAAGCACATCTTGCAGAGGCGGCTATCGGAGGTATGCTTGCTCAGGCATCATATAGTTAGGCTTCGCGTTGTAGTAGATTCTCCGAGTGTCCCTACGTGAAGTAAGCAAGCGAACGCTTCTATCCTTGGGCATCGAGCATATCCCGAATCTTCCCGGCATCCTCCTTGCTCTTGTCGTCGAACGGAACTAGCTTGATCGCTGATGCGGAGGTTACGCCTACTCCCAGCTCGGCGGCTCTGGATATCTGCTCGAGATCGAAGATACGACCCTTCATCACCTCAGGAGTGCTACCGCAGGACCGCAGCAAAGCCACACCGACCGCATCCATCGCTACTCTATCACTGCTTGCCAGAATCAGGTTGGGTTTCACCAGGTCTCCTTGGTCTGGCCCACCTCTCACGAAAGCTTCCGTTGCGTCCATGATTATGATGTCAACCTTGTAGAACCGGTTGATTTCAGCTATCATGTGTCTCTGAAATGGTGATGTGTGAAGCTCGGTCATGTAGTCGTAGAACCCGCCGGGATCTCTCTTTGCCACGAGTCCTACCGAGTTCTTGAGAGACATGGTGAATTGTCCGCCGAATCTGTGAGTCTTCAGACAGCATGTCTGTACCACTTTCTGCGCTTCTGTGAAGATCTTGGCGACCTTGAAGCCCCGCGCCCAATGTAGCCCCTCCGGTTTCATGTCTAACCATTGATCAGCAGGCATTTCATCCAAAACGGTAGCTTCGAAGCCCAGTTCCTCTGCGAGTCTGAACACACCGCTGTTCTCGAGCACTTGACGAGTGTTGCCCATGCCGCTACGTTCCGCCAAGGCAATCCGCGCTGCGCCAGCTCCCTTCATGCCTTCAACAATGGCTCTGAGGGTGTCTATGTGCGTGGATGCAGGGAAAGGATCAGCGCTATTGTAGTTGGCCTTCAAGGCGACCGATGCGCCTCTGAAACTAGTGAGATCAAATCCTCCGAGCAGCTCACGGATGGCCGTGGCCCTGTCAGCTGCACTGATCATGAAGACTTCCGACATTTTCGGGGGCTCCCTGGGCTGGACACTGGTTCTCATTCTGTAGGCGGCATATCCAGTTAGCGCAACACCTACCGCGGCCACCGCGCCCGCTGCCAAGAACTTGCGACGTGAAAGCACCATGGGATCGTCAAGACCGCAACCCTCCCTTGCCCGAGGTAGTTTAGGATAGTGCCTCAAGGAGCCATCGAGAAGGACTCAAACTCAAGTGCGCGGGGGGTTTTCGCGCACCGATTTACCAGTATGAACTACCTCCACGTCTGACCGATACGAGCCCTGCTAGGCAACGAAGTATGAACTTCTGGAGGCACTAAAGGGTGTCAGGGTGTTCCAAATGACGGTAGAACTCTCTTGGTCTGAGTTCCTCGAACTCGTCCGTCTCCTGCGCTATGTGTCTCCTTACGTCAACGCATAGATGGCACTTCGAGATGTAGCCTTCCCCACGCTGCCTATAGTTGAACGCCCCGACGCCGAGCTCGAAGAGCGTCTTCAGGTCGGTTGCAAGCGCGTTCAAAATGGGGCGTTCGTTCAGATCTATCCCTTGACATGTGGAGGCTATGTCTCTAGCGTCTCCTAGAGAGATGCCTCCGCAGTACCCTGTCATGTAGTTGCAGTAATTGTCGACATGCACATGCCAGCCTCTTGTCAACTCATCTCCACATGATTCACCGAAGAACCGCTGGGCGGGGTACTTTCGATACAGGCAGCTCAGCGCATAGGCTCCTCGACCCATCGGCAGCAACTCAACGTTTCCAAGCAAGCTGTGAAGGCCCGTTCTTCGCACATACTCTTCAAACGACAGCGCTTCTCTGATGCCAAGTCTTTCGAATTGGCTGCGGAAGAACTCCTGGTATGTTATGAGGTTCCCGTGAAAGATCTCCCGACCTATCCTGATGGCTCTCATTGTTCGTTCGAATGGCACTTGTTCCAGTATGAATGGGTTTACACTGACGAGCATACCATGCAGCCCAGCACGCTTCAGCTTGGTGAGTTTCTCTCTGGTGGCGTCGTCTTCGGCGCACCAGAAACCGTTGGTTTCAACGAAAGTGGACGGAATCTCGAGGTCGTGCGCCATTCGCGCGGCCTTTTCAAGTAGGTCAAAACTGAGGAAGGGTTCTCCTCCTGTGAAATGAAGTCCGTAGTTTACGCCAATCCTATCGGCGCCGAACGGGCTTGGGAGAATTCTGTCTGAGAGTTGAATGAGGACTCTCCGGAGGTTGTCCTCAGAAATCCAGTCGCCTGTCCAGCGAGGAGAACAGGCGTACATGCAGTGCCTGCACTCACTAGTACATCTGTATGAAAGGAGTATGCCTCCAGAAAATGGTTCCTGCACGCGCAGTAGCTGGCTCATGTCCCCTTTGCTCCCTCTGTCAAGACTGACGATGTACGTTGAAAGGGATGACGACCTTTGTCTCTGCCAACAAGTCTGCGCCCTGCGGATACTGGAATGCAGGGCCCTAATTATGCTGAGACCAAGGCTGGCTAACGAGTGGTAGGCTAGGAGGAAACGCTTCACGGCGTGGTCAAAGCCAGAGTGCATGGCACTGTGCATGGCACCCTGATTTTCCGGTTTAGGAAAGCTCAAGTGAGCCTATCGTACTTCCTCAATCACAAGGCAACGGCAATTGCCGAATCCCTGTCAGTAGGCGCTAGAGTGGCGCGGCCGCCGAGATTTGAAACAGGTTCAAGACCAGTCAAATGCAAGCTAGGGAAATAGGTGCGAGATCTCATCTCACGCCTGCTTGGGTACTGATTTCTAGGCTCCACGTCTCATGATGATGAGTACACTTGCTCGGGAAACGGGCGCCGCATAAGGAGGTTACTACCCGAAGGCTAAAATTATGGATATACTTGCAGTTGAGCTGAACGAGGCGTGATTGATGTCGTCCAATCTCAGGAAAGCTCTTGAGAGATTTGATAGGCTCTCTGAAGCCGAGCGGGCACGCATCGCCCGCGAAATGATTCGTGGAGCAATTGAGATTGAGAGAAAAAGAAAGACGCGAGGTCTGCAGAAGGCTTAACCTCATCGAGACTGAGCTGGCGGCTCAGCTGCTAGACAGCTACTCTGGAAGAGGACCCGTCGAATTCTGGACAGCTGTTGAAAGATTCAAGTTATTCCTCGAAATGAGAAAAGCGCTCTGTGACTAGAAGACTTTTCCGCTGATTTCTTACGAAGACCATGCGGTAGCTATCTTAGGCCTTCCGCAATGTACCCCTCCAGCTAGCCTCATCAGCACCTTGATGAACCTATATCAGTGTGACTCCAACTTCTGATGCTCGGGGTTACACAGCTTGACGCTGAAGCTGAGAGACATCAAGACCGAAGTGATCCGAGAGAAAGATGGAAGTTACGCAATCGTCTGCTCGGCGCTCGGCGTCTATTCCGTAGGAAGAACGTTGAGAGAAGCTAAGAGCAACTTCGAAGAAGCCTTGGACCTGCATCTGTCTGTTCTCAGAGACAGCCATTTGTTTACTCTGGCTTTGCAAGTCCCACCAGGCTGCAAGTGACTTTTGCGGTTCCTTGGTCACTGGCTCTTCTCGACATTCGCCATTTCCCAGGATCACCAAGGATAGAAACGTTTGTTTGTCCACTGACGCAACTTCGGCTATTGCGGTTTCTGTACTGGTAGGTCATGCCAGCGAAGAACTGGCCAAGAGATTCTTTGGGCATCGGTGACATGGAAAGGAGGCGACGATTATCGAGATGTCGGGATGCGACAGTGCTGAGAGTCGTTGTCGCCAGCAAGATGTCAGATGGAGGACTCTCCACTCCAGCGGCCGGCTTCGGAAGAAACCCTTAATATTCGGATGAGGGGGGCTTTTTGCGGAGAAATGACGACTTTGACGGAGTACGTTGTTGAGGTCAGGGACAAGGGCGAGGTCACGATACCCAAGGAGCTACGCAAAAAGTATGCTCTCACCGCCAAGAGAAGTGTTAGGCTGATCCCCAAGGTCGAAGGGATTCTGATCAAGCCCAGACCTGAAGATCCCGTCTCCGAGCTGAAGGGCCTAGCAAGAGGAGTCTGGCCCGGCGATCGCTCAAGCGTCGAAATTGTGGCAGAAATCCGCAGGCGCGCAGACTTTGAGGCTAAGGAGAGATTGTGATGCGGGTGGTAGTCGACACGAACGTCTTTCTAAATGTGGCCCGTGAGGAACAAGAGTTCCTGCACAGCTCAGAAGAGCTGCTGAGAAGGGTTGCGCGCAAAGAAATCGAAGGGCTGGCATCGTGCGTCGCACTCATGGAGATCAAGTGGGCCCTCTACGAGAGGGGCGAGTTGGCCAAGGCAGAGAAGGCCAGCTCACTAATTGAAGAACTCGTCCAGATTGTTTCACTAGACAAGGAGACGGCAAAGCAGGCCATTGACGCCAAGATAACGCGGAGACTGGAACTCCTTGACTCCATTCATGTGATGACCGCGATCGTCCAAGATGCTATTTTCGTAACAAGAGATGAGGACCTAAGAAGCAAATGTCGCGACCTAGCCTCAATAAAAACCCCCGAGGAAATTCTTGAGAAGAAAGAGTAGAGAGTTGAATGAAGGTTCGCTACGACAAGGAGCAAGACATCCCATACTTGGTATTCAAAGACGGGCCGAGTCATGAGATCATCGAATCTGCCCCTAACGTCGTGCCGGAGCTTGACGAGAAGAAAGAGATAATGGGCCTGGAGATCTGGGACGCCAAGAAGATAGGACTCGTCGAGCATGTCGCCAAGATCACCGCGAGTTCATAGCTTGGCCTTGTGACTGAGATCCTTGGTCTCAGATAATGCGAAATCGGGCAGCTCAGACCTATGACCCATGAGGATTCAAATGTGCTCGTCCGCCTCAAAGGATCCGCACACAATATTGCCAATCCATATATGCATCCTTGCCTGCAACGAAAATTGAGGAAGTTGAAGCCCGAAGACATATTCGCTGTTCATCCAGGAATCCGCTTTGCTGGGTTAGCCAATCGAAACGGTCAAATTCTATTCTCAAAGATGCGCGAAGGAACGGTCAGTTTTACGCCGGACTCTGTTGAAAGGACTGGTCTTGAGGATCATGGACGATACTTCATTGAAACGGCTGAACAAGAGGTCAAATGGAGCGGAATCTTGGAGCATATCGCAGTATCATACGAAAAGTATGTTGTATTGTACGTTCCTCTCAAGCAAACGTATGTGTTGATCTCACTAGAGAAGGATGTCCCAGCAGAATCCTACACCAGCATATGCAAAGCGATTCGAGTCCTGGATTGAGTAGACAGCATGCAATCGTGTCATCGTTGAGGAAGCTGGGACAGCGTCGGTTGCCGCAGCGATTTCAGGTAAGGCTGGAACGGCTCACGTGGTCTGCATAGTTTGGCGGAAACATCGACTTATCCAAGCTAGTCAAGATTCTACACGGCGAAATCCCCTAACGACAAAGGGCACAGTAATGGTCCGAAAGTCAGTTTGTTCATGTGCGCACCACGATCACTGAATCTCCAATTCATTTCCCCCAAGACGATGCAGGGTTCCGTGGAAAGCGCCGCGGTGGGATTTGAACCGTCGTGGCAGGAGTAGTTGTTTGTGTGGCTAGAGTAGCGCGGCCATCAGGATGCATACACAAAGGGGTTCAAAACCCGTTTGGTTATCCGCTGTGCGAAGTGGGCTAAGCTGCCACCTCTCGCTTGGCGAGGGCTTGAACCATGAGAGGTATGTTCTTGCTCGCGTTGAGAACTTCGAGGAAGAGAGGTTCGCCCTTCTCCCCCAGATGCACCACGATGTCTCCCATCTCCTCTGCGTGCGATAACTTCCCAGACTCGGACACAACTATCAGTAGTACATCGGATTCTGCATCGTATCTGAGCCTATACACGGAACCTCTCCCTCTTCACGGGATAGAAAGTCACGACGACTATATTATCATTGACCACTCTGTACACTACTCTGATAGCGTATTCTCGATCGAGAGGCTTCAAGGCGAGCAGCTGATCGTTTCTGCGCTCCAAACGACTCGGGTTAATGATTGTCTCTTTGACAATATCCTCTGACATCTTGAATCCGTACTTCCCCACGAATTGGAATTTCTCGCGGGCATGCTTCGTGAATCTGATCATCGGATGCGCTGAGGTCAATTGAAACTCAAGCATTGATGTGCGTCGAAATGTAATAAGACCACGGCTGCCACTCCTGAAAATCGGGTCTGATTCCTCTCACGATGAATTGGGTTCTAGAGAAAGAATGATGCCGACGAAGATACCAAGGGGTTCGCTGTGGGACTGGAGAACCTAGCGGTGCATCTCTGAGGAAGGCCCCGACACACCTGCCATCGGAGAGGTTTGGGCAGGATCTAGGAGCTCGGCCGCTTTGTCGACCAAGAGCTGTACAACTGAAGGGAAAGGATCTGATCAAGATTCTTTGTAACAACTTCAGTTTCTGTTAAGACCTGATACACAAGAATACTCCGGCAATAGACGCTCACATGGGCGGAGAGAAGGGGCCTGCACGGAGAGTGACTGGCACAATGACGAGCAGACGATTCCGGTACCTCATCGTGTTTGTCGTGGTTGCAGTCGCCTTGGGCTCGATCTTGCTGTGGCGTGCGAGCAACTTCGGCCAGCCAGTTAGGGCAACGTTTGTTGGCGAACGAGCATACCGTGACGTACTCGCACAGATGGAATTCGGGCCACGCATCACTGGCATGGAAGGCAACCGTAAAGCCGCTGACTACATAGCGGAACAACTCAGAATTGCAGGCTGGTCGGTTGAGTTTCAGGACTTTATGTATCGAGACGTGCAGGTTCGAAATGTGATCGGCCGAGCGAACGTTGGGAAGAGTTCGATTATCATCTTGGGCGCGCATTATGATACGCGACGCTGGGCCGACCAAGATCCCGCTCATCCGCGCGACCCTGTGCCGGGAGCGAACGACGGCGCATCCGGCGTGGCCGTCTTGCTTGAGCTAGCGCGGGTCCTCAACCTACGCCAGGTTCGTCATGAGGTCTGGCTGGCCTTCTTTGACGCAGAAGATGACGGCGGCATCGACGGCTGGGACTGGATCGTCGGGTCAACCTACATGGCTCAGAGCCTGACGGTTCAGCCGGAGGCCATGATTCTTGTTGATATGGTCGGTGACGCTGACCAGCAGATCTATTTCGACGAGAACTCCGACCACGCACTATCAGAGAAGGTGTGGGCGGTCGCGGCGCAACTCGGATACGGTTACCACTTCATCCCACAAGTACGATGGACCATGACAGACGACCACACTCCGTTTCTAAGGCGCGGAATCCCCGCCATCGACATCATAGACTTCGACTACCCGTACTGGCATACGGTCAATGATACCGCTGACAAAGTGAGTTCTGACAGTCTGGAGAGCGTAGGCCGCACACTGCAGGTTTTCCTAGAAACGAGTGAGTGAACTGGACTGAGAGCAGACTCTACGAAGTGTATCGGTGGCGGACTAGGAGGATTGGAACCTCGCGCACGAGAAGGGCAAACAGCGCGCCAAGACCTTACAGATCGGAAAATGCTGAAAAGAACACGACCAAAGGAGGACCAGTCTTCGAGCTGACATGGTTCAGCCCGAGGTGAACATGAAGTCTCTGACACGGTTCCCGTCGATATCCAGTAGCACGCCTCTCAGAATGCGTTCTGCGTACTCCGAACCGGGATTCAGGCAAAGTGTGCGGCCGATCTTGAAGGTGCCTCTCGACTCGTGAATGTGGCCGTGGAGGCCCAGCATGGGCTGACGCTTTCGGATCGCGTCCTTGACGGCGACGCTTCCTGCCGCTGCCATCTCGAATCCTCCGCCTGGCTGAACCGACGGCCTGAGGTCCTTGTCGAGTTTCGGCGCTTGGTCAAGTGTAGTGTTGTGTGGCGGACAGTGTAAGTTGAAGATGCACATCTCCATATTCCGTACTTTGTCGGCCATGGCCGCGATCTTCTCGCCAAGCGCTTCTTCCGATATGTCTCTTGGACAGTTCCACGGTGTCATGTTGCTGTATCCGCAGCTGATCATCTCGTGCTGGTCGTCTATCGCGACAACCTTTCCTTCTGGGTAGATCACGTAGTCTGATGACTGGATGATCGGGTCGATCGCGAAAGTGTCATCGTTTCCTGGGGAGATGTAGCATCCTATCCCTGAACCTTTCAGTCGTTCCTCCGCTAGCCTAACCCAGCTGCTGACTGAGTCGCACATCAGCTTTGAGAAGAGTGCGTCTAGTTTCTGCTTGTCGGACTGTATCTGCTCCGCCTCCTCTCGGGACGCACGATGTGTATAGTATCCTATGGCGCGTATCCTCTTCTCAACTGCCTGAACCTCGGCTTCGCTTCGCATAGTCAAACGCTCTCCGAGAAGCGTGGAGGTCCACTCCGTTTGAGATTCAGCAATGATTGGGATGATCATCTTGCCGGTTATGTCCCCGCCAAGTATCATCACGTTTGGTTTGTACTCTCTGCCCGTTGCAAGGAATTTCCTGAAACAGTCCTCGGATCCGTGAATGTCCGTCGAGTAGAATACCCTGGTGCGAGCCATCTAGACTTGGCTCCATCTCACGTGTAGACGCTAACCCAAGAAAAAAGGGGGCACGTAGGCGTGATTGCACGCCTACTCAGGAGGGAGTTGCTTGAATGAGAGTTCGAGCGGTATTCCCCGGCGATGGTACAGCGATGAAATGTAGTAGAGGATTATGCCCAAGATGAAGAGTCCTATTGTGAACTCCATCGTGGTTGGGCTTATGGTTCCGACCATCGCTGGCGAGATGCTGGCGTAGCCGATCCAGATCGATAAGAGCAGTGTGATGAAACCGAGTATCGTGATCAACGGAACGGGACCGACCTTCATCTTTACGATCTTTGGTGAAGCCTCGAAGATGTCTTTGCGTCTCCACGGGAAGATCATGCCCGAGATTGCGCCTATGGCTTGCATGATCATCCAGCCGAAGACGGCGTAGGCGAAGAGGCTCAGCCAAGGCGTGTACAGCCACAGGCCGGCCATGATGATCGTGACAATACTCACGACTATCAAGGCAACGTATGGTGACCCGTACCGTGCATCTACCTTCGACAGTCCGGTGGGCGCTACTCGGTCGAACGACCACGCGAAGAGGAGCCGCACGCACACGAATAGATATGTCATTGAGGACGAAAGGGTCATCATTGCGAATCCGAAGATGGCGAGGCCGTAGACGAGAGGCGAGGGTGCCGCGAACATGAACAGGTTCTGGAAGAACGGCGGATACGCCAGCTTGTAGGCAGGATCGCCTGTTCCGTACAGGAACGCCAGCGAGCCGATCAGTTCAGGGGAGATCGTGTAGTATGTGGTGGCGTAGATGATCCACATTATCACGCCGAAGACTATCACGCTCGCCGGTATGGCGATCAGCTGCGCTCTATCGACTTTCTTGATCTCGCCAGACATGTAGATGGATGAGTTGAAGCCCAGGTAGTTTATGAAAGTGAAAGCTAGGCCAAGGAGTGTCGCGGACCAGAGCATGGTGGTCGGGTAGCCGCCCGCGGTCGCGATGGAGATGGCCTCGTCATAGTTCATTCCGGACTGGGCGTTGAAGTTTGCTTTGAACCCGGCTGGACCGATGTAGAGCAACGTCAAAATGTAGGTTACGAAGCCTATCACGATCAGCACGAAGAAGACCTTCACGGACATAGACCTGGCCGCCTACAGCAAACAACGCACCAATCTGCGAAAGCTGCTCGAGAAGGAGCTGGGCTACAAGGTTGACCAGTACTCAATCCTCATGCACGGCAATGATCGAATGATACTCCACCACCCAGAAGGGAAATACTCGATCGACGTCTTCTACGACAAGCTGCAGTACAGTCATGAGGTTCATTTCGGCTCGAGCCCGACCGACGGACGCCTATCCTTTGATCCGGTCACGATCTCACCGACCGACCTATTTCTCGAGAAGGCCCAGATCCACGAGATAAACGAGAAAGACATCAAGGACCTCGTCACACTCCTCGCCGCCTGCCAACTCTCACATGAAGAAGGCCGAGGACACATAAACCGCAGACACATTGGAAACGTTCTGGCAAAGGACTGGGGGTTCTGGTACGATGCTTGCTCGAACCTAGACAAAGTCGTCCACTTTGCTCAAAGATATAGGGACGAAGGCAAACTTGACGCGGAGCTTCTACAAACCATTCTGGCAAGAATCAGTGACCTACGCAGGACGATCGATGAGACGCCGAGAAGCAAGAACTGGGAGAAGCGAAGCAAGGACGGCACGAGCAAGAAATGGTGGAACGATGTGGAGGAACGACATCGCTAGGATCAGTGATCGAATGTGAGGAGAATAAGCAAGAAACCTGCGCAGAAAATGACGCAGCAAGCTGACTGCATGTTTGGCCCCAACGTCGAGCCCATCGCTTCAGTGTCGCCCGGCGAAGTGATCGAGATTGAAACGTACGACTGCTTCGCGGAATCTGTTCGACCTGATCACGACCTGAAGGCAGTTCTCGAGTCAGGGGAGGAACTCTTTGAGAACCCGGTCACGGGGCCGATCCACGTGGAAGGAGCTGAGCCCGGGGACACGCTCGTCGTTGAGATCATCAATATCGAAACGGGAGACCGGGGCACCACTGCCACGGTCCCTGGCTTTGGCATCTTGGAGGGCTGGCTGACGCAGACCCCTCCGTTATCAAAGTTCAGCGAGGTCAAAGACGGAACCGTGGTCTTTCGTCTGTCCAAGGGTGGATCGATCAGGATACCCGTGCGGCCGATGATCGGCACGATCGGAGTCGCGCCAGCTACTGAGAGCGTCATGACCGTGACTCCGTCAAGGCACGGAGGAAATCTCGACACACGCTACGTCACGGCCGGAAACCGGATTCACCTGCCCGTCAACGTCAAGGGAGCCCTGTTCGCGCTCGGAGACCTCCATGCTGCAATGGGAGACGGAGAAGTCTGCGGAACCGGAGTAGAGGTCCCGGGACTCGTGAGAGTCAAGTTCGAACTGCTGAAAGGCAGGAAGATGGAGTGGCCGAGGATCGAGTCTCCCGAGGAGATGATGACCGTGTGTAGCGCCCGTCCCTTGGAGGATGCCGCCAGGCTCGCTGTTCGAGAGCTACTAAGATGGCTCGTGACTGATTTCGGGCTTGAAGAGTATGATGCCTATATGCTCCTTAGCGTTGCCGGAGATGTTGAGATCTCGCAACTTGTTGATCCCATGTACACTGCTGTTGCGAAAATCAAGAAGAGCCTGCTCTCACAACCGAGATGACTTTCCACTTCGATCGTTACTAGGAATCCTTGCAGCTGTTGTGCCTTAGGGTCTTCTCGACCACTATCGTGGGCATGCGAACCGCCTGCGGCACCGTTAAAACCTGACAGCGCTGCATATTGACGGTCGTGAAAAGCAATGGATCTGATTGAGGCGTTCAAGAAGACTGTCGACCTGTTACGGTCCAACCTGATCTTGTTCCTTCCACCCCTCATCCTTGCTTATCTCATACCGACTGCGCTGGCGCTCGCAGGGCTCTACGTCTTCGCACCGATACTGATCGCGGCGGCCAATAGTCCAGCTCCACTTTTGGTTCTGGGGCCGGGTTTCGTCGTGGTGGTTTTGATCATCATCGTGCTTGCCGTGATCGCGTATGCTTACGTGCTTGCAGGGTGGACTCTAATGAACAAGAACGTCACACTTGCAGGGAAAACCGTGTTCGACGATTTCTGGTCAGGAACCAGGACGTATTTCGGAAGAATTCTGGGCGGGATTGTCGTTCTGGCGGTGATCTACATAGTACTCGTCATTCTTGGTATTGTGGCAACGTTCGCTGTCTTCCTGCCGTTGATTATCCGTTTCGCGCCAACGGTCATAGCCCCCGGCGCCCTCCCGCCATTTCCGACAGGCATGCCTGAGATTTCGTGGATCATCGCCGCCATTGGCAACACGATAGGCGTCTGGTTACTCATCGTCACGTTAAGCGGACTCGTGTTTCTGTTCACTCTCTTCTGGGTGCAGTCTGTCGCGCTCGACGACGTTGGAGCGATAAGCGCCTTGGGGCGAAGCCTCTCGTTCGTGAGGAAGAACTTCAAGACGACACTGGGCATAGCGGCGCTCTACATAATCGCTACTGGATTTACTGGGGCCGTCTTTCCAGGCGGCGGAG
>Ga0129297_10001144_pt1 | contig 13246 bp, 13 predicted proteins | sample I18A1metaG_FD_94708 | JGI IMG/M metagenome (GOLD analysis project Ga0129297, IMG submission 94708) | Lake sediment bacterial and archeal communities from Gulf of Boni, Indonesia to study Microbial Dark Matter (Phase II) - ​I18A1 metaG | ecosystem: Environmental > Aquatic > Freshwater > Lake >... | reverse complement strand
GTGTTCACCAGGTCGCGGAAGTTGATACGTTCGTGGGAGCTGATGCCGGAAAGCTCCCGGATGGACTTACCCTTGGCCCATTCGGTCAGGGACTTGGCGCGCCCCTGGTAGGTGACCTCAAAGGCCGTGGTCATGTTCTTCTGGAGCCACTGCACGAGGTCGCGCAGGTAGTTCGATGCCTTGGATTCGTAGGTGGACTTGGCGTGGCCCGAGGCGGTGGATGCAAGGTCCAGGGCTGCAGCGTAGCTTCGAAGCGCGGTGCGGAATTCTTCATCCGTGTTCGTCAGGCGCAGAAACAGTTCTTCGGGTTTTTTCTCGTCCTTGAAATGCGGCGCATCAAAGGGCTGGATGAAATAGAGGTAGAAGTCCCGCGGCGGTACCGCTGTAGAGCGTTCGTTGGGCGCGCCGAAGAAAAGGTATCCCAGGCGCGCAGCCTTGCGCTCCAGCCATTCGAGCTCGTGCTGCCAGATTTTATAGCCCGTAACGTAGGTCTGGTCCGTGCATTCCATGACCCGCCGGAGCGCCTCGTAGTAGTAGCGGTCGAGCTGCGAGGAGTCGAGACTTTCGGCCCGCTTCTCGATCAGCGCGTCGAAGTCGTCGGTCTTCTTGAGGTCCAGATAATACTGGCGGTTGTCCGGGTTGGACGAAATGAACTGCCCGCTTACCGTCTTGTGAATTTCCCGCAGGACAGTCTCCACCTGGGAGAGCAGGTCGTCGGCCGGGTCGCCGCCCAGTTCCTCGATGCCCGGCTGGAAGAGGCACAACCCGTCGCGCAGTTCCTCCGCCGTCGCGCCCAGGGTGGCGTAGATATCGCCCGTCGTGAGCCGGTGTACGGACAGCGCATGGATGAGCTGGGTCGCCATTGGCTTGTATGCCGGGCGGGTGAAGGCCTGCTGGATGCGCGACTCGAGCACCATGCTGCAATCGATGACTGCCTTGATGTCCGGAACGGTGCGGAAGGACGGATTCTCGCGCAGGGTGGTCCAATAGCCGTCATAGGCGATGACTCCTGGCCGGTCGTCGGGCACGCTTTGGTTGAGGAGCTTCTTCATGGCCAGGGACAGGGTCTTGAGCACCTCGCGCTTTTCCACCGCGGTGACCCGCTCGAAGGTATCGATGTAGTCCGGATGCACGGGGAAGAGGCGCACGAACTCGTCCATGCGCTCGTTCATGCGGCCATAGAACTTGGCAAAAGGTGTCAGGTATTCCCGGATTTTCACCTGCTGGTCGGCGGTCTTCTTGAGCAGACGCTCGGCCACCACGAACTTGACATCCTTGCGGGCGATGAGGATTTGCTCGAAGCGGTCCTTCACCCGGCGGATGCTGTCGGCCACAAAGGAAAAGCGAGGGCTGTCAAAAATGGCTTCCTGAACACCGGCGATGAAGCGGAATCGCAGGTCCTTGCAGACCTCGCCGATCTCGCGCAGAAAGTTGAGATCGAGAATGAGTTCCTGGTCCTTGCGGGTGCGCAGGTAGTCGAGCAGTTCGTCCACCACCAGGAGCAGACCGTGGTCGGGATGCTCCTGGTGGAAGGCGGTCATCATCTCTTCGAAGGAGCGTTTGTTGTTGGACACCTTGTCTGCTGGCGGGAAGGAATAAGACACGCCCATTGCGGCCAGGTGCTCCTCCAGTTCGGCCACGAGGATGTCGCGCAGAGACATGGTCGTAGCACCGATCTCGGTTCGTACTACCTTGAAGAGCCCGCTGATCCTGCTCGCGGCGTTGGCCGCGCTCTTGTCGTTCAAATGCGTCGCGAGATCGCTGTTTTCAGCCAGGGCGGAGATCACGGACATAAGGTGCGATTTACCGGTACCGTAGTTGCCTACGACCAGCAGCCCCTTGTTATCCATGGGCTGGTCGAACTGAAGCTGTGGCACGACTAGGCTGACCAACTTCTCGGCCATCTCTGAGGAGATCACGTAGGTCTCTACAAGCTGTCGGGCAGCAGCGGCCTCGTCAGCGTCCCGTAGCTGGACCACGGACTCTATAGGCTCGAATTGGATCAGGTCTCCGTATTTCATCGCTTCTGCCCTCCTGCGCCTTCGTTCTTTGTCTTCATGCAACAGCCTCCGGGTTCACTACCAGAAAATCTCGTATGGGATATCTTTTGTATTCGGGGTGGTCCGGCGTCGCATAGACCATGTACTCTCCGTCGATCGAGCCGCTCCAGGCCGCAACCACAGTTATTTTCCGAGAGAGCCCCTGCAGAAGCCGCAATGGGTCCAGCTTGAGCGAGACATCGAAGAAGACCTCGACGTTGTCCAGAAGAACCACATCGGCTGCGGATGCGCCCACGATCTCCGCGAGGAGGCGGGGCAACCGTAACGCCCGCTGTTGCTCGGTGAGATCGAGCATGCGCCGGGAAAGCTCGAGATTGACGTTGACCAGCGGAGCCATCGTGCTTGCATGAACATCCTGGAGCGCGGCGGTCTTGCCCGCACCAACTGGGGCAACTAGTATCACGAGGCGATGGTATAAAGAGGATGCCTGCTTGATACTTCTCAAAACCTTGTCCGCAAATGGTTCCGCCAATATTGGGTGCTCCGATAAGGTTGAGTTTAAATCTCGAAGTTAAGCACAATTCTGCTTTAGCCTTATTTTTGTACTCGAATTTATAAATACATCCTTTATTGGTTTGTCAACTTGTATTCCTGCTTGCCAGGTCAAATGATCTAGGGCTTCATTTGCGTATCATTGATGTTTCTGTATGATGCAATAGGAAAGCGACTTAACTGGCGTGCGCACATTTTGCCAATCGCCCAATCAGTTAATCCTAAATAGAGGACGTATGGCATAAGTAACAGTTATGCCATAAAACCGACAAAATCTCTAATTGAGTATCATATCCCACTCTCTCCAGGTGACGATAGTGGGCACCTGTATTCTCGTGAGTTATCGATAGGGAATCACAACTGGCAGCAAGGCAACTCAAGGCACACCTTGGCGGCATGTCTGCTGATAACTTTCTAGAAATACCAAGGCAGATGCTTCCCCGGCTGCACCTCATAACGATTAACCATCGCTGGTAAACTCAATCATGTGGCATCAACCAATTTATTTCGGCAAGAGAGGGCCTTTGTGATCAAAGCCATTTACACCATAAATATGACACCCTTTCAAGAATTCATTGTCGCTTTCCACCTCCCGTACCTCTCCATCCACAAGCTCAAGCTTCGGCCCGTTAAGCACACGCAGTATTTGCCCATGTTCAATAAGCCGTTGTAGGAATTTCCATTTATGAGGAGGAGTAATGGTATTCGTGCTCACCAGTTTGCTGAACCATTTCCCGAATTCCATTAACTCCCGGCAATAAGTCTGGCTTTCCATTTCGTCCTCTGGTGAACGGTATTCAAAACATATTTGCTTTATTTCTGTAATTACCATAGCTCGATCTTGTACGTCCGTAATCTCAGCGAGCTTCGCGCGAACCCAACCGACCAGATCGTTCGGATCAGCTTGCTGAGCCAGTACTTTGCTGGCCTCTTTTATCACCATAGTCAATTGTTGTGCCGAAAGAGTCTCGAGGGTCGATAGATCAATGCTTTTCTTCTCGGCCCGGAGATTTTGCATATATTGAGCGCCACGCTCGTCGGCGAGCCACGCCCTGATCGTTCTATCGGTTACTCCGAATCGCATCCCCCATTCCTGCTGAGAGTATGCATTCGCATCCCGGACATAGGCGTCATAGAATGTCTGTTGCCGTGCAGATAGCTCCTCACTTCCTCTTCTTCCGGAGGTGTCTTTCGACATGTCCGCGATTCCTTTTTCCATGTCCATTGCCCCTTTCCTGATTATATGAACGTCACTTTGTTAATTACTGCATCTATTAGACTACATAGCGGAAGAGCACGGGAATTTGCTTCCGTAACCGTTTCCGGCTTCCCCTGGTTGTATTTTCCTGGGATGTACTTCGTTGCCAGTTCGGCACAGGTCATGGTCCGATAGTGGTTTTTTCAAAACTGCCCGTAGACGCGTTTTATTTTACCGATGGTCACTTGGTACGGGTACCCGATTTTGCCTGAAAATAAGGGCCATTTCATCGCTTTTCACCCCCAAAATTCCCATCTTAGCGTAAAGATTATTAAAACCACTTCCATTTTCAGCGGACCTTGTTACCGCTCTGGCCGTTCCCCCGTAATGCTATCCATTCAGACTCAAGCCGCGGGTGATAACCAGGATAATCAATACCGGATATCCGGGGCGTCACACGCTTGACTGATTCCAGCATCTTGATGGTGTAGTAGTGGCGACGAGTAGGATTCACCCGAACAATCTTTCTCTGAATCCGTACCCAATCAGGGACAGAGGCCCTGCGGCAGACCTCGGTATCGGCATGCCAGAGATGTCGAGGGTGTGGATCGAGCGGGCACAGGGCGGCGCTGCAAGCCTGGAAGTCACGGCATTTTTCTTTGTCTGAATTGGACATATCAAATCTCCTTCCGAAAATTGTGGTGCTTTGGCTTTATGCGACACTTGTGATCCATTCTTCAAATTTTCCCCAGGTATCCTGTGCATTTGACAGTCCTTTGATACGACGCGACTCCTCAATGGTTCTGTTGATGGTTTTCAATATTCTGTGCTTTCTAGGTCTATTCAATCCAAGGGTGGGAAGCAATCTTGCGAAAGCAGCTTGCCCTCCATACAACTCGAGAAACGAGTCGATCCCTCCCATCCCCGCGATTATCGTCAGGATTTCACCAGTGCGCCCGCCACGCTTGGTAAGCGTTCTCTCAATGTGTTGCACCACTCCTGGTTGAATGATGTGAGCGCCATAAATGCCTCCCTGTTTCGCAGCGTTTATAATTGCAAGATTCATGTCTTTCCATGATTCGATCTGTTTTTTCCTGTCCCGTAAATCATCGAGGGATAGAAGGCCGGCGCGTCCGCAGCTTCTCCCTGTCATGAAGCGGGCTTCACTTCGCACCCAGTTGCCCGGTGGGATTGCTGCCGCGCCGCTCTTTTTCATATTCTCTGTTTTGTCATATACGACGAATTCACGCTCTCCATTATCCCAACGTACATAGCTGCAATTGTAAAATTCAGAGCTAACGCGCTGCTTCATGTGTCCCAATTGCTGAACATTGGACAGCTGCTGTATGAGAAGTGGGGGAGGGTAGGGAAGTTCACAGTTGCAGGCAAGGTCGATGCGGCTCACTGTGAGGGAAGCGGGATTGAATAAAAGACCAAGTTCCTTCCCGCGATCCACGATGTAACGGGCGACGTCGCCGATCCGCTCCACATTGACGGGATAGAAGTTATTCCCGTGAATGAGCCGGGGGATGCTGCCTGTGATTGTAACAGCGTTGCCCATGTGTATGGTCCAGCCTGTGGCGGGATCGAAGGACCGCCCGTAATAACGGCCACTCGAAGGTTCAGTGAGGGGGGCGGTACGGTGGGTGGACCGGAGAGGAGCTTTAATAACATGCGTCTTGCGAACCTTATACCAGGAAGAGTGATCCCCCGTCCATTGATAATCGTCCGTGCGGAGGCGAACCGTATCCACCAATAGGCAGTCCTTGGGGAGAATTTCATTTAGCATACTCATACCCCTCCGAGCCTATGAGGAGTCAGTGTGAAGCCCACACTGCTGAATAGGAGGGCTTGGTGGACGTAACGAATTGTGTTACGAGGGAAGCTTTTAATAAGCATCCGTCCCTGGACTATGGGCAGTATCAGGGCATGGATAGACGGTCCATGGGATGGGTAAATGCCAAAGAGTAGGGCGGTTGCGCGTGGCCCGCGTGGCCTGGCTTGTTCCCATGATTCAAGAGGCACGACTGTATTCTTGTTAATTCCATTTGAGTTCATAACACCTTTCCTTTCTCCAGGTTTTATATACAGCCCAGATGCCTGGTATTAGGTGTTATTCTTCTTCTTTGTGCTCTGCTCAGTGTCATCATCGATCATTTTGATGAGTGCCTTGCGGGGAACAAGGCAGCGGCCACCGAGTTTGATGGATGGAATCTTACCGGCCTTGATATGACGATCCACGGTTGGATAAGAAACACTCAATAATTCTGCCGCTTCTGCCTTGCTGAGCAGCAATTTTTCCAGATTTGTATTACCTTTCATGATCCGTACCTCGCATGATTGATTGATACGACATGAAATATCGTAAAATCATGCTATTTGTCAAAACGGCCAGGGTACGGCCAGGGTACGGAAGAACGATAGCTAATCGAGCTCGTCGAAGTCTTCTTGGGTGAGCGTGCTTTTTGCCTTGCGCAGTTGTGTGGCGGTAAAATTTGAATTGAAAATAGACTGGGCCATCTTTGTGTATTCGATGCGCTTATTCTTTTCTCCGGTAATAAATTCCTCCCCCAACCATTTAGAAAGAATAATAATAGCGCGAAATGCGCGTACCTGCTGCGAATTCCCGTGAATCTCAAGAGGTAAGGCTGTTGGGATGCTTATCCATCCCTTATCTTTAGCCAAATTTAGACTGCGCCGAATTTCGCTTGGGTCCTCTTTATATCTCGTGAGGTTGCTAATTCTTCGAACAATCTCGTTAAGAATTTCATCCTCTGAGGGTATGTCTTCAACCAATTCAATTTTCGCAATGGTGTTTAACAAGGTTTCGAAAAAGTCGTACATGGATTTTCTCTCGTCGAAATCATTCCATTCGTTATACCGATGAAAATCAGCAATAACGCCATAATACCAGCGTTGAAATGTTTTATAATACCCATCAATGCTTTTCCGCTGATCATTAGTTGTCCGAGCTAATAAATCGGGGTATTTCTCCATGGCCTTTTTATCATATCGGCCTTCTACAAATCGAATGACGGGTTTAACCTTCTCGTCCGGGAGGTACCGAATCAAGTCGTTTTCCGCAATGTAATATTTGATCGCGTTTACTTTTTGATGAGGATTTTTTAGCTTTTCCAGTTCCTTCTCAAGTTTTTCGATCTCCTTTGAACAGTATTCTTGGCTGAATATAGTAGGTTCCATTCCAATACCTCTGATTGTATTGTTCCTAATTTGAGAAATAAGCGGGAAGACGCTTAAGGCGGCAGCCTTGTTGGCCAGGGTAATTACTACCGACCTATCCCGTTATATAAAACTGCTTCAATGAATCTGCTTGTCGCCCTCGGGCTTGACGGTCAATGCCGCGTTCAATACATCCCGAGCGGTCCTGAAGTGTTCCGCTGTCGGTCGTCCATAATTATCGATCATTTGCGCTGTGGTGTGCCCGGACATTCCCCCAGTAATGAAATCGGGTAAAAGGGCACGGCAAAACGTGATAAAGCTGTGCCGCGTGCTGTGTGGGACGAGGTGGCGCCGCTTCCTCTCCTTTCCGTCGATGCCGACAGCGTCGAGAGTGGCATTGAAGGCTTTATCCGTGAAATGGGCAGGGCAGGGTGTGCCCCTGTTCGCCTGATAAAATACGAAATCTTCCCTGTCGGTATACGGTGAGTCATTCCTCAATTCATCCAGTGAATCTCGGACGGGCTGCAATATGGGGACCTCGCGCGCGCTTTCCTCGGTTTTTGGTTTGGTCAAGCCATCGACATCCGTATACGATTGTCTGATCCGGATCACCCCCCGGGCGGTATCGATGTCCATCCAGCGCAGCGCTCGCAGCTCGCCTTTTCTCATGCCGGTGAGAATCGCCGTCACCATGTAAGGCTTGAAACGCTTGTCCCCCATGGGCGGCATCGCAATGATTTGCCTGATCTCGTCTGCGGACAATGATCCGCGCTTCATCGAGTTTTCGTTCAGCTTCTCAACCTTCCCCGCGGTGGGGTCTTTCGCGATGTATCCACGCATGTACGCCGCTTTCATGGCCGGTTTGATGTAACTGATGATCCGGTTGACTGTCCGGCCGGATAATCCCTGGTTTTTTAGAAAGTCGACGAGCCTGTTCAGGTGTTTGTTCTGTACATCGGGAAGTTTCAGTCGTGAAAACTCCGGGGACATCCTGCAATACTTGTCTATATACTGAACTCCATCTTTCCTGTACTTTCCCGAGGTGCCAGAGGTATTGATGCGCTCCAGTATGTAATCAACCGCGAGGGGCTGCCCCTTAGTGGGTGTCAGGCCTTCCTCGACCATTTTGGCTGCCTTAATGGCTGCAGCCCTTCGTTCCGTCATCCCGGTGCTTCGCGCGGTGCTGTATTTCTTGCTCTCCGGGTCCCATACTCGCACGTAGAAGGTGTCTCCACGCTTGAGTAAGCTAAATGGACTTCGCTTCCTAGGCATGGTCAGATCATCCCTTCCTCGAAAATGGGGTCATTGAGAGAATCGCCAAAGAGTGGTTTACGGGACGAATGACTGGTGGTGTGCATGCTTTCCCTCCTGAAAGTGTTCAAGAAGGATACGGGAAGTGGGTTTGCTTGCAAAATGTCACAGTTTAGTGTCACATCTGCGTTTCCGGAGTACTTTAGAATCAGGTTGTTTTTGTAACTCCTTGATATTTCAGGCTTTATTCTTTGGGCGCTGACGGGATCGAACCGCCGACCCTCTGCTTGTAAGGCAGATGCTCTCCCAGCTGAGCTAAGCGCCCTAAGTGACTTCCTTTTCCGTTGACTTGCTTGCCTTGAACACTATGGCGGACCGTTCGGGTATTTCCAGGCTTTTACCGGCAATCGGAGAATAGATGGTGCGGCTTTTCCTGTTTACCCTTGTGAAAACTCCAAAACCCCGAATCTCCACCTTCCCGCCCGCATCGAGGCTTTTTATGACTCCATCCAGGAAACTATCGACCACGAAACTCACGTCCCGACGCTTCAACCCGCTCTGCCGGGTAATCCGGTCGATGATCTCGTGTTTGGTCAAAAAATCCTCTGATTGCAGCGGGCCCGCTATTTCGCGGCGACGGCCTTGTTGATCCTCTTCGCGAGCCTCGATTTTTTGCGGGCGGCGGTTTTCCAGTGTACTGTGCTCTTGCTGGCAGCCTTGTCGATCCTGGAACAGAAGTCGGTATAGACGGCATTGATCGTGGCGGGCTCCTTGGCGCCGGGCGTTTCGACCGCTTTTACCACCTTCTTGACCGCCGAGCGGACTGACGATTTTATGCCGGCGTTCTTCTGCCGCTTCTTTTCGTTCGTCTTGATGCGCTTCTGTGCTGACTTGATATTTGCCAATTCTTCACCCTTGACGACTTGATTATGATCTGAGTCGCAACTATTATCAGCCGCCCTATTCGTGTCAACAATAATATTCAAAAAACCGGTCTATTCGGGAAGCCCGGGCGTGCGGGAAAACCATGCGCCGCCGCGGCGCCGCGTGCGCGGCCGATGCTACTCGCTCATGAGCATCTTGAAAAGGGAGGCGCTGTAGTAGTATACCCTGCAGGTGATGTTCTTCCCGCCGGGATAGGAGTAGACTATGGCCTTTGTGGCGCCCGTGGTAAAGGTATAGGTGGTGAGCGACGAGTCCGCCTGCTGCACCGGCTCGCCGTACCCTGCCGAGAGCTCCCTCACCAGTCCTTCCAACGCCTCGCGGCTCATGTTTCCATAGTTCTCCGTGACGGAGTAGAGCTTGCCGTTGATGAACAGGAGGTCCTTTTCCGGCCGTGAGGATACCTTTACGATCGTGATGCTGCCGGAGAGCTCTTTATTAATGGTGAGGATATAATTCATGATGACGTTCTGGTAGGACGGGTCTCCGGAGGGCGCGAATTCCCGGTACCCGGACCCCGCGGCCATGGACGCGAGGACATCGCTTTTTTGCGTTCCCCACGCATCATAGGTGTCGGAATGCGCACCGATGCCGGCCGCGAGCGCGAGGGATGCGGCAAGAATGAGACGGACCGGTACTTTCCTGAGGTTTCGTGGCATGAAGTGATATCCCGTTTCCCGATTAGGATTCATCAAAAAGGCCGGCATGTCAATCGTTTTACACCCGCAGACCGACGGGTGCGCAAAATAATTCCGGCTTCCGCTCCCGGCGGAAAAGACTTGCAATCGACGCATGACAGTATAGCATGAACGGCCTTGGAGCCGGATTCAATTCCGGACGCTTCTTGCGGGAGGAATTATGAAAAAGACGGTTCTGGGCTTACTGGCGTGCGCGCTGATGGCGTCGCCCTGCGCGCTCGGGGGACAGGAGACGGTTACCACGGTTACGGGGCTCGTCATTGAACCGGCGGCCGCCTATGTCCAGGTAAAAGCGGGTTGGAACGAAATAATCCTCTATTATACCGACACGTCTCAATTCCAGAAGAAGGACGGAACCGCGGCGGGGAGGGAAGTCGTTGAGATATGCCAGGTCGCTTTTGCGAGCTACGTGCCCAGGGAGAACAGGTACGTGCTGGTCACGTACCGGGTCCTCGCGGAAAATTACTGCAGAAAATAATCCGCCCGCGGGGCCCCGTTCCTTTTCCGGTATTTCTCTTGATAAATAACCGGTGGGAGCTATTCTCACCCGGGGTGATCGATATGGGGGCGACAGGTAAATCGGCGAAGCGCATTTCTCATGTTCACATGATAGGCGTATGCGGCGTGGCGATGGGGAGCCTCGCGGGGATGCTCAAGGCGCGGGGCTACAGCGTGACAGGGTCCGACGAGCACGTCTACCCGCCCATGAGCGACATGCTCGGGGGATGGGGCATACCGGTGATACAGGGATACGATCCCGCGCACGTGGGGACGCCAGACCTGGTGGTAATCGGGAACGCCGTCAGCAGGGGAAATCCCGAGGCCGAACACGTGCTGAACGCGCGGATTCCCTACCGGTCCATGGCCCAGGCGCTCTTCGAGTTCTTCCTGGAGGACCGGGAGGTGATTGCGGTCGCCGGCACCCACGGCAAGACCACGACCACCGCGCTCCTCGCGCACATCCTGGAAACCGCGGGGCTTTCGCCCTCGTACTTCGTGGGGGGCGTGCCCGGAAACACCAATTCGAACTTTGGCCTTGGGGCGGGAAAGTATTTCGTGATCGAGGGCGACGAGTACGACTCCGCGTTCTTCGAGAAGGTTCCCAAGTTCATGGTCTACCGTCCGTCCCACCTCGTGCTCACCTCGCTCGAGTTCGACCACGCGGACATCTACCGCGACCTGGACGAGATCATGCTCTGGTTCAGGCGCCTCGTGAACATCGTGCCCTCGGCAGGCAGGATCGTGCGCAGCGCAAAATACGAAACCCTGGCGCGCGCGACGGAGCGCTCGCTCGCGCAGGTGGCGCGCTACGGCGCGGGGGAGGGCGAGTTCGCGTATCGCTTCACAGGTTTTGACGGGGACAGGGCGCGCATCACGCTGTCGACGCCCGCGGGCGAGCTGGAGTGCGACACGCTTCTCTTTGGCGATTTCAACTTCCAGAACATAGCGGCGGCGGCCTCGATGGCGCTCCTTCTGGGCGTGGGCGCCGATGACGTGCGGCGCGGTATTTCGACTTTCCTCGGCGTGCGCCGCAGGCAGGAGCTCATCTACTCGAAGGGACCCATCCGGATCTACGAGGACTTCGCGCACCATCCCACGGCGATCGCCGGCGTGCTCGCGATGATGCGCGAGCGCTTTCCTGTGGCGAGGCTCCACGCGGTCTACGAGCCAAGGTCGGCTACGAGCCGGAGAAACGTGTTCCAGGACGAGCTTCCCGGCGCCTTCGCCGCGGCCGACGCAGTCTACATCAAGTCACCCTTCAAGCTCGATGGGATCCCTGAATCCGAGCGCATCGACATTGGGCGCGCGATCGCTGCGATGCACGCGCGCGGCATGGACGCCGCCGAGTACCCCTCCGTGGACGGCATCCTGGATTCGCTGTTCGTGCGCATGGACGGTGACGCCGACCACGTGGTGCTCGTCATGTCGAACGGGGGGTTTGACGGGATTTACCGGAAGATGATCGCGCGGGCCCAGGCGCGTTTTGGCGGGGACTCCCTTGAAGGCGCGAATTCGAATCCGCGCCTTCAAGGGCGTCACACATCCCGGTGACTCGAGCTGCTGTAAACATATATACCAGGAGGTTGCAGATGAAAACTTCGTGTCGCGCACTCGCGTTGATCGCAGGAATCATGCTTTGCCTCGTTAGCCTGGCGGCCGTTCCGGCTCACGCGCTCGATATGAGCGTAGGCGCGATTGGGTGGCTCAGCGAATGGCGCCCTTTTTTCTTTCCTGCATTCAACGAGCCCGGGTTCGCAAGCTACGATTCAATTGAGAAGTCCGGGGAGAAGACCATGGGCGAGCCCAAACCGCTCATAGGGCCGGTCCTGGGAATAAATTTCTCGCCCCGGTGGGGGCTCACCATGACGGGGACCTACGGAGACTACGGGCCGGTAAAAAAAACTTATTCCGGCATGGCCAGCGCCATAGACTTTAACGGTACCAACGAAATCAAAGCGAGCAAGCTGGACGTCGACGCAACGGTGAACTATAACCTTACCTCGGTATTCAAGATCTTCACGGGAATCAAGGTCTTCAGGTACGGATTCGAGGAAAAGCGGGATATCTATGAAAGCGCATCGACTATCCATATTTCCTACGGCGTCAAGGGGGAAATGAGCGGTCTTATGCTGGGGCTGGGGATAGGAACGACCTTCCGGCTGTTCGGCAACCTCTACATGCTGGCAAACGTCTCCGCGAATCTCCTGGGCGGCGATGCCTATTACAAGGAGACACATTATAGCCAAAGCGGGGTGCCTGTAGCGACTGTAGTACGCCCCAACAAGGATATCAGGGACGGAAATGCCGGAAGCTGGGGCGGGAACGGGACCATCGCGCTCGCCTATTACGCCGAGTCCTGGAGCACGACCTTCACCCTCGGTGTCCGGGGCCAATTCATCAAATACAAAATTTCGAATAAAAACCTCGAACAAGTAGGCTTGACCAATAAACTGGACGCTTTTTACGGGATAACCTTCTCGGCGGTGTACTCGTTCGAATTGTAGCGGAAAACCGCGCCGGAGTCGGCTTCGGATTTAGCCGCTCATGTACGCGAATGAACGCCACTGTTCTGTTTCGCGTTAATATGTGGTTCCAAATACGAACCTCCGAGTCTCCTGCGAGTGAAAACGAGAGGGCGCAAATAGCGGCCCCTACAGCGTGCCGATAACCTGCTCTCCCGCCGGGTACATCCTGTCGATCAGCTCCGCGTACTTCTCGTGGATGAACTGCCTCCTGAGCTTGAAGGTGGGGGATATCTCCCCGGTCTCCATCGAGAACGGGCCCGTCATCAGGGTGAACTTCTTTATCTGCTCGTAGGGCGCGAGCCTCGCGTTGATCTCGCCTATGTGCGCCCGGTAGAGATCGAAGATCTCGGGATGGCGCACGAGCTTCTCGTCATCGTCGTGGGCAAGGCGCTGTTTGCG
>Ga0129297_10001141_pt1 | contig 13281 bp, 5 predicted proteins | sample I18A1metaG_FD_94708 | JGI IMG/M metagenome (GOLD analysis project Ga0129297, IMG submission 94708) | Lake sediment bacterial and archeal communities from Gulf of Boni, Indonesia to study Microbial Dark Matter (Phase II) - ​I18A1 metaG | ecosystem: Environmental > Aquatic > Freshwater > Lake >... | reverse complement strand
GATAACGGCCGTCCAGGAAGGAAGGTTGTGCCAGAGCTTGGGCTTTCTATCCTTGATCATATAGAGCCAATCCAGAAAGACGCCGTGGCAGCCGCCGGTGCAGTAGGGTTCACCGCTGAGGACTTTGATGCCGCAGTCGACGTCGTCGACTTTGATGAACCCGGTCTCCCAATCTTTCGTCCGCTCCCTGACTTCATCGAGAGAAATATCCCCGGCGATTTCGATGTCGCTGAGGTCGATGGGCCCGTAGCCGCGCTCATGCGCCGAAGCGAGATGGCCCACGCGGCGCGGGTCGAGATGAAGAATGTGGGCGCAAACAACATCATGGGCGAGCGGGTTTGTAGCCATGATAATGATTCCCAAGTGATAGCCGTGCTGCGTGAGGTGATTTCCACCCCAGGAGGCCTCGATAGCGTCCGTGGCGATAAAATCCGGATATCCCACTTCGAGGAGGTCGACAATTTTCTCGTCCAGGTTATAGTTGTGATTCCACATCCTTTCCCTGTCGCAGAGAATCCCGATATTGAGCTTCAGGGCGGCTGTCAGGCCGTGAGCAAGAGCATTTGTCTTGAGCTTGGGCGCATAAATGAGCAAATCGCGGTCGGTGATCGCTCTAGCCGTGCGAATCTTTGCATGGATTTTTCCCCGTTCTAGGAGGATAGTCTTTTTTCGCGCCTCTTCGATAGGGAGGAGCTTGATCCTTTGACTCCTTTTTAGCCAGTTATACCCGGCCCGCCGGAACATCCGGGAGGTCGGGATGGCAGCGCCGCATTTTTCGGCGACGGTAATGGTGAATTCTCTTTGGGAAACCTGTTTGAGAGCGGCGAATAGACCATCAAGGAATTCAGGCCGGGTGTAGGCGGAAGGCGTGACCTTATGGTGCGCCATGACGACGTTCGGCTTGACCGTAATCCTCCCCTGAACCTGGGCCGTCAGCCCGAAATCCTGGAGCCCTTCTTTGATGATCCCGCAAATAGCCTCAGGATCATATTGGTCAGCCCTCCGGATGATAACCTTCTCTCTTCTGCCCATTAAGTATCCCTTATAACATAACTAAACAGAGGCAGACAATACTTAAATAGTGCGGAAGATGGCAAATTACCAGAGGTTAGCCGCAACAGGGACGGAGGTGCGGTCTAGAAGGGAAATCGCGTTTTTCGTGCACACAGCCCGGCAGACGCCGCAGCCGAAACAGCGCCGGGTGTCAATGTCGATTTTCTTTGTCGCAGCGCTGTAACCCATGGCTCCAAACTGACAGACATGCATGCACTGCCGGCAGCCATTACAGAGGTCAGGCTGGACGCTAGCCACATATTCAGCACGGAACATAATAGGAACCTGGTACTTGATCGTGCTTTTCATGGCCAGGCAATCCGAGCGGTCACAATTGCAGATTCCTCCGATAAAAGGAGTCTCAAAGGTCCAGACCGTGTGGCAGAGCCCCTCATGTTCGTGATTATGCATGGCCTGAAGAGCCTCGCTCTTGCTTAATGACTCGAGGCCCTTTGTCTCCGGCCCGGTGAGATAGCTGGCATCAAGGTCCCGGATCAGTTGAACGAACTCGCCTCCGTTCGGCCCCATACTAATGCCGTAACAATATCTCTGTTCCGACCCGATGGTAATATGGCGGCACAGGCATGGCGATCGGACGATAGAATTCACAAACCCGAGGATCTGTTCAACCTCCTCGATCGGGACAACCTGACCGTAATGATGCTTTTGTTGCTGCCTTGTAACTCTCTTGGTTACGGCCCGCCGGATGAAACCCGGAGCACGGGTCAGCTTCTCCAGCGCATCAATGTCCTTTCTAATTTTTTCCGGATCAGAAAAAAAGCCCTGAATCCGTGTCCGACGTCCGAGGTCGCTCATCAAGTCCTCGCCATAATTACGTGCTTCCAGGTACCATTTTTTTCCTTCCCCGTGCTTGTGACAGAAATCACACATCGCCGACCTCCTTTTTAAGAGCCCTTCGTTTCTGAAACTATATTCTGGAGGCCGGGAGAAAGTCAAGCACCAAGGGGCTCTCTTTGACGAAAAGTAGGGAAAGGAGAAAAGGATGGCAGCGGGTGGGAAGAGGGAGGGGAGGTTGACTAACCCTCTCATTCCTTGATACTCTTTAACCACACCAAATATAAGGGGTCTTTCGTGGTCATCACGTGCCCGAATTGTCAGTATAAGAACCCGGACGGAGCGGTGTTCTGCGCGAAGTGCGCGACGAGGCTCGGGACGGGCGCGATTAGGACCGGGGCAGAACTCTCCGTCACAAAGACGCTGGAAGCAACTGCCGAAGGACTGGGCAAAGGGAAGCTTTTTGCTGGGAGGTTCGAGCTTATCGAAGAGCTCGGCACCGGCGGAATGGGGGTCGTGTATCGGGCCTACGACAAGAAGATCGGCGAGGAGATCGCCCTCAAGATACTCCATCCAGAGATTGCTTTAGACGAGCGGACCGTCGAGCGCTTCCGGAACGAGATCAAGTTAGCGCGCCGCATCTCCCATCGGAATATTTGCCGGATGCACGAACTCCATGAAGAGGGCAAGACCCTGTTCATCACGATGGAGTATGTGTCCGGGCAGGACTTAAAGGGGCTGATCAAAGAGACGGGGAGGCTCGGGACAGGGAAGGCTCTTTCCATCGCCAAGCAGGTGGCCGAGGGCCTGTGCGAGGCGCATAGCCTAGGGGTCATCCATCGAGATTTAAAGCCCCAGAACATCATGGTGGATAAAGAGGGGAACGCCAAGATCATGGACTTCGGGATCGCCCGGTCGCTCCGAGCGGCGGGGATGACGGCCGAAGGCATGATCATCGGGACACCGGAGTACATGGCGCCGGAGCAGGTGGACGGGCTGGAGGCCGACCAGCGCACGGATATCTACGCACTGGGGGCGATTCTCTTCGAGATGGTGACGGGACGTGTGCCGTTTGAGGGCGACTCTCCGCTCTCTGTGGCCTATAAGCACAAAAATGAGATCCCTATCTCCCCCCGCAAGCTCAACTCGGAAATCCCCGAGCCCTTCAGCCAAGTGATCCTTCGCTGCCTGGAGAAGGAAAAAGCCAACCGTTTTCAGACCGCCGATGAGCTCCTGGCCGACCTCGTCCGCATCGAAGACGGACTCCCCATCGCCGAACGAGTCGTCCTCAAGGCCCGGCCGACCATCCGGATCGCCCGCGAAAAGCCCACCGGCCTCAGGCGCTTCCAGGTCTACGCCCTCGCTTTCATCGCCCTTCTGATCGCCGCGGCGGTTGTCTGGCGGTTCCTCCTCCGGAAAGGTGCCACCTATCCACCGCCGATCGAAAACTCGATCGCGGTCATAACCTTCGAAAACCAGACCGGTGATCCGGCCTACGATGTGTTCCGGAAATCCATCCCCAACCTGCTTATCACAAGCCTCGAAAACTCAGGATTCTTTAATTATGTGGCGACTCGGGAGCGGATGCGGGACCTGCTCAAGCAGAGCGGGAAAAAGGATATCGAGTTCATCGACGCAGACTCTGGTTTTGAGGCCTGCCGCCGTGAGGGCATCAAAGCTATTGCCCTGGGGAGTTTTGTCAAGGCCGGCGATACATTTATGACCGATGTCAAAATCCTGGACGTGAAGACGAAACATCTTATAAAGAGCGCCGCCTCGAAGGGCGAAGGGCAGGAGAGCATCTTAAGAACTCAGATCGACGAGCTGACCCAGAAAATCGCCGAGGGCATGGGTGTGACCAAGCAACAGATCGCGGCTTCACAAAAGACCGTCGTCGAAGTGACGACCAACTCTATGGATGCCTACAACTATTACTTAAGGGGTTTGGAGGAGTTTGAAAATAAGCTGCCGCACAAGGCCATCCCATTTTATGAGAAGGCCGTCGAGATCGACCCCTCTTTTGCTTCCGCCTATTATCATCTTTGTTATTGCTATATGGAAATAAATAATATTCAGAAAGGCACCGAAGCTATTGAGAAAGCCCGGAACCTTTCTCAGAAGGCGACGGAAAGAGAGAGGCTCTGGATCGAACTTACGTGTGCCGTCTGGATAGAATCTGTCCCGGGGAAAATTTTTCGCATCGCCAAGGAAATCACAGAGAAATATCCTAAAGACAAAGCCGCCTTTATGGCCGTCGGAGATACTTACCTTGCTAGAAAAATGCTTAAGGAAGCCCTAGGGGAGTACAACAGAGCACTCAGCCTTGATCCCGACCATCCACTTGCCCTTAATGCGCTTGCCTACACGCATCTGCTGATGGAGGATTTTGAGAAAGCTATCGAATTTTTCCAAAGATACGCAACAGTGTCACCCGGGAAAGCCAATCCTTTCGATGGCCTGGCTGAAGCCTATTTTCGGATGGGAAAACTTGATGAGGCCATAGCCAATTACAAAAAAGCTTTAGAGCTCGAGCCTGATTTCTATTCATCGAACTTCTGTCTTTACTACATTTATGCTCTAAAGGAAGATGACTCTGAAGCGATGGGATGGCTTGATCAGCTTATAGAAGTGGCGCCCTCTGGTATTAAGCTCAATGCCTATTTGCATAAAGGATTTTATAGCGCTTGGCTTGGCAGCCTGGATAACTCGTTGGCCTATCTCCAGAGAGCCGAAGAACTGGCCGAAGCCATGGGCAACAAAGGAGGGACGGCTTTTGCCAAAAGGCTGAAGTCGTGGATTTATTTTGATCGCCACGAGCTTGAACTGAGTCGAAAGTATAATGATATGTGGCTCGCGGCTCGTATGGAAGTTCCTCAGGCAGACAAAATCTATTATGAAGCCTCTTACAAGTTTGCTCTAGGCCTTATAGAGTTAGAAGAAAAGAAGTCCGATTTGGCGGAAAGCCGATTGAAGGAGATCGGATCTATTATCCCCGGACTCACGTTATACCGAAAAGAGCAAATTGAATTTTATCTTAATCTCTTGAGATCGGAGATGTTTCTGGCCAGAGGATCTTCCCGGCAAGCCATAGACATTATTAAAAAAACTGTGCCTCTTTGGTGTCCTTGGTTAGGTCCACTAGGGTATGAAACAATCACATATAATACTCCCTTTCTTAAAGATGTCTTGGCAAGGGCTTACGTGAAGAAGGGGGATTTGGATAAAGCCATTGCTGAATATGAGCGTCTGATTACTTTTGATCCGAAAAATACATCTCGCTTCCTCATCCACCCCAAGTATCATTATCGTCTAGCCAAGCTTTATGAGCAAAAAGGCTTGAAGGATAAGGCCAAGGCTCAATACATCCGCTTTCTCGACCTCTGGAAGAACGCAGACCCCCGCCTTCCCGAAGTCGAGGATGCCAGAAAGAGGCTGGCTAATTCTAGAAATTTCATTGATTCTTAATTTCAGCCCGAATCACATAATAGGAAGGCGTGCCCCGGTCTTAAAAGCTAAACCGGACGCCGAGCCGGGCCGCGATCGGCGGTAAGAAAATGCTGTTCATCCGAAAAGCGTTATTGGGGACATAACCCACGGTTTCATCAAGCTCCCAGTCTTTCGAAAGAATCTGATCCTCAGTAACCGTAAGGTTATAGAGGTTGCGATAGGGGAAATAAGCTGTCGCTGTCGAGACGTTGAGGACATTATCGACGTTGACATTGAAATTAAGCGAAGTCCTGCCTATCCTGAGGCTGTATTCAGCATAGAGATTGACAATCCAAAGGAACGGGGTGCGTGCTAGGTTCCCCCTGTTATAAGGCATAAAATTGTCGTCATTGATGCTCCAGTATTCAGTCATCGGTCTCCCACTCATAGCGGTGACAAGGGCGCCGATGGTCAGGCGGAAGGGGAACGTATAGGCGCCATAGAGCTTGAAGACGTGCGGCCGGTCCGTGGCCAACGGTCCATCGACCGGGTTGAGATTCTTATCATAAGCCAGGTACCACGTATCGAAGTTCCTCTCCACGTTCGGGCTGTTCCTCCCCCTTCCTGTTGAGAAAATCTCATCAGAGCTGGCGAGGCCGGAATAGTTGCCGGTAAGCCGGCTCCAGGTGTAGGAGAACCCGCCCAGCCAGCCGTTTGAAAATCTCTTGTCTAGGCTGAAATTGAGGCCCCAATACTCCCGCTTTGCCTTGGGGCAAGCGGGGTACCTGGCATCAAATTTCCCTCCGTACGTGGTCGACCGGGAATATCCGTAGCCTGGATTCGCCGTGTAGTAAATGAGATCCCACCCTGTAAGGACACCCACATCCTCGACGGCGTAGCGAAGGTGCTTCTGAACCAGACGCACCGTCCCGCAGAGATTTTCCATGAGCTTTTTCTCGAGGCCGAATGAGATTTCCCGCTGGCTCATCGGCTTTAGACTGGGATCGACAGTATCAATGCTTAACTGCCGCCAGTCCACAATTCTCATCAGCGTCCCGGGATAGTATCCGCCCTTTCCGATTTTGTCCCACTCGTAGGTGTCGAGCGTATAATAAGCGCCCTTCCACTTGAATCCCCCGAAAGTGTTGGCCGCTGAATAGAGCTTCATGACATCAAAATAGAGGCCGTAGCTCCCAAAAATCTTGAGGTTGGCGTCTCCGAAGACGTCATAGACGAAACCCACGCGGGGCGCCAGCTTATCGTCGAACTTAAATTCGATCGGTTTTATCCCTTTGAGCGCAGGGTCGTCAGTATAGCTTGGGAGATATTCTCTTTCCGTCCTGATCCCGAAGTTCAGAGTAAGTCTGCCCTTGATCGTCCAGCTGTCCTGGAGGTAGAGCGCCCAGCGGTCGGAATGGACCTTATAGAAAAGGCCATAAGGTCCTGTGGCTTCGTTCCCGTATGCATAATAATAGCCATAACTTCCCTGACCATAGTTTTGCCCGAGGTAAATAAATGGGCGGCCCCAAGCCAAACCGATATACGGATAGTCCGGATACTTGTACCCGTTCTTCCAATCTTCGGACGTCCGCACCCATTGGGCCCCGAATTTCCAGGCGTGCTCCCCGGCGAGGTTCAGATAATACGTGAGGTCGCAGCCGACATAGGACCTCTGGGCCACCATTTTTTCCGTGACGTAGAGCGCGTACCAAGGCATGTTCGACCAGCGTATGGGCCTAATATATTCAAGGGGAATATCGGGGAAAACGGAGTTGCCCATCCCGCTGTGAAAATAGCGCGGTTCCGTAGGCTGAACGAGCTGGTCGGTCTGGTTGCTGTAAAAGGTCCCTCCCCTGAGGCTGAACAGCAAGTTGTTTCCGATAGTGAAATCAGCATAGGCTGCCGCCGTCCAGTACGGGAAGCGAAATCCATAATCTTTCCAGCGGTCCTCGGGGTTTCCGGTGCCGTCACGAGGCGGGAGGTCCCCCTTGTAATTATTCAGATTACTCACGAAACTTGCGCCCAGCCGCACAAACTTGAAGGGCTGGGAGGTCAGTTTTACCAGGAAGTTCCAGAAGTAGTCCCGCCGGGTGTAATTTCCTTCGATGAGGGACGGGTCGAACTTCACGTGCCGGGTGGAGGTATCATAAACCGGGAGGAAAGAGCCGTAAAACCACAGCCGGTCTTTAACAATATACCCTCCGAGGTTGAACCCGGCCTCGATGCGATCCACTTTGTCCTTTCCATAGAGGTCCTGGTAATTAATATACTCGGCAATATTGATATCGTACGGATTCAGGCGAAGGGTGTCTCTTTCTTTTCCGTTCAGCCGCGAGCCACTATAGTAAGCGATGACGTCCCCGTGGAACGCATTGCCGCCCTGGCGCGTGATGACATGGATAACTCCCCCCAGCGAGCCGCCGAACTCCGCCTGGTAGCCGCTGGCCTTGACCTGGACCTCATCGACGAACTCGAAGGCGACCGACTGGCCGCGGACGCCCAGATAGACGTTGGTGATATCCGTGCCGTCGACGTAGAACATGTTCTCAGCGCCGGAGGCGCCGTCAACCGAGACGCCGGAGAGCATAGGCTCATTCTGAACACCGGGAACGGCGGCGATCAGGGTGTCGAAGTCCCTTCCCCGGGGCAGGACTTCGAACACCTGCTTGGTCATGGTCATTCCCTTGACCGTGCTCTTGACATCAATGAGGGGAGATTGACCTATGACTGTCACCTCCTCTTCTATCGCGCCGATCTGCATGGACACATTCAATTTGACGCTTTGCTCGACCTCGATGACGATCCCTTCCCGCGTAACCGTCTTAAACCCCTTGAGAACGAAAGTGACTTTGTAAAGGCCCGGCGTCAGGGCAAAAATCCGATAAACGCCGTTATCGTCCGAAATGGCTGTGCCCTTGCCGATGAGCTTGGGGCTGGTGGCCTCGACTGCAACGCCCGGAAGAGCCATACCCTGTTCATCGGTGATGGTACCGAAGATCTTGCCGGTGGGCACCTGAGCGGAGGCCAAAAGACCCAAAGAGACCAGCAGCCCAACACATAAGATTATCTTTTTTAAAATCATCTTGTTCCTCCTTTTGCCGTGCGGTATCGTTGGGTTCGAGGCAAGGTCGAGCCGACCAAATAGACCGATCTCTTTCGGCCGCTCATAACTGGATCCTAAGGATTGTGTGTGGCTAACACGGTCTTTTAGGAAGGTACCTTTTGCGCTACCCCAAACTCTCCCGACTTATAGCAGGCCTTTTCTTATGTGCGGACCAATATAAAGATACGCCCAAACTCAAGCGGTGTCAAGAAATAGGTTGCTCTGTGGGAAGCAGCTCTTTTTGTGTTAGGTATGGATGCGGGCTTTGAAAAGGACTCGGCTCCCTGCTCCTAGAAAAAGAGGTGCTTCCTATGCTGTATCATGAAAGGGTGAACGGCGTGAAAACCCTGGCCTCTACTCCAGGGCCTTGCCTTTTGTCTCCGGGAGGGCAAAGGCGACGCCCGCCGAAAAGAGGAAAAATCCGGCCGTGACGTAAAAGGCAAGGGCGAGCCCGTGCGATTTGGCTAGAGCGCCGATGGTGAAAGGCGCCAGTGCGCTCAACCCGCGGCCGACGTTGTAGGTCAATCCCTGAGCTGAGGCGCGGATGCGCGTCGGGAAAATTTCGGCCGTGATTGTCCCGAACCCGGAAAAGTATCCGGTGCCGAAAAACGCTAGGAAGGGGCCGAGTAACAGGAGTGCCGTGTTCTCCCGGACACTGCTATAAAGAAAAACGAGAGCCGCGGCCGCAAATAGATAAATGATATAGGTCGTCTTTCTCCCGATCCTATCGCAAATAAACCCAAAGCTGACGTATCCCAGCCACATTCCGGCCTGCATAAATATGATCCAGGTCGATGTCTTGACTACACTTAATCCCACGCCGCCCTGCTCGGGGGAAAGGCCGAGATAGGCGGGAATCCAGGTGAACAGCCCCCACCAAGCAAACATGGTGCCAGCGTTCATCAGGCTCGTAACCAGCGTGTTCCTCAGGAAAGGCCGGCGAAAAATCTCTGCCAGGCCTGCTCTCGAAGTGGACTGCCGTGTTTCTTGCCGGGTTCGCCTCCATATCTCCGGCTCCTCGACGTGGCGTCTGATCCACAGCGTCAAGAGCGCAGGCAAAATGCCGACGAAGAAGACACCGCGCCAGCCCAGACGGGGAAGTATGAGAGCCGTTATAGCGGCAGCCAGGGCATGCCCGATCGCCCAGGAACTCTGCATGATCCCGAGGGCCTTTCCTCTGTGCTGAGCAGGCCAGGTCTCAGCCACGAGCGCCGCTCCCGTAGCCCACTCTCCTCCCATTCCGAGGCCGAGCAGGACGCGAAAAATAGCCAGTTGCACGAGAGTTTGCGACAGCCCGCAGGCAGCGGTGAATATAGAATAAATCAAGATGCTTCCCATGAGGGCTTTCACCCGGCCGAACCTGTCGGCAATCATGCCGAAAAGCAGTCCCCCGACGGCCGAGGCCAAAAGCGTCAATGACCCCATCAGCCCGGCCGTGGCGGTCGACATCCCGAAATATTTCATCAGGTGCGCGAGGACCATGGCATAGAGCATGATGTCCATGCTGTCGAGCATCCAGCCGAGCGAGGCAGAGATGAGCGCCTTCCGCTGGTGCGAGGTCATCAGCCCATACCAACTTTGAGTGAAACCCCTCATTTAGTTACTCAGCTTTCTTTTTTTATCTCCCAAAGCGAGGGATGAGTGGCGCAGAAGTCCGTATGAGGACTGAGCGGGCAGGGTTTCTCTCCGCAGGAGAGAAGAGCGAAGAACGAATCGGAGCTGATTTTCCTCGCTGGGGAAAATCGGCGTACTTCGAACCACTCATCCTGAGCTTTTCCCGTAGCCCCCTCCTCCCGGTGTTTCGATTCGCAAGATATCGCTTTGACCAACTCGAAATGAGGCCTTCCCGCCGAGGACCGACCTCTTGCCATGCCGGATCAGGACATTTCTTCCTTTTTTCCCCGGCTTCCCTCCGTGGAGCCCGTAGGGCGGGAATTTTCTTCGTTCCGAAAGGATGTTAACCTGTGCCGGAACCTGGAATTCGAACTCTCGCACAATGCCTTCCCCGCCTCTAAATTTTCCGCTGCCGCCCGATCCCTTGCGCAACGAGTAGCGGTTCACCCGGATAGGAAGATAATTCTCCAGAGCTTCAACGGGGGTATTGCGCGTATTCGTCATGTGAGTGTGAACGCCGCTCAATCCGTTGGACTCAGGGCTTGCTCCCATTCCTCCTCCGACTGTTTCGTAGTAGGCAAAATTTTTTCCCGTTTCAGGATTAAACCCGCCAAAAGTGATATTGTTCATCGTGCCGCTCGAGGCGGCGGGTATCCTTCCGGGCACGGCCTTGGAGAGGGCTCCCAAAAGGGCGTCCGTTATCCGCTGGGACGTTTCCACATTGCCTCCGGCCACAGCTGCCGGCGGCCTGGCATTGACAACGCTTCCTTCAGGAGCGATAAGCCGGATCGGCCTCAGGAGCCCCGAGTTATAGGGGACATCCCCGCGGACGATGCAGCGGAAAACATACATCGTCGCCGAAAGCGTAATGGCATAATTGGCATTGATGCTGCCTTCTGTCTGGCTGTCCGAGCCCCGGAAATCAACCACAGCCGAATCGCCTCGGACACGAATGCTCACCCGAATCCCGACCGGGTTCGAACTCACTCCGTCGTCATCCATACAATCAGTGAAGCTGTACTCACCCTCGGGCATCTCCCGGATCGCCCGCCGCATAATCCGCTCCGAATAGTCCTGGAGGTTTTTCATGTAAGAGCGGATTTTCTCGCGGCCATATTTCGCCGTGATCTCGAGCAGACGTTTTTCGCCGATGCGGTTTGCGGCCAGCTGCGCGGTCAGGTCTCCTTCCCTTTCCTCGGGAGTCCGGACATTGGCTAGAACCAGGCTGAGGATATCTTTATCGATGACGCCCCTGCGAACCAGTTTGACTGGGGGGATGATGATTCCCTCCTGGAAGATTTCCGTGGCCAGGGGCATCGACCCCGGAGACATCCCGCCGACGTCCGAGTGATGGGCCCGGTTCGCCACAAAATAAGCCGGCTGCGAACGCCCCTTCACATAAACAGGGGAAACCAAAGTAATATCCGGCAGGTGCGTCCCTCCCTTGAACGGGTCGTTGAGGGCAACCGTATCGCCCGGGCCGAGCTCAACGTTCTCGATGGCGCTCAACACGGAAAGCGGCATCGCGCCCAAATGAACGGGAAGATGGTCGCCCTGGGCCACAGTTTTTCCGTTTTCGTCGAAGACAGCGCAGGAATAATCCCTTCTCTCCTTGATATTGGGAGAGAAAGAAGAGCGGCAGAGCGTGACACCCATTTCCTCGGCGATGGAAATGAAGATGCTCTTGAAAATTTCGAGCTCGATAGGGTCGACTCTTCTACCGTTCTTCACCGAGAACCTCTCTGCTTGATAATTAGGTTGCCGTATCTGTCCACGCTGCAACTATAAGACGGAGGCACGATTGCGGTGGATTCATAATCAAGGACAAGGGCGGGGCCGCTGAGCACATTGCCAGCAGCCAGCAACCCCCTGGAATAGACATTGGCCTGATACGTCCTACCCTCGAAACGCATGGCCCGGCGGTCGATCAAAGCCGCGCTCGCATCCCTCCCTTTAAACTCAATCTCAGCGAAACGCGACTTTTCCGTCACTCCGACCGCCTTCACCCTCAGGTTCACGACTTCAACCGGCCTCTTCTCGTCGGCATAACCATATTTGCGCAAGTGAAGCCGGTTGAATTCTTTGCGATAGCCCGGTCCAAACGGGAGGGTGAGTTCATAAGACTGGCCGGTGTACCGGACATCCAGAAACTTGAGGAGGCGCATTTTCTCTCCAGGGAATCCTTCTCTTCTCAAATCACGGAATGCTTCGGCCAGGAGCGGCCGGAAGAGCCTTTCCAGGTCTGCCATCGACACGGCATCTTCGGGCCTGAGAATAGAGACTGAATAATCTCTGATCGTGTCCGAGAGAAGCATCCCCAGAGCAGACAAAACCCCGGCGTTCTTTGGGACAATGACCACGGGAATGCGGAGCTTCCGGGCCAGACTCGAGGCGTGCATCCCGCCCGCCCCTCCAAAAGAAACCAGGGCAAAATCGCGCGTATCAAACCCCCTCTCGACGGAGATCACGCGGATTGCTCTTTCCATGGTTGCATCAGCGACCCGGATGATCCCTTCAGCAAGATTATGGACATCCAGGTTCAAGCGGGAGGCGAATTTTTTCATAGCCCGAAGGGCTCTGTCGGGATGGAGGGTCATGGCCCCGCCGAGAAAACGGTCGGGATCGAGCCTGCCAAGCAGCAGGTTGGCATCAGTTACAGTCACTTGCTCGCCCTTCCCGTAGCAGACGGGGCCTGGATCCGCCCCGGCGCTCTGGGGGCCGACGCGCAAAGCTCCTCCCTCATCGATAAAGGCGATAGAGCCGCCCCCTGAGCCAACCGTATGGATATCGATAATAGGCATCTTGAGCGGCAGATCGCTGATCGTTGATTCGGTCGTTGTGGCCATCTCCCCATCACATAGGGAAACATCCGTCGAGGTCCCGCCCATATCAAAAGATATGATCTTGGTAAAGCCGGCCGCAGCGGCCACTTCTTTCGCGCCGACGACGCCACCCGCCGGACCCGAGAGAATCGTGCAAACCGGATTCTCCTTGGCGCTCCGAGCCAGGACGCAGCCGCCGTTCGACTGCATGATGCGGAGCGGATTCCCTTCCAGTTTTTTCTCCAGATGGGCGAGATAACGCTCCATCAAAGGGGCCACATAGGCGTTGATGGCAGTGGTGCTGGCCCGCTCGAATTCCCTGTACTCGCGGAGGACGCTGTGGGACGCAGACAGGGAGAAACCGTGGGTTCGCATTCTCCGGCAGACCTTCTCTTCGTTGGCGGGGTTGGCGTAAGAATGAAGGAAACAGACGGCCACGGATTTCACCCCGGCCTTTTTCAACTTCCG
>Ga0129297_10001139_pt1 | contig 13290 bp, 10 predicted proteins | sample I18A1metaG_FD_94708 | JGI IMG/M metagenome (GOLD analysis project Ga0129297, IMG submission 94708) | Lake sediment bacterial and archeal communities from Gulf of Boni, Indonesia to study Microbial Dark Matter (Phase II) - ​I18A1 metaG | ecosystem: Environmental > Aquatic > Freshwater > Lake >... | reverse complement strand
GGAGGTGGAGGAGCGCCTGGCCCTGATTGCCTCCCTCAAGCGCAAGTATGCGCCGACGCTGGAAGAAATCCTCTCCTTGGCCGAGGCGATCGGGCGGGAGCTGGCCGAGCTGACCGACCTCGACGCCACCCGCGATGCCCTGGAGCGGCAGCTGGCGGATGCGACGGCGCAGCGGGCGGTAGCCGGCGCCGGGCTCTCGACGCAGCGCCGGGCGGCGGCGGAGCGGCTGGCGCAGGCGGTGGAGGCGGAGCTGCAGGGGCTGGCGATGCCCCGGGCCCGCTTCGAGGTGCGGCTGACGCCCCTGGCCGAGGCGGGCGCCCGCGGGCTGGAGCGGGGGGAATTCCTCATCGCCCCCAACCCCGGCGAGGAGCCGAAGCCGCTGGCGCGCATCGCCTCCGGCGGCGAGCTCTCGCGGCTGATGCTCGCCCTGAAGCGGGCGGCGCCGGCCGGGGAGGGGATCCCGACCCTGATCTTCGACGAGGTCGACGCCGGCATCGGCGGCGTCGCCGCGACCGCCGTCGGCGAGAAGCTGCAGGCGGCGGCACGATCTTCGCAAGTACTCTGCATCACCCACCTCCCCCAGGTCGCCGCCTTCGCGGACCGGCATCACCGGGTCGAGAAGGCCGAGGAGGGGGGGCGGACGCGCACCCGGGTGGTCGAGCTGGAAGGGGAGGAGCGGGTACGAGAGATGGCCCGCATGCTCGGCGGCGCCCGGGTCACCGACCGCACCCTGGAGCATGCGAGGGAGATGATAGCGCACGGCTCTTAACCGGGAGCCGACCCGCCGGTCACGAATCACGAGTCACGAATCACGGGATTTTCATATGATCCGCAAAGCGCACATCGCCGACGTCAAGACGATCCACAAGCTGCTCAACGCCTACGCCAAGGACGGCCTGATCCTGTCGCGCTCCCTCTCCGTGATCTACGAGGCGCTGCGCGACTTCTACGTCTGGGAGGAGGCGGGCGAGGTGGTCGGCACCGTCTGCCTGCACATCTGCTGGGAGGACCTGGCCGAGGTCCGCTCCCTCGCCGTGGCAGCGGAACAGGCCGGCCGCGGCATCGGCCGCAGGCTGGTCGAGACCTGTCTCGAGGAGGCCCGCCAGCTCGGGCTGAAGAAGGTCTTCGCCCTGACCTACCAGGACGACTTCTTCGGCCGTCTCGGCTTCCGCGTGATCGAGAAATCCGAGCTCCCGCACAAGATCTGGGGCGACTGCATGAAGTGCCCCAAGTTCCCCGAATGCGACGAGATCGCCATGGCCGTCGAGCTTTAGGCGGAGGGAAAATTCTGCAAAAGGCTTGACAGCGCGAGGGCGTTGCCGCTTAAATGGCGGCTTCCGGCCATCCCGGCGCCCCTGGAATGGAACAGGAGGTTGGTTCAGTGTCCGCCCAAAAATTCACCGTGCTCATCATCCCCGAGGGGTCCCACAAGGTCCGCCGCTTCAACCTGCGACGCGGCCCGCTGCAGGCCGTCCTCGCCGGCGCCCTGGTCCTGCTGCTGGTCGGCACCGGCCTGATCGTCGACTACTTCCGCACCAGCCTCGACCGCAGCGAGCTGCACCGCCTCAAGGCCCAGAACCGCACGCAGCAGAAGGATCTCACCCGTCTGGCCGCCAGTCTCGAGGACCTGCGCAAGGAGATGGTGGTGCTGACGCAGAACGACGCCAAGGTGCGGGCCATGGCGCAACTGCCCAAGGCCACCCCGTCCCTGCCGGCGGGTGTCGGCGGACCGGTCGACAGCGACGGAGCCTCCGACCTTTCGGCCATGCAGCGGCAGATCGACCAGCTGCGCGAGTCGATCGACCTGCGCCGCGAGAGCCAGGAGGAGATCCAGGGGTTCCTCAACGACCAGCGCTCGCTCTGGGCCGCCAAGCCCAAGGGGCTGCCGGCCCGCGGCTGGATGACTTCGGGCTTCGGCATGCGCAACTCCCCCTTCAACGGGCATCTCACCATGCACGAGGGGATCGACATCGCCGCCCGCACCGGCACGCCGGTTCAGGCCGCCGGCGACGGCATCGTCGCCCAGGCGGAGACCGTCGACGGCTACGGCAAGCTCGTCGTCATCGACCACGGCTACGGCTACAGGACCTTCTACGGCCACAACTCCAGGTTCTTCGTGAAGGTCGGACAGCGGGTGAAGCGCGGCGATCGCATCGCCGCCGTCGGCAACACCGGCAGCTCCACCGGCTCGCATGTGCACTATGAGGTGCGCCTGAACGGCGTGCCGCTCAACCCGAAGAAGTTCCTCTGAGAATTCTCGATACCAGCGACAGAAGGCCCCGGGAGACCGGGGCCTTTTTCGTCTGTCCCTGCAATTGCTGAAGCGAGCGGGAGTCGGCCGGGAGTGCGGTCGGCTCTTTTGCTTTTTGGGAGGAGGGGGTGACGTATTCTGGCAGGGGCGGGTGGTTTGATGCTGAAATGAGGAGGGGTTTATCTGCTGGCAAAGAGGGTTTTTATGGGCTAAAATGCAGCGCCGTTTCTCAATTCCATGATGGCAGGAATACCTCAGAATGTACCAGCAGCATATCGATAGACCATTGCGCTTCATCGATCTCTTCTGTGGCTGTGGCGGCTTCACGCTGGGCATGGAACGCGCCGGATTCCGTTGCTTGGCCGCCGTTGATTTCAACGCCGAGGCGGTGGCCACCCTTCGCGCCAACCTGCCGCACATTCCAAATGTTTTGCATCGTGACCTGACCGCCTTCCCCCCCGCAGAACTTGCAGAAAAGATCGGTGCCCGCCAAGTCGATGTCATTGTCGGCGGGCCACCCTGCCAGGGGTTTTCGACCGCGCGGCAGCGCGATGGAGCCAACCACGGTGCCCGTCTCAAGGAAGATCCCCGCCGGCATCTCTATCGGGAATTTTTGAAATACGTCGACTTTTTCAGGCCGAGAGTCTTCGTGATGGAGAACGTACTAGGCATCAAGACCGCTGCCGGTGGGAAATACTTCACGCGGGTTCAGGCGGAGGCTCGTGCGCTTGGCTATCGCGTGCACGGCCAGGTGGAAGATGCATGGGAACTCGGTGTGCCGCAAAAGCGCCGTCGTCAGCTCATCATCGGCACACGGATGGATATCCCCGGCTACTTCCTGCCGGTCCTGGTGCCTGCACCGCGTGCCATCCCTTGCCCCCCCCTTGGCGCGGCAATCTGTGACCTCCCAAGGCTGCGAGCAGGCAGTGGCGAGGATGAGTGTGGCTATAATCTTGAAATCCGTGCCGAATACCTGCGCCGTAATGGTCAGGTTGTCAGAAACTATCTGCTCAACGTCCTTGAGATAGAGCGTGCAACGAAGCTGACCAACCATGTGGCGCGCCCGCACAATGACCGCGACCTGAGAGATTTTGCCAAGCTGAAGGAAGGCGAAAGCTCTGCTGTTGCCATGCGTGATCATGGAGTCGAGTTCGAATTCCCCTACGACAAGTCAAGCTTCAAAGATCGCTACACCCGCCAGAGCCGCTCCAAGCCCTGTTCAACCATCGTGGCCCACTTGAGCAAAGATGGGCTGATGTTCATCCATCCCACCCAGAATCGATCCATCACACCACGGGAGGCAGCGCGCGTTCAGAGTTTCCCGGACTGGTATCGTTTCCCCGAGTCCCGAACCCACTCTTTCCGTTTGATTGGGAATGCCGTACCGCCATTAGTGGCAGAAGCAGTCGGATTAGCTGTAAAGGCTTACCTGGAAAGGGAGGTAAATATGGAGATTCGAACTACGGATGTTGCCAACTTGATGCTGATTCCAAGAACTGAGGATGAAGCATTGCAATGGCTTCTTCCACTCCTTGATCTTGACGCTCGCGCATTGCGCCGCATGGAAAAAGAGGACTTTAACAAGGGGTGGGTTGCTATTGCGTTCCTGTATCCCGGCCTGCACCCAGATGGCGCTCTAGAACGCAGTAATGTTTCTCATGACATTGACGACATCCCGGTACTCAGCAACGCAGATCAGCGCTTGATTAAGCCTTATTACGAGGTGAGTGGATGGCCGATTGTGCTTGTGGCTATTGCCCAAGAGGCTTGGCGGCGATACGACGATGGTGACTTGAAGGATTGCGAATTCTATTGCTGTGATGCACAGATGGAAGGGATGCGCTACCGGGACCCTCAATTGTTTGCATATGGTGCCCTGTAGCCGGAACATACTCTAAGCGGAACACAAATGATCGATGGCCAAAGCGAGAGGATGGTTTGTCAGAGCTAATAGTCACTCCTTATGCTCCCGCATTTATTGAGTCGATGCGTGCAGTTGGATACTCGCTTGAGTCTGCAATTGCTGATTTGATCGATAATAGCATTTCAGCTGAAGCTACGTCGGTGCGGGTTCAGTTCAGGCCATTCGATGACCCATACGTGGCAATTATCGACGATGGTAATGGGATGTCGCCTGCTGAGCTTACAGTTGCAATGCGACACGGGGGCAAGAGTCCTCTCGACATTCGTTCCCCATACGATCTTGGAAGGTTTGGACTTGGCCTGAAGACAGCATCCCTTTCCCAATGCAGGAGGCTTACGGTTGTCAGCCTCAAGGCTGGCTCTCTCGCCGCACGCTGCTGGGACCTAGATCTTGTGGCTGAACGGGAAGCTTGGGTACTTAGGGCCCCCGACACTGAGGACGAGATCAGATTGCTACCGCACGTTGAAGATGTTTTGCAACAGGGGCGTGGGACAGTAGTGATCTGGCAAGGGCTGGATCGCTTGGCGGCGGGGGAATTGTCGGTTGAGAGTGCGCTCGGCATCAAAATGGACCGGGTTCATGGGCATCTGGCATTGGTGTTCCATCGCTACCTTGCCGGGGAAGCCGACCTGACCCGCCTGCACATCGACATCAACAACAACCCTGTGCAACCTATCGACCCATTTCTGTCATCACACAAGGCAACACAACGGCTCTACGAAGACATCTTCACGGTTGAAGATCATGAGATCAGGGTGCAACCATACATTCTCCCCCATATCAGCAAATTGACGCCGGACGAACTGAGGCTTGCAGGAGGAGAGGAGGGTCTGCGCCGGAACCAAGGCTTCTATGTCTATCGAAACAGGCGACTGATCATCCGTGGCACTTGGTTCCGGCTGGCTCGTGCCGAAGAATTGACCAAGCTTGCACGTGTCAGGGTGGACATCCCCAATGCCCTCGATCATCTGTGGACCTTGGACATAAAGAAATCGGCCGCACATCCTCCCGAAATCGTTCGTCGCAATCTCGGCCGTACGGTTGAACGAATCGCCGAGCGGTCGCGACAGGCCTATACTTTTCGTGGCAGGAACACTCGTAAGGACGGAGTCATCCATACTTGGAACCGTATTCAGGGACGGCATGGAATTTCCTACTGCATCAACCGTGAACATCCGGCAGTTGCAGCGCTTGTTGAGACCATGGATGATGATCAGCGCCGTCTTTTCCGTAGTGTGCTGGATACCATCGAATCAACCTTTCCGGCCGATGCGTTATACGCCGATATTGCCGCTGACAAGCCACGGGCGGCAGATTCACCCAACCGGGATTCACTCAAGGAGTTGGCTTTTCAAATTCTGGATGCTGCCACAAACCTACCAGAATGCAGAACCTCGCTATTGAGCACCCTCCACCTCATCGAGCCCTTCTCCTCACATCCAGAGATCGTTGCGGAAATAATCAGGGAGATTAGCAATGCCGAGTGACAAGGCAATCAATCTGGAAAACGCCATCGTGGCGGCGCTCACGAGGGAGGGCGTTCCAACCGAAGAAGAAGTGCGGTCACTGGCAGAATCCCTACGCCGAATTCCAAACTTCGCCATTGATGACAATGAGTTCAGCGACTTGTTGCGTCGAATCCATGCCCGATTGCAAATCGACATGGACACCGGCACTGCAATCGTCGAGGACTTCCAACCTTGGTTGCCCGCACGGAAGCCCGAAATCGACCCCTATTATTGGGAGAGGTTTTCCGCCTACCTGAAACGAGGAGGCTGGCCCCCACGGGTTGTCAGCAAGCTGGACGCAGTGACTGACGAAATCCTGAACCTCCTTGGCAACCCGGAGAGAAGTGGATCGTGGCAGCGACGCGGTCTCGTCATGGGAGACGTGCAGTCGGGTAAGACGGCTACCTATACTGCGCTTTCCTGCAAGGCCGCAGATGCAGGATATCGCCTCATCATTCTGCTTACGGGCACGATGGAAAACCTCCGGCGACAGACTCAGGAGCGCCTGGATGCGGGATTCGTGGGCATGGACAGCTCCGGCTGGCTCGCACGCGAGCGGATGACGAACGAGATTGGCGTTGGAGAAATTGACCGGCGTCGTATGGGGGTGGTCTTCACGTCGCGTACACGGGATTTCAACACCAATCTGGTTAATCAGCTCAATCTGCGAATCCGCGACATGGCAGAACCAATCCTGCTGGTTGTGAAAAAGAACAAGAGGATACTGGAGAATCTCGAAAACTGGCTCCGCTCCTACAATGCAGGCCAGAGCGGAGTCATCGATACGCCGATGCTGCTCATCGACGACGAGGCCGACAACGCATCGGTCAACACGAATCCAACTACCCAGAATCCCACCGCGATCAACGAGCGAATCCGCTCTCTCCTGCAGCTCTTCACGCGGACAAGCTATGCAGGCTTCACTGCAACACCATTTGCGAACATCTTCATCGACCCAGATTCCGATGACGACATGCGTGGCAACGACCTGTTCCCGCGGGATTTCATTTACGCACTGGAGGCACCGAGCAATTATGTTGGAACACGGGCCATCTTCGGTGACGAACCGCTTGTCGACTGTCTGAGGGAAATCGAAGATGCCGAACCGTATTTCCCTGCGACACACCGCTCCTTCTTCGAGGTCAATGGTCTACCCACCAGTTTGCTTGAAGCGTTGAGGGCTTTCATCCTTGCCAATGCCATTAGAGACCTTCGCGGTGAGGGGGCAAGTCATCGGTCAATGCTCGTGAACGTGAGCCGGTTCACCAATGTCCAGGATCAGGTTGCGGAGCTTCTCGACCAAGAACTCCGCCAGGTGCAACAGGATGTGCGCAACTACAGCAGACTTCCCTCCGAAGAGGCAATGCGCAACAGGAACATTGCCCTCTTGCGGCAAACTTGGGAACGCGAATTCCAAGACACTGGGCCCGAGTGGCTGGATGTTCAGGAGGCGCTGGTCGGTGCCGCATTGCCCATCATCGTAAGGTCGGTGAACCAGCGGACAGGTGCCGCGAGCCTCGATTTCGCTGCCAATCGTCAGACCGGATTGCGCGTTGTGGCCGTAGGCGGAAACAGCCTGTCGCGGGGCCTTACGCTCGAAGGGCTTTGCGACAGCTACTTCTTTCGCAACACCCAGATGTACGATACCTTGCTGCAGATGGGCCGCTGGTTCGGCTACCGTGACGGCTATGTTGATCTCTGCAGGGTATGGCTGACCGACGAGGCAATTCACTGGTATTCTCACATTGCAAATGCTGCGGATGAGTTGCGGAGCGAGATCAGACGGATGAAGGCATTGAACCGAAGGCCAATCGATTTTGGCCTGAAGGTTAGATCACATCCTGATGCTCTTCTTGTTACTGCAAGAAACAAAATGCGTACCGCGAGCGAGATCGAGCGCGTCATATCGGTAAGTGGCGAGGGTATAGAGACCGCGCAGTTGAGGTCTGATCGAGACACCATTCTAGCTAACGCTATGGCGGCGCAGGATTTTCTTCATGCCATTGCTGATACGGGTATCTCACAAGAGACTTCGGAATGGGGAAATCCCATATTCCGCAACGTACCCAAGAGACTTGTCGCGACCTTCCTACGTCGGTTTCGGAGTTATCAATTGGATTTCGTTTTTCAGCAGGACTTTCTCGCCACATTCTTGGACCAGACTGATGAACCCTGCCTTGATCTCTGGGATGTGGCGATCCCGATGCCTAAGAATGGCGAAACAAGACAGTTCGCGAGACTTGCCTGCCGGTACAGAAGCAGGGCTGTTCACGTAAATGAAGACACGAAGTCAATCCTTGTCTCCGGCAAGAGCCGGCGTGTTGCTTCTCCCGAAGATGAGCGGGAAGGCAGGGACGTTGAAACCATCCGGACAATCGAGGGCGATTACAGACGGGAGCATGGTGACAAGCGCATTCCTGATTCCGCCTATCGGTCGGGTCGCACGCGACCACTCCTGCTCATCCATTTGATCTCTCCGAAAAGCAAGGTCCCCCTTGATACTGCTGAGTGGCCTGTGGTCGCATTAGGTCTAAGCTTCCCGGTATTCGATGATTCGGCAGTGACCAAGCGGGTCAAATACAAGATCAATCTCGTCGGTTACAGGGGCATGTTTGACATCGAGGCCGATGACGAGCCGGAGACCGAAGATGACGAGCCTTGAAAACAGGTGGCAGGCCATGCCTGCACATCCGGAAGGTTCTGCATTCCAGCGCATTGACGAATCGCACCCGCTTGACTTCTACCTCGGGAAGGATGCGTCCGGAGAATGGCTGCTGCTTCTGATAACCGAGGAACAGACGGCCCTCTCAAGGGAAAACAGGGCTATCCATGTCTTCTGTAGAAAACGGAGCGACGGAAGGTGGGCGCTCATGTTCCGGCTGATGAAGCCGGAGCTCGGGAAACTGTTCTCGCTGGTATGTGAAGACCTTGTTGAGTCGAGCAGGAGTAATCCCGACCCGACACATCCCGCATCATTCGTCCTGGCCCGATTCATACGCTGGCAGCGGCTGCTGGAGCGGGGCGATTCGGGGCTTCTTGATGACGCCGCACTCCGCGGTCTGGTCGGAGAACTTCTTTTCCTAGAGACAATTGCCATTCCTGGCAGGGGTGTCAGGCAGGCTGTGAGCGGGTGGTGTGGTCCGAGTGGTGCGGACAGGGATTTCTGTTTTCCTGATCGTGAGTTCGAGATCAAGACGATTCGTGAGGGTGCAGACCGGATACTCGTATCTTCCGCCGAACAACTTGACTTGGCATCCAAGCCGCTCGATCTTGGCGTTGTTGTCCTCGAAGATGCGGTTCCAGGAACCTTGCCGGAAGCATTCACGGTTATTGACCTAGTCGGCCGCTTGCGGCAGGCATTGGTGCCTGACCCGACAGCACTGGATATCCTTGAATCGAGACTGATGGATGCGGGATTTCTGATGCGAGAGGAATATGGTGAGCGCGCGTTTGTGCTTCGTCGGATAAGGATGTTCAAGGTTATGGAAGGGTTTCCGGCAATCCGGAGATCGGCATTACCGTCAGGCATTGGGAAGGTCAGTTGGGAACTGCTTGTCCAAGCAATTTTGCCCTTCGAAGTTACAACCACGAGGTAAAGGTCCATCATGGAGTTGGAGGAGTTCAGAAAGGACTTTCTTGAGACGGCGCGTGCCCTTGCTGCCGCAGAAGGAGACTTTGAGGGGGCATCATTCGTTGCCGAATCGGCGCGTCGCCTAGTCGAGGCGGAGGAACTCGCCGATTTCGAGCCATGCTATCTGGAGGGCACGGGCAGCCGCAACCGCAGGATGCGTGTCGACGGATACGTCTTTGATGATGTTGACGGTACCATGTCGCTGGTCGTTGCAAATTACAGTGGTGGGCAAGCGGCGGACACACTCACTCAGACTGATGCCACCAGACACTTCGGCATGCTGAGGTCATTCATCGAGGACGCGGTGGACGGAAGACTTCTGAGGGCGATCGAAGAGAGCTCGCCCGGATATGGACTCGCCAGCGACCTGTTCAACCGCAAGGACTCGATCACGAGATTCCGTGCGTTCCTCGTAACGGATGCAGTGCTCAGCAGCCGTGTTCGTGACTGGCCCGAGGACGCGATTTTAGGGTGCCCTGTCGAGTTCCACATCTGGGACATGGCACGCTTCCACCGGGTTTTCGAATCGAACGTCGGCAGGGATGAGCTGGAGGTGGATTTCACCGAATTCGCAGATGGTGGAATTCCGTGTCTGGAGGCCAGTCAGACTGAGGGCGAGTATCAGGCTTTCCTGTGCGTCCTCCCCGCGTCAATTCTTGCGGATGTCTATGACCGGTTTGGCAGCCGGCTTCTTGAGGGCAATGTTCGTTCGTTCCTCAGCACTAAGGGAAAGGTCAACAAGAATATCCGCAGCAGCATCTTGACTGAGCCGGCGATGTTTTTTGCCTACAACAACGGCATTGCAGCCACCGCCACGAATGCATGGGTGGAACGTGGGAGGGACGGGCTGCGTCTGCTCAGGGCAACCTACATTCAAATCGTAAATGGAGGCCAAACGACCGCCTCGCTCGCCAATGCAAGACGCAAGGACAGGGTCGATCTGAAGGGAATATTCGTCCAGATGAAGTTGTCGGTAATCACACCAGAAAAGGCGGAAGTTGTGATTCCACGCATTTCATATTGTGCCAACAGCCAAAACAAGGTCAGTGATGCCGACTTCTTCTCCACCCATCCCTTCCACGTTCGGATCGAGGCGATCTCTAGACGAATCTGGGCTCCAGCCACCGGAGGTGCTCAGCATGAAACACACTGGTTTTACGAGCGGGCACGCGGCCAGTATCTGAACGAGCAGATCAAGCTGACACCATCCGAGAAGAAAAAATACCTGCACCAGAATCCGCGAGAGCAGGTGATTACCAAGACCGACCTAGCGAAGTTCGAGAATGCATGGCGTGGTCTGCCCCATATTGTCAGCTTGGGCGCACAGAAGAACTTCTTGGCATTTGCCCAGTGGATTGGTGAAAAATGGAAACAGTCTGACGCCGAATTCAATGAGGAGTTTTTCAGGAACGCTGTTGCCAAGGCGATACTCTTTCGTCACACGGAACGTCTGGTCAGCCGGCAGCCTTGGTACCAAAACGGCTACCGTGCCAACATCGTTGCATATACGATTGGAAAGCTTGTTGCTGTCATTGAATCGCAATCTCTTGGGAAATCACTCGATCTGCGTGGCATTTGGGCAAAACAGACCATATCACCCGCACTGGAAACACAGCTTGCGACAATCGCAAAGGCTGTATTTGAGATCATAGTCTCGCCCGCTCAAGGATTTCAGAACGTTACCGAATGGTGCAAGAAGGAATTCTGCTGGCAGAGAGTGAAAGAAGTTGAAGTTCCCCTCTATCATGATTTTCTAGTGGAATTTGTAAGTAATGAGGAACTGAAGGCTACCAAGAAGGAAGCTAAAACTCAGCAGCGGATAGATAATGGTATTGAGGCGTTGGCCGAGGTAGTGAACCTTGGGCCAAAATTCTGGATGGACCTGAACGTCTGGGGGGAGCAAAAAAACCTGTTATCAGGTGAAGAAAGGATGATTGTCAGTCTTGCTGCCAGGATGCACCCTGGGATGTTCCCCACTGACCGACAAAGTGCAAAGTTGCTCAATATCAAGCGACGCATGGAGGAGGAAGGGTTCAAAATGGCAGATGGTTGACAGGCTCACATATGACCGATGTTTTCACCGCCGACAAGCGCTCTGAAGTTATGTCCCGCATCAAGGCGCGTGACACAAAACCGGAACGTGCTGTTCGCTCTCTGCTGCATTGTATGGGCTATCGGTTTCGCCTTCACCGAACTGACCTCCCCGGCAAACCCGACATCGTCCTTCCCCGGTACCAAACCGCGATCTTTGTCCACGGCTGCTTCTGGCACCGCCACGAGGGCTGCCGGTTCGCCTACACCCCCAAGACCCGCACCGATTTCTGGCTCAAGAAGCTCGAATCGAATGTCGCCCGCGACCGTCAGGTGCAGGCCGATCTGGCAGCGCTGGGCTGGCGGGTCGTCACGGTCTGGGGATGCGAACTGAGCGCGCCCGAACAGTTGTCCAAGCGGCTGGATGAGGTGTTGAAAGGTCGGCCCTGATACCGATTTCCGATTGATGGATTCTTCGCGCTGTTTTCTGTATACTTGCGGCGTCATCGCCTTTCTGCCGGAGTAAACGCAATGATCAGCCAGGAAGCGATCGAGAAGGCGGCAGAGCTGCTCAGGCTGTCCGCCCGTCCGGAAAAGATCATCCTCTTCGGTTCACAGGCCCGCGCCGACGCCCGTGAGGACAGCGACGTGGACATCCTCGTTGTCGAGAGTGAGGTCAAGGACCGGGTGGGGGAGATGGTGCGGCTGACCCGGGCGCTCGGGCCTCTGCGCCTGCCGGTCGACCTGCTGGTCGTCAGCCGGGAGATGTTCGACTATTGGGCGGACACGCCCGGAAACGTCTACTACCGTGCAAAGACGGAGGGAAAGGTCATCTATGAGGCAGCATGAGCAGGCGCTGCTCTTGCTGAGGAAGGCCGCAGAGGGTGAGGCCTTGCTGGTGGAGGTTATTTCGTCAAGGCGGGTGAGTGACGAGATCTTCGGCTTTCACTGCCAGCAAGCCGCCGAGAAGCTGCTGAAGGCGCTGCTTTCGGAATCCGGCGTCGACTTCCCGCGTACCCACAATCTGCGTCTTCTCATGGACCTTCTGGCCGATGCCGGCCATTCTCTGCCCCAGCATCTTTCCGATCTCGATCTGCTCACCCCCTACGGCACACTGCTGCGCTATGAAGGCCTGCCGTCAGACCTCGTGCTTGACCGCCCCAGGTTTTTCGGCATGATCCAGGCGCTGCGTGAGTTTGCAGAAAAGCAGCTTTCGACGGGGAGCGCCTGAAAGGAAGACTCCCCCCGCTCACCTGGGCCAGCCCGCGACCGACCACAGTCTGCCGAAGTCCCCTCCGTCCCTTCGTCCTGTCCCGCCGACCGTGCGTCTTTTCCCAGGGGTGTTTCTCCTTGAGGGGGGCGCCCCCTTGTGCTAATATTCCCTGCCTTTTTCGCCCCGGCTCCCCGGGGCGCCCGCATCGAACCCGAACGGAGTCCCGGATGATCGGATCGCTGATCAAGAAGATCGTCGGCAGCAAGAACGAGCGCGAGCTCAAGCGCCTGCAGCCGCTGGTGGAGAAGATCAACAGCCTGGAACCGCAGATGGCGGCCCTCACGGACGCGGCGTTGGCCGGCAAGACGGCAGAGTTCCGCCAGCGCCTGGAGCGCGGCGAGACCCTGGACGACCTGCTCCCGGAGGCCTTCGCCGTGGTGCGCGAGGCGGGCAAGAGGGTCCTCGGCATGCGGCACTTCGACGTGCAGCTCATCGGCGGGATGGTCCTGCACTCGGGCAAGATCTCCGAGATGAAGACCGGCGAGGGGAAGACCCTGGTGGCGACCCTCCCTGCCTACCTCAACGCGCTGGCCGCCAAGGGGGTGCACGTCGTCACCGTCAACGACTACCTGGCCCGCCGCGACTCGGACTGGATGGGGCGCATCCACCGCTTCCTCGGCCTTTCCGTCGGCGTCATCGTCCACGGCCTCACCGACGCCCAGCGCCAGGCCG
>Ga0129297_10001138_pt1 | contig 13296 bp, 12 predicted proteins | sample I18A1metaG_FD_94708 | JGI IMG/M metagenome (GOLD analysis project Ga0129297, IMG submission 94708) | Lake sediment bacterial and archeal communities from Gulf of Boni, Indonesia to study Microbial Dark Matter (Phase II) - ​I18A1 metaG | ecosystem: Environmental > Aquatic > Freshwater > Lake >... | reverse complement strand
TCCCTTTTCTCTCCATTAAACGTCTCACCCAACTCAAAAAGAACATAAGACGATATATGAGCCTCCAACTCCCCCGCTTTAGCCCTATCCCGAAAAGCGGATGAAACAAGAGCTATCCTTCAGTCACGTGACAAAAGACCATTGATCACAGAAGTTTCAACGTAGACTTTACGAACGGCTATTGTTATACGAGGTTTTAGCCCCGTCTTTTTCACCTTCTCTGAGGAGCTAACCATTTCCTCGAGAGCCATATTCTATGAGAGAGAGGTTCCAGTCAAGCCTATCATCGACCAATGGTATGCCATGGAGGAGGAGACTATAGCGAAGCAGGTGGAATCTTTGGCAAATGTTGAGTTGAGGCTGCAGGGCGATGTGGCTTCCTTGGAAGAGTTAGGGGAACAGCTTCGGACAGCTCCAGTTAAAGGATATAGGCTGATCGGCGACGTCTTGGTTTCTGAGAAGAAGCTAGATGATATCGATAGGAGAGTGAGCCAACTTGGAGAAGCAAGCCTCTCGAAAGTGACAGAGCCCATGCAAAACATGGGCATAGGAGCACCCAACCAAGTGCTTGAAGTCTTGGGCTACGAAGTAAAATGGTATGGTCTGGATCAAGACAAAGCCATAATCTCCAAAAGTAAAAAACGGTCAACTACCGCCTGAATTCTACCCTGCACTCTTGCCGAGACAGAAGGCTACAGGACCGCGAGAGAGTTGAGTAAGGCTTTCCGGTCATCAATGAAACTTGTTGAGAGCCTGAAGAGAAGAAAACGGGCTGTAATGAAGCCTTAGGAAGCAGTGATCGAGACCAAGCACCTTACTTAGAATGGTATGAGTTACAATGCAGGAGTGATAACCCGGGGGTCATCGTTCCCAGACTGTAACTTGTACTAAACCCCATTTCTTACACCTATTATCGAGTCCGCGGGGTTTCAGAGCGTTATTGTTGCTAGAATCGGTTTCAAAATGCTTTAAGGTTCATGCCTTTGTGAGCTAAACCAGCACAGAATTTCTGCGACGTTTCGTTAGAATTATGGCAATTGCGACTGTTGCCGTCTCTTACCAAGACTCTTTTCTAGTGTTCAAACTAGTGGAAGACTTAGGAGACAATATTTTAATTGAAGTACGGGGGAGGCTGATGAAAAACAGAAAGACGAATAAGGCGCTTACAAGGTCGAGCGCTTTCTCATGTGCTTTGTTGCCTCTCTAATATTGCGTATTAGATGAGATAATTTTTGGTCATCTACGTTAGCTTTTGTTAGCCATACCCAGTCCTTGCTTTTCGTATCGAAATCGATGTAAAAAGTGGCTTCTCTTAACCTTGTGCCAGCATCAATGAGGGTCACAACGTAATCACTAGCAGGCAGCTTTTGCTTGCTTCCTTTCAAGTACGCTATCGTTTCGTCTTTCGCGACATCTAACGCTATTTGCCTGATTTTTATCTCGTGATCGTAGAAGCCCTCTGAGGGTTCAAAGTTCACATAATTGAACTTTCTCTCCTTGGCAATCTTTCTCTTCGTTAGAAGCATTTTTGCTTTTCCAGCTTCTTCAGCGGCCAAAACAAGCAAACCTAAAGCATGATTACTATTTCCCTTTTGAAGCAGTAACTCAGCCTCTTCTAGATACTGAAAGGCATTGTCAAGACAGAGCTCTATTCCCTCGTCCACTTTATCCAGTGGAGTTATGAAGATTTTTTCTCTGGACAACATCGACCCCTTAAGTATTTGATCGGGTCAAGCTTATCAAGGTTAAATTCAGAGAAATTTTCGGAAATTCTTCGTATCAATAGGAAACATCATTCACTTTGGAATAAATTCGTATAAACTTCATTCCGACAGAAATTCCGCAGGGTATGCTCTGCTTTGAGCTCGTACCTGACTGATGATCCTTAACAACACCTGGCCAGAATTACTTCGTGGCTTTTAAGATCTCGCTGTGTATCTCTCCAATTGCGTTGATCACTGTCTGAGGGTATTCTCAGTCTCGAAAGTCTAGTCGAGTCAAGGATTAAAAGATGAGACGATATATGAAGAATGCATCTTGCCAAGTAAACAAAGGGGCGCTGGTCAATGAGTATTAAGATTGAAAACCTTCATGCTAAGATAGTTGCGGCAGCGAGAAGACATTATGAGTCGCAAGGATACACGACCTGCACAAAACCGGACGAGGTGAGGATGTGCCTACAGAGACACGGTTTCGACGTGGCTGAGATCGGCTTGCCGGACCTTGTTTTGGAGAGAGACAATCAGATCGCTGTTGTTGAAGTCAGCGTTAATCCTGGTCAAGGCGAGCCTTTCTTTCGGAAGCTCATGAAGTACCGAAAAGTCGGAAAAGTATTGTTGCTGTTTCCAATAGATGTCAGCTGCATAGAACTAGACGGTGTAGATTCAAAACTCGAGAAAGAGATTTGGAGATGATGCCGCCTTACCTTGCCGTAGAAAAAGATGTAACTCATAGCTTTTAGTTTTCCCGACGCGCTCTCCTAGTTGAAGGCACAAATCTATTAGGAAATGGTAACCTTAAGGTTGCTTAGTGAGCACGATTGACTTTTAGGCTTTTCAACGATGACTTTAGAAATTGCGTTCGGAGACCTGGGCCTCTGAAAAAATTGCAAGAGCGTCTCAAGGAGCTTATGGTTGAGCTGATAGAGTCGCTACCCTCGAAGTTTTCGCCATTGACGGGGCGAAAGAATTCCCGGTATGTATCTAGGATTCGCAAACGTGGAGGTGGCCCTTACAGAGATGTTATGTGGATAGGAATGGCTCACAAGAAATTCACCGATCCAAGAGACGGCGTTCAATTCCAATTCGGCTTGCAAAGAGATCGTTTGGCTTTCGAAGGAATATGGATCGGAGCATGGGCATTGCGCAGCAGGCGAGATGCGCAGCGTTCTCTAATAGGTCAAAAGAGGTTATTTCTCTCTCGTCTGAAACACTTGCCAGAGCGTTGCTACTTAGAACTCTATGATGAGGAAAAACTATTCCGCAAGGCTGCAAAAGATGTCCATGAGAACGATGTTGACGAGTTTCTCTCGATGATGGGCAAGAGAGATGTCCATGTATCCTTAAGCAAGGAAATGTCTGCACGTAAAGCAATTTCTTTGAAAGGAAGAATTGTGCACGACATTGTCCAGACATTCGACAAACTCTTCGACATCTACATGTTAATGATCAATGAGCCGACGACAGAAGTCTCAATAAAGGTCCCATCGACCAAAGAATTCATCGAAAGACGCGTCCTGACGGACGAAGAGCTGATCCATCGCACAATGAATATTTTGAAAAATATCGGATCGAAACCTGCGAGGATGCCGAAGTATGTTCCAGGCACAAGGAGGCCCTACCCGGTCGAACGTGTCGCCTTGCCTCTTAACCTTGACCGGAAGAGGGAGGTCGACGGTTGCGTCGTCTACATAGACGACAAGTACAACGATGAGGACTTGAGAAAGAGACGGAAACTTCTGGTAAAATTCAGAATCCTCATACACGTTATTCTCAATTCTCTGAGAATGAATACAGACTGCGCTCTGTTCTTGCTTAAGAACCCATCAACCGACGCACGATACATTAGTTACAAAGATACTCAGACAGGCCGTATACTGTTCAATCTAATCAGATTTGAAAAGAACAAGTCTATCTATTTCTGGCTTTTCGCAACGGCACGTGAAATAGCGTACATGGTTCACAAACAATTGGGGTACAAACACCTGAACCTGATGAGAGACGTGATCACCGCTGCGCTTAGAAGAATGAGAGCCGGCCTTCCATAACGGTCGTATGACTGAGAAGACCTCCTGAATTTGAATAGTTAAGCTCGCCCCAAGGCGGTCTATCTGAGTGCTTCTTGTATCTAATGAGGACCTCATTTATTGAATTATTCGGGTACAAACATGAGTACGAATGATTTCAAGGCGATCAAAGGCGAAATTCTTTCTTTAGAACTGGAAGAATAATTTTGCTTTTCCATATTGTTTTCTTGAAGAGCTCAGGTTCGTCTGTGTGAATCGGAATGCGTTTCTTAGGTGCTACCGCATTTATTATGTCTCTCAAATCGCCGCTAGAGCAGTGTCCTGAAGCGTGTATCCGGTGGAATTTCAAATTGAAATGCCTAAGCCAATTATGGATAATATCCATTTAAAAATACGGACAGGTTCATGCCTCCAAGGGTTCGAACCTGTATCCAATCCGGTCTATACTAGACTAATTGTGGACAAAATATCTCACGTCGTTCAAATTTCCTGCCACTCACGGCGCTTTGAATATCGGGTTCGAGGCTTCTTTAGGAAGAATGGGTTTTGTCGTAATCAGAGCCGCTCAGTCGAAGCCTATTGATCTGGTGTGCCTAAGGCGCGGAGAGGCGATTCTCGTTGAATGTAAGACGGAGAAGTCTGGGCTAGTGAGGAGAAGAAGGCACGAGCTTCTGAGTCTAGCGGAGGCAGCTGGCGCCGTGCCGCTACTCAGCGTCCGAAAGAAGCGAAAGCTGATTTTCAAAGACCTGCGGACCGGCAAAATAGTCCAGACAGAACGGAAATTTTGAATCTTGAAAGATTGAAGCGTCCCTCGCAACCTTCATGAGGCAGGCTGCTTGATCATGGCAGAGTAGTATGTCTGGTTGTCCACGAGAAAGAATTTTTGAAGGATGTCTTTGAAGGAGCTCTCTAGCTTTTCGTTCTTTTTCGCGGCATATTTGGAATCGTAAAACCGGTCGCCGTAGATTCTCTTACCCTGTCCAAGCGCCCTCTTCACCCAACCCAGGTCAAATCTGTCTTTGATTCCATACATTGGCATCTTGGAGAAAATTTGGTCGAGACTTCGATACTCATTCGTAAAGTCCTCGTACAGTTTCCTGAAATCATCCGTCCACAGTTCAGGGTGGAAACACGGCAGATCGTCTCTTGAGATTATTGTTATCCTGTCGTTGGATCTTCCCTCTCTCAGAAGATAAGATTCGTTTGGTCCAAAGCCTGCCACAATCATTGATCGCAGGTTCGGCACACGTAAGCTCTTGAGGTTAAAGTAGCTGTTAAGATTGTATCTGTAGAGTTCATCTGACTGCGTTCGAGTGAGCAACTTGAATTCTTCTCGGTTTGTTCCTTTGATTGAGGTTTCGACGGCTACCACTACTGAGGGACACTGACGATACATTTCTTGAAGGTAATCTCTGATCGCACTCGTATTTCCCTTGCCTACGTGGATTCCGTTTGTCTGGATTATTACTCCGTTGTTGAACTTCTTGCTGTCGATGGAACTTATCTTTAGTAGAATCTGAAAGAGAAACTCTATGTACTCATCGTTAAGAAAAGGTTCTCCTCCTAGCACTCTCAGCCAATTGTAGCTGGAACGAACCCCCGGAAGCGGGATCTTCCTGAAATCTGAAACAGCGTCTTCTACGGTTTTCTTGTTTGTGACTGTTTTCCTCTTTAGAAACAGACTTGGCCAAGAATAGCCTGATGCGAAACAAAGGCCACAGTTCAAATTGCATCCTGCGAATCTCAAGGAAAGCTCGTAGGGAGCATTACCACACTTTTGACGTGCAATAACTTTCTCTGGCTTTCCTTTGTAATCGTAGTCTCTTTGCAGGTCGATGTAGACCAAGGTCTTCACCGTTTAGATTCAAGATTGCGAATGACTCTTGGAAGATTCTAGCAAGATACTTTCGAGGCAATACACGGTCAAGTTTGATTCCGGACACACGTTTCCGAGACTACAAGTTCGGCAAAGTTCGGACAGTGTGGTCCTTCCCATGTTCAATGTTCCATGTCTTTCGTGAAGACCGTAGAGTAGTTTAAGGTACTTGCCTTCAACTACCCGTGGGATTTCATTTCGACGGTCAAGCCCATACCATTCATAGACACCTTTGTCGCCTTTCGAAACGTTGCAATTTCTACAAGCGAGTATCGCATTGTCTGCTATATCAGGTCCGCCTCGACTCCTCGGAATAAGATGATCGATCGTAAGTCCTTCAAGGTTCGAACAGTAGATGCAAACTCTATCCCGTTCAAGGTCTCGGACATACTCTCTTATTGAACTAGACCATTTAATCCGTCCAGATTGAAGTCGCTTGAACATACTCATTGTAAAACCATAGTCTCCCGCATGCCCTGAAGACTTTGCCATCAGCTTCGCGTACTGCCAGAAGATTACATCTCTAATGGTTTTAACGGCCGAAGGAGGCAGAATGACTCACCCATAAATAATAGCTTCCACCGCGCTAAGTCTTCGTGTCAGTTGCGAGGCAAGCATTCACTTTCGCTTCAAGCTTTTCTTTGAGCTTTTTGTCACGCGTTAGGCATACCACAGTATACAAGTGGCTTCTTACTTCATCGATCTTTTCGAATGAATGGATTCCCAGCTGATCAAGCTGTGGTATCGGGAACAGCGTCTTCAGAGTGCCCGGAAAAACTGTTACCACAGACACCTCAGCCAAATCCACGAGGGAGACGAAGGTCTTTTCCCACTCTTCGGGTTTCTTTCCAAAAGCGTTCTTGAGTACATTCATCTCAACGCTTGGCAAGTATCTGATCGTAGGGTCAGGATTGATGTCAAATTCACCTCTGCCCAAACGATATCGAAAGGCTCTCCAGAGCTCCTGGTGCTGGCCCGTTTCCGTGAATGCAAGTACGGATGACGTTCCCGTATACGTTTTAGGCGACCTCTCATCATATCTCCCACTCAATGCCTCGTCGTCATCCGCAGGAGTCTTGGAGAAACCATCAATCATGTAGTTGCCGTACATGTCGAATACCCTGTTAGCAAACAGAATGTCAAATCTTTCCTTGTTCTCGGCAAGGTTCGCAATGAGTTCTTCCATATCCCCTTGGGCCATGCGACATTCTAAATGCTCACGATATTCTTCATATCGTGCCAAACTACGAAGCACTATTCCGGGCTCGTCTTGGATATCGTTTAGAACCGTTTCAATAAACAAATCGGCCGCATAGCTAGAGGTTCTAAGTAGCTCTATGTAAATCGTACGGGATAGATCTCCAAGACCACATCCGAGATCTAGAACTTTCAAACGGTCCACACTCATGGGATTATGCCCTAAGTAGGTATCGATGATGGTGACAAGCGCTTTCTTCACCAGTTTGGGAGATGTTTCTCGACGTCCAAAAAGGCCTTTGAGATGTCGAACTAGTGGTCCAACGGAATGGCCTATAACTGTCTTCGTCTTGCCAATCTCAGCCTCTGGTGCGAATTCAGGTAGAAGAGTCGGGACGCGGATCATTATTGGATGACCGTCTAGTGAGCGATAAGGTTTCATCAGCCTAGGCGGGTCTCTGTAGGAAAGGAACAATGGCGGGTATCTCAGTTTCTCTCTTTCGAGAGCATCTCTCGGCAACAGCGCTATAGGTAGCCTACTCGGATGGAAGTCTAGTGGAATTGCAATGCTACTTTCGTCTCCTACAAGAGCATCCGCGCTCATCCACTCGACATCGAAACTACAAATCCGCGCAAGAAAGTCATTCAGAAGCCTCGGCTCTAGCTCAGTTCGCATCTCGAGTGCTGTTCGAAGTAGCGTACCGTACGTAAGCACAAGATGCCGAACTTCTGATCCTAGTTGGGTCTCTCTCTTGCTGGCCCTATTTAAAGCCTCTAAGAAGCTCGGTGTCTTTTTTGGCGAGGGAGGCTGAGGCGTTTGAATTTTCCTGGCCTTGATCGCTATTTTAACAACCTCGTATCTTTCAAAGATCGTTTCGACGAGATCTTTTATTTCACCGAATCTCTTGATCCGCCCCAACAATCGGAATCTAGTTTCTAGGTATGAATTTAGGGCTTCTGTTAGTTTGCCGTCTGGCAGCTTCCCTGAGGGAGCAAGCACCTCTAGCGTTTCACCGGGCTTGGTGCCTTGCTCTAAAATTCTAGCTTCGATGAGAGAAGGCGAAATCCTGTGTCTCTCGCTTTCTAGGTCTACTGATATAGGCCTCTCACTGTTTGACATGGGTTTGAAAGATGGACACCAGACATATGCCAGGTTCCGTGGCAAACACTCAACCTCCGCTCAAAAGCTTGTTAATTTCTGTTGTGAGAGAATGCCCAGTACCAAGCCTAAATGCTTCAAGTGGAAGAGGATCCGGGAAAGATACTTCGATTGCGAGCGAAGATTTGGGGGCTTGCCACATATCGATGGCCTTCATTTGCCACATTTTCGAATACATATGATCAGATTTTGACCACGCATCATACAAATCCTGAAGGCCTCCTTTGCTCAAGACTTCCAGCGCGTTGACCTTGGCGTCGTCTATCTTTTTCGTCACAACGAAAACAAACTTCAAAGGCAGGCCGGAAATGTCACTCGCTTGAAGCACATATGTCGAGCCTCCAACCTCGGCATATACTCTCCGCCCACTAACCCTCGATGTCAGGAGGGCGAGAACGCGTCTAAATCTTACAGATGGGGCTTCCTTTTCAGCGCATCTCAAAAGTGTGTATTCAAGGAGAAAAAGACCCATGGATGCCAGCCGATTCCGAAAACTAGTGTCGCAAGCCGAGTAGATTCTCCTCATCCGTGCGTCCAATTGTAAAGACCTATCCACTTCATCCAGATTGACCTCGTCCAGCTCAACTTGCTCGAGGTGTCTCAGCGATTCAAGGCGCAAACTTCGCAAGAAATTCGCGACTGATATGCTGGATTCGTCGCCCAACGCAAGAAGAGATTGTAGAATGTTCCTAGGGTGTAGAATGCTTCTAAGACTCGGATAGCGCTGTGCGCTCTGCTCTACTCTTCTGAGAACACGTTGTCCTCCAGGTATCCATTTTCTTGACGAGCCTGTTAGATCTTCGCTGACTCTTGCCAATTCCTCTATGAGCCATCTTGAAATGTCGAATGGACTACACAAGTCTTTTCGGGATTGGTATTTATAGAAGGGCGAGCATTCGATTGCCTCTGCCACGCTTTCATCCATTACTTTAAAACTAGTAATTAGTGATGCAAATCTTCCGATCGCTTTGCGAGACAGATGTATCAGCATTCTTTCGCTGCTTCGCTTTCTTCCTTCAAAAGCCTCGAGAACGCGTCCTGTGTCTTCTGGTCTCTGATACTGAAGGCTCGGAAATCTACGCTGGATGGCACCTGGCAAGTACGGCTTCAACTCATCATATCCTATGAGCAGAAATCGCGAACTCTGACCTGATTTTGAAGCGGAAGCAAGAAAGTCGACTAGCGCCTCGGCGTACGCGGCCGCTACACGTTGGGAATCAACGGGAAAGACCAACAGTCACCTCTCCATCAGGGTTCACATGGGCCAAGCCTAGATTCACTAGCCGATCTGTGAAACTGTCGTAGTTTGCCCACATGTAGTCTCTCGTCATTTCGACTTCCGTCTCAGTCTTCATTCCTGTAAGCGCTGCCACTATGTTAACGTACTTCGGGCTTACGACAATGCAAAACGCCTTAGTCAGTGCTTCCGCAAATTGACCAAGTGGCATTGTCCCTCCTTCTACGATAAATGAGACTAGGTCGGGCAACATCGCATCCGGAAGCCTGAGGTATCTCAAGTTGGTATCAATCTTCAAAAGGCCTAACCGAGATAGCCCACTCATAATACTCGCCGGCCCTTCGTTTGCCCAGCTTGAGAAATCTCGACCCAAGCTTATGTTCCGCTTAATTGCCAGGTCCTGAACGAAATCTGAAGTTATAATGCTCCAGCGAATGGCGTAATTAATCAAATAAATCTTGTTCAAGATTTTCTGAGAAATTACCTGGGGAAAAAAAGAGCTTCTAAAGTGAGGCGGGGAGAGGGTCTCCTCAGCTTGGAAGAGACACAATTTTGGTATTTTCTCGAGATTTAATGAGATGCGGAAACCGCCTATCTGTTTGCTGTCTTCTTCCCTGCCCTCTCTGCAGACGCATTCTATAGTTCCTTCGTTGGATACAGTTCTCACGATTTTCTCTAGACCTTCGATTTTTGTCGATACGGTCTTGAGTAACACCAAGTTTTCAAAAGCGCTGACCCAGTTAGGTAGCCTTCTAGCCGACTCGCGCGCTTTGCGTCCAAATTCCGTGAGTTCTCTTCGAGTCTTTTTGGCGGATTCGATTTCTCTGACAACATCTGATTGTCTCAGGTCGGCAGTTGCAGGCCATGTTAGCCATCGGCCGCGAATGAATTCTTCTCGGCGTTCTTCCTTAGTGCCTCCAGGAGGGAGTTTGTCTTTCAGGCTCGGGTTTGCCATCTCCTCGAGCTCGTACAAGCTTTTCACTTCCATGTCCTCGAAACCAGAGTCCAGGTAGAGCGACAAATTCTTCGTTATTACCCCGCGCCGAACCTTGTACGCTCTGTGGATGAGGTCTATTTTGGAAGGCCCATCCTCAATCGTAGGCCTAAGAATTCTCAAAACTCTAATCGGCTCGGTCTCACGTCCTTCTCTAGCTACAGACATCTTGCGTTTATAAGCTTCCTCGACATAAAACGAGAGCCTCGGCATTCACTCTCATCCTCCCAACTTGAAATGGCCCTCGTGAAGTGTAATAAGAAGGAAGTTTCCTTCTACCTGCAACTTGGGTAACTCGGTTACGTCATGTAGGGGCAGTAGCATCAGCCCTTGCAAACGATTGTCAGCGATCCTTTGTTTGATCATTCGTCCAATCTGTGGCTTAATTCGCATGTCCACCACGCCCTCTATCTCCGACAAGAAAGAATTCACTCTTAACCAAGTCGATCGGCTAAGCGACAAGTCGGGAGTTCCTACTGGAGAACGAATATTCTTCAGATTATGGAAATCCCCTAGGGTCAGGCGGAGGCTAGGTATCTTCTCGGTCAGAATGCTGCCGCTGTTGGATCGTAGGTTCAAACGGATGATTTTTTCCCGTTTGATCAAGTACATGTGCTGAGCGTTCTTGTCCTTAGCCATTTGAAGAGGCGGACTGGCGATGCGAACCCCATCATACTGCTTGTCAAAAATAAGAAAGCTGATGGTCTGCCTTCGCTTCTTTTCCCGTTCCTCCGAATAGAGGTAGATCTTCGGTGCAAGGAGATTCTTCTCGAAATCCCACTCTGGCCTGCTTTTGGCGAAGGACTCTCTTCTGAACAAAAGCGATCTGTCAATCCGCATTAATGCGATCGAGTCGATGAAATCGGAGGCAGCGTCCATAAGTCTGTGATCATCCATGAATTCTTCAAGAATTCCATCTTCGAGCATTCGAAGACTCCGACTATCTTTTGTGTCGAAATACTCTGAGAGTCGATGTCTCAAGCGATCGCTGTAGGATGTCAGTCGGTAGTCTTGTTCCATAATCTTTCTCTCTCGTTCGATATTCCTAGATCTATGAAGACAAGTCTCTTGGAGTCCGTAATCCACGGCTTGGTAGATTGAGGGCAGAGTGGATTCATACAGTGCCTGCGTCAAAATGGATTTCTCTGCTTTGGAAGATCCGGCTTCCTGAGCTAGGGTTTGCAATCTTCGGAGAGCACCACCAATGAACTGATTCAGGGCGCGTGGCGTTAGGTACAAATCTGCATGCTTGAGCCATAGCAGTTGCATCATATTATGCAGGCGAACAACGAGGTTCTCATCGGACAGACATGTGTCCAGAAGCCTCAAGTATTCCAATAGAAGGCCATCGGTTTGAGCATTTTCTGAAGCTCTTATCATGAGCCTGACAAGTCTTTGGCAATACTCCCCGAAACCTTGGACCCCAGTCGCCGTCTGAAAAGTATCAAAATCCGAACGCGCGATTATTCCGAACTGCTTGATCCATAGGAGCTGCTCGTCATCAGGAAAACGGACAAATTCGTATTTAGATGACCTCCGTTTGATTCGACAGATGTCTCTAATGCTGTCTTCATTCTCATTTTCGCAGTTTCCAAGAACCCCCACGTTGCCACTAATGATAATAGAGTCCTCGAGAGGCATCTTCTTCTCGACGTTTCTTCGGAGGCCCCTTAGCACTTCTGAGCTTCGAGAAGACACCGAAACAAACTCATCTAGGTTAAGGGTTACCCACACCCTACGCTTCTGGTGATCCAGCATAGTAATATCACGAACGTCTTTGAACTCGAAGATCTGCCGGACATACCGGTATGTTTTGTCAAAAGGGCTGGGAAGCCTCACTTTTTCAAGTGTACCGTCAACTAGATACCTCAAGAACAGTGTCTTTCCGACGCCTGGAACTCCAACTATGATCATCACAAACGTCTTGTCTTGGCGGCCAAGCCTTTCGAGCGTATTCAAAATCTGTTCGTCTGCCTTGTGAAAGACGTAGAAAGGACCGATCGCCTTCTCTAGGCTCATCCAACCCTCGGATTCCGCCGCTAGACCTGCACCGCCTCGTGTAAAGAAGCTCAAGATGTCAAATGGCAACTTCGAGCATTCCTCGCGACCTCTATCCAACCCTCAGGGCGTGCTCATTGAAAACCCACGAAAATTCTATAACAGAATCTTGTCGTGACGCTCGACATGAGATTGCCATTTTGTCCATGAGCACGTTCCTACTTGTAGTAAGACAAACCTGACATAAAAGGATGTCAACCAACTAGAAGTATAAAGCTAAGATATTTCCTAGGGGCGTCAGTTGATGAGTAAAACAACCATTTTTCAGAAAACGATCCACGATAGATGGATCTAGAACTGCCCAGTAACCCAAGGCGTTTGACTTAACCACATCCATTGCCCATATGTTGGCATAATGTTCGTACCAATGCGCCTGCCGCAATATCCAAATTCAGTTTGCTTTTTTGAACCCATATTCTTTTTTAAGAATTGACTCATCGAGAAAACGAAACATTGATCCTCGTAAATAGTCGGGCCTTTTTTCAAAACACATCCATTTTCGCCTTAGTTTCTCAGCCGCTTCGCCAGTTACATTGCTTCCTCCAAAGGGATCAAGTACTCTGTTTCCGCGGCTGGTCAGGAAGTTGATGAAGAACTCCGGTAACTTGAGGGGATACCGTGCCGGGTGTGGTTTAATTCCGTACTTCTTACATAACCTAATGTATTTGCTTTGGGAGTCTGTATTCGAATAATCAAGAATGTTAGCAGGAATCGCGCCTTTGTGAGCGTTGTAGAACTTCTCTGAAATCCTGTGTTCTGAAGGCCTTGAAACGTTTGGCTTATAATAGTTACTATTGCGAAGTAGCTCCTTCATTGCACTACTGTATTCTTTGAGGACTTTTCTGTTATCTGCTTTAGGATACGGCGTCTTAGATAACCACCAAACGTGATCAACTGCATCCTTTAATCTCCATCTGTTTACAGTGACCCATTGGGCGGGTCCTGGAAGCTTAGCTTTGTTGAACCAGTATAGATCTTGAGCAAGATAGAATTTCATGTCTTTACATAATGTAACAAGAAGCTCATATTG
>Ga0129297_10001136_pt1 | contig 13308 bp, 17 predicted proteins | sample I18A1metaG_FD_94708 | JGI IMG/M metagenome (GOLD analysis project Ga0129297, IMG submission 94708) | Lake sediment bacterial and archeal communities from Gulf of Boni, Indonesia to study Microbial Dark Matter (Phase II) - ​I18A1 metaG | ecosystem: Environmental > Aquatic > Freshwater > Lake >... | reverse complement strand
GCTCCTGCTATGGCACCGGCGCCGGAACCCACCCCAGCTCCACCGATGGAGCCAACATCCCAACCTTCACCCGGCTCAATGTCAAGCGGTGAGATGCAGGCCAGTTAGACCCTGCTTGGGTCTAAGAACTTCCGTTCTTTTCGTCCCCCATCTTGGTATGCACCGTGTAGACCGGGCTTATCGGAGACTTTAGCCTGCAAGACCTCACGCGCCTCTCACGACCCGTCATGATAAGAAATCGAGAGCAACTTATCCGAAATGGCTGGACCACACGTGATCGAAGAGCACGACGGCTGTGCTTGGACGCTCTTCAGAGAGCACTTAATGCAGTCAACCCATATCACTGCGTGCTTTCCCGCGTCAAGATTAGAGAAAAAAAGCTCCTTTTAGGTGACCTCTCGGTTTCTCTTCCAGACTTCCAGCGGATTGTGCTTCTATCCGTCGGAAAAGCTAGCAGCTCAATGATGGCTGCTGGCCTGAGAGTTTTCAGAGGATTTCCGGTTCACGGAATCCTTGTCGCTCCTGTTGGACACAAGATTCCGAAGTTTCCGGACATCGTGGAAGTTTTCCATACAGGACATCCGATTCCTGACCTAGCAGGTATCAAGGCCTCCCGGAGAGTCAAGGAGCTAGTCAGCGGATTGCGAGAGGTAGATCTACTCGTCTGCCTGATTTCAGGTGGCGCTTCGGCACTCCTTCCAGCTCCTGTCCGAGGAATAGCCTTGAGTGACCTAAGGAAGACCACCCAGTCACTGATCGCCAGCACAGCCAATATCCACGAAATCAACACTGTGCGGCGACACATTTCTAATCTGAAGGGAGGCAGACTTGTGGATTCCTGCCAAGCGTCTAGAATCTTGTCTCTGATCGTCTCGGACGTTCCAGGCAACTCTATCCCAGACATTGGCTCTGGGCTTACTTCCGAAGACCCAACCTCCTTCGCTGATGCAACCAATGTGCTTAAGGAGCACGGACTTTGGAACTCAACTCCATCCGCGATTAGGCATCATCTCATGCTCGGATTGCGTGGTGCAATTCCGGAAACCCCCAAACCTGGAGACCCGCGGTTCAGGCACGTGAGCAATTTCATAATCGCGGACAACGGAACGGCTTCTACCGCTGCTGCGCGTGCGTTGGCTTTGAAGCAGTTGCCAACCACGATCCTGACGACATCAGCAGAGATGGACGCGGAAAGTATGGGCAGGTTCCTCGTATCCGTAGCATCCGAAAACCGTCATAGAGCTTTCATCGTTGGAGGCGAAACAACCGTTCACGTCGCTATACGCGGGGTCGGAGGCCGCAACCAACACACAGCGCTTTCGTCTGTCGAGGGGCTCTCAAACCTAGACGGAGCATGCTTGGCAGCATTAGCGAGCGACGGGGTTGACGGGACCAGCAGTGCGGCGGGAGCCATCGTGGATGGAAGGACAGCCTCTCGGGCCGAGAAAAAGCGATTGGACCCGAGAAAATTCCTAACCGAGAACGATTCTTACCGTTTCTTCAAGGCTCTCCGTGACAACATTACCACCGGCCCGACGGGGACAAACGTGGGAGACATCTACCTGGCGATGTCGTTGTAGCGGCGCTCACTTCACTATTAACGTAGGGCACCTAGCGTGATGACTGACTTTGTCGGAAACGGATCCTAACAGAAAGGCCCTGACCTCAGTCAACCCGCGGCTGCCCATGACAATAAGGTCAACATTCTCTGACTGGGCCATTTTGATTATTTCTTCTGCTGGGACGCCCTGCAGCAGCTTGCACTCGTACTTGACGCCTTGGCCTTTGGCGTATTCTTCGGCCTTCCGCATGATCTCCCGCCCCTCAGCTTCTATCTCCTTGACAAAGACTGTTGTGGCAAGCACGCCGGCCTCAGATGGCGTTACGGCGTAGAACCTCCGCAAGACGACGTGGACGATGGTGAGCTTGGCATCGTATTTCGTGGCTAGGTCAGCCGCGTATGTTAGCGCTTTCTCGGCGTAAGGTGAACCGTCCACGGCGACTAGGATTCGAGAGAACATGCCAGTTGCACGAAAATAACGAGGTAGGTGGGTAATAACTGTACTTCAAATCAATAGGTTGAGCTTTTATGTGACCCGCCAGCCATTGGCGCACCAGCCATGATAGATGAATTTCGTTCTGTTGCAGTGGTCGTTTCAGACCGGAAGAAGGCTGGCGCTTGGTACAAGGAGAAACTGGGCTTCGTGATCATGGAAGAGAGCGAAGAACACTGGACAGTGGTAGGCCCGCCTGGATCTTCCACGGGCATACACCTATGCGAAGGGGAGACCTTGGAACCCGGAAACACTGGCATACTTCTGCTCGCAAAAGATTTCGAGGGGACCGCCAAAGACCTGAAGGCAAGAGGCGTTGATTTCACTCAGGAGCCCAAGACCGAACCCTGGGGAACCTACGCGACGTTCAAGGATCCGGACGGCAATGTCTTCTGGCTGATGCCAAAGACGTAGATGGAAGAAGGTTACTTCACAGTAAGCTCTGGCGCCACTTCGAGAGTCCTAGACACTTCGGACGTGTATAACCTGACGTAAGGGGCTACTGCCTGCAGGATCTTGCTCTCTGCCTTTCTAAGATGCTCTTCGAACGTAGTCCTTGGTACATGGTGCTTCTTGGCGATCTCTTCGGCCGTTAGCCTCTTCGGAATATTGTAGTACCCGTACTCCAGCGCGGCCAACAGCGTATTCATTTGCTTACCTGTCAAGTCTGAGAAGACACTGCTCATTGAGACTAAGAACGCGTCCCGCAAGCTGTTCTCAGGGAGCACCTTTTTCTCGACAATCTCAACCGGACCAAGCTCGCTGAGTTCTTGGAACAGCTTCTTGTAGTCACTGTCTCTGAAGCCTACGACCTTGTAGTGTTCCCACCCGCCGTGGTATATTTCGGGGGGAATGTCTAGGCACGAGTTTCTCTCTATCACATCCGTGACGCTAGTTCGTAGCTGACTGCAACGACAGGTCTTCACCACTAACTGCAGGTTGCCTGCCAGGAAGTTCTTCTTCAGCACTTTGCCGCCCTTCCAGAGAAGGAGCGTCTGCAAATCCGGCTCAATTCTGGTAAAAGTCTCAATGTCGGGGCATTCGACTTCCACAACGTGTATCCTATTGTTGCACCACTCTACCATCTTCACGTCCGGATGCTTCTGAGTAAACCGCGTATTTGGGCAGTCATGCTGAAGTCTGAATGAAACCTCGAACATACTAGGTCTAGACGCAATACCAGCGGCAGGGTAGATAAGCGCTATGCCGTCGCAGGCCTGTGACTGGCGCCCAGCGGACGCCTACAAAATTTTCCCATCGTACGCCGGTACAAACTACTACCGTCAGTCCGTGCAACTGCATGAATGGAGGTTGAAAAGTTGAGTTTGGTAACAAGCATCCTGGGAAGATTTGGGTTCCTCGGAAGGTTGCTTCGTAGAACTGAGATCGACAGGGGATTTCAGGCCGCTGCCATGATTCGCGTTGGCCGCGATGGATTCAGGCTTGGCCGAGGCTGGTTTTCGCCGGCGAAGGCAGTTGAGTTCAGCCGCGACGAGGATGCCCGTAGGGCCCGGAACGAATTCCTGGGAAGGATGCCGATAGCAAGGTGAAACGGATGGACCACAGAGACAAGCGGGCACAAGTTCCTGGTGATAACCCGCCAACAATCACCATAACTGACCTACTCAATCAGCACTCGTACACTGTGGCTCAAACCGAAAGAGGATACAGGCTCCAGCTGTCGCTCAACGGACGAACCATCCTCGCCGATATCAGTCAGGATGCTGACATCATTGCTACAGCAGAGGAGCTGGTAGGGCAATTAGAAGCTTCAAAAGCTACCTGACCGCCACTTCAAAGCTCACTCTTTTTCTCATTTTCTGACGACAGGCTCCACTATGACTCGTGAGCCTTCAATCGAGATGAAGAGAGGCTGCCCTTTCTGCCATTTCAGTTTCTCAACCATTTCGCGTGGTATGGTTATTCTGTATTGACCGCGGAAGCTTTGCAGCCTGACGATCTCTAGGGGCTGGGACATGCCTTTGGTGCCTGCAGGCCTATGAGGCTTCTGTAGGCCTTATGAGCATTGCTAAGTTTTAAATATACTATGAATACTAAATAGTACTCTTGAGGACTCAAAGCATTGGAGAGCGCCGAGTATTATCGAGACGCCTCAGGATTCTGGAAAGTCAAAACACCCAAGCGCAGACGCATAGTACATCTTTGACACGCGAACAGAATTCTACACCCCCCCCGGGGGGGTACCTAACAGCCGGGTTTCACTAGGTTTCCACTTCTATCTTCTTCAACTGCTTCCTGTACATCTGCAATACCTCCTGCGACGCAGTCGCGTCTTCAGGCGACTTGTCCTTCCTCCAGTTTCCAGTGAATCTCGGAAACCTGAGCGCCAAGCCACTTTCCTGCCGGACTAGGTCTCGGCTACAGGTATGCAGAGGGGAGAGCGTGATCTCGTCAGCACCCACCTCGAGGACCATGGACGGAGTGAACCACACATCAGGCTCCATGAGTGAGTTAACGCGCGGATGCTTGTGCTTGAGTAGATATTGCGCCATCATCTTTGGTAGGTTCTCCAAGTCCTCGTCGGTGAAGCCTGAACCTAGCTTGCAGAGCGTCTCGAAGAGATCCTCCTTGTCGTTGTATGTTGCCACTAGCAGGGCACCGTAGCTTCCCGCACGTCTCCCTCTACCCGCGAAGGCGCCCACGGGGACAAGGTCGAATGTATCCATGACCTCAGCCTTGTATGAGCGTTTGTACTTGATCCAAAGCCAACCCCGAGCTCCAGCTTGGTAAATCGATTCATCAGAAACATTCTTCACAACGAGCCCCTCGCATCCGGAAGCCACCGCCCGGTCCATAAGAATCTCCAGCTTCTCAGGCTCCTTAACGCGGAGCTGCTCCGCGATCATAACGTGCTCGGACGGCGAAACAACCTTCACAAGCTGCTTACGCCGCTCAAGGTAAGGTGACAGAGTCAAGTCGCGACCGTTAACGTAGAGCGCATCGAAAAGAAAGACCGTAACGGGTATCTCTTCCGCCATCCGCTCGATTTCATATTTCCTTCCCCTGCGCTGGGAAATCACTTGGAAAGGCAACATCTCTCCAGTATTCAGATCCACAGCTACACACTCGCCCTCCAAGATGGTTTCCTTCGCCGTGACGCTGCCCTGGAGTCTTTTTGCGACATCAGGAAACTGGTCTGTTATGTTCTCGAGCCTCCTCGAGAATAGGTGAACTTTTTTGGGTGTGATGTGCGCTTGGACTCTGAGCCCATCATACTTGTACTCCGCCGCGCCCACGCCTCCAAGCTTGTCCAAGATTTCCTGGGCCGATGGCAAGCGTTCGCACAGCATGGGCCTGATAGGCCGGCCCACTGTAATCTTGAATTTCTTAATGCCGTCAAGGCCTTGTCGTGCAACAACCTCTGCCACATAGCCCAAGTCTGAAGAGAGATTGTAGGCCCGTTCCAGAGGTTCGCGAGCGGACTTCTCCCCGCCAAATGCCAACGCCAATGAATCCAAGGCGGTCATGTCCGCGATCCCCAACCTGAGTTTGCCCACGGCCATTCGAGCGATGAATTTGGCCTCCCTTGGCGAAGCATCATTCAGCAGGCTGGTCAGCAGGCGAACCTTGGTTTCGACAGACCCAGCGCCCGTTGCATGCGCGACCCTGTCGAAGGTATCATAGACGGAGCCGGCTGTTAGAGCCCTTCTGACGAGTGTTGTTTGTGATTTCTTCTCAAGAATTTTCTCAGCGGTTAAGCCCAGGTCTCCAGTCTTCTTGTAATCAGCCTCAACAATCTTCTCAGGCTTGCCTGCCGCGTTCGCAATGGCCTTGATTAGAAGCTTCTCTGCCACTCCGAGCTCGATTCCCATGTAGTCTGGGTACAGCTTTCCCTGGAGCAGGTAGACGACTTTGCCGATCTCGTCCTTCGGGGTTTGCTTGATGAGGTCAACGAGTAGGCTGGTCATCTCCAGGCGCTTGGTGGTCGCCTCAATCTGCTCGAACACATCTGCCAGGGTGGCAAACTTCAACAACTCAACCTCGCGACGATCAGGCTTAGACCCCCTTAAGCCATCAACAGCTCAGCTGTAGCAGGAACTATTATCGGTTGTTCCGAAGACATCCTCACAATGGGCAAGAACTGCCTGAAAAATGGGAGACCCACAGCATGTCAACCTGAAAGTACCCGCAATGAAGAAATAAACCAGCAAGATTAGGACCATTATCGCCCGGCCAGACCGGGTCATCAGGAAGCCATATGTCATCATCTGGTTCCCGGCTGTATTTCGGATGCGCAGGCTGGTCATACAAGGAGTGGGTCGGGCCACTCTATGACCCGGAAAAAAGCATGCTGCAGCAGTACGCCAGCGTTTTCGACACGGTAGAGATCAACTCGTCGTTCTACAAGCCCCTGGACGAAGGCACAATCTTGGGGCTCACTCGCAACACGCGCCGAGGGTTCATGTTCAGCGCCAAGATCAACCGCAAGTTCACTCACGACTTGAGGCTCAAGCTGAACGAGGCTACCCAAGAGGAGTTGGAGAAGTTTGTGCAACTCTTCGACCCGCTCCTAACGCAGGACCGACTGGGATGTTTCCTAATCCAGCTACCGCCTTCCCTCAGAAGGAACGATGGGCTACTCGAGAGCTTCCTAGCCGCGTTGCCTCATCGTTATGACTACGTCGTGGAGTTCAGGCACAACTCTTGGTTGGACGACGCCGTTTGGAAGACATTGTCGAAGTACGAAGCTGCTTATTGCATTGTGGACGAACCCCTTCTGCCCCCCGAGATTCATGTTACTTCACCCATAGGTTATGTTCGGTGGCATGGCCACGGCGAACGCCCATGGTATGACTACCGTTACTCGCAACAACAGCTCGAAGGATGGGCTCCCAAAGTAAAGGAACTTAGCCTAAACACTAAGAAACTCTTCGGAATCTTCAACAACCATTTCCACGGCTACGCACCCGAAAACTGCATACAGATGATGGAAATGCTTGGCATAGCTGAACCGAAACACAAGAAGGCCCTGAAACGCTTGCAGTCCCACATTGAGAGAGAGTTAGCCGGCCTACCGCCCGAGGGTACACTGGATCAGTACGCTGCAAGATCATCCAAGTAGGCTGATGGAATCGGTGCCCAAGATGATGGGACTTCTGGGCCGTTTTCAGCTCATCGGAAGAAAGGAACGACGAGTGCTAGAGCTAATCACAGAACACTTCAACGCGGTGACAAAAGCAGTTCAACAACTAGAGTCTGTTCTAGAAGCTGCGAAGGGCGGAAGCTGGCAAAATGTCGAGCAGATGACCAACAAGATCTCTGAGCTTGAGACAATCGCAGACGGACTACATCGTGACGCGGTCGTGGCAATTTCGCAAGGCGCCTTCTTCTCAGGGACGCGAGAAGACTTTCTCCAGCTGATGGAGACAAACGACGAAGTTGCAGACGCAGCCCAGAACGCTGCCAGAATACTTGCAGAAGCTCCCATCGACTCAAGCTCATTCCAGATACTCTTTGAAGAGAAGACCGCGAACTTGGGCGCACTTTACGCTAAACTGCTTTCGGCGGTCACTCTCCTGGAAGAGTCGATTAAAGCACTTGAGACCGACGCTGAAGTTGCCGTCAGCAAGTCGCTGCTAGTTGAAAGGGCTGAGGAAGAAGCAGATGAGATTAAGAACAGTCTGATCAAGAGAATCTTTGCACATAAAGCTGAGCTTCAGGTCCTAACGTTGCTGCAGCTGAGAGACTTCGTCCTGAAGCTTGACGAAATTGCGGATTCGGCCGAAGACTCATCAGACCTAGTGATATCGCTAGTTGCCAAGGCCCAGGCTTGAAAGGCTCTATTAGAACCTTGATCCTGACACGTCCGAAATCTCTACTTTTAAAAAGGCATGATAGACAGAAAATTGGTTGGCATAGCAGCCTCCGAGAACCAAGATTCGACTAGAGGACGCGTTCTTTTATTGAAATGCCCGCTCTGCACTAAAGAAATGACGAAGATGGACTCCGCAAACAACAACTCGGCTAGCGGTACGCACGAAGCGGTCTACTACTGCGAAAGGCACGGAGTAATGAACAAACCGACAGACCTCAAAGAAAAAGCGGACGAGATCGCCAAGAGAGTCTAGATCGATCCTAACTGTGATATTCGCAACCTCCAAGAGCATTGACTGAAACAGGGCTGGGTCCAGTTCTGAGTGACGTGAAGTTATACATCGACGTTCTGTTGGGATTGACACTCTGCTTGATGCTTGGGGCGAACAACCTTTCCGCCTGTCTGGGCACGTCGATCGGAGCGAGAGCACTCAGACACTCGCAAGCCTTGACATTGGCATCGGTTGGCGTCATCGCGGGGACGGTGTTCGAAGGGTACAAGCTGTCAGCTGCTATAACTTCGCGCGTGGTCTCCTCAGCGGGACAGCAATACACGCTTGACGTTGCCCTCGCGTCTTTTCTCATTATGGCAGCTCTGACCTATCGTAGTCTTCCAATCAGTCTATCACAGGTTGCTGTAGGGGCAGCTATCGGATCAGCCGCCGCTCAAGGAATTGCTGTCAACTGGAAATTCACATCGCTAGTGGCTGCATCCTGGATGGTTACGCCGCTGATTGGCCTTGTAGTGGCCATTGCGTTATCCCAGATTACAAGGCGAATGGCCAGAAGGGTTAGGAGAGTGATGACTCTAAACAAACTCTACGCGTATCTAACGATCTTCAGCGGAATCTACGCATCATACGCACTCGGGGCTAACACGGTGGGCCTGATTACGGGCATGGTTGAAGCCCCCGTGTACCAACATTTTGTGATATCTCTCGGCTACGCCGCGGCCACCATTGTTGGCATGATTTTCTTAAGCGGGGGAACCACAAGAAGCGTTGCCGAAAACATCGTTGGTCTGAGCCCGTCTGCATCATTCTCAGCCCAGATCGGGGGTGCAGTCACGGTTCATGGGTTCACGCAGTTTGGCGTACCAGTGTCAGTGTCTCAGGCGGTTGTCGGCGGCGTCTTCGGGGCAGCTATACCTCGAAAGATCGTTGTGAGAAACGACCGGCTCACTAGGGAGATCATGTTGGGTTGGACTCTCGCCCCTCTTATGGGAGCGGGGCTGGCGTTCTTTCTTTCAGTAATTATGTAGGGCTCGAGAGCTAGACCGGCTATTCTAACAAGGCAAAGAATAAAGACCAACCGTAACTTCTGTGGATTTGCAGCTGCGGAAGAGCAGGTAGTGGACTGATCGTGCCATCAGAGAAGTCATGCGGCGCCGTCATATTCAAGCAGAATGCGCAAAGGAAGTACCTCCTGCTGCACTACGAACGAGGCCACTGGGATTTCGTCAAGGGCCATGTTGAGAAGAATGAAACCGAGAAGGAGACTGCTCTCAGGGAAACCGAGGAAGAAGTTGGCATAACCGACCTCAACTTCGTTGACGGTTACCGCGAGCGTATCACTTACTATTACAAGCGAAGCGGAAGAACCGTCTTCAAAGAGGTCATCTTCTACCTCCTCGAATCCAAAACAGAAGCCGTTCGCCTATCTAGAGAGCATGTTGGCTTCGATTGGCTGCCGTATGCTAGGGCGTACGACCGGTTGGCCTACAAGAATGCCAAGGATGTCCTTCGCAAAGCCAACGATTATTTGGAGAAGCTGCAGACTCAGCAGCAGCCATTAAGCGACCCCAAGGAAGGCAGCTAGAACCGCCCTAGCCCCATGCAGCTTGTTCTCAGCTTGCTTCCATACAACACTCCGAGGTCCTTCCAGCACATCGTCCGTGATTTCCAAACCCCTGTGTGCGGGAAGGCAATGCATCACGGCCACGTCCTGCTTCGCCTTAGACACAAGCTTCGCGTTTATCTGATACGGCTTGAACCTCTGCTCCTTCCGTTTGGCCTCCTTCTCCTGCCCCATGCTCACCCAGACATCCGTATAGATGACATCAGCGTGCTCTACTGCTTTGCGGGGGTCACGAATTAGTTCGATGGCCCCGCCGGACTCTCTGGCCAGATTCTCTGCCTTCCGCACGATGGACGTGTCAGGTTCGTATCCCTTGGGGCACGAGACGCGCACCTCCATTCCCATGGCAGCGCCACCAAGTAACCAAGAGTTACAGACATTATTTCCGTCTCCAACCCACGCGAACTTTAGGCCAGCCAATCTTCCTCTGACCTCTTGCACCGTCATCAAATCCGCGATTATCTGCGTTGGGTGCTCGAGGTCACTTAGGGCATTGATGATCGGAACGGGAGCGTAGTCTGCGAACTCAACCAGGGTTCCATGGCCATACGTCCTGATAACGACTCCATTCAGGTAGGCGCCCAGAATTCTCGCAGTGTCTTTCAGCGGCTCACCTCGCGCAAGCTGAAGCTCATCAGCTCTCAAGTACATCGCCTGCCCGCCAAGCTGATAAATTGCAGTTTCGAAACTTACTCGGGTTCGAGTGGAAGGCTTCTCGAACAGGAGCCCAACAACCTTCCCAGCGAGGACAGGTTCAAGCTTGCCTCCGCGAACCTGGGACTTCAAGCTGATTCCAAGTTCCAAGAGTGATTGGATCTCTGAACGGCTAAGATCCGCCATCGATAGGAAGTCTCTTCCGACAAACATGATACCCACGACTGGCGAAGAGTCTTCCGAGGAGCTTGAAAAGACTTCAGCCAAGTTCCAGCAATGACCCTTTGATGGTCTACATACTTTCAGGCTCTAAAGATACTTCCGTGGTAACTTCTTAGTGGGGTCTATGAGAAAGCGCCCAGACCTCAAAATGTCCATGCCCACAAGAACAGGATGCCGCATGTCCGACCTGTCCACGATGGACACGGGAAGAGTGAAACTAACGCCTGCAACTTCAATAGTGCCTCTCAGCACAGGACGTCTTCGAATCTCGTCGACCATTGCCGATTTGACCTTGGCCACATCAACGGTAGGCCCCAAGCCGATGTTGGCTGCCAGCCAAATGTCAACTGAGGTTCGGGTGGCGCCCGTGTCAATCTTGCCCTTCACTCTGGCTTCGCCGTGATGCCCAATTACCTTCACATACTCAACCGGGCCGATGATCACTCGCTCTCTTCGTTTCATCTCATGCACGGCGGCATACGCTTTATCAGCAATCCAAGTATTAAGCCCACATTCACTGAGTGGCTTTCCTCATGAAGATCGGAGTCATATCAAGAAACAGCTCCTACTGGGCCACTACAGAAATCATGGACGCCTTGAAGAAAAACGATGCCGAACCTGTCTACCTGCACACCCCAGAGATTCACTTGACTCTCGAAGGGAAAGAAGCCGATGCACTCTACGAAAGGCGCTCGCTCCGTTCCCTCGATTCTGTGATCCCCAGAATTGGGCGAAGCCTGACCCAATTGGGAGCAATCTTGCTGCGGCATCTCGAGCTGATGAAGATTCCCTCGACGCTTTCCGTGTCAGGCCTGCTTTATGCTAGGAACAAGTATCTGGCCCTCCAAGCTCTCCACGCGGCCGGAATCAGGATCCCTGAGAGCGTGCTAATCGCTTCGCGCAACAGAAACCAAGAACTGACTGAATACCTTGAGCCACCGCTCGTTCTCAAGCTTCTCAGCGGAACTCAGGGTATCGGAGTCATGCGTGTGACGAGCGCCAAAGAAGCTGGGCCCATCATCGACACGCTCTCAGAACTGGAGCAGATAATTTGCCTCCAGAAATACCTGCCCAACCCTGGAGAAGACATCCGCGTCTTCGTGGTTGGTGGAGAAGTCGTAGCGGCCATGAAACGCAAAGCCGCGCCTAACGAGTGGAGGAGCAATATCCACATCGGAGGCCAAGGTGAGCCCTACCAATTGTCAGGATCAGAGTCCGAAGTTGCGCTGAAGGCTGCAGACGCTGTCGGAGTTGAGATCGCCGGAGTGGACCTAATAGTGGTCGACAAAGTGCCTTACGTCATCGAGGTGAATGCCTGCCCCGGTTTCAGGGGTCTGCTGAAAGCCACAGGCGTAAATGCGGCTCACAAAATAGCAAGATATGCCATCTCGAAAACAAAACGGTAATCGCTGTCTCCGCGCCCAAAAGATTCAATGGTTCTAAGAGTGTACTTCTTGTTTGCCTGTCGGCTATGAAGACAGTCACAAAAAAGATGCTCAAATGACCTGAACCTGGGGTATCGGAGTCGACAGGCTTCAACACGAACCTCACGCGCAGAGACAGAGGAATAAACGACTTCCAGACATTCCGGCATGCACTACTTGGCGTAACTGAGCCGACATGACTATGAACCCGCAGCGTATGCTCCTCACTTTTCGAGTGTGACTTCGAAATTCTCGCTGACTCTAAGTCGATGCCATCGCGAGTCAAAGCCCACATTCCGCATGCTCCTGAGCCTCATCAGGTTTATCGTCCCCTCCTCTGCCTCCTCGAGCTTGAAATCGATGATACCATCGACCGCTGCCTCCAGCTGCTCATAGGCCCAACTGCTGTGTAAGCCTTTGATGAAAGCGACGATTGCCGTTGATTTCGTGGACGACGCACTTGGAATGTCGCGAGTGAGTCTGAATTCCACCCAAGCTTTCTCATCATTGAACCTAGCCAGAGTTGAGCCGTTATCCGCAATTCTCAACCAGTCAGGGCCGTAGGGCTGTCGTCCGAGGGTAGGATGACCGGCCATTACCTCTCTTGAGAATAATATGCTGAGATCAGCGACCTTTAACGAATCGACTGACAGCCTCTCTTTGGATTTATGACCCAGCGTGGCCGTATACCAGTCCCAAATACGCAGTTTGTCTTCCTTCTCAAGTTCTTCTGCCCTCAATCCGAGGAGGTTCAGTTGAGAACGAACATTCTCCGATGGCCAAGCGTAAGCACTGTAGCTAACTCTACCGCCAGTTTTGAGCCACCCCGCCGCGATCGTAAGGCAAGCATTGTACCATTGTGATGCGCCAGTATATTCGACCATCAGCCAAGAGCCGGCGGGTATTGGTCGGGTAGTCAAATCCTCGATCAATGGGAGACGCGACAGGATGCGTTCACATGAACGGCATGAAGCGAACTCTAAGTTGTAGATTTCGGTTCTTGTCGGTTTTCCAGTACGTGCGCATCACTTGACCTCCGGCCACTTAGCCGCCCTAACTAACTCGGAGCGCGGCCAGACTTCTATTATGTGTGAACGATTTTCGCGTGTGGACTCAGCTCGTTTCAGCCTCAATTCACCTGCTTCGTTCAGTCCCAGGGCGGTTTCGACCATTCCTATATCGGAATTCTTCTGAGGATCTTGATGAGAACCGGATTGTGCTGGCTTGAACGGTTAGGACTCGAGAGTGAAAGCGCGCTTAGC
>Ga0129297_10001134_pt1 | contig 13313 bp, 17 predicted proteins | sample I18A1metaG_FD_94708 | JGI IMG/M metagenome (GOLD analysis project Ga0129297, IMG submission 94708) | Lake sediment bacterial and archeal communities from Gulf of Boni, Indonesia to study Microbial Dark Matter (Phase II) - ​I18A1 metaG | ecosystem: Environmental > Aquatic > Freshwater > Lake >... | reverse complement strand
GGAAAAACCCGCAAGCGAGCGGATCTATCGAAAGATATTCGAGTTAAATAGCCTTGGCAACAAACTCTTCGAGGATTCCATGTCTGCTTTGTTTAAGAGAGACTACAACCTTGCGGAAAACGTCATCAAAAGAGTAACAAAAAATCTGGGGCTCGAAGAAGACATCGCGAATATGATTTTGAATTTGGACCTAAGCGCTAAGGAAACTTCTACACTTAGGTTGATACTCGAAAGCTCCCGTAGAATAATTGAGTACGCAGAAGATGTAGCAGAAGTTACGCTTAATCGAACTGTCGAGCAGGCTACTTCTTAGGTACTCTGCATTTGCATCTTCTGTTAAAACTCTTCCCAGACCTTCCTGTAGTGGCATAGGCTCATGGTTCACGAAGTGGCTACCTTACTTTCTTAATTAGAAAGCGATACAGGTTTCCTTCTTTGTACAATTGAAGAAGTTGCTGTCCGGTTGTTCTGGCCCAACTTTGTATGTCTTCTTCGGCAGCAGGATCGTCAGCGAGTACTTCTAAGACCTGTCCCACAGCCAATTTGCCTATTTCAACAGCTGTTTTAAGAACTGGGTCAGGACAATAAAGCCCACGTGCGTCTAAGGTCCGATCGGGCTGTATCCGTTGAGACAAAATCTGCTTCCTCTCTTGGAGGTAAAAACGTTATTTCTTCTTTCGCTCGTGCAGCCACTTTCCAGTTTCTTTTTGCCCCCATTTTTTAAGTTATCTACAAATTTTGGTATTCTTTTTGAAAATCAAAAAGGTTCTGGCAAGGAAATTCATTGAAATGAAAACAAATTTTCACGTTTTTGTTCTTGGCGTCGTAATATTCACCCTTAAAACCGACGATGATAATATATTAGTTAACATAAGAGACAATGATATTGGAGAGCTGAAAGTATGATCTCTGCTTGCGTTTTAATACGAACCGAAAGGGGAAAATTCGCAGAAGTCACCGAACGACTGAAGCAGTTTAAAGAAGTGAAAAATGTGTTCGCAGTTTTAGGAAGGTACGATGTTGCAGTAGATCTAGAAGCAGCGGACTTCAAAGCTTTGGGAAGCGTTGTACTGAGGATGGGGCGAATTGCTGGAGTTGTTTTTACGGAAACGCTTGTGGAAGTGCAGGCAAAGGAGGATTGAAAATGCTGAGAGTGTGTGTCTTGATTAAAGTTGTTCCCACGAAGCAGGAAGCAATTCTCAAAAAGGTTAGAAGGATCGAGGGAGTAAGAAAAGCCTTCTATGCGTACGGAAGATGGGACATCGTTGCTTTCTTAGAACTACCGGACTACAAGTCGATAAGAGTTCTCTCCGGAGAAATCAACTCAATCGATGGAGTAAGAAGCACAGAAACGCTACCTGAAGCATAAACCCATCTTTTTCTCACTCTTCATAATTCACGTAGTCAAATAAATGACTACACTAAATGTAATTGTTTCAAAAGACACCACTCAAAGTATTTCCTTTATATCAACGAAGGCTCCGTGCCACACATGATACCACACTTGCCCACTGTAGCCATTAACACTAAGCATACCGTATATTTTACCATTCTTTAAGACGTGAAGCGTGTAATACCCATAAAAAGTGGCTACCTCATCGGCTACGCTTCCCGGGATATTAGCCCTAAGAAATTCTTGGGCATATTTTACAGCTTGTTTTGCAGTTACAGGCATTTCGGCTGTAGGAGGGCCTTGAAAGCTTACCATCATGTTGCCCATCCATCCCATACCACCAATTCGGCGCATCAGGCTTCCGTATTTAGTGTTCCACATCATATTCGGCCCTGGTTCGGGATAGATTGCACCACTGTATTTATCCATAAGGAGCTCGAATGCGTGAATTCCTGTGCTTTTCTCAAAAATTTCGATATAAAAGTGATTTGTGAACTCCTCTATTTCAGTTATTGCTAAATCCGGGTTGTTGAGCGAAGCTAGGAACTTTTCACCCGATTCTAAAGCTTGATCCATGGTTATGACTTTGGCTTTTTGACTGGGAAAATAAACATTAGTAAATCCGACTTGGCTAAGTAGAGAGATTGCTAATAGAACTACGATTGCGACATAGGCTATCGCGAAATAAATGGCTGTTCGCATTAGTTTCCTACGCCTTCTCGGTGGCCTGTGCCGATTTCCACACTAGATATAGCCCCATGAAGAAGACTCCTAAAAATAATGCTTCGAAAACGAGAGCAACAAGGAAGAAAGCTCCTCCAAATCCCCACGTACCTCCCATCATCCCGTAGCCCATCATGCCTCCCCAGCTGCCCATCATCCCCCATCTACCCATGGGGAAGAAGGCTGCCATGCCTAAGAGCCCGATCACCAATAATACAATCCCAATCGTAGTTCTATTCTCCATGTTCTAACCTCTGGTCAATCAAAGTATTGCTCTTATTTTAATTTTTAGACGATTATGAGGGTTACTTTTTGGTAACAAAGTTTAAATATGCCTAGTTACATTTTGGTAACAAAAAGGTCTTGCCCAATGGGATTAAAAATTCAACTCATAAAAAACGGCAAAGTAGTCTTAGATTTACCTCTGAATATTGACGAGTGGCAGCCAGAGTCTCTCCAACGTGAACTTCAAGGCTTGGAAGAGGATGTTCGTCGAGTTCAAACAATTCATGATGTTTTCTCAAATGAAACGAGGATTCGAATGCTCTGCGAAATTGTTCGAACCCTTGATTGTAGATTTAGTGAGTTGATGGCGGATTTGGGAGCAAACCAAAAGATCGTTAGCGATGGGCTCCGTCGGATGACTAAAATGTACTTAGTTAATAGGGTTGAGAAACATGCCCGAGATGTGCATTATAACCCCTCGCCACTGGGTTTTGCAAGCCTCGCTACTTGCTTGGCAATGCGCCGCATCCTAGACGAGGTAGAACGAAGTATAAGGTGATTCATATGGATCACGGCGAGGAACTTGATCGTTGCGAAAACTTCGGCGACGTATTCGAATTGGTTAAAAAAACAGTTAAAGAAACGCTAGGACGAAGAAGAGCAGGTTTAATGTTGGTCCTCAGTGAACTACCAATGAATGTAGGAGCATTTCATGTAATAGGTTCAAACGCGATCGTAGCAAATCGTAGACTTTTTGATAGAATTACAAAGTCAGCTAGATCCAAAAGAGAAGTCAACTCTTTCGTGTACTCGATATTATTGCATGAGTATCTACATTCATTGGGATACATTGATGAAAAACAAGTTAGAGAACTCGTATACGAGGTAACGAAAGAAACTTTCGGAAGCGATCATCCGGCGACATCAATGTCCATTAGGGGCCCATTTGCATTCTTCCCTGAAGCGCTTCACTCTGGAGATCCCACTATTAGGCAAGACTTTGAAATTGTAAGAGACTTTGACCGATCAAATCAAACATACATCAGCTAGCATTGAAGAAATGAGGTGATCATAATTGGTTGAAGGAAAAAAAGTTGAATTGAAAGTTGCAGAGGCAAGGCAGAGGGACGTAGGACGCGGGATAGTTAGATTAGACGAGAAAAGCAGAACTACACTGAATGTATCTACCGGCGACTTCGTGGAGATCGAGGGGAAACAACGGGCGCTTGGAATAGTTTGGCCTGCATATCCAGAAGATGAGGGCTTAGGTTTAGTTAGGATTGATGGGACACTTAGACAAAATGCAGGTGCAACCTTAGGTGATGTTATAGTCGTAAGAAGAGCAAAAGTTGAGCCAGCTTCAGAAGTTATTTTATCGCCTACCGAGTTAATTAGGGCTAGTCCTGAGTTCGGCGATTACGTCAAATATGAAATCCTTGGCAGACCGCTTTCCCGCGGAAACATCATTCACATTCCAATTCTAGGAAGAGCGCTGAGGCTTGTTGTGACAAGGGTTACTCCAGTGACGACGGTAGTTGTCACAGAGGACACTAACGTAAAGATTACCACAGAGCCAGTGAGTGAGGGTGAACTCGCAATACCTAGGGTAACATACGAGGACATAGGTGGGCTTAGCGAAGTGATCACCCGAATACGAGAAATGATCGAACTTCCAATGAAACATCCAGAACTTTTTAGGCATCTCGGCATTGAACCACCCAAAGGAGTTTTAATTCACGGTCCACCTGGAACTGGAAAAACGTTGTTAGCAAAAGCTGTAGCCAACGAATCAAACGCATATTTTACTTCCATAGCGGGACCTGAAATAATGAGTAAATTCTATGGAGAATCTGAGGAAAGACTGAGACAAGTTTTCAAAGAAGCTGAAGAGCACGCCCCAAGCATAATCTTTATCGACGAACTAGATGCCATCGCACCAAAACGAGGAGAAGTTACTGGTGAAGTTGAGAGAAGGGTAGTAGCCCAACTACTTGCCTTAATGGATGGATTGAAGACCCGCGGGCAGGTAGTAGTTATAGGTGCCACAAATAGACCTGAGGCAGTAGATCCAGCTTTGCGTCGCCCAGGGCGATTTGACCGAGAGATATCCATTCGGATACCAGACAGAAGTGGGCGCAAGGAAATTTTGCAGATTCATTCACGAGGCATGCCAATCACAGAAGATGTTAACCTAGACGAATTTGCTGAGATCACTCATGGCTTTTCAGGTGCCGACATCGCTGCTCTTTGTAGAGAAGCAGCAATGAAGGCTTTGAGGCGCTATTTACCTCAAATTGATTTGGAAAAAGAGGTCATTCCAGCTGAGGTGTTGAAGAAGTTAAAGGTTGGACGCCAAGATTTTTACGACGCGTTCAAAGAAGTTCAGCCGTCAATGCTCAGAGAAGTTTACGTAGAGGTTCCAACAGTTCATTGGGAGGATATTGGAGGGCTAGAAGAAGTTAAGAAGTTGCTACGCGAAGCCGTCGAGTTACCCCTTAAGGATTCAGGTCTGTTTGAGCAGATGGGAATTCGACCTCCGAAAGGTGTGCTTTTGTACGGTCCACCTGGTACGGGGAAGACTTTGCTCGCGAAAGCTGTAGCAACCGAGAGCCAGGCAAATTTCATTAGCGTTCGAGGACCTGAGCTTCTAAGCAAATGGGTCGGAGAATCGGAAAAGGGCGTAAGAGAAGTCTTCAGAAAAGCTCGGGAATCAGCTCCTTGCATAATCTTCTTTGATGAGTTAGATTCAATTGCCCCGCACAGGGGTTTAAGAAGCGGTGACTCAGGTGTGACTGAAAGGGTTGTGAATCAGATTCTAACTGAAATAGACGGGATTATAGTGTTAAAAGACGTCGTAACCATTGCAGCGACGAATAGACCTGACTTGCTCGATCAAGCGCTATTGCGCCCAGGCAGGTTTGACCGAATCATCTTTGTGGCACCACCTGATCTGGAAGCACGATTGCAAATCTTCAAAGTCCACACTAAAAAGATGCCCCTTTCCAGCGAAGTTAAACTAGATGAACTTGCAGCAAAGACCGAGGGATATACAGGTGCGGATATTGAAGCTCTCTGTAGAGAAGCTGCTATGATAGCTATAAGGGAAGGCTACAAGGCGCGTAAGGTAGAAATGAAAGATTTTCTAAAAGCAATGGAAACCATTCGGCCCAGTGTTTCTCCCGAAGACGTAGAAAGACATGAGAGATTTGCCGCTCACTATAGAAAGGAAATGGTGCAGAGTACGCCTCCACTTACAATCGTCTAGTAAAATGAAGAAGAAGCACCTACTGTAAATTCCTAATATTTTTTCGCCCATGAAGAAATACAGTTGAAATATTAGAGTAATTCAGCGCGAAGAGAAAATCGGTTTTCTGACGGCCTCCAACTAGCATACAGTCGACGCAATCTTCATTTCTTTACCGTCACAGATCAGTGTGCCTTGTCCGCCCCTAGTAACAATAACTTCGGTACACATACTTCACACACATATGTTTTCCCTTTTTCATTCACTAATTTTGATCATCCCTAAGACTATCTTGATACTCGCGGTGAACAAAAACTGCTATTTTACTTTAAAATATAAAAATGAATGTGAGCGTTGTCGCTTAAAATTTAAAATTTCAACGTTTATCGTCACGAAATTAAATTTAACCACCCGGTGCACCGTGCGCAATGGCATCCCGATATAGGGCGTCCCACCATTCCTCTTCGGTAATAATTTCCTTGCTTATGATGTAATCCATAATTTCTCGTAGTGTTTGATGATGCCTTTTTTCATCCGATGCAATGTATTGGAGCAGAAATTTTACTCTTACATTATCAGTTTTGTCGCCGATTACTTTGACGTTATTTAGCATCCTCTCTTCAACTTCGATATGTTCACCGATTATTGCGCTAAGTTGATCTCTTTCTACTTCAGTCATCGCAGTTGCGACACGAAGCAATTCAATTATTGCGTTCAGAATGTCTTGGTGCTTTTTAGAATCCAAGGCTATTCCATTTAACAGTTGCTTGACAACAGCATTTTTCAATTTCATCGTCGTTCGATTCATCGAGTCTACCATCTTTCTTTCGAGTTTTATTTGCTCTCGAAGTAGCCGTATCAATTCTTCTTCTGTGGTCTTCACCGATTCACCTTCTGAACATATTTCATTATAATTTACATTTTTTATAAAGAAATCGAAAATTCCAGCAATTGACACGTTGGACCCCTTGTAATTAGAGGGAAAATGAGAATACGCTCTAACTGTTCTATAATCCTTTAAAAGATGTACATTAGAAAAAGAAGAATGGTTTAGATCAGGTCTACCTTGGCAGCTTTCTCCAAGAGTGTACGGAATTTATCCCAATGATCTTCCTCATCACCTAATATCTCTTCATAAAGGAGTCGTGTCACAGGATCATTTAACTCAATTGCTAACTTGATAGCTTGTTTGTATAGTTTTATCGCTTCTTCTTCAGCTGCCATATTGTCTTCTAGCATCTTCGTGAGCTTTCCACTCAATTTTATTGCGGTAGGTTTGGTGGTTGGTATGCCATCAAAGTAGTTAAGTCTCTCAGCAAATCTTTCAGCATGTTTCATTTCCTGAACTGCTACCTCTTTGAACATTTCAGCTATTGGGGGGCTACTTATGCCCTCAGCTAATACATGCTGCCACATATATTGAATTGCCACTGCAATTTCTCTAGCGATAGATTTGTTAAGTATCTCCATAACTTTCTCGTGTTTGGACGTATTTTCACCCCCGTCCCGCCGTTTTACCTCTGTTTAGTGAAAACATTTAACGATTTTTGATTTAAATTTAACCTTAAACGGAGTATTTTCTTGAAAAGTACTTAAAGATGCTGATATCAATTTGAAAACGTAGGTTGAGACTATGCCATCAAACGCAGAACGTGAAATAAAAAAGACAGACACTGCAAAATATGTTGGAGGTCACCCCGACTATCCTTCAAGCGTGGAAGGAACCCTTACCATAACCAAGGACGAATTAGTGTTTTTATCTGAAAAAGTCAAAATTTCTGTTCCCATGTAAAAAGTTTCAGAGTCTCTTGTGATTAGTAAGGCAGAACTCGGTAAATTCTTGGATTCTAGCGCTGTGTCACATTTAATTGAAGACAAGAAATTCCTCAGCGTATCCTACGACGAAGAAGCTGGCACTAGAAGGACGCTCATATTAGAAGTTGCCGACCCTGAAGGTTGGGCGAAGACCATTACTGGTTACGCCTACTCAGAATATTTGGAAGAGTAAAAAACTGATGTGGGGTTGTGTCTCAGCCTTATCCTTTACTAGGGTGCTTCTCCCACTCCGACTTCTGTAACCATGGCACCACGATCTGAATTGGGGTTATCTTTCACACTCTGGTGAAGGAAAATCGGAGCGAAAATCCCTATGCTTTAAGCGCCCTCTCAAGCCTCTTGTTGACCACGTTCCAATTCACATTTTGGAAGAAAGCATCTATATACGGCGCCCTCTTGGGTCCCTGATCTATGTAGTATGCGTGTTCGTAAACGTCAAGAACTAGCAACGGAATAGTGTTGAGAAGCCCATACGAATTGTGCGCATCCAGACCATTGTTTATCAATTTCCCACTGCCAAGATCGTAGACTAGAATTGCCCACCCCCTCAGAGCGATTCCACAGGCTTTGAAATCTTCCTTCCATTTATCGAAAGAACCAAAGTTCTTCTCAATGAGCTCCATTAGTTTGGAGCTTGGCTGCGTGCCTTCTCCATTTTTGATGTTTTCAAAATATAGTTCATGGAGGACTACACCCATGTAGTTGAAGCTTTCCTCAACTTTCAAAGCCCTGTAGTCACTGAAGTTCTGATTAGCCTTACTTCTGTCAACCGTTAGAAGCTTCTCCCAGATTTCATTGATTTTGCTCACGTAGCCTTTGTAGTGTGTTTCAAAATGGTATTCAAGTTGCTGATCTGATATACCCTTTAGCCCTTTCGGCTTGAGTTGATCTTTCGGGCTCAATTTGACAGACAAACTTTTTTACCTCCCTTCTTTTTTATTACAAGTTTCTAGAATTTTTTAAACTTCTCTTTTGACCATCCACAGATCGGACATTTGTCTGGCGCTGGTGCTTCCATTGTATATCCACAAAGGCCGCAGACAAATATGTCCCCAATCTCGACGTCCTTTCCACTATCTACGGCTTGCTTTGCCTTTCTGTTCAGCCCAAGATGGATTTTCTCCGCTTCAATCGCCCAGTATAGTGTTCTTTGTGCTCCCTTCTCTAATTGAAGTTCAGCCACAGTTTTGTACGCGGGATACATCTCTTTGATCTCGAAGGTTTCGCCATCAATAGCGGTTTGAAGGTTTTTTGACGATTCCAAGATTTTGCCGAGTTGTTCAAAATGGTTGGTAGCATGTAGTTGTTCAGAGTAAGCTACTGCTCTTAAAATTCTAGCCACATTCGGAAAACCATCTTTCTCTGCCTTGTTGGCGAATATGAGATATTTTATGTTGGCTTGGCTTTCACTAGCAAAGGCATTTTTTAAGTTTTCTTCAGTCATTTTTTTCATTTGCCATCTCCTAATTGACTGAAGTTCATATTAGTTAATGATTTTAATTTTATACCTCTGGATAGCTACTTTATCGATTCTTAGCGCTTTCTATTTGAATGCCTTTTTCTGGAATGAACGTTAGAAACAGAACAGTTGATATGAAGGATATTATGGCTCCTAACATAAATGGCGTAGTAGAACCAAATAATTGCCACAAAGTCCCGGCGATAAAGCTTGCTGGAAATGCTGCAAGCCCTATTGCTGTATGTAGCATCCCAAAAGCTGTTCCCCTAAACTCAGATGTAACTAGATCCGGAACGATAGCACGTTGAACGGTATCCGTGATTGCGAAGAAAATTCCATAAGCAATAAACAAAATGACAGCATGTAAAGGTTGAGAAGCGTAAGCAAAACCGAGGCAAGTTATACCGAAAGCCACGTAACCCAACGCCATCACTGGTTTTTTGCCAATTTCATCAGCTAACATTCCAACTGGTAAAGCGCAAAGCGCGTAAACCAAGTTGAAGATGAGATATAGTAAGGGCGCGTACTGCGCGGGTATCCCTAAATCTCTAGCTCGTAAAAGGAAGAAAGCGTAGCTGAAGTTGCTTAAAGTAAAAATTGTAACAACAAATAGAAAAATCTTAAACTCTCGATTTAGCGATTTGAACTGGAATCTAACTGAGGGTACATTATCTGCGCTTTTTACACGTCCCTTTTCCTTTACTAGAATCAGTAGTAATATTACGGCTGCAGCCGCTGGCACAACTGAAAGCAGGAATACGCCTGTATACCATGCCAGTGGAAAGAGTAAGAAAGCAAGTAGAGGACCGATAACGGCTCCTAAAGTGTCCATGGACCTATGAAGGCCATAGGCTTTGCCACGAACTCTTGCATCTACGGAATCAGCAACTAAAGCATCCCTTGGCGAAGTTCTTATTCCCTTCCCAACTCTGTCCATAATCCTAATGATGAAGACATGGACTGGCAAAGTGGCAAACGCGAAAAAAGGCTTTGATACAGTTGATACAGAGTAGCCGACAGCTACCAGCGGCTTTCTCTTTCCAATTTTATCTGAAAACCAACCCGAAAATACCTTTAATATACTGGCTGTGGATTCAGCTGCACCTTCTATTAGTCCGACAAATGTCATTCCAATTCCTAGAACACTTACCATAAAGAATGGAAGTAATGCAAAAACCATTTCACTACTAACATCTGTTAGAAAGCTCACAATACCTAAAACAACGATATTCAGCGTTAATCCGCCTAGAAGTTTTGGTTTGTCCACAAATTCCAAAGGCATATTATACCCATTCCGTTGGAATCCAGTCGAGTTGAACTAACTGTGAAGCGTCCATTTGATTTTAGTAATGATTATCCTTGTTGAAATGATTATCTTTACCTTTTCTCCATAAAAATAACTAGTAGGCGTGAAGATAAATGACCAGCAAATGCCGGTGATGAAGATGACGAAAGATGTAACTGCTCTCACTTTAGCAACTGAAGATGTTGGAAGCCTACCTCTACACGATGATTTTCAACTTAGCAGAGAACATGTGAAAAGAGCAATTTTGGATAAGGTTTCTACTGGTTTAGACTATCCCTGCTATCCCCAATTGCCCGGCACAGAGGAACAACCGATGAACATGAACCTACAATTTCTCATTCCACTGGCAGAAAGCGGATTCGGTTTACGAGTAGAAAATGGAAACATTTACCAGGCAGGGGAACTTGAGAAGCCTGACCATCCAATCGGTATTGAACGGGCAATTTTCTATCTGAACTTCTTAAAGGAAAATCATTTACTTGAAAAAATTAGGGGTCCAAAGGCATGCGTCACCGGACCATTTACTTTGGCTGGATACATAGATAGGCAAAATATCTTAACATGTGGAGCCTCCAAGCCAGAAGTAGTCTCAACACTTGCAAGGATTGTTGCAGATACTTGCATGGAATTTGATAGAATTGGATTTAGTATAATTAACGTTGATGAACCATTCTTCGCCATCATGTTAGGTCGGCGATCACTCTTTGGATACAATGAAAATTTTGTGGTAGAAGTTCTAAACAGCATTTTAGGCAAAATTCATTGTTTTTCTGCTGTCCACGTTTGTGGAGCTGTCACTCCGCTGATTAAGAAAGTTCTGCTTGAAAGTGAAGCTGACATTATAGATCATGAGTTTCAGGGAACCCCACAAAATTTGAAAATTTACACTCGAAGGGAAATTGAAGATCGAAACAAAATCCTTGCTTTCGGATGCGTCTCGTCAAGTAATCCAAATGTAGAAAGTGTAGACCAAATTAAATGTTCAATAAAAAAGGGATTAGATATTTTTGGCGATAAGATAATAATAAAACCTGATTGCGGATTCGGCGGCTTGATAGGTCTTCACTCGGCTTATGAAATTTCGATTCAAAAACTCAAAAACATGGTCCAAGCTGTGAAGGAACTACGCGGTAGCCTCAACACTTCAAGCTAAGTCGAATGTTAATTAAAGAAGATAAGAATGGTCAATTAGAGTGGCTATATTAAATGGGGTGAGAGAATGAATTTTATAACCAAACATGACGAAAAACCGAAAATTACCTTAAGCGATTTCTTTGGTCAAATATACGAAACCGATCAAGATGAGCTTCCCAAATTCAAAATATTTATTGAAGGAAACTGGGTTTTTTCAAAAGATGGATCCACATTCGACGTAGAAAGCCCAATAGATAATTCAATTATTGCAAGAGCTTCAAGAGCTACACTCGAAGATTCGAAAAACGCTGTAAGAGCGGCCTACGAAAATAAGCAAAAAATTAGGGAAATTCCTGCCATAGAAAGATTATTGATTTTTGAAAAAGCACGAGAATTACTTCTCCAACATAAAGATGAAGTTGTTAACGTGCTCATAACGGAGCTAGGTAAAACACTGAAAGGTGCTGAAGGTGAAGTTCACGCTACTGCTGAACGACTTAAGCTCGCGATGGAAGAAGCTAGAAAAATTTACGGAGAATACATCCCCGGAGATTGGGTGGAAGATACCGTAGGAAAATTCTCCTTAGTAGTGAGAGAACCTATTGGTGTAGTCTTAACAATAACGCCATTCAACTATCCACTGTTCATAGCTTCAGCAAAAATAATCCCAGCTTTGGTTTCAGGAAACGCCGTAGTCGCGAAACCTTCAAGCGACACCCCGATAACTCTCCTTCTATTTGCGAGAATTCTAGAAGCAGCAGGAATACCTTCTGGCACTTTAAACGTTATTACAGGGGGAGGAAAAGAGGTTGGGGACGCATTGGTAGCAAGTAATGAAATTAGTATGATCTCCTTTACTGGCAGTACAGATGTGGGCAAAAGAATAGCAAACATAGCTGGAATAAAAAAGCTCCACCTTGAGCTCGGAGGGAAGACAGCCGGTATTGTGTTAGGTGATGCGGATCTTGACTTAGCAGCTAGGAAATGTGTCGAAGGAGCACTAAAGAACTCGGGCCAAAGGTGCGATGGAATAAGTAGAATATTAGTACAAGAAAAAGTAGCGGATGCATTTGTGCAGAAAACGTTAGAAGAAGTTGAAAAATGGACAATCGGAGATCCGAGGGATCCAAACACAAAAGTTGGACCACTCACAAACGAGGCTGCCCTGAAAAAGGTTGACAGATTAGTACAAGACGCGATTCACAAAGGAGCCAAGCTTCTCAAAGGAGGAACATATAACAAGTTCTATTATAGCCCCACAATTCTCGACTTTGTTCCGCTTACAGCAGATATTGCTTGGGAAGAAACTTTCGGACCCGTAGTTACCGTAATCAGAGTGAAGGATCTCGACGAGGCGATACAAGTTGCGAATAAATCAAAATATGGGTTGGACTCCGCAGTTTTCACAAACTCATTCTACAATGCATGGAAAGCGGCAAAACTGTTACAAGATGGAGAAATCACCATAAATGATGCTCCAGCGCATGGCGTAGGAAACTTCCCATTTGGAGGTGTCAAGGAGTCAGGCATAGGACGTGAGGGTCTAGGATATAGCATAGATGAAATGACGACAATTAAAACGATAGTCTTTAATCTTGAGCCCGCGGGTCTAGGGAAAGCAAAGAAACATTAGCGGAGTGAATTTCCTCCCATCTCTTTTCATCTGAGAAATTTATCTTTGAATAACGAAGAATTACTCAAGTGCGATTTCGTTGCCTTGCCCTTCAACTAAAGCTTTTAGTTTCTGAATTGCTCCCTCTAGAATTTCTCGGCATTTCTCTTCAGTTTCGCTTTCTGCAACTACGTCAACTTTTAGGCCTATCTCACGCTTATGGGTAGTGGGATCAACTGCATATGACTTCAAATAGGTTTGAGGATAAGCTTTTGTTACTTCCCGGAACACTGAAATTAACTCCGATTCAAACATTTTTATCCTAACGGTTTTAACGAGACTACACCTAATTGTCTTGCTTCGAATTAGAGGAAGTAAGCT
>Ga0129297_10001133_pt1 | contig 13316 bp, 13 predicted proteins | sample I18A1metaG_FD_94708 | JGI IMG/M metagenome (GOLD analysis project Ga0129297, IMG submission 94708) | Lake sediment bacterial and archeal communities from Gulf of Boni, Indonesia to study Microbial Dark Matter (Phase II) - ​I18A1 metaG | ecosystem: Environmental > Aquatic > Freshwater > Lake >... | reverse complement strand
GTAGCGAACTATACCGTGACTGTTACTTCGGTGGGTAGTTTCAGTGCCCCTGTGAATCTGCAGGTTTCCGGCTTTCCGGCAAATTCCACTACAAGTTTTTCCCCACCAGCAGTTACCCCGACCGCTGGAGGTTCTTCCAACTCGTTGTTGCGTGTTGCGACGAACTTCAATACGCCTAATGGGACATATTCGCTCACGATAACCGGAACCTCGACTCTGCCTGCTATAACACGCCGCATTAACGTGACCTTAATCGTGACTCTGGCGCGCCCCGATTTTGTGATAAGGGCATCTCCGCGAGACATCACGGTCAACCTGACGAAATGCGGAAACGTTTCCGTATCGGTACAGCCTATTGGAACCTTCAACAACCCCGTCAATTTATCCCTCTCAGGATTGCCGCAACACATCAGCTACAAGTACTCGCCGCAGATCGTGACGCCACCGGTTGGCGTAACGGTTTTCTCGACCTTGACGCTCTGTCCTGCGGCTGATGCCACTCCTGGAAATTACACGCTGACCGTCATTGGAACAAGCATCCTGCCCAGCGGAACAATAGTCCATACGGATACGGTCATGCTGAGAGTGCCGAAGCCCGTAGGCCCGAATTGGCTCATCTACCTCCTTGTCCTACTTCTACTCCTGCTCGCTCTAGGGCTAGCTCTCTTGGCCCTCTACTTGTCGAGAAAGCGTGTACGAAGGATCGTAGCCTTTCCGGTCGGACCTGTTAGGCCCGTAAGGCGGCCGAGGGTTCAGTATGTCCTGCCCATACCCACTGTGCGGTGCAGGTACTGCGGTAGAATAATGCCCCTACATGCGGTCTACTGTCCGCACTGTGGACGACCTCAAGTTGTTCTCGTAAGACCGCCTCCAAGAATGCTGGCTCCGCCAGGTGTTGCGCGCGTCGGAAGAAGAGGAATACTTGCGTTTGTGTTGTCGCTGATTGCTGGAATTCTAGTGATCTTGAATAGTGCCGCTTTGCTGGCGACTGGTTTCTGGGGCCCGCCCACTAATTGGTCAGGAATATTCTTCTGGCTCCCAAGCATCGGGCAGTCTTACGCCTTCGCACTGGGCACGATCATTGGACTTGTCTTGATCATGGGATCGCTAGTTTCAATTCTGCGCCACGGAGTTTTAGCTGACATTATCATCTTCCCATTTGCCATATTCAGTCTAATAGTGGGTGGCGGCTTCATTGCTGGAATGGTCCTCGGTATCGTCGGCGGGATCCTCGGCGCGCTGAGACGCTAACTTCTGACGACAGAAATGGACAACTATCATTACAATTCTAGTCTATAATCAGATTCCGCGATTTCGGTTGCGATTCCGCGTTTTGGACATCAGTTAAGACTCCAGAATTCACTCGAACAGTACAAAGCCGTTGGACGCATTAGCTGCATTGGTCTTCCAATCTTGTTGTTGTCATATCAAGCTTGGAGACAATTGAGTTGTGATTTTGAATGAAACTTGCAATTTGCATCTGGTTTTTCGAGTGATGGTCGCGGGTTGAGCACCTACCCTATGATAGAATTCCTAAATCATTTTCGCATATGTACCTATTGGCGGTGCGGATTGAAATGGAAGCCATCGAGTACTATAGAGACGCAAGTGGGTTCTGGAGAATCAAGAACTTCCGCCGAAGGCGTCGCGCCCGAATCTAAGGGTTATCTCGGCAGCCGGATACAACTGTCTGATGTCGTCTGAGATCTAACCCGTATGGATCTCGATGATGTCACGGTCGCCAAGCACGTGATCGGGGCCAACTCTTTCCCCAGCGAACTTGCTGGTCGGCCCCCAGATGCGTGAATATCTATACCTTTCAGCCAGGTCAGTGTGGATTTGCCGGGCAAGCTCCCTCACCGTGGTCCCAACTGAAACAACGAATGGATTATCTGAGGGCTTTGCCTCGTTTGGCTCTTTAGTGTAGACCCGAATTATTTCCAGCGACCGAAAGATTGCGCCTCCAACTGCCTCAATTCCCTCACCTGTAAGACATGATGTGCAAACGAGCGGGACTGAGATCGGGAGAGCGTCCCGAAGTCGCGAGGCGGATTCCCGAGCGTCAGTCAAGTCGATTTTGTTTCCTACTATTATGGTTGGTTTGTACAGTGTGACGTTCTCAAGAACGGCATCCTCGATGTCGTCGATGGATGCGTCACCGTAAATTCGTACGAGTGCCCCCTTGATGCCATACGAATAAAGAAGCTGCCTTATCTCGGTGGGGTTGCAGGAAGAGAGATCCCCCGAGGAAGCAATTCGTATCTCGCTTCCGCCTTTCTCCCTCACTATCTCAATCCGAGAACCTTGCCGGCTTGTAGAGATCCGCGCCTCCTCCAACGCATTTGTGAGGGCCTTGAACTGTTGTAACGGATCGCTCGACAGATCGAACACAAGCATCAAGCCATTTGATGACCTGACCAGGTCGACTGATTCAGGTTGGATAGCGTACGATCCTGTGGCTGTAGGCTGCGGTGCGGGCAGCTCTACTAATTGGATTTGGATGTCCTCGAAGGCTAACATGCCTGGAACAGGTCTTTGCGTGGTGTAATCGTATGCAGCCACGGTTGGCCTCGCGTTCGTAAGCAGTGTAAGGAGGCTACTTCTCCCTGCGTTGGTTGGGCCCAGAGCCATGACTTGGGCAGCTCCTTCTCGCTCGACTGCCCAAATCGAACGGCCGCCAGAACGCTTCTTCTTCTGAGAAGCAAGTTCCTCTTTGAGCGCCGCGATCTTGGTTTTGACCTGAGCTCTTAGACGTTCATTGCCCTTGTGTTTCGGAATGGCCGATAGGAATTCCTGGAAAGCCTCGAGCTTTTCGCGCGGATTCTTGGCCGTGAGGGCCTCGTTCCATTTCGCCTTTGCTTCGGCCGTGAGATTTGCGGGCAAACCACAGCTTCCTCAGAGACCTCAATGGAATAGAAATGGGGCCGGCGGCGGGTTGGGGTCTTTCTCGGGCACCACTGAGACTACGGTGCGTGCGATTCGATCTCCGACTCTCTGTCTCGTCGATGACACCATCATGGAAACGGCGGCGATGATGTAGAAGAGAGGCATCCAATCCACGAAACGCAAGATGCTTCTGATGGCGGCCGCCCGCAATGAACATTGCTCGCCATCTTCTCCAAGGACTCTGAGACGGAACAGAGCCTTCCCAAGTGTCGCCCCGAAGAGCCCCTCTAACAACGCAAAGTAAACGAAGAAAAGAAGCACAAGGGACGCCAATGCCTTGGAGATCAATAAGCTCTGATCAAATTGCAGCGGGCCTAAGCCCAATCCATAAACCGAAAACAACCAAAGTGCGCTCACCAACGCTGAGTCAACAAAACCCGCAATAGCTCGTTTGATGATAGGTGCTGGAGTTACTTGCAGAGGCGGGCTTGACAATGTTTCAATGGTTATTTCGCTGGGAGCTTTGTCGTGGTTGTTACCCCCTTGCCCAGACATACTCAACCCCAAGATGATGGTTGCATTTCGGCTACTAAATCCTGCTTTGCTTTCGTTTTAGGGCGCGAAAAAGCTGAGCGTTGGGATATAGGCTTAAATATTGACCGGCCCGATACAGCGAATCTACACGCAAGGAGTAAAAGAACGAAATAATGGCGGAAGTATGCCCCACCTGTGGGCTTCCAAAAGATCTCTGTGTCTGCGGAACTATCAGCATGGAACAGCAGCTTGTGAAGGTCCGCCTTGAGACTCGAAAATGGGGCAAGGCCACAACAGTGATTGAAGGCATCAATTCGAAAAGCGTCAACCTAAACGATCTTGGCGCCAAACTCAAAACTTACTGCGCATGTGGTGGCACAGCGAAAGAAGGTCTCATAATGTTGCAGGGCGACCATCGGGAGAAAGTAAAGAAGCTCTTGGTCCAGTTCGGTTTTCCTGAAAGCTCGATAGAGATCCATTGAGCACATGGCGAAGTGAATTCAGAACGAATCGATTTCTTGAAGCGGTCAAGAATCTAAGATATCGCGGGCATGTGCCTCAGGTTTGCCCTGCCTGTGGAAGCCTGAGCATCAAACAAGTTGGGACATTGAGCGGCTGGTTGTTGCCAGCGCTGTATGTTTGCGAGAAGTGCGGGTACGCAGGTAGGCTTGTCATGGAACTGGAGAAATCATCTTCTGACGGCTCGGATGGATGAAACATTAATGTTCCATTAGAAGAACGTTAATATAATCCCCGCCCTCCAGAGACGGAAAATCCTTGAGGGCGGCCAAAACTGCATCATCATTCCCGACCGGCAGTGCTTGCGATAACTGTTTTCGTGGTTCTTACCGCGACTTTCCTTCTTCAAGCTGGAAACGTCGCAGCAGACCAAGCGGTGATCCGTCGACAAGACCTCGAACTGAACGCGGGTGACATGCTGTTCGTCCACAGTGACCGGAGTTCCATCCAGAGAATATTGCTTGAAGGCGATTTGGCGTCCGCAAACTTTACAAAAATCGCGGAGTACCCGACGGCTGATTTCGAATTTGCAGCCTCGAAAGAGGGACTGTATCAACTGCGGATGTTCTTCGACTATCCCTCAGACTACGTCGTCAACCTCTTGGTGAGGGATAAGATTGACGGCACCACCAGCAACAGCACCACGTACTATGTTTCTGCTGGAACATTCGAGTTGGACATCTATGCCCATTTCAGCTCTGTTCCGGACGGCGCGAGAATCACCGCCCCGTCAGTTTCCCCTTGGGACAGCTTCGCGCATTGGATGAGCAGATTTGGCGAGGCCTTTCCTTTCTGGGTTAAAGTCCTCTACCTCGGACTGGGCCTTCAGTTCTTTGCGGTTGGAGGGCTATGGATCAGACGGGAATCCGCTAGAAGGGACTCCGGCACTCAGCGGCTTGATGCAGGCAATAAGTCGTTTCTTTGGCTGGATTTGATCTACAAGTACCTTCTGGTTTGTTTCGTGGCAATTCTCGCGATTATGGGTGGCGAACTCTTAGTTCTGTTCATCTTGCGATTCATGTTCCTGGTTTCCTTAGATCTCCTGTCGTTGTGGGATCTCTTTGTTGTTGGTTTTGCTGCGGGTGCAGTCATGATGGTCTATCTTGTACGTCTAACATTGGAAAAGATATTCGACTTGAAACCCATCGAGGATGAATGAGCTTGTCAACCAACCTTGACGACATTGAAAGCTACGAGCAGACTGATGCCTCGACAGACTCGGGGAAGCAATGGTGGCGAAGGTTCTCTGTCCTTCGTTGGATCAACTACATACCATTGCGCACCGTCGATAGAGATTTCGCGAAGTGGAGAAAATCACGGATCTCTCCGCGGAAGTTTCGCAAGATCCAACAACGTTTGGATCGGCTGTATCCCGCTGACAAATTCTCTGCTGCGAAGCTAATTGGCCGCGAGAAAGAGTACAATCTTCTCCTCGATGCCTTCAGGCTCCACGTATTGAGGCACCCCATGCTCAGAAAGTGGTTTGATAAAGAGGAATTGCCGAAAGCGATCTGCCTGACCGGGGAGAGTGGCACTGGAAAGACTTTCCTCACAATGGTTACTCTAAAGCAGATGCTTCTGGAAGCTCACAAGAACGGGATGCTGGTTTCGCCTGTAATAATCAAGGGCTCCGACGTTTTCTCAGAATACTACGGAAGAAGCACGAAACAGATCGGTCGGCTTCTCGAACGTGCGTCATCAGGCCCATCAGTTGTTTACATTGATGAGTTCCAGAGCTTTGGTCGCAAGGTTCGTGGTGAGACTGGCACCGAGCTTGAGGATACTCGAGTGCAAGATGAACTCAACCGCTGGCTGGATAAGATTCTCGGTAATGATTCGCGAACGCTCGTGATTGTGGCCACGAATTCCTACGAGCAAACACGTGAAGACATAAGGCGACGGTTGACTCGCGTTGACCTGGACTCCGGCGTAACTAGGGATATGCTACTGGCAATTATCAAAGATAGACAATCGGCTGAGGGATGGCATGGCGTTTCTGCAACAGAGGTTTTGGAGGTGCTCGAGAGAGAAGCTGCAATACGTAGGCACGGGTCGATTACCCCCAACGATATTCTGAGCGTCTTCAAGGAGGTAAAACGCACTAAGGAGGTCCCCCTGCTTGAAACCATACGGCGGTCCATGCCGGGGCCCCTGTCCAAGTGGACTAAGCCAGTCTACAAGGTCACACTCGAGGATTTCGCACAGGCTGCGCACTCCATGAAGTTCTACGCAGAGCAAGAGAAGTCCCGTGAAATCATGGATGCCGTTTACATAGTTACCCCGAAAGTTTCGAGGGAGGATATTGGCGGACTTCGTGATGTCAAGGACAAGGTGTTGAATCACATCTCCTTGGCATTCAGCAAGCGGATGTCGGAGCTGGGGTATGCCTCAAACTGCAGATTCCTGCTGTTCGGGCCACCCGGGACCGGCAAGACGTTGCTAGCTCTTGTGGCTGCAGCTGAGAACAAGGTTGCTTTCATCAAGGTCAGGGGAGGCGAGTTGATGAGTGGGGCCAGCTTCATGGGAGAGCCAGAGAAGAGGATCAAGGACCTCTTTGCTCTCGCACGTCAACGTGCCCCTTGCATCTTGTTCCTCGACGAGGCCGACGCCATCTTCTGGGGAGCGGACCCGGCAGGCAACAAAATTCTTGCACAGGTCAAGGCGGAGCTGAGTGAAATTGAGTCGGATGAGGGAATCGTTGTAATCGCAGCGTCGAACAAGGAACATCTGATAGATCAGGCGACGAGAGATCGCTTTGAACCCAACGTATTCTACGTGCATCCACCCTTGAACGATCAAGAGTGGAATGAGGTCATCGAAATTCACCTGCGCAAGTTCCGCCGGTTTCTACACAGCGAGATAGATGCAGCCAAGATTACGCGACTGTTCAGGATGCAGCGCATACTTAGCCCCAGGGCGGCAGCCGAAACAATTTCGGAGGCGCATAGGCTTTGGGCCTCGGAACTCAGCGCACTCTTCGAGATCCGCTCCGCTCAAGACGATGACGAGCTCCAGTTGCTCAAAAGACGCTATAAGGCCGACATCGACCGCGTAGACGATGTCTTGGATATCAACCGGACCGAGGGACTCCAGCTGAAAGCAGAAAGAATAGACGAGACTTGCTATCCAATACGGCTCTTTCACTTTGAGAAGGCTATCCAGGCTCTTGAATCGGCACAGGACCTACAGCGTCGCGAAATGGAGGAAGCGCTTGTTCCATCATCGCCTCAGCCTGGAACCTCGTTCGGGTTGTATGCAACAGACAATGGGACAGGAGGCATAATCACTGTGGAATGCTCTGTGAGACCGATAATTGCAGGGGAGCGCCAAGTGTCAGTGACGGGCAATTCGACCTCAACCATCATAGGCCAGTCAGTAGTCCCGGATGAGTCCGTCGTCCAGAGCGCTCTGAATGCCACTGAAGCTGTTAGGTCTTGGATTTGGAAGTCGATTGGAGTAGACTTGGGTCGGTTGCACGTTCATTTTCAGGTGAGAAGTATTCTGGAGGGAAGCCCGGGTCAGGGAGTGTCCGGGCCAAGCGCAGGCTTGGCAATGGTCCTGTCTTTGTTCTCCGAACTGTCAGGCTTGCCAGTTTCGCCATCTGTTGTGGCAACCGGAACCATAGGTGTGAAACTTGACGTAGGGCCCGTCGGTGGGCTTGGCGGTTACGGTTCACAAACTGGCAAAATTGTGGGAATTCTGAAGTCTCGGCGTACCGGAATCACAAGTCTGATACTGCCCAAAGCCAATTACAACAGCGCGTCTGACGAAATGCGCATTCTCGCAGAGGAAGGGATCGCGGTTCTTCCTGTAGAAGATGGGCGGGAATCCATGGAGACTGTCTTTGGGTTGAGCGAAAGAGAAATGATCAGGAAAATAACGGAAAGGTCTGAGACAGCCGCCAGGCTGACTCGCCCCTCCTAAATGTTCAGTTTGAGTGCTTCCTTAAGGCCCTTGTACCTGTTCCGAACGGTAACCTCGGTCACATTAGCGACTTCAGCTATCTCCTTCTGTGTCTTCTTCTCTCCCTCAAGAACACAGGCAACGTAGAGTGCCGCAGCCGCCAGCCCCATCGGATCCTTGCCGGCAACTATGCCCTTCTTCTTGGCTTCGTTTATGATTCGAATCGCTCGCTGTTGCGTCGGCATAGATATTTCGACCTTCGTAGCAATCTTCGAGATGCATTTGACCGGGTCTTCAACGGGCATTCGGAGATCAAGCTCCCTAACCAGGAGCCTATAGCAACGGGCAACATCCTTTTTGCGTATTCGACTTGCAGCTGAAACATCTTTGAGAGTTCTAGGTGTTTCCGACATTCTGCAGGCGGCGTATAGGGAAGCAGCCGCAATCGCAGCGATCGACCTGCCTCTCACAAGCCCATTGTCCAGAGCTTTTCGGTAGACAATTGCCGCACGTTCCTTTATGGAGGCGGGGATGTGAAGCATGTCTGTCAGCCGGTCAAGCTCGGCCATTGCCTGAGCCAGATTTCTGTCCGCCGAGGAGTGTACCCGGGTTCGAATCTGCCATTTCCTCAGCCTGAGCATCTCAAGTCGCGTTGCAAGCGGAAGCTGCCGCCCATACGCGTCCCTGTTGACTCGATCAATGACGGTAGAGAGGCCTTTGTCGTGGATCGAGAACGATGTGGGGATACCCACGCGGCCTCGCTCATCCTTTTCCTCCTTCGTGAAAGCGCGCCACTCGGGGCCTTGGTTAAGTGCGTGCTCGCTGATCACAAGCCCGCAGTCGTGGCAAGTTATCTCACCGAGATCATAGTCTTCAACAAGGTTCGAACTACCGCATTCAGGACAGGTAGTAACCTTACCCATCTTCCTTGTTGCTGCGCTCGTACTCATTTTCTATTACTCCACTCCATGCTGTACGCTCGAGCCATCCCCTCAGTAGAACAAGACGCCTCGTTCTGCCTCAGAACGTCATCCGGCCCGAAATCTATAATAAGTACCATGACTGACTATTTAAAATTTGTCTCGAATATTTGCATTTCTGTTGTAATCGTGCGGCAGCCCGCCGATTCCTGCTCATTCGGACCTGTACACAGCAAGGATGGCTGACCCCGCCTTTTAAAGCATATATCAAGCTCATTTCTGGCGTGCGGAAGCATGGAAGAGCGCCCAGCCTAACCCAAACGCTTCCTGAAGTACACGCTGTCCCCTTCTCTTCTGAGAAACGTCGTATAACGACCACATTCAGTAACAAGCATGGGCTGCTGGTCATCGGGCGAAGTAATCACTTCAACGTTCACGACCCTGTACCTTTGGGGGTCGGGGTCTCTGCTGAAGACCTCTTTGAAATCTTGGAGCGACAGCCCAGGAGCCAGGGGGTCCGTCAAATCTAATACAATCGGTATTCTGCGAATAGGCACCTTGACTACGATCTCAGCCTGCAAACGTATGATCCTCTCTTCCTCGCCTTGAAAGAACCTCCAACCAGGGATTGTTGTTGAAAAACGGCGGGAGATCCTGACCAGTGCTGTTAGTGAAGACGGACTGCTCATGAAGCACGTCGGCAGTGGTCAAGGGTTTAGGAGTGTTGATGCCTGTTTCCAGCTTTTCTTGGAAGAGTGAAAATTGTTCGCGGAGCTCGCTGATATTCCTCTCCATTTCGACATACATGGATTTGAGAGTGACAAGCTCACCCAAAACCGCGGTATCGATGCCACCGGCTGGTTGCTGAGGCGTTGCTGCCGGCACAGGAGATGGGGGTACTGCTTCCTCGATATGTCTGTCATCAAAGAGAATCAGGCCGATTCCGTAATTGCGGAAGACCTGTGCGTCGAGCGATGTACCAAGCAGCCTCGGCGCGGCGAGGTAGAGCTGGTTGGCAGCATTCCGCAGTGACGACAGGCCTAGGATGGTGTCAACTACCTTTCCTCGCTCGAGGAGGGCATCGCTCCGCAATATCACGACTAGAATTCTCTCGTTGTCCAAAACGAGCGACATGTCTGCTGGAGGAGTTGGCTTGTCCGGACTCGGCTTGGCGCCCATTGCCATGAAATAGTGTTACAGCCTGTTCTCAATAGATAGGCTAGCTAGCAAGCTTCAACCATCCTTCCAGGCGTTGCCAGTCCCATTCATACTCATCCGGGACGGCGAAACCGTAGATAATGCAACCGTGCCAAACGGAGAACTGCGGCGACTTCGTCATCTTAACGGAGACATTCTTGATTCCTTTGTCTCGCAGCAGAAGTTTGATCTTTGTTGGTGCGTCGACAGCAACCCCGTCGAGCCGTGGCGGTACTGACCAATTGAAGTTGCCGCCGGAAAGGACAACTTCGCGGTAGAGCAGTGGTTGGAGTTCCACAGGGCATCGTTCTACTGACATGATGATGGCATCTCCAAAATCCAACATGCCACGAAAAACAGTTTCACCTATTTTGACGTCCTTCGGTCTGGGCATTCCCCGCCCGAAGTAGCTTTCAAAGATCTCGTGGTTAGGGTTGAAGACGTACTCGCCAATGAGAAAGCGGGACCATGAGTCCTTCCCTAGGTCTATCTCAACCCTAGTGCCAGGCACCTTGTATTTTGCCCGTAGCTTCTTGGGCGACCGCTTCGCCTCTTTGGTAGCGTCGTCCAGGTCTGCAGGAACTAGGCCGATGGCCTCCTTGACCCTTCGAACAAAAGTTTCCTCGGCAGCTAGGTCTCCATATCCTGCGTCCCTGAGAATTTCCGAGGTTATTGCATTAGCTTCTCCGCCACCTCGGTTCAAGGCCACCTGAGCTGTCCGTACGGGATATTTCGAGATTGGGCAGATCTGACTGTTGCCGTGGCCTGATTCGATGACAACGCAAGTGGTTACCCCATGACCAATGGCCACTGCGAAGGGTTGCGGGATAACAGTTACGGCTCTTACAAACCCGTCCTCGTTGCTCTGTTTGAATATCTCCATCAGGTGCTCATACATATAGCGAGGCGAAACCGATGACAGAGAAGCCACTACGTAGTAGCCTTGAAAACCATTGTCGCGTTCAACTTTGAAGGACTTCAAACCAAAATTGCACAGCGCATTCACGACGCGCCAAGCATTTTCATCACTTCGTTCGATTATGCCGTTCCTCATGGGGTAGACGAGGCGACTGGATAGGTCCTCAGATGACTGAAGGTAAAGAGGAACATCCTCGCCCACTATAACGTCTGCTGTTGGTTCAAATGCTCTATACATTACGGAATTTCTTTCTGGAAAGTATCCGCGGTTGTTGACAATCCGAGGCTCTTCTCCACAGGTTATTGGCCCAAACTTGAAGTCGCTTGTACCAAAGTCCATCGCGAACGTGTAATTGTTCCTGTAGTTCTCTGCTGGCATCACGACTTCAACTCCTCAACAATCAACCGCCTTCCGTCAATGCGGACGACCACTTCCTGATCTGGTTCGAAGGGAAAGGATGAGACTTTAACTAAATCCGCCGGGATGTACAAAATGCCTGTCTTGCTGCGGTCACTGCGTGAGGGTAGAATGATCTTTGCATATCCTTCGAGCAACAGACGCTTCACCATACAAACAGTAATGCAAATTGCCTGACCACATTTAATCAACCATGGGTAGTTCGCGAACCGTGAGCTGAATGAAACTAAAAGGCAAGAATCAAGCAAGTGCCGCCTTGAGGAACCGTACGCAGGAGACTAGACAGAGGTAACGGCCCCACAAAATCCGCGCATGGACCGCGGACTGACTAGAACCTCCATCCCCCCACCCCTATCCCTGCCAGCTGGTGCAACGCCAAGCACGGAAAGTGCCCAAACCTGACCAAGAACCAAGGCCTCAAGAAACGAGGTTCTCGTGAGCCTGATATTTGGAGAGAAGTATCAAAGGAAGAAGACAAAGGGACGATTTTTCACAGTCTGAGAGTCCGACGGCAACTTGAAAGAACCCGCAGGCTGGTTCTGTTAACATCACGGCATATCGGCTCGTGTCGATCAGTTGTTAACCAACGGCTCCTTCCTAGGGGTTTGCGCTTAACTAGCCTTGAATGAGAAACTCTACAGCAGTCTCGATATCGTCGGTCAAGTCTATTTAGCGTACAATTCCAGGTAGTCGCAGTTGTTACATTTGTATGCTAGGACCTTGTTTATCTTCTTGTGGAAGACTCCGGTGCCACTGCCCCAATGAGGAGCGCCTGCAAGCATTCCTTCCTCCATCTCTCCCCCGCATTTGGCGCACTTCATAACATTCAACCTCCTTCATCCCTTCGACTTGAAATACATGAAACTATCTAACAAGAATTGACACTAGTCATCCATAGCCAAAGGTACCTCACTCGATAATTACGTGCCGATTCTCAAGGGTAATCTCGAACTTCGACGGCCCGATCTTTGACTCAAGCAAAGCATAGATGTAGATGGTTGCTATAGCAGCGTCATTTTGCTTTTCTTTTATTTCCCTCAGGCGTACTACTTGCAACTCGTTCAAGATGCATTTCGTGAAGACTTCGCATTTCGATTTTCTTGTTATCTTGAGTGGCTTGTCAAAACAGATAGCGACAGCTAGCGGTTGACCTATCCAGATTTCCGCAAAGAAGTCTTGAACTCTCCAAGTGAGGTTGGAGAAATTCGTGAGAGTGAACCAAGCTCTCAGCACAGGAATGTATGTGCCGAGACTGAAAATAATGGGATTCGTTGTTCGAGTATCAATCAGAACTTCTCTATCAAGTCTTGATTTCGAATAGATTCTCTTTAGAAGAATGTTCGGGAGTATTGATAGGATTCGATCTGCTCCACTGAGGGCTAATTCGGATGCCAAGTCGTACTAACTCTTTTGTTTTGCTTGTGTAAATAGGTGTTCGCCCAGAATGACACGGACTGCTTCAGATATTGAGGGCAGCATCCTTTCCTTACGTTCCTTTTCGAGTGCCTTCTCCATTTCCTCAGTTATGGAGAGCATGAACCTTTTGATTCCCATGTATTGCACCTATTGATATGTATAGACACAGCCAGTACATGAGTTGCGTAGTATCTATTGATATCAATAGCAAAAGGGAAAACATATGAACCAACAGAGGGTTGGGGTATGCGGCAAATCAAAGGAAAGCAAATCGCACAACTGGAAGGCGCAGCAAGGCGCCTAGCTGAGTTTGACTATCGCGTTCCCTCCCAGTCAGGTAACGGGTTCCACCATGTTGCGTTCTCGACTGTAAGTGGCTGGTCATGCAGCTGCCCAGACTTCCACTACCGATAGATGAAATGTAAACACGTCTGGGTATCTGAACCAAGCCTCCGAACAAGTTCAACTACGAACCATAGCCGATCACAATCCTAGCTTGCCCCTCATGTGCTTCTCAAGACAACATTGTGTGACACGGAAAAAGGGCACGAAATTCGGTGAAATCCAACGCTATTACTGTAAGACTAAGACTTGCGGCAAATGGT
>Ga0129297_10001130_pt1 | contig 13347 bp, 13 predicted proteins | sample I18A1metaG_FD_94708 | JGI IMG/M metagenome (GOLD analysis project Ga0129297, IMG submission 94708) | Lake sediment bacterial and archeal communities from Gulf of Boni, Indonesia to study Microbial Dark Matter (Phase II) - ​I18A1 metaG | ecosystem: Environmental > Aquatic > Freshwater > Lake >... | reverse complement strand
CCTTAGGCATGGGAGCCGACAGGGCCCTACATCTGCTGGATAGAGCCTTCGCCGGTTCGGACACTCTCGCAACCTCACGCGCTCTCTCTCTGGTTATTGAGAGAGAACGGCCTATCGACCTGGTGCTCTGCGGGAAATACAGCGTTGATGCCGAAACCGGACATGTCGGGCCTGAGGTTGCTGAACTGCTAAACCTGCCACATGTTAGTGGTGCCACAAATGTGGAGTTCGCTGATTCACTTGACCAAATGGTTGTTGAGAGTGAAACCGATTATGGCTTCCAGCGCATAGAGGTACATTTGCCAGCCGTCCTTACAGCCTCGGAGAGACTGATCAAACCTGCTCGGCCAATACCTGAGGAGCTTGAAGCTGCAGAATCCAAGCCCTACAAGGTTATGACGGCTTCTGAGCTTAGCGCTGATTTCTCGGCATTCGGGTTCAGCGGTTCCCCAACTTATGTTACCGAGATTTTCTCCGTCCAAACGGAGAGACCGTGTGAGATCCTTGAAGGATCATCCGTTGAAGAGAAGGTAGAAAAGCTCGTCGAAAAGCTTGTAGCGAGAGGACTCTTCGTCGGATGGAAGGATGTCGAAGACAGGACGATTGTTCCGCCGGCCGGAAGCAAGATTCGGAAGGACATTGGGGCCTTCTGGATTGTGGCTGAAACAGTTCGGGGACAGATTAGAGACGTCACGTATGAACTGCTTGGCGCAGGCGTTGAATTAGCGGGCAGGTTGGAGAGCGAACTTTACGCGGTCATCCTGGGAGAGTCTTCTAAGGATCAGCATCAGGACCTTATCATGCATGGGGCTGACAGGGTCCTCGCTGTTAAGCACGAAGCCCTGACCAAATATTCGAGTGATGCATATGCCGCTGCACTCGCCCAAGCAATGGAGAAACTCAAACCATACGCTGTGATCGCCGGATCTACATCGCTCGGGAGAGACTTCATGCCCCGGGTGGCTGCGAGGCTCGGCCTTGGAATGACTAGCGATTGCATTGGTTTAGAGATTAACGACGGTGGGCGACTAGTTGAACTGAAACCTGCCTTCGGCGGAAGCATTGTGGCACCCATCCTGAGCAAGACGACACCCCAGCTTGCTACAATCCGGCCGGGCATGCTTCCGCCCACTTCGGCCCATCCGTTACGAAAAGGTTCGGTCATCGAGTTCACGCCGCGCGACCTGAAACCTCTCACACGATTACTCGACGAGCGCTACGAGTCCGACAAGGACGCGTTGATGCTAGACAATGCGGAGATTGTAGTTTCGGCTGGGGCGGGCATCGGCGCACCCGAAAACCTGAAGATTGTTCAGGAATTGGCAGAAGTCCTGGATGCTCCCTTGGCAACCACGAGAAAGGTTGTGGATTTGGGATGGCTGCCGAGGCAACTGCAGCTTGGTTTGACTGGCAGATCAGTCACCCCCAAACTGTACGTTGCCGTTGCTGTTAGAGGGGCGTTCAATCATATGGTAGGGGTCGGGCGCGCGAAGTTAGTGGTAGCCATTAATAACGACCCGAATGCGTTCATCTTCAAGATTTGCGATTATGGTATCGTCGGAGACTATGCTGAAGTAGTTCCGGTGCTGGCCGAAAAGCTCCGACAGGTGAAGAAACGCCATTCGATGAATGGCTCACCGCAGAGGTTAAACAGTACGTTCTGAGGTGTTGATTTTCTATGAGACTAGTCCGGGCCTGCGACAAATCCGAGGTAGCTGAGGGCGGCCTGAAGTGGGTGCGCGCTGGCGGAAAGGACTTGGTGGTCGCCAACATTGACGGAAATTTCTGTGCGATGGAAAACTGGTGCACCCATGAACAGGGAAACCTGTCTGAGGGCGAATTGAACAAGAACGTTCTAACGTGTCCTGAGCATGGCGCACAATTCGAAGTGACAACTGGCAGGGTCATCGGCGGTCCCGACGGAGAAAGCCCTGACAACATCCCGCCCCAGAAGACCTACAAGGTTCAAGTCCAAGGAAACGACGTAATGGTCGAGCTTCCCTAGACCTGAGAATTCCGGCCGAGCGCTCTGCCCATATCGGGATCGAACTCTCACGTTCTGAGAGAGCTACTAGGCAAGATTTATTCGCTGCGTAGCGAACCGATACGAAACCCGAAAGAAGCCTGAGTGAAGACCATCAATGTCAAAACGTTCGAAAGCCGCCAAAGCGAAGAAGGGCAAAGGTTTCAACTGGCTCGACAAGCTCATCATAGGCGTTGTTTTAGTTGTTGTGATCGGAGTGGCCTACACACTCAGCCAGCCTCAGACCCAGCCCACAACAACCCAGACTTCAGGCGCGCCAGACTTCACTCTCCCCGTCGTCACAGCAAACGGACTTACAGGAGAGAGAGTCTCATTGTCGTCGTTTCGCGGGAAGGTTATCCTGCTAGAATTCATGGTTCCATGGTGCGGCCACTGCCAAAACATGGCCCCCGCGCTGGAAAACCTCTACAAACAGTTTGGACCTCAAAATGTTGTCTTTCTCTCGGTTTCAGGATCTTGGACTGGGCCCGACGGTCGGCCAGCTAACGCTGACGATGCCGCCAAATTCATCCGAGACTACGGGTCTACTTGGACCTACGTCTACGACTCATCCAACTCAGTTTTCAACTCGTACCATGTGTCAGGGACGCCGACTTTCTTCATCATCTCAAAGGACGGCTCCATCGCCGCGACCTACTCGGGGGAAGTAGCAGCTGAGACATTGGCCGCGGATATCACCCGGCTAAATGCCTGAGGCTCAGTTTGTTGAGGCAGAGTAAGGCTGTCTTGGCAATTCTTGGTCTTGCGGCTCTGGGGCTGGGGATTTCCAGCTACCTCACCTGGTACAGCTATGTGATAGCCGTCAGTGTGTGCCCTCTGAACGGGTATTTCACCTGCTCCGCTGTCCTCACGAGCTCTTATTCCAAAATCGCCGGCGTGCCAGTCGCCCTGCTGGGAGCCCTATGGTTTGTTGCCGTAATGCCCCTAAGCGTCCTCGTGAGCAAAGACGACAAGTGGCTTTCCTTCCTCCTCGGCTGGTCTGTTCTCGGAGTTGCAGGCGTCGTAGGTCTGCAATACATCCAGATCTTCCTAGTACGCTCAATCTGCCCGCTTTGCACCTCTGCCCACATAGTTGGCATCATGATTCTAGCAGTCACGGTTAGCATCTGGTTAAGCAGCCGAACGCACAGCGCTCAGTGAAAAAGCTCCGGTCAACTTCCCATGGCTAGTGTTATGCTGACACGTTTCGAACCAACCTTTCTGCGAGAGGATTCTGAACGGTGAACTGGCCTAAATTACTTCAACGTCATGTGGATAGCTTTCTTTCAGGCCAGCGGGCGATAACCGGACAAAGTTCGCTTTCCCGCGGAGTTGTTGTATGTTGGTAGCGCCGCAGTAGCTCATTCCTGATTTTAGGCCGCCGATTAGTTGGTTTATGAGTTCTGATGCACTGCCCTTGTATGGAACGAATGCTTCAACGCCCTCTGGCACATAGTCGATCAGGTTGACGGCACTGTCCTCTTCGTTTTGCTCTGTTTCGCGAGAAGACCTATCGAAGGATGCGGCAACTGAGGCCATTCCGCGCACGAGCTTGTGTTTCCGGCCTTCCCTCATCACCGTTATGCCAGGACCCTCCTCCGTTCCGGCGAATAGGCTTCCGATCATGACGGTTGACGCGCCAGCCGCGATCGCTTTGGTGATGTCGCCCGAATTGCGAATGCCGCCATCAGCAATTATAGGGACGCCCGCTCGGTCTGCAACCTTTGCGCATTCCATTATGGCTGTCAATTGAGGTACACCGGCACCTGTTACAATCCTCGTTATGCATATCGACCCAGAGCCGATTCCGACTTTTACGGCGTTAGCTCCGGCCTTGATGAGATCGTCGGTTCCCTCTTTTGTGGCGACGTTTCCGACTATCAACTCAACGTCGGGCAGCTCTTTCATTATGGTGCGTACGGCATCAATTGTGATGTTTGAATGAGCGTGCGCTACATCAACGGCCAGCACGTCGGCGCCTGCGTCGTGCAGGGCTTTGGCCCGTTCAAGGTAACCCGACTTAACGCCGACTGCAGCGCCTACCAGTAGCCGCCCTTTCTCATCCTTTGAGGCATTCGGGTACTGTTCGAGGCTGAGCATATCCTTGCTGGTGATTAGGCCGCGGAGTTTTCCTTCCTTGTCGACGAGGGGAAGCTTCTCAACTTTGTGTTCGTGAAGCACACGCTCAGCTTCTTTGGGGCTCACGTCATACGGTGCTGTGACAAGATCCTTCAGCTGAGTCATAATTTCCCCAACACTCTTCTCCGGGTCCCGCTCGAACTGAATGTCGCGTGCGGTGAGAATCCCAAGCAGCTTCCCGTGACCATCGACGACTAGCAGGCCACTTACCCCATACTGGGCCATGAGGCGTCTGGCATCCTTCAACCGCTGGTCGTTCCTCAGCGTGTAGGGTTGTTCAATTATGATGCTCTCCGACCGTTTCACCCTAAGTACCTCCTCAACCTGCTGTTCAATCGGAAGGAAACGGTGAACGATCCCAATGCCCCCTGCCCGTGCTAAGGTTATGGCCATGGCATGCTCCGTAACAGTATCCATAGGAGCACTGACGATTGGAACCTTCAGCTCCAAATGCCTAGACAGTAGTGTTTTCGTTTCCACTTCTCTGCGAGAGCGAACTGAGGATCTTCTGGGAGCCAACAGGACGTCATCGAAGGTCAATCCCTCGATGATTCTACCTTCTGCCAAGAACCTCAACACCCACTAAAGACGGCTTGGCCCGAGAACTTCGCCACCTGCAGAGTTCGTGTGCTTGAAGAAATATCCGATTCACCGGGCTCAAATAACGTGCCCGTTACTGCGCCACAGTCAAACGACGGCATTTAAACTTGACGCGGAACCCTCGCATTATGATGCGCAATTTCAGGTTCTAATTAGAATCGATTTGCGCTCCAATCTGTAGGCCCTGAATTGTTTATACGCTGCAACTGTAAATCAGTGGAACATGGATGAAGAGCAGTCACAGATCAGTATCGCAAGCGGCAAACAATTAGCGACGCTCGGGGGCGGCTGCTTCTGGTGCATGGAAGCCGTTTTCACCGAATTGAGGGGCGTTGAGAAAGTCGAGTCGGGTTACTCGGGCGGAACAGTATCTAACCCTACCTATCGAGAAGTCTGCACGGGTGCAACTGGACACGCTGAAGTGGTTCAGATCACATTTGACCCAAACGTGATGTCCTACAATGAACTTCTACAGGTCTTCTTCACCATGCACGACCCAACCACAGTGCACCGCCAAGGCGCAGATGTCGGCGAGCAATACCGCTCCGTGATCTTCTATCACAACGACGAACAGAAGGCGACCATCGAGCAAGTCATTCAGCAAATTGAAGCTGCAGGAATTTGGAACGGGCGGATCGTAACACAAGTAGCACCCATCGAGGCTTTCTACAGGGCCGAAGATTACCACCAAGAGTACTTCGAGAAGAACCCGGGGCAAGCCTACTGCCAGATGTTCATCGCACCAAAAGTTGCCAAGCTACGAGAGCACTACCGCGAGAAACTGAAACGCTAGGAGAGAAACGTCCGGGCATTCGGCGCAAACACAAGAACTTGAGGGCCGTTCCCGCCTTGTTAGGCGAACCTAGCCTCATCGTTAAATATTACATATGTCATGCTTGTCAGCTCGGTGACGAAGATGTCTTACAAACATCCCGAAGTTCTCGTTGAAACGGGCTGGGTCCTAGAACACCTGAAGAATTCGTCGGTTCGAATCGCCGAAGTCGATTACGATCCAATAGCCAACTATAACCTAGGCCACATTCCGGGCTCCGTGCTGTTCGACTGGAAGAAGGACATGAACGACCAAGTAAAACGTGACATTCTCAGCAAGGAACAGCTGGAGGACCTCTTAAGAGGAAACGGCGTAGGCGACGACACAACTCTCGTTCTGTATGGGGATTTTAACAACTGGTTCGCTGCGTTCGCCTTCTGGATTTTCAAATACTACGGCGTCAACAAAGTTCTCTTGATGAACGGCGGCCGCAAGAAGTGGCTAGCCGAAGACAGAGAAGTGACGAGAGACGTGCAGGTTTACCCGAAAACGAACTTCAGGGCGAAGGGGCCGAATGAGGAGATTAGAACCTACTTAGACTATGTCAAGAGCTCACTCAACAGAACTGACAAGGTTCTCGTCGATGTCAGAAGTCCGGCAGAGTTCACGGGGGAGATCACAGCACCGCCCGAGTATCCGAATGAGCACGCACAGCGTGGCGGCCATATTCCTGGCGCTGTGAACATACCTTGGTCGCAGGCTGTGAGGGATGATGGAACCTTCAAGTCGGCGGATGAACTCAGTAAGCTCTACCAGGCCAAGGGCGTGACGCCCAGCAAGGAGGTCATAACTTACTGCAGAATCGGCGAGAGGTCATCCTTCACCTGGTTCGTGCTGAAATATCTGCTCGGTTATCCGAACGTCAAGAACTACGACGGGTCATGGACCGAATGGGGGAACTTGGTCCGTAGCCCGATAGAGAAACCCTAGGCACCTCCCTCGACCCATCCTTTTTCACTTCACCTTTCTGACAATGAAATGCGCCAGTTTGCCTTCCTTTCTCGTTTCCAGCACCAATTGACCTGTCTGATCTGACCACCTTGCCATCTCTATGTCCGCGGTTGGGTCGTCCGAGACTATGTGGACAACCTCGTCCAGGGACACTCGTTCCATGAGCTCGTTCAGCCTAACCAATACTGCTGCGCACTCAACACCGACCTCCCACATGTCGTAGTCAGGAAAGGCTTTGAAACACCGCACGCGGAGTTCAGCGATCTGTGACTTGATCTTCTCTATCGACGACCTTGCATCAACTAGCGATTTTCTGTCTTCTTCAAGAGAGGTCGGCTCTATCCTTACGAACCAGCCGTCATCGTAGGGATAATTGTTCGCCAGTTTGGGTCTGCTCTGCAGCGCGTCATTGATTTCTACTATTGTTCCAGAAACAGGCGTCCGGACAGCACCGAAGTACTTCGCGCTCTCGATGGTGGCAACACTCTGCCCTTTCTGCACCGTGCTCCCAACAGGCTTGAATTTCACCTGGTTCAGTCTGCCGGCTAGAGCAGCATGAACGCTTGTGATACCCAGCTTCGCGATCCCACTATTTTCAAAGCGTATCCAGACATTGTTATCTAAGTCATACAGCGCATCCTCAGCGAATTCGCAGTATTCCACCTGCAAAGCGCGTTCTGACGCCCGACCATTTCGTGGATACGCTTAGGCTTGGGCGCGAATGCTCGAGAGTGTTCTCTTTGGCTGGTATGCGACACCGTGAACTATCCGTGGGGTCGAGAGGCGTTCCATGAGAAGCTCGTTGATGGTTAGGTCGCACTTGTCGTCGCTAACAGGTTCGAATCCCGTTATCCCGAGTAATGCCCTGGAATCGACTTCCACGTCCCGGTGCTCGCCATAAGATTTCTCAATAACGTTCACAATGGCGGACACTTTTGCTCCCAGTTTTTCCACTAGCTGAATACAGGCCCTGCGGGTTCTGCCTGTGAAGCCAACGTCATCGAAGATTATTACCCGGTCATTAGGCGATACTGAGCCCTGCGGGATGGCGAAGTAATGTTCTGTCCCTTTTGTGGCGGAAGGAACCTTCACATCACCGACTACGGTGCCACGCCAAGTTCCGGGTACTTGGGGACGCGTGGGATCGTAGATCTTCACCGCCCTCACAAAACTGACCCCTGCCATGCTTGCGTAAACCGCGGCCAGCGGCGGTCCTGAAGCCTCGGGAGAAAGGACCTTAGTCGAGCTCCTTCCTAGCTTGGGCCTGAGAACGTACCTCACTAAATCCCCGAAGAAGGGCGCGTCGAAGTTCTGGTTGATGAATGGAACATCCAAGCCACCGTCGCCTAGAACGCAAAATTGCCGAGGGTTCGTGAGATGCATGAGGAGTCTCTCTTCCAGCTTATCAATTCGCTCCCGAAATTTCGTCAAAAGAGTAACTTCATTGGAAGCGACCAGCAGAGAGTCTCCGATCTTCGGGAAGAAGACTTGGAGCGCGAAGCCAAGAATTTCGGTTTCCCTTGGCTGTTTGATCAGCTGCTGGTAGCGATCTACGGCTATGCGGTCGGGCGATACCTCCGTGGCCTCGCTCAGGAACCTGCTGATCTTCTGGATTCTTCCTCCTTCGCCACGTATGGCTTCGGGCGCAAGCACGGCGTCATCATTCACCCTGACCTCGTCACCCTCCTTGAACAGGAGAATCCCTGTTTCCCGGCCAGAGACCTCGTAGGTCATAGAAAGACCTCGCCAGTAGAGTATGATACCCGTTTAAGAAATGTTGCACCTGCACCCGAGACTCGATGAGGAAGCCTGCCCTTCGACGTCGCCTGAGCGATTCGGACTGTTGTGAGATTCAGTAATAAGGGACGGTAAATCGCAGTGGAGCTGTGAGCTAGTTCATGGCTGTTGTTGCGAAGGGGCTGGAAGGTGTCATAGTCGACACGAGCAGCATCTCATTGATCGATGGGCAAGCAGGCCGCCTCTACTACCGCGGGTACGAAATTCGGGACCTTGCGTCAAATGCGTCCTTCGAGGAAGTCGCGTATCTTCTCTGGAGCGGCGAACTCCCGACAGCTAGCCAGCTTTCCGGACTGGCCGGGCAAATGAGTAAGCAGCGGCCCATTCCTGAGTCTGTGACCAATCTCATTCGGAGCCTGCCTGCCTCCGCAGATGAATTGGACGTGCTGCGTACCGTCATATCCGCGATAGGAACCGGTTCGCTCCTCACGAAACCTGAACTCTCAGAAGCCATCGCAATAACAGCAAAGATACCAACGATCACAACCACCTTCGACCGCATCCGCAAAGGCCAGAAGCCGATAGAACCGCATCCGGACCTAGGCCACGCTGCGAACTACCTCTACATGCTGACTGGCAAGGACCCGGATCCGGTCAAGGTTGAGGCACTAAACAAGTATCTGATACTGCTCGCAGACCACGGAATGAACGCGTCAACGTTCGCGGCGAGGGTTGTTGCTTCGACGCGGTCAGACTTGTACTCTGCACTGACAGCTGCCCTTGGTGCACTCAAAGGCCCGCTACACGGGGGTGCGCCCGGGCCGGTCCTGCAGATGCTTCAGGATATTGGCATGCCAGACCGGGCTGAGGGCTGGATGAGGGAGCAACTCAAGCTGGGCAATCGGCTTATGGGATTCGGTCACAGGGTGTACAAGACCACAGACCCACGAGCTTCGATTCTGAAGGAAATCGCCAGCCAGATTGAAGACAAGGGCCTCTTCGGACTCGCTCAGCATGTCGAGGAAACTGGGGTGAGACTGCTTAAGGAGCACAGGCCCGAGGAGAAGCTGTACCCGAACGTCGAGTTCTATTCCGCGCTGCTCATGCACGCGGTTGGACTGCCAACGGATCTCTTCACAGCAACATTCGCTGCAAGCCGAATCGTGGGATGGACTGCTCATGTTCTCGAACAGGCGGCTAACAATCGGCTCATCAGGCCTGCTGTCCAATACACTGGTCCACTCGAGAGGGAAGTCACGCCACTAGAGAAGAGGTAAGATGAGCGCCTTGACAATAGCGATTGAAGCAGACGGCCTGACCAAGAACTACGGCGACCTCATTGCCGTCGACAACCTAGACCTAAGAATTGAGGAGGGCGAGATCTTTGGCCTTCTCGGACCCAATGGGGCTGGCAAAACTACTACGCTCTCAATGCTCGCAACCCTATTGAAGCCCACGTCCGGAACGGCACGTGTGAATGGATACGACGTTATCAAGCAGCCCGCTGATGTCAGAAGATCTATCGGAATAGTCTTTCAAGATCCGAGCAGCGACGACATTCTGACCGGCTGGGAGAACCTCTACCTTCATGCGTTGATGTTCGGCGTGCCCAAGGAAGAGCGTAAGCAGCGGATTGACCAGGTCCTTCGCCTCGTCGACCTTCAGGACCGGGCTAACGATATCGTGAAGAAGTATTCTGGCGGAATGCGCCGCCGTTTGGAGTTGGCCAGAGGTCTTTTACACAACCCGCGGATCCTATTCCTAGACGAGCCTACCTTGGGGCTTGACCCACAGACGCGTGAACACATCTGGCAGTACATTGAGAACATCGTGGCAGCCGAAAAGGTCACGGTGATCATTACGACGCATTACATGGACGAAGCCGACAGGCTGTGCAATCGCGTCGCAATAATTGACCACGGCCGAGTGGTTGCGCTCGATATGCCGCCTAACCTGAAAGCCAAGGTTGGTGGTGAAATCATCAAGCTCCGGGTCCGACCGCCTAGGCTAGACTCCCTGAAGGATTTGGACTACGTGATGTCCATAGACCAGTCGGGTAGCACACTCGTGTTGACAGTGAAAGATGCAAGCCTGCACTTACAGGAGATCTTGAGTAAGATCGGAGAAGTGAGTTCCGTTGAAGTCCGCTCAGCCACTCTAAACGATGTGTTTCTGCATTACACGGGCAGAGAGATACGGGAAGATTCGGGTGAGGGCGGCATTTTCGAAAGGATTGCGAGGGTGAGGAGCGGGCGCTGATGGGCGAGCTTGAAGGCTTCTACGCATTATGGTACCGTGAAATCAAGGTATTCACTCGCGAGAAATCTCGGATCGTCTCGTCCCTTATCACACCATTGCTGTGGATAACCGTCTTCGGTGGGGGCCTGGGTTCTGCCGTTTCGTTGGGAGGCGTAAACTACCAGGTTTACATTTTTCCGGGAATCGTCACTATGACGATTCTCTTCACATCCGTCTTCTTTGGGCTCTACATAGTCTGGGATAAGAAGATAGATTTCTTCAAGGAAGTCTTGGTCGCGCCATTGTCGAGAACGACCATCTTCGCAGGCAAAATGATTGGGGGCACCGTGGATGCTCTCATGCAGGGTTGCGCGATGCTGGCGTTCGGCTTAGTGCTCGGAATAGCATACAATCTTGTTGGCCTTGTCACCTCATTCGTGTTTATGTTTGTGTTAGCTTCGGCTCTAGTCAGTCTTGGGCTAATCATCGGAGGCAACATGGAAAGCGTTGAAGGCTTTCAGCTAATCACTAGTTTCCTCATCTTCCCCATGTTCTTCTTTAGCGGCGCACTTTTCCCCATAAACAACCTGCCGAGCTACCTGCTCATCTTTACCATGCTAGACCCTGTCACCTACGCGGTTGACGGACTTCGAGGAGCCCTGCTCGGAGCATCACAACTTCCTATCTTGTTGGATCTTATGATTCTGTTGGGATTTGCTGCAGTGATGGTGGCGGTCGGGACCTGGACGTTTCGACGCATCAAGTGAGACGGAACTGCACCTATGAGGAATGTTTGAGCATGGAAGTCAGTGGTCTTGAAGCAATCAGAACGTTGCGTAGCATGCGCCGGCTGAAGTCGGATCCAGTGGAACCAGAAAAGATTCATCAAATTCTTGAAGCGGCCGGGAAAGCTCCATCAGGAGGCAACACGCAACCTTGGGAATTTGTCGTCATAACAGACCTCGAGGTGAAGAAACGGCTTCGGGACCTGACTGTTCTAGGCTTGGAGACCTACGCAAGGTCGAATCTGCGTATTCCCAAGGAGGCAGTTGATTCATTCCTTCAGCCGGAGAACCCAGTCGCCTCTCTGGCATTGAATACGGACAAAGTCCCGGTTCTGATCTTAGCGTGCCTGAACACGAAACGTGCGAAGAGGTTCACTGATGATTGGGCAACGCTTGAAGAGCATGCGAATTGGGCTTCTGTCTTTCCTGCAGTTCAGAATCTTCTTCTTGCGGCACGTGCACTCCGGCTTGGGACCGCATTATCGATTTTTCCATTGTTCCGTATGGACGAGCTGAAACAGCTCCTCGGGCTCCCGGAGTATGTGAAGCCGGGGATTCTTGTTTACGTGGGCTATCCCCACTCGCGTTTCAGCGAACCTAAGCGGGCGCCCATCGAGAACTTCATTCACCTGAACAGGTGGTAGGCTGGCAACTTGCCTAATCGCCCCCGTGAATGGCGGGTTTTCGGATGAGAACACGAATTGTTCAAGCAACGTTGGGGAACTTGCCTGGGATCCTGGGCGGTGGAAAACCGGTTGCTATTGATTTCTGGGCTAATTGGTGTGCACCCTGCCACGTCATGTCTCCGATCCTGCGGGACATGGCTGAAGAGTTTGGCGACCGCGTCATTTTCGCGAAGGTGGATGTTGATAGCAACAGGGACCTGGCTGCCCAATTCAATATCTGGAGCATACCCACTCTAATCTTATTCAAGAAAGGGAAGGAATGGCATCGACTGCGTGGTGTGAAGAAGCGGGCGGAGCTCAGGAAGATACTCGGGAAACTTGCGTCGTGAATTATCACAAGGTTGCTAAGTCCAACTGGCGGGGAGGCTTCGACAGATGAGTAGGCCTTACTCACCGTGTAGCAAGGGTTTGCGGTCTAGACCACGTATCGACAGTGATCTCTCAGATTCCAAGCATGACAAACAGAGCCGTCAGAACGCTGACGACTAGAGTCATCACGGCCACGATTGGAACGTGTCTTCTCAGGATTTCGCCTTCCAGCTTGGCTTCGGCACCAATAGTGGCAGCGGCGTTGTTGATTTTTGACGGAGTGATTGCCGACGCGATTGCGCCTCCGTTTGCGTGGGACCCATAGATCGTCATGAAGGCTGAGCTGTTCTGCTGGTTGCCCGTGAGTCCTATGCCTTCTGCTGCCCTGTGTTGTATGGGAAAGAACATTACGTTTGAGCTGGCTTCTGAGCCGCCCACGACTGCGCCGAAGAGGCCCAGCCATGGGACAACAAGAACGAAGAATTGCCCGAACGTCGCAGCTAGTGTGAGGCCGACGGCGTTGTTCATGTTCGCTGAGGCAAATTCTGGTGTGGCAACTAGCCTGCCGTTCAGGAGGCCCATTCCACTCCACGCCATAACATAGGCGACGCCGAAAAAGAGAGAGTAAGCTACGAATGGTTGCCAGATTCTGCTTAGCCAGAGGTTCATACTTCTTGCCAATTGTTCTCTGGTAGGTTTGAGAATCGGCAGTGATAGAAATGTTGCAGCGAATATCCAAGTGTACACTTGGGCGAAGGCATCAAAATCCAGTGGATTGTCGAAGACCCAGAATGCAGGACCATCGAGGCGTCTCAACCAATCCGTAACCTGAGGGATGCCCACCATCAAGGCCAGGGCTATCAGGATCAGCCAAGGACTGAGGGCTCTGATGGCCTGCATCCGATCGACCCGCTCAGAAATCCTCGCTCCTCTGTGTTTCAGATGTTGGCTGAGGTATAGTAATAGCATGGTGACAAGCCCGGCCAGAACACCAATCAGCATTATGGGCACACGCATGAGCCCTAACAGTAAGCATGAGAAACCGAT
>Ga0129297_10001128_pt1 | contig 13353 bp, 14 predicted proteins | sample I18A1metaG_FD_94708 | JGI IMG/M metagenome (GOLD analysis project Ga0129297, IMG submission 94708) | Lake sediment bacterial and archeal communities from Gulf of Boni, Indonesia to study Microbial Dark Matter (Phase II) - ​I18A1 metaG | ecosystem: Environmental > Aquatic > Freshwater > Lake >... | reverse complement strand
TCGAAGATGCCAGCTGGACCGCCGCCAGGTGCCGGAGGAATGCCTCCGGGAATGCCCCCTGGCTATTAGGTCGCGCCCAAGAGTAAGACCGAGATTCACTCCTTTTTTTCGAGATCAAACAATTCAAAATCTCTTCGAAATATATTGCAGACCCACCAATCAGCCGAGCCAGTTGCAGTCACACTTATCAGTTCACCATCGCTTCTTGAATCAAGCGAGAATCTACAGTTGATGTTCACGTGGAAGACCTAGTTCTACTGAAAGAGGAGATACGGAGAAAGATCTGGAAGATTATGGAAGAAAGGAATATAGCCAGGTTTCCTAGACCCGTCTTCAATAGGATTCCGAACTTTGAAGGAGCAGATGAAGCGGCCCGTAGAATTCAAGAGCATCAGATCTTCCAAGATGCTAGAGTTCTCAAAGTCAATCCGGATTCTCCTCAAAAACCTATTCGAGAATCTATACTTTCCAACGGAGAGATGCTTATTACTCCAGCTCCAAGGCTCAGGTCAGGTTTTCTACTTCTAAATCCCAAATCTGTTCCGAAGTCAGCTTTCAGTTACGCTTCCACAATCAAAGGATCTTTCAAATATGGAAGACAGATACATCTAGCTGGTCTTCCAAGGATCGAGATGATCATTGTTGGGTCAGTTGCAGTATCGCTTGACGGAGCGAGAATAGGCAAAGGCGGAGGGTACAGTGAGATAGAATGTGGAATACTGCGAGAATTGGACCTGATCGACGAGAGGACGCCTATAGCAACGACGGTCCATGAGATTCAAGTCTTGGAGAAGATTCCGACAGAGGAACATGACATACCGATCGACATCATAGCTACCCCGGGAAGGATTATTGAAACAAAGACGAGATACCCGAGGCCTAAGGGAATATTCTGGGAGAAAGTGACTGAGAAGATGCTTCAAGACATTCCAGTTCTGAAGGAGCTTAGAGAAACGAAGCATGCTATTCAGATTCAAAGTAGAGGTTAAGATTCAGTCTAGGTATCATAGCCATCAAGACGGCTTGTTCGCTTAAGCTCACTCTATCTAGAAGTCCTTTCGATAGGACCCCGATTGCGCCGACACTTTCTCCCAGATCCTTGATGCCAGTCAATTCATCCATAACCTCACCGACTTCACGATTCTCACCTAGTACCTTAGAGACAACCTTCGGAGGATACTCGAAGGCGGAATTGCAGCCAACAGTCAGTCTCCCTTCACGATCGACAATGGCGCACCATTGAATGTCTACGTACCCAGTCATCGTTTGAGGAAATTTGAATAAACCAGCTTCAATCCCAACACCGAAATCAGCATCTCCTTTGACAATAGCCTCCTTCGCCCGGTTCACAGCTCCGTCAATTGTCTCATCGCCGACAGGTTGAAGAGAAATTCTAGAATCGACCTCAACACTGAGAACGTCCACTCTATCTTGGCAATAGATTCGCGAAAAAGTCCGCTTAACCGCCTCGATCTTCACACGATTCCTAGAGCCCACAGCAACTCGCACAGTGTTTCACCCTGAAGATAGTCTCAATACTATGATATATCACAATTCCAATGTTGATCATACGGGTTGCTGGCGTGTTAAAGAAAAAACGGCGTTTTAGGTCAGCTTCTATTCTCATAGAAAGATCCTTACCATTTCGTTGACATCAACCAGACACAAAGAACCCATTTAATATACAGATAGCATCCATTAAGTCACGGTTCGATCTGCAGATAGAAGCAAAGATGATGGCCGGGAAGCAGAGGCATGCTTACAAGATGCAGAAGATGCGGATACGGAAACCAGAACTGGGAAGATTTCTGCTCGAATTGTAGAGCGAACCTCAATCCGAGCCTACCGTATGTACTAAAGGCAGGAGAGTTCGTGTATCCTGAAGACAAAGAAGCCTTGGACAACTTGAAGGAGACAGAACCCCTCTCATCACTAATCAATCTAGCAGTAGACTTCGTTCAGCAACCGATGATGCGAGCGAAACTTCTGGCTGGAGGAACCTGGGTGAATCAACGCAGTAACCCAAGAGTCCACGGTTTGGCGAAAGCATGTGCCAAAGTCTTAGCCCTAGACTACCTGCCGGAAACATGTGTCCTAAAATCGCCGGGAATGAACGCATTCACAATCGGGAGGAAAGACAAACCGATAATCGTCCTCTTCTCAACGCTTGTGGAACATCTATCTGACGGAGAGCTTGCAGCAGTAATCGGACATGAGATGGGCCACGTGAAGAATGAACATCAACCATACCATACACTCGCATACCTAATCTCAAGAGGAATAACGATGATCGGCACTCTCTCGATACTTGCAATTCCAATAGACCTCATGCTACGCTCATGGTATAGATACTCGGAGATAACTGCGGATAGAGCTAGCCTCATCGTTACGGGCAATCCTGACCTAGTTGGAAGAGTTCAAGTCAAACTTGCTTTGGGTATCCGTGATTTACTGGACGACACCTCAATTAGCGAAATCTTAGAAGAGCAAAGGAAGCTCGAGGATACCACTGTTTCGCAGTTCGCCCAACTTTGGAAGACGCACCCATTCACCACGAAGAGGATACAGAAACTTGAGGAATTCGCGAAGACTGAAGAATACGCTAGGATAGTGGAGAAGATACAGAAGTCAAAGATCCACCACTGCAATTTCTGCGCAGCAAGGATTCCTGAAGATACGCTTTTCTGTCCGGAATGTTCAAGATGCCAGAGATAGATGGTGAGGAATGCGATCTGCAAGGATAGCTCTCGCTCTACATAGTCAAGATAACGTTGCCACAGCTTTAGTCGACATTGAAGCTGGCACACTGGTAAGAATGAAACTTAGCAATCAGGCTGTAGAGCTAATTGTGAACCAAGCAATTCCATTCGGCCACAAGTTCGCAATAAAGAACATAGAGAAAGGTCAATTGGTCTACAAGTATGGGGAAGTCATCGGGAAAGCCATCAAGCCAATAAAAGTAGGACAGCATGCCCACACCCACAACCTAGAAAGCATACGAGGCAAAGCAGGCCATCAGCAATACGGAGGGCGGAAGCTTGAATTTCCAAGGCTATAAAAGACCAGAAGGACCTGTTGGAATCCGAAATCACACGCTGATCCTTCCGACAGTAATCTGCGCCTCTGAAACCGCATCAAGAATAGCAGCCCGGGTCAAGGGAACGGTCACGTTCACTCATCAACATGGATGCGCGCAGATAGGCCGAGACATGGAGCAGACCTTGAGGACGCTGGCAGGCGTAGGATGCAACCCGAATGTAGCGGCTACACTTATCATAGGGCTTGGATGTGAAGCGATAGGCGCCCAGAAGATTCTCAAAGTAATTGAGCGTGAAGGAAAGCCAGCGGAGATGCTGAATATACAAGATGAGCATGGCACTCGAAGGACGATAGAGAGAGGAGTGGCTATCGCAAAGAGAATGGCGAAGACAGCGACCAAAATGAAGAGAGCGCCATGCGGCGTTAATGAACTCGTGGTAGGGCTAGAATGCGGAGGATCAGACGTGACATCGGGGATTGCGGCGAATCCAGCTCTCGGAGCAGCTTCAGACATGATAGTCAGAGAATGTGGAACAACGATTCTTTCAGAGACAACTGAACTGATTGGAGCAGAACATATAGTAGCTAGGAGGGCGGCAACCCCGCATGTCAGAGAGAGAATCTATGAGATCGTAAACAGAATGGAGCGGAGAGTCAAAGCAATGGGCGTAGACTTCATCGGCGGACAACCATCACCGGGCAACATAAAGGGAGGGCTGACGACGATCGAGGAGAAGTCGTTAGGATGCATCCACAAGGCAGGAACAGCCCAAATCCGAGAGGTTTTGGAATACGGAGAGAAACCCCGCGAGAAAGGCCTAGTGATCATGGATACTCCGGGACACGACTTAGAATCAATAACGGGTATGATCGCTGGAGGAGCCCAATTAATCGCGTTTACCACGGGGCAAGGAACCCCGGTAGGATCAGCGATCGCTCCGGTCATTAAGATAACTGGAAACCCAAGAACCTACAGAAACATGAAAGAAAACATCGATATAAATGCTGGAACCATAATCGACGGCAAAGAGACGATAGAGCAAGTTGGAAAAAGAATCCTCAACGAAATATTGAGAGTCGCTTCAGGCAAACAGACGAAAGCCGAAAGCCTTGGATATCATGAATTCGCCATAAACAGGATCGGTCCCACACTATGAAGCAATACAGCAATTATTTCTATCCTACAGAAACTAGCCTTCAGCCTATATTCTGTCGGGGTCCTTTGGCTTTTGTGAGGCCGCTTGTTTTGCCTCTTTATGCCTTCGTCTTCGTCGCCCGAGGACGCTGAAAATTACGACTGCGATTACTAACACTCCAATCATTATCAGTAGAAATGGAGGACTTGCTTCCTTCACAGCTATGCTGAGCGGCACTGTGCCGTTCAGATTGTAGACTTCATCTTGCGTCCAGTCAAGCCTCAGGTCAACCGTGTACTGTTGTGGAACAGCCTTTCCATCAACGTCCACCGTGAAGAATGCTGTCTTTGTTTCACCTGGGTTCATGGTTCCTAGCAGATCTGAGAGAGTGCCTGAGAAATAGTTGCCAGCCATCAATTGCACTCTGACTGACTCAGCCTTTATCCTACCAACATTTTTTACTGTGACGCGCAATGTTATGCCAGAATCACCTGCATGAACCGCTTCGGGCGTAATGCTGAGCAACGTAAACTCTGCTTTTTCGGCTACAGCGAAGTCTACGGTTCCTATCGTCGTCTGGTTTGAGCCTTCGATCACAGCCTCAAGCTTAAGTGGATAGTTTCCTGCCTCGGCGTCGTCAGCTATGTCGAGTAGAAATTGGACTTGGGATGGTTGGCCTGGCTCAACTGTGCCTATGAATGCTCGATCTGAACCGGTAGATGAAGCCTTGAATGGATCTTGCAGGTCTAGAGATACTTCCAAATTCTTTACAGCTCCCCGTCCCGAGTTGATTATCATAACTGCTAATGCGACTTGTCTACTGCCCGGGTACACTTTCGGCGGGGTCGTTACCACGGTCTGTATATGTAGCTCGCCCCTCCAGATCGGGATGCTAATGTAGACTGTCTCGCTTGTTTCTTGCAGTTCCCTTGCACTTCGATACGTCAATTCCAAGGCCAGCTGGTATACTCCTTCTGCGGCCTCGCTGTCAATGCTTAGGAGGAATTGGAAGGTGAAGCTTTGACCTGGAGCTATATCCCCTGCATCGCTTACTATCGATGAGAGAGATTGTTTACCGCCACTCTCTGAGGAATACTCGTATGTAAAAGGGGGTTTCAGCTCCAATCTTCCTCTAACGCTACGGGCGAAGTCATCCCCTGTGTTAGTTATGACAATGGACAAAGTTGCGCTCTCATCTCCAGGTTGAACTGTTAGAGGCGCCATAGGATTGGTTCCCCAGTAAACGCTAGTTAGAACAAGCTGTGGAACTCCAAGAGCTTGAACTGGCTGAACAGACGGTATCAAAACGGTAGAGGAAAACAAAACTAGTAGGATTAGACCAAGATTCCGGCTTTTCATATCCCTATCACCTTGCCATGGCTTTCCTAAAGACGGGGATAGCGATACTTAGGGTTATGGCGGAGTAAAGAACAAGCACTACAACATCCAATAGTATCTGGTTGAAACTTGCGTTGAGAACTATAACTTTTCTAAGTGCGTCAGTGGCATAGTATAGCGGCAGTATCTTTCCAACCGACTGCAGCCAATTTGGCAACTGATCCATTGGGAATAGGATGCCGCTCAGAAACATCATCGGGAACTGCAGAAGCATCATCATCATCATTGCCGTCTCCTGCTCTGACGCTATGGAAGTCATTATTATCCCTATGCCCGCGAAGCTAGCTACTCCCAGAAGCATGAGCAGCACCATCAAGAAGGGGCTTCCATACACCTTGACTCCGAAGAAGACCATGGATATTCCTAGAATCAGAAACGCCTGTATCATTCCTCTTACCGTTTGAGCCAGCGTCTTTCCAACTACGATTGCATACCTGGGTATAGGGGCCACCAGTATGCCATCCATCGTACCTTGCTCCTTCTCCCTTGCGATGGCGGCGCCTAACCCAGATAAAGCCCCCATTACCACGGTTAACGCCATGAAACCTGGCGCTAGGAACTCGAAAGTGTTTGTGGTGATGCCGATGAAGTTTCTACGTTCAACACTTATCGGCTCTGAAATAAAGGATGGGTTCACAGAATCATCCATCTTCGCCATGAAAGATGCACTCAGCCTATTTGATATCATATTTATGATAGAAGCGGCTTCCCCATAGACAACGGATGACATCTGCGGGTTTGTATCATCCACGGTGATTAGAACTGTTGCTTGGCGTTTCGAGGTAAAAGCTCCAGTGAAGCCTACTGGTATTACAACCACTCCTTTGAGGCTGCCTGCTACAATCTTCTCTCTAGCCGATTCGAAGCTTGCGAAATCTTGCACTTTAAGTAGGCCTGTTGACGAGGCTATTTGCTTGAACTGGTCTGCCACCTGGGTCGCAAATAACCCTCTATCCTCCACCACTATAGCCATTGGGATATTCTTGTAGGGCGATGAGATCTTTCCTGAGTAGGGATTACTTGTACCTGTCTGAGGAAACATGAACCCGAACATGGACATCATTAGAATCGGCATCATAATGAAAGTTCCAACAAGCATCTTAGCCTTCCAAAACTCGAGAAGTTCCCTATGCAATATTCGAAAAGTAATGTACATGCTGTGAAGTTGGCTCGCCATCTTAGAACCTCCCCATCACCCTTCTCATAGGCACATGGTTTGAAGCTGAGTCTCTGAGCCCCCTTCCAGTAAGCTCCAAGAAAGCCTCCTGCAGAGTTTCACAACCAAACCTACTTTTCAATCCAGCAGGAGTATCTACCGCTATGATCTTGCCATGGTCGATTATGCCGGTTGTATGCGATAGCTCGTCAGCCTCTTCCATGATGTGCGTTGTAAGGATGATTGTTTTTCCGTCTCTGTTCAGCTCCTTGATAAGGTTACGGACAAAACTGATGCTTTGAGGGTCAAGAAGGGTTGTGGGTTCATCTAGGAAAAGTACTTCTGGGTCATGGAGTAGACCGCGCATAATGTTTACTCGTTGTCGCATGCCACTTGAATAGCCGCCTACAGGCATGTCCTTGAAAGCCTCTAATTGGACCATCCTTAGTAATTCATCTATCCTCCGTCTCATCTGACCTCCGTTTATACCGTAGAGCTGGCCGAAGAACATCAAGTTCTCAACCGCGCTAAGCCGTGGATAAAGGATGACTTTCTCAGCCACCAAGCCAATCCTTTTTCTGACCTCATCTGCTTGAGTTTTAATATCGTAGCCCGCTACTTCAGCTGTACCTTCGCTTGGCTCAGAAAGTGTGGTTAACATTCTTATTGTGGTTGATTTGCCTGCCCCGTTTGGTCCAAGGAAGCCAAAGATCTCCCCCTTCATAATCTCCAGATTTACATTGTCGACCGCTGTGAAATTGCCGAACCGTTTCGTGAGATTGAAGGTTGTTATGATCGGTTTCATGAATACTTCTTCCCTCAATATGCAAGGCAGCCCCATATATATCACTAATATATATAGCTTACTTCAAACCCGGTGCCTGAAAATTGAATAAGAATGTGGCAGAATCTTCGTGGGCTAAAGAAGTTCAGAAGGGTTACTTGAAGCTGCTGATTTTGATGCTGTTAACGAGAAAATCGATGCATGGATATGAGATTATGGATAAAATCCATGGGAGAACCTTAGGCGTTTGGAGGCCAACCGCTGGAGGGGTCTATCCGCTCTTGAAGAGGATGGAGATGAAAAAGGAGGTTAAGGCTAAGTGGATTATAGCGTCAGGCAGGCGCAGGAGAGTCTATCAAATCACACCTGAGGGAAGGAGCAGGTTGAATAGGGCTTTAGAAAAGCAGAGGACTCTGATCGATACTATAGACGGATTGTACGCCGATTTCATGGCGGAGGTTTTGGAAGTAAACCAAAAGCCGGAGTTTCCTATGTTCTCGTGGTTTCGAGAAGTATTCTCCTATGAAGATTCTGGAGTGAAAACTCTCGAAGAGAAGAAGAAGTTCCTATTATCGATTAAGAGGCGGCTTGAAATACTTGATAGAAAGGTGAATTCTGGAATCAAAGAAGTTGACAAGAGCTTAAAACAAATTGAATCAGCTTGAAGGCGATGCGGACTTTGAACTGAAGTCTAATCTCATATTTGTGCTAGCTGTCAAAATAGGGATCTTTTGGAGAATTCTATTTTCGGCGGTAAGATTCACGTTGGGCGTAAAGTTCTTCGAGTAGCTTCTCAACCCGCGCCTTGCATTTCGCCAAGTCTTCCATATCCCTATCGATCTCATCAAGCGACAGATTCATAGTGAACACTTGAGCGATTATTCTTGCCGCTGGCTATTTAACGAGGAGAGCCAAGTGAAAGTGTTGATTGAGCTACTGTCTCTTACTTTAAAGATAACTGAAAGCTGAAACTCCAGGCGCAACAACGTACATGACAACCGCTATCGTGGATGCAGTATGTATGATACCGCTTGCAAGAACAATGGCGCGTAGAAGAATCTGAACGAGGAAACTTTTAATTTCAAACAATATTCTTAATCTAGAGCCCTCTCAACAGAAATCGCGAATGAATCACTCGGCAATGGTGAAACTCAACCATGTATAGGCAAGGATCAGTTGAAAGTGTAGCTGGACCAGTAGTGGTAGCGAAGAACATGTTAGGCGCAGAAATGTATGAGCTCGTTAAGGTGGGCGAGGCAGGTCTCATAGGGGAGATAATACGAGTCGAGGAGGATAGGGCTACAATCCAAGTCTACGAAGAGACTATAGGGATGAAGCCTGGGGAGAAAGTTGAAAGAACGGGAAAACCGCTTTCAGTCGAACTGGGTCCAGGAGTTATCAGTCAAATATACGACGGAATACAGAGGCCGCTACCTCTTCTGAGAGAGACGGTAGGAGCATTCATTAGGAGAGGAGTTACTTCACCGGCGATAGACCGGAAGAAGAAATGGCACTTCACGCCGAAGGTCAAACAAGGCGAAAAAATCACGGGGGGAGATGTACTAGGCACCGTCCCGGAAACTGTGCTGATAACCCATAGAGTACTGGTTCCCCCAGAACTCTCAGGCAAGATCAAATCGATAGTTAACGAAGGGGAATACACGGTCACAGAAGACATAGCGGAACTCGAGACAGAAAGAGAAACGGTCAAAGTTCAATTGATGCACACATGGCCTGTGAGAAGAGCTAGACCATTCAAGAAGAAGGTCCCAGCAGATACGCCGCTCATCACAGGCCAGAGAATAATGGACTTCTTCTTCCCAGTCGCCAAAGGAGGAACAGCAGCGATCCCAGGAGGCTTCGGCACAGGTAAGACCGTCATGCAGCATCAGCTTGCGAAGTGGGCTGATGCTGAGGTTATTGTCTACGTTGGTTGTGGGGAGAGGGGGAATGAGATGGCTGAGGTTCTCGAGGCCTTCCCGAAGCTTCAGGACCCTAGAACGGGTCAGCCTTTGATGTCCCGTACTGCGCTTGTTGCGAATACTTCGAATATGCCTATTGCAGCTCGTGAGGCAAGCGTCTACACGGGCATAACGATAGCTGAGTATTTCAGAGATATGGGCTACGACGTAGCCTTGATGGCTGACTCCACGTCAAGGTGGGCAGAAGCACTACGGGAGATATCCGGTAGACTTGAAGAGATGCCTGGGGAGGAGGGATATCCTGCTTACCTAGCGTCGAAACTGGCGGAGTTCTATGAGAGAGCAGGGAGAGTCGAGGTCCTAGGAAGCGAGTCTAAACTTGGATCAATCTCGGTCTGCGGAGCTGTCTCACCGCCAGGCGCTGACTTCTCTGAGCCTGTTACACAGAACACGCTTCGAATAGTGAAGGTCTTCTGGGCCCTTGAAACAGCTCTAGCCCAAAGGAGACATTTCCCTGCGATAAGCTGGTTGACAAGCTACTCTCTCTACCTAGATTCCCTCGAAGACTGGTTCAAGAAGGAGGGTGGAAGCGAATGGATCGATCTGAGGCGTGAGGCTATGTATCTTCTCCAAAGGGATGAAGAGTTGAGGGAGATAGTTATGCTCGTCGGCCCTGACGCTCTCTCAGAAAGCCAGAGAGTCATCCTTGAGGCTGCTCGAATGATTAAGGAAGACTTCTTAATGCAGAGCGCAGTACATCCGGTCGACAGCTACTGCTCGACGATGAAGACTTTCAACATGATCAAACTGATAATAAAGTTTCATGATCGAATGAGAACCGCAGTGGAACGTGGGGTGCCGCTTCCACGTATATTGGAGCTGCCTGTCAAAGAAGATCTAGCCAGAATGAAGATAAACCCGCCGAAGGAGTTCGATAAGATCGCTGTAGACACAGCTGCGAAGATCAACTCTCAATTCAATGAGCTTAGCACAGAGTTTCTCGGAGCAGGCGGTGAATGAGATGTCTACTATAGGGAGAGAATACTCAACCATCCGCGAGATCTCAGGTCCTCTTCTCTTCGTCGAATCTGTGAGAGGAGTCGGATTCGGGGAACTCGTAAGAGTCTCAACGCCTGAAGGAGAAGAGAGGCGTGGGCAAGTCTTGGAAGTAAGCGAAAATGTAGCTGTTGTACAAGTCTTCGAAGGAACCTCTGGACTCGATATCTCTCGGACAACCGTAAAATTCAGCGGTGAAACGATCAAGCTGCCAGTCTCCTCAGATATGCTTGGTAGGATACTGGACGGTAGTGGGAGACCTATCGATGGTGGACCTAGGATAATACCTGAAGACTACTGGGATGTGCATGGGGCTCCACTGAATCCTTACGCTAGAGCCTACCCTCGAGAGTTCATTCAAACAGGAATATCAGCCATAGACGGAATGAATACGCTCGTTAGAGGGCAGAAGCTTCCTCTCTTCTCAGGGTCAGGCCTCCCTCACAATATCACCGCAGCCCAGATTGCTAGACAAGCCAAGGTCAGGGGAACAGAAGAACCTTTTACAACGGTCTTCGCGGCGATGGGCATAACTGCAGATGAGGCACGGTTCTTCAGAGAGGACTTCGAGAAGCAAGGGGCTTTCGAACATGTTACGATGTTCGTCAATCTGGCGGACGATCCGGCTATAGAACGGATCCTAACTCCGCGGCTCGCATTGACCGCTGCAGAGTTCTTCGCGATCAATCTGGGTATGCATGTCCTAGTGATCCTGACAGATATGACCAACTACGCTGAGGCGTTGAGAGAGATCTCCGCGGCGCGAGAAGAGGTTCCTGGGAGGAGAGGGTATCCAGGCTACATGTACACGGATTTGGCTACGATCTATGAGAGGGCTGGCCGTACTCATGGGGGAAAGGGATCGATAACACAGATGCCTATTCTCACGATGCCGCATGATGACATAACTCATCCTATTCCAGATCTGACCGGCTATATTACTGAAGGCCAGATAATCGTCGATAGAGGGTTGCATAGGAAGGGCGTATATCCTCCCCTCGATGTTTCACCTTCGCTCTCGCGATTGATGAGGGAAGGGATTGGCAAGGGGAGAACTAGGGAGGATCACCGGGAAGTCTCAGACCAGCTTTATTACGCTTACGCTGAAGGCCGGAGTTTCAGAGATCTAGTCGCAGTGGTGGGTGAAGAAGCCCTCTCATCCAGAGACAAGCTCTACCTGAAGTTTGCGGATGTTTTTGAGAGGCGTTTCATCAATCAAGGGGTGTATGAGGATAGGGGTATCGATCAAACACTGGATCTAGGCTGGGAACTCCTATCGATGCTTCCTGAAACCGAGTTGAAACGTATAGATCCATCAACTATCAAGAAGTATCATCCCAAGTACAGGCTGAAGGCTACAGCGTAATGTCTCAGGTTCTAACTGGCGTCCACCCTACACGGATGGAGCTGCTGGCTTTAAGGAAGAGGAAGCAGATAGCTGAAAGGGGTGGAGACCTGCTCAGAGAGAAATTGGACGCCCTCATGATCGAGTTCTTCCAGTTCGTCCGGGAAATCTCAGCTCTACGAAACCGCTCTCAACAACTCCTCTCAGACGCATACTCACAGTTCTCGGAGTCCCAGGTCTTGCTGGGCTTCAGAAAGCTGGAAGAAACATCTATAGGAGTGGACGATCGTTTCTCGCTCGACACAAAGTCTAGAAACGTGATTGGCGTAGCGATCCCATTCGTCCAAGTCAATGTAGAAGCGATGGACGGAGTCCCATACAATATGCTCGGAACCTCAGCGAAACTCGATGAAGCAACCGCGAGAATGGTTGAAGCTGTGAAGGCTGTAGCTGAACTTTCGAGCTCACAAGCAGCAGTAGTCAAGTTGGCGGAAGCGATAGCCTCTACGAAGCGGAGAGTGAACTGCCTAGAGTTCATAATAATACCTAGAATGCTCAATACTATTCGGTACATAGAGATGCATCTCCAAGAAAGGGAGAGAGAAGACTTCTTCAGGTTGAAGAGAATCAAAAGACGTCTAGAGGAAGAGAAGAGAGCGGCTGCAGCATCCTAGCATGGCTAGAGTATTCGACGAAGTTCAGACAGCGACTTGATCTCCCAGTCTGCTTTTACATCAACTCGCCAGTCTTTCCTGCAGATATGGGTTGTCTTCATTCCAGCTGTCTTCGCGCCTTTGATATCGGTGAGCGGTTTGTCTCCAACGAAGACACATTCACTCGTGGTTACCCCAAGTTTCCTCGCGATCAACTCGCATGGTTCTGGGCTGGGCTTCATTTCCGCTGTATCCTCTCCTGCGATCGCGATCACGTTAAAGAAATGTTTGAAAGGTAGTTTATTGATTCTCAACGTTTTCATACCCTTTAGGCTATCCGTATCTGAAAGTAGTCCTAGAAGGAGGCCTTTCTTCTTCAAATAGCGCAGCGTACTCAGAGTATCTCTATACGGTTTGCTCGACCCCGTATACACATGCCAGTATGTCTTCGTCAATCTCCTTATGAAAGCTCTAGGCAGGACTAAGTTCATGCCAAGGTTGTTTACGATCATTTGCCACCATTTATCCCGATCATGCTTGCCTTCAAGATTCATCTTTTCTTCGAAGCTGCGAATTTCTCTGAGTATCTGAGACTCCTTCAAATTCAACTTTTTGCGTTTGAAGTGATAATTGATCATTTGAGTTATCTTCGCGTGGGCTTTCCGAATACTTTTCTGAGCGTCGATCAAGGTCTCACCGAGGTCGAAGATCACAGCCTTGACTTTCATAGAAGACATGGCTGCAGTAGGCTCCTAGGATAGAAATCCCATCTTCTCCAGCTCTTCTTTGAGGTTAGTCTCCCATAGCATCATGTCTTTCTTCTTGAACTTCTTGCTCCAATGCTCCGCCCAACTATCTACACCC
>Ga0129297_10001126_pt1 | contig 13356 bp, 11 predicted proteins | sample I18A1metaG_FD_94708 | JGI IMG/M metagenome (GOLD analysis project Ga0129297, IMG submission 94708) | Lake sediment bacterial and archeal communities from Gulf of Boni, Indonesia to study Microbial Dark Matter (Phase II) - ​I18A1 metaG | ecosystem: Environmental > Aquatic > Freshwater > Lake >... | reverse complement strand
GTCACGTATGCATTGTAAAGCTTCCACTCCTAAGTTCTTATGGTATTTGGCAAAAAGAAAGACTACACCTTGTTCATTTACTGGAGAATAATCCAGACCTAGGCCGGAAGGCATGAGATTTCCTACGGTCTTTCTTTTCATGTTATAATTTGCCCCTGCAGAAATTTATTCTTTTGACCCACTTTTCTAACATGTTTAACTAGTTCTATTTCCGGAACCGTCTTCCTAACGAAATGTGCAAGATGTGCTTCGTCTATCGTTTTCAAAGCCTTAAGAAGGACAGTAGAGGCAGATTTGATGTCTTTTGAGAGTTCGGGCATTTGAATCACCTATGGTATTATCTACGGATTTTATATATGCGTTCCAGCGTACTGAAGATTTCAACTATTTTTATGCTCTTCAAGCTGTTATGTATGGTATAGACTCTGGTCCGCACAAGTCTCAAGAGAGACAGAATGACACTGGGCAAGTACTCTAATGCTATGCGAGGAGCATACTGGTACAGTCACTGTAAGCCGTACTTCAATTGGGGCTACGACCCCTGTAAGGATCAGAATTGCTATGATTCTTGCGTCGTAATGTGCGAGAGAAGCTATGAATTCAAACAGCCCGGTTTTCTTTTACACTACCATGGCTGTAATCTGAACTGCCGGTTCTGCTGGGCTTATAGGATGCGACAAAAGCCATCGATATCCAAGACGCCCGAAGAGGTCTCGGGGGAACTGCTATGCAAACTGAACGCTCTTTCTAGCGATAGGTTCATCATGAAGTCGAGAGTTACCCCTCATAGCATATCCACAATTCGCCTAACGGGTAATGAACCAACTCTTCAGTGGACTCATATTATTGAGTTGCTAAAGATTCTCGATGATCAGAGTAGAATTCGGAAGGCAATGGAGTATTGCCTGGACTCACTTAAGGATGAAGCGCTTCTAAAAATCCTTGGCAGTCTCAAGGTTCTCATCCAAACAAATGGAATAGAGGTCGGTAAGAAAGACTGCACAATCAATGTTGAAGACTTGAAAAGCATAAAAAATCTAGACATCACCATTGAGGTTTCCTTCAAGGGCGTGAATCCGGACCAATTCGCCTGGCTCGCGGACAGCCCAGCAGACCTATTTGAGTGCCAATGCGCGGGGTTCAAAAGACTCTGGGAGATACAGACGACGAACATCCATGTTGTTCCCGAGCTTGGAATCGGTCACTCTGAAAATATCAAGGGGTATCCGGACTTAGCTGTAAGGATCATAGACGATAAAGGAGAACCTTTGGATTTCACAGCGTTCCACCCCAATTTCAAAGAAAAAGTTCTTAACCATGCCACTCTAAGCCACGAGATAAACTCGTTCCAAGAATTTGGAGAGATAAACAAAGAAAGAGCACGAGCAGTTGCAGAGACATACCACAAAACCACCGGACAGATCAGAAAAAGATGCCTACCCTCAGAATTTACACGCTACAAAGCTCGTTGACATATAGAGCAACCTTATTAGACCAACAACGGCCTCTAATGTAGGGGTCTTCTGTAAGAGTGATGACTTGAAGCGGGGTTCCCTCTACAGATGACCCGAATCTCCTATAAATACCTCATAGGTCCCGTGTAACCCCCAGAAGACTGCAGCAAATCTCAGAACTTATTAAGGTAGGTCTATTGGCCTTCGCAGGTCTTCTGGGCCTGGCCAGATTGATCAAGCGCTTCAGAGATCGTTTCCGATGAAGCATCGTGATTCTAAGCGTTTCTAACGATCTGCTCTATTCGCCAAAATTCACTTTCGAGCGTCTTTGTTGCCCCTAAAGGACGACCACCTTTCCTAATAGCATTCTCAGCAAAGCGGTACATACTTTGATAATCGCCAGATCTTTCGTACTGTTTCATAACTTTCCAAAGCTTCATTGCGCGTTTTTTCTGATTTGGTATCTTGGAAACTTCTCGGACTATCTCATCTATCACGACCATTATTCTTCTAGCTTTGTCAACCGACTTCGCCAACAGGACAGAATCAACCTGTTCCCTTTTAAGAGGCCAAATCTCATCTGAATACGCGAAAAGAGCCATATCTACTTCCGCCGGGGACAGGTTACACTTTTTTCCAAGATCTCGAATGCAGCTTAGATATTCCAGATAATGTGCGGTATCGATGGGTATCCTCTTCGTTTCCTCTACAGATTTTCCCAACTTTTCAAGGGGTCGTGACCACGGGAGAGTGCATCCTGTGTTCGAAAGTATGCACCAGTTCCTGTAGTCTACTGTGCCGTACTTCAAAGGGTCCAAGAACCTGAGCACCGCTGAAACAATAGCCCTACCCCCTTCGGATGCGCCCAGGCCATATAATCTTCCAAATGTATCGATCAGTCTTCGCTCAAATTCCATGGAGGGTTCACTCTTATCTTTGACGTGTTGTCGGTACATCTCAAGGCCGTCGTTGAACGCACGTTCAACGTCGACAGCCGAATTCATCAGAATGTTACTAAGAGTCTTCTCCAATTTGCCGGTATGAGGATTTTTCCACACTGCAACCATTATGAGGAACAACATATAGGTACTGGAGTGCCTGTATGATCCCATCACAATGTTCTTTCCAAGTTCTTCAACGAGTTGCGTTAGCTTCCAATGATCCGCGGCATAGAGTTCCACTTTTTCTGGAAATCTTTGCGACCAACTCAGTAGCAGTCTGCAAGTTTCCTTCTCGTTTCTCGTGCTTAGCATTCTTGGTTGCTCCATAAGTTCCACTTCTTCCAATGCGGCTTGTCACCTTTATCTCTTCTTGAATAAAACGGGAAGCAGTATTAGATCAGGCTATGCTAGGATACACGATAATATTGTTCTTATTCACTCTTACGTGTTCTCGGAGATTTCTGCCAGATGCAACACGGTTCTTGCGTGGAAGTCGGCTAGATAGAAGCAAAGCAGACTGGTAACTAGAAAAAAGAAGAAGAATAAAGAAGTGGTGTGATTGACACTCGAAAAAGCCAGACTCAGTACTCCTGTAAAGCTCAATACTATCATTATTGCTTTCAGTATCAAGAGCCCCATGATCGCTGTCCCGGAGTTCCACATGAAACAAAACCATGCGAAATGGTATTCAGCTGCACCCCGGTTTACAGGGTCTTTAATCTTGTAAACCCGGCTAGGAAAGCCCTCGAAAATCAACGGCTTCTTATTTGGAAAAAGTCTCGGGTAGATTTTGGTGTAAATTTTTGGATTCCTGTATAAAGCTAGGTCTATGTAATGCCCAAATACATTTGCTAGGAACCCGAAAGAGAAAATATAGACTATTAGTAACCAAAGCGATGCTTGAAAAAAGTTGAGTGCAAAGAGTATGCCAGATGTCATAGAGGCAACTACGCCCGGCAGTATCAATGCAAATACAAGTAACGTGCCTAATCTTACGCCGTAGTCTGCCTTTTCTGCAAAGTGCTCCATATTTAGAATATTATCTCTCCTCTATTATGTATCTATTTTGAACCTCATGAGAATGCTTAATTATCTGTGTTTATCTACTTGAGTTTCCAAGGCGCGTGAGTGGATCCTCCCACCCGTTGCGCCTAAGAAACCCCGGAGTCGGGAGGTGGAAAAGTGAAAAGTAAAGGTACGCTTACTGTTTCTCTTACAGCGATCTTCGCTGCGCTCTATGCTGTCGGTGTCGTTGTGCTTGCTCCGATTAGTTTTCAAGTATTTCAGGTCAGAGTGGCTGATGCTCTGCTTCCGCTTGCGATACTTTTCGGTTGGCCAGCTGTTCTAGGGTTCTCCTTGGGAGCATTGATAGCAAACTTCTTCGGCGGCCTAGGAGTTTTGGACGTGGTAGGTGGAAGCGTTGCAAACTTACTCGCCACGTATGCTGCGTGGAAGATAGGGCAGAGGCAGATCAAGGGCAGTTGGCTCGTCGCCGTAGCCATGGAGATACTTGTGGTGACAGTGATTGTCGGTAGCTATCTGAGCTACCTATTTCAAATGCCGTTGGAGATAGGCTTGATCGGTATTTTGCTGGGAAGTTTCGTGGCCATCGGGCTTCTTGGATATCTGTTGCTTCTCGTGTTATCTAGACCAATCATAGCTAATCAATTGAAGTCGTATGGACTGACTGTCTATCGAAAAGAGACTTAGTAGACGTAGATTGCGAGTTGAAGACTCCTAGCTTGCATGCAGAAGATTTGATTCATTTATGAATATCACCAGCTTATCCGTTGAGAGCGCTACCACCGCTATGTTTGCCCTCTAACCTCAGCTGGGCACATCGGGACTTTCACATACACTGGTACTCTTATTCTAAAGCCATCTCTCAGTTGCGCAATGCCAGGAGAGAACGCTTCTATTGCTGAAAGTTCTGTGTCCGTTAGCGGTAGGCCTAATGCTTTCAACTCATTCCTATCACTTCGGAGAATCATCTTGACTGTTGACAGTCTATTTGCGGCAGGATGTAACTCTGAGCCAAGCTGTGATGAAAGCACTGTCGCTACCTTAAGCGATCTGCTTAGTTTCACGTGTGTCTCAAGCTCAAACTCTATCGTTCTGCTAAGCTCATCGTTCCCATATCGCTTAAAGAATTGATGTGCCTCATCCACCTCGAACAGCGTTGGGACCAACTGGGCGCTTTCATCTGAAGTAAGCATCATCCTCTGGTGGGCACGTATCTGATGGAGGTAGTGTTGTATTATCAACTTGCATACTATGGGATCCGCTCTCGACAAATCAAAGGAGGTAACCAGCCCTGATCTTATTATGTCCGCTGCGGTAGGCATGCTTCCGGCACCGTCAAAGTATTGTGAGTAGCTTTGCAACACCGATACCGCGGAGTCTATGGTCGAAGCATGTACCTTCAACTCTACTGGCCGATTCTGCAATCTAATAGGATAGTGTGCATAGAACCCTTGTCTCCTGCCCGATTCCAGGTAGTCTACGAAGTCTAAGATTGTGCCGCCCCTTGTCTCCTGCCAGTGTCTGAATAGATTCGGCAGATGTATTACTCCCCTCTCGCTGAAATCGATCAGCCCTGTCAAAGCTTCAGGCCGAAGCTGGTCTGTATCAAACGTAAATGGAATGGCATTGCCGGTCATCCTTGAACAACCGTTAACTTGGGGATAGATTATTTGAAATGAAGGAACACTTTGTGGATGCCAACCTAGTTCCTTCCAATTGGGGTCATGGTATGTAGCTGGCTTGTCCAAGTAAAGCAGGTCATCTGCCTTGTTGTTAATGACTATTACTGACCATCCAGACTTGCTGTACCACCATGCCAAAGCCCCGTTGAACATAGTCTTACCGGAGCCCGGACTACCCACCGTTAACATGCCGGTCAATGGTGCCTTTTGGTCGATGCATGGCGTTACCACTTTGCCTGAAGAATCTCTGTAGATCTCTCCGTTTGATCGAACTAGAAACAGGGGGAATCCATATTCAGGAAAGTTAAGAAACATTGCAATCTCGTCTGCGTCCGCCAGTCTGAAGATCGAGACAGAAGAAGGTCTTAGGCCGGGTCCCGTTATTACTGAGTCGTTCTTTACTCCGTGTATTCTGGTTTTTAGGATAACCTTGGTTTCTTTCCTAGCTTCAGGCAATTTCTCCAACTCGGTAAGTTCCTTGTTTTGAGTCTCCAGTTGTCTCGACAGGAAGACTATTGAGTCCGGATTTCTGACATATAAGGGCGCTTCATCAACACTTTCAGTCCTTGAGAAGTACTTGCGGTCAGAGCTCGGCTCGAATATTGTGATGAAATCGCCTGTCATGATAATTGTTGTTTTTGATGTCTGTTGAAGGTGAACCTCTGTGCCTGTGACCGGATGCTTGTCGTCTGTGTAGATCGTGCCTAGAAACTTGTTTTCAACAGTTTTCATAACGTCATCCCCCAAAGCTCTCAGACATTGACCTTCGTGCATTGAAACTTCCCTGCATCCTTGTCTCCATAGCATCCGCCGCCAGGGTTGCTCTCAGGTTCTCAGCGATATCGTACGGGTCTGGAAGCATGGATTTAGCAGCATATTCTGCGTGGACAATGGGCAGGGCTGTGGAGTTGGAAGGGTCTCCGCTCGCCAAGCATGCGCAATGTACGAGATCAACAAGTCTATCCGCAAGATAGGCATAGTCCGCAGGTATTTCGACTCTGAAGACTGTTGTGCCAGGGATGGCTGGTTTCAGATACGTGAAGATCTTGGAAGCCCATGAGATCGGCTTGGATGTCATCTGGGCAAATATGAAAGGAGATCTTGTGCCAGAGGGCAGCATGTCGTTGAATGCAACAGCGTCTATCGCAACTTTTTCGTAGCCGTACTGACTGAATACATCCCCGTACCATTCAGCAACTATCCTGCTAACTGGGTTCTTGACTACGCAAACGAAGATTATTCCCTTTGCAACCAGCGCATTAGTCAGCGCTTGGTCGCGCCCAAAAAGGGTGCCATCCATTATGATAATGCTGTCCATACCATATTGGAATGCAAGTGCGTACTCTGATTCTCGCATGCTTTTGCCGATTTCACGAGACACATCTTCTCTGGCTTCAACCTTTGTGATCTTGCCTTGTATGGTTCTGCAGAGGAGTTTCGGATTGAGTACGTAAAGATCTGTTCTGCTCGCGTGGTGGTCAACTCCTCGATCTAGTATGTGTGCATCGGCTGATATTATGGAAAGCACGTCATCTAACTGATCGATAGTCGCAAGAGTACTGTCAACTCCACAGAGGCTGACGGAGTTCAGAAGGCCAAAGTCAGCGTCCGGAAGTCTTATGGGGTTCAACGGGTCGGAGCCTTCGAGCAACCTTAACAAAAGTTTGACATCGCCTAGGCTCCTCTGTATTCTGCAGTATCGTGCCATGTAGTCATCGTGGCTTTCACCCAGAAACTCCTCATACTGCAAGCGGTGAGCCCGTGGCATTAATTCTGGGTTATCAAAGAAATCCAGATGGAAAGCAGTCTTCTCATTCCAAACATGGATTCGAGAATAGGGTCTTGCTAGATGAGGGTTAATGGCCCCACGTATCTCTTCTAGATCTCCCAAGGCAGTACGCTGAGCGTTATCCGTTATCCAGCCAAGGTCAAGGCTAGGATCCAAGTAGCAGTTCAAGCCCCCTTTTCGTTTGGTTGCGCACAATCTTTCCATTCTCATAGTTGTAGCCGAAGGATTCAGCGATCCGCCCAAGTACTTCATGGACTTGGGGCTCAGGGATGTCAAACATATATGCTACTGTCGTGGCACCCAATGTCTTTCCACTATCTATCAGTTGGCGTATCTCTAAGACCTGCTCTGCCGTGAAGGCTGTGTCTTTGACAATTGGCGCAACCAGTTCTTCTTCGCTCATCCACATCTGCTGTAGCGGATTCGTCGAATGACGAGGCATCGATTTTTCAGTACTTACCTGAGTCAGTTGTTCACATGTGGAACGTATCTCTCGTTCACTACATTCAAGCTCTGAGGGAATCTTAGAACCACTGATGATTTCTGTATACTCTGGGTGTGACAGGATTTTGAGAACAGTGAAGAATTGCCCGTTGGAGAGAGGCCCGCTCGCCACATGGGCCTCACTCTGCATAACTATCTTTGATCCATTTAGTATGACGTTTCCTTTGGTGAAGACTACTCCATTTCGGTTCGGATGCGCTTCAATCAATGCATCATGCCTCCTAACTCACGTAGGACTGGTGACTTGATGGTACCTCGAATCGATGCAATAGAGCCCTGGCAACGCTGTTTAGTGCATTGAGAAATTCGGAAATGCTGGCGAGTTTCTCAGCCTGTTCGCAGGCAATCATATTAACAAATTGCTCACTGTTAGAATTGCCATTAGAAACATTTTTCCTTATTTCTTCGTTGAAGTGCGCAGCGATCAATAACTTTTGCTGAAGGTTCGTTGATACACATGTAAGGCATGCTTCAAGCGAAGGCTTTGCACCGTCATAGCCGCACTTTAGGCCCTTTACCCAAAGGCACCGGAAACCTTTATAAGCTGGTCCCTTGCTTTTTATCATAGGTGTCAAACCTCCCCGAGCCAACCCTCAAGGGTTCCAGCCAGGGGGTTGGCTCTGGGTTCTTGCAACATAACCTGAAGCCAGTCCCTGCTTAAAAAGGTAGCGGAAAATAAAGTTTTACGCATATACAAGGTATCCCCTTCATTCTGACCAGCACGATCCCTCCATCGCCACCAGATTCTACTCACAGTCACATCCTTCTCTTCCTTTTCAGTGTACGCAAAAGTCGTAATTCGGGGTTACCGAGATTAGACGGAAAAAGCTTTTGTGTCCGATTGAGCAGACAAAATTAAGTGCCAAAATTTCAAAGGGTAATGCTTAAATACAGTTTTAAGACAATAATATGTTGTGATAGAATATGGCAACTGGAAAAAGGAACCCATTCCCCTCTAGTGGAGTGACGCGTCCGGGACTTGAAGTCGAAACTCTAGTTAGCTTACCATCTCAAGGTGGAGCTGTTGAGAGACTGGAGGAACTTGTACGCTCAGTGATTACTCATGGAACCCAGCCTGTCAAAGATGAGTTCGACGTAGAGATAATGAAAAGCAAACCAGAACTGGTGATGCTTAGAGGTGAATTCGGTTCCGGGAAAACGCTCACTCTAACAAGGCTCTACATGGACTGCAAGCAAGGCAGAATCAAAATCAAGACCAAAGAAGGAAAGACTGAAAGAAAAGCGATAGTCATTCCGATCTATCAACCTCTTCACGCATTGTTGTCAAATCCAGAAGACTTGCTCGATGTGTTACAACAAAGATTGCCTACAGAAACCAAGAATGAACAAATCCGCGAAGCCATATTAAAAGCCAAAGAGAAGGCAGAGCAGACGGTAGTCGAAAGAGATTCTCTTTTGAGAAGAATATACGTCTGCCGTTATTCCGTTGATGCGGCTGTCAGAAACGCGGCGGATGCCATTGTCATTATTTTGGATGAATTGGAAGAATCCGTGGATGACTATGCAAGATTCGTCGAAAGCTATGCAAAGATTTTCAGCATACTCCGTGAATTCACTGACAGACAGGTCGGTCCAGTAATAACGGTCCTTGGCATAACACCAAGGGCAATAGATAGTCTGGTTGAAGAAACAAAACAAGCGTTGCTCAGACGCGCCGTTACAATAGATCTTCCTCATCTGACATCGCCAGACGAGCTGTTTGCCCTCGCCAAAGGATATGACTATCAGGTTGAGAAATATGTGGACTCAGATACCTTTGACCTAATCTATGGACTTACTCGAGGAAATCCAGGATTTGCCCTGGCTTCATTGCATTGGGCATGGGAGGAAATGCAGTATAGGAACCTTGATAGAGTCGATGCTAAACTTGCCAAGGAAGCTGTTGAGAGCATAGCATGGAAGGGTGAGAGACTAATTCCAACGGCAGCGTTCGAGGCTGAAGCAAGATATCCTTCTGCGCGAAGAGTTCTCGAAACCGTAAAGAGGGAAGTTGCAATCGAGATCGATCCGGAAAGCGTCTTGGAAGGAGTCATGGCCTCAATCGACTCTATTGCATTAATCAAGACTCCAGAAGAGACTTGCAACATGTTGGAAAAGGAATTTGGCGAAAGAGGAACACGGCTCAAAGCAGTCTCCCTGCTGAACGCATCGCTCTACTCCGAGCCTCACATTGAGTACTCTATCCTTCTAGCATTCGGCGACAACGAGCACGCTGATGAAAGGAATATCACTGACGTGCTCGAGGTATGGTCTGGACTCCATGGCGATTTTATAATATTCGTCATGCCCTCGACCGCAAACGAGTTGCGGAGAGCGATAGACAAGATCTGTACCGGGAAGATGTATAGGGGGTTAGAGTGGAGAGAGTTAGTAATTCCTCTCCTTTTGGGAAACGAAGACATGAGAGAACTAACAAGTCTGGCTACGATGAGCGGAACAGAAATCAAAAATGCCGAAAAGTTGGTTGCCCAAAAGTATGGAATAGCAGCGAAAATAGAAGATTTGATACGCAAACTGAAAGAGACTGGCAAATCAATCCCATACAGATGGGAGTTAAAGAGGCTGACAAAGGAAGTTCAGTGGGGCATCTACGCCCTTATAGCGAAGCGATTCACTGACAAGGAATTCACAGCCAAAGAAGCCATTGACTTTGTGCTTTCGCATTATGACCTCGTTGAAGAGACAAAGGCGCACTATAAAGAAGCGCGCTTACAAGAAAAATATTCCGACTCTGAAGAATTCAAAGAAAAGGTGAACAGAGATGTGGTCGGTGTACTTGATGTGCTGGTGGATAACGGCTTTGCGAATCGAAGGACAGATAAGTACTACATACCGCCACTCTTGACCTACGAGAGAGAACTGTACACACTTGTGAAAACTATTAGAGAGAATGAGAAGGGAAGGAATCCAGGCACAGACGACCTGAAATACGAGTTCTTCGGGTATGCCCCTAAGGCGAACAACATCTACGGCCTTGCCAAAGGCATGGAGGGAAAGGGCTACATTAAATGCATTCAAGAAGGGCCTCTGCAAAGACGATTCTACAAGGAACTACACCCTAGTACACACCTGGCTGAAACTGAAATTACGCTAAAGAGAGTTGAAAAGGGGATTCAAGAATCGGTCGCCGAAAGACTGAGAGAGAACAAGATAGTCCTCAAAGAGCCAGAGTTCAAGAGGTTCATGAAATCTGTAACAGGCAGAATAGAGGACAGAATTAGAGAAGCATATGGCCTATTGGAGAAAGCAGGTGATGAGACTCTTGACCAGTTTGAACGGTTGAGACTGATGAATTGGGCAGAGATTCTAACATTAATCGCAACGGACTATGCCAAGGAACTCGTGGACAGGTGGTTGGATATCAAGACTGAAATTGCACAGACTCAGGCCGATATCGAGAGGTTCCTTAAGATAACTGAGCATTCCGAAGAGACAAATCGACTTGACAAAACAAAGGCTACTGAAATTAGAGGGACCATAACTGAGGCCGAAACCTCTCTTCGAAAAGTTACGCAAGCGACAGATGCATTCGAACTGGAAGATGCAGAAGCGAAGTTGCGTGATCTCAGAACAATGGTTAGGCAGATTGAGCAAAGGCTCATGGCGGAACTTGAGGAGATAGGTAAAGCCGAGAAGAGTATTAGAATTGCTGAAGAAGGAGTTCAACGGATTGCCACTCTCATTGAGAGAAACAAGCATTACGCTGAAATTCTAGAACTGAATAAAAAGCTCGAAGAATTCTCCATGAAAATCTCTGATGCAAGAAAAGCCGCAGAAAAGGGAAAGACAGCCGACGTCAGCGTCGAACCTTTACCGGTCTTCTTGCGCCAAGCAACATCCGACAAAATCGCTTTTGTGGAATCACATATGGCGGCCCTAAAAAGAGCAGAGGATTTGCTAAATGCATTGGGGCAGTCCCCGGCAGCAGACCAGGTTGCGACGGGTCTTCCCATTATCGACAAATCTCTGAAAAGAGCGGTCAGAGAGGAGGACTTGCGTGACCATGACGCATTCGTCGAGAATCTGGGAAAGGCGTACGAGGAAGTGCTGAATCAGATGAGAGTATTTGACAGGCTGAGAATACTATTCATGGGAGCGGTCAGAGAGGGGCGTTCAAAGTTCAAGAGCCATGGTGTAGACAAGGCTATCTCGCAGGTGCTTCCTCTAAGTGAAGCGAAAGCAAGAGAACTGAGGCACCTTCTGGAAGAACTGGACTTGGTGAAGTGCACAGACATTGAGGTCGTGCACGGATGATAAGATACGTCAGGTGGAGCAGGGGCTCAGGACGAAGTCGCGTCAGCGCTCAGCCTGGCGTCACATGCGATAGTCTATTCAAGTGCCTCAGGTATCTATCGAAAAAGGGAGGTTCAGCTTTCAAATCAGAGTTGAAAACCTATCTTATTAAAGCGAACCTTGGGGAGAGGGCGGTAAGGGATACGATTCTCATGCTCAAATACTTCAGATTTGTCGATGAGAACGACAAGATAGGCAGACTGCAATTGCAACAATGGTTGGTGAAGATTGGCGGAGAATTGAGTCAAAAAGAGAACATATTGATTGCGCTTGCAACAGGGATCTTGTCAGGCGGGTACGTGCCTGCAACTCAAACCAATATGGGAAAAAGTGAAGAATTACTCGGCACACGCCTTATCCTTTCGGGCTTGAGAGACATCATGGCCAAAGTACCTGAAGGAGGAATGGACACCATAAGTCTTGATGAACTCGCTCAGGTGATTGATGAGAAAGGCATCACCTCCATTTTTTGCATCGTTAAGCTATTGGCAACGCCAACGGAGAAGGACCCATACTCACTCGGGATACTGAGGACGAAAGAAAACAGTGATTATAGGAAGTTTTTTCTAAGGCTAAACCAGGATGTACTTCATTCATATCAACTGTCTATTGTCAGTAGATATCTAAGTTGGGTTATACCCGAACTTCTGCACAAAAAGTATGCGGTATCTTTTGAGAGCGCCTTAGTCAACAACCTCAATATAGTAAATGCAGAATCCATAAGACAAGCACTACGTGCACATCCCCCAGTTTGGATAAGCGACGAAAATCTGGACGTACTTATCCGAGAGGCCACTGAATTTTGTGGATACGAGTGGTGGGCGGAAGATAGGTCTGGAGGAGGAAGAGGTCTTTTGGATGACCAACGTTACACCTATGTGAGGATAACTAAACCGCCTGCGACCATAGCGCTCAAGAACCCGATCCACGGCTTGTTCTAACTTGGCGTTAGCTCGAGGGGAAGGGTTAAAGCTCTCCTCATACTTACCTATTCTAAGGGGTTTTGAAGTTTGTTCCGTGCCCGTGGGATCAATCCTCCAAGCGAAGAGAGATCCTATGGAAAATAGTTGTGGAGTCAGGAGAAGCCCTTTTCTCATACAGGTATGTTCGACACCTAGACCCCGTCAGCATCAAACAAAGACTTGGTCTTCCTGCTACTACGAGGCTTTGGATAGATAGTTCCGGTTTTCAAATAGGAACGAAGCAGTCACCTAATCTCTCCGCTTTTGACGTGTTTGATTTTCAACGTTACTGCTCCGATGTTGCATTCACTCTTGATGTCCCTGGTGATTTAGAGCAGACCTACAAGAACGCGTTGCTTACACTTAGTTATAGCAGGGGGTTCGACGACCAACTAAAATTGTATGCTGTTATCACTCACACTGGAAATCTAGACGCAGCATACCAACTTGCACGGAAGTTTGACGAAAGAGAGTTTGACGGCATAGCGGTTGGAACTCTGATCCCATACGGCACTGCAAATATGAATAATTTGGCCTCTCTACTGGTCACGGTGAGGAAGGCCGCTTCGAAACCTATACATGTCCTAGGGGTCGGTGGCTATGACATGCTTTACCTTCTTGCCTTGCTTGACGTGGAGAGTTTTGATTCCTCCAAGTTTCTCGGCGGAGCAAAGTGGCGGGAATATC
>Ga0129297_10001125_pt1 | contig 13364 bp, 7 predicted proteins | sample I18A1metaG_FD_94708 | JGI IMG/M metagenome (GOLD analysis project Ga0129297, IMG submission 94708) | Lake sediment bacterial and archeal communities from Gulf of Boni, Indonesia to study Microbial Dark Matter (Phase II) - ​I18A1 metaG | ecosystem: Environmental > Aquatic > Freshwater > Lake >... | reverse complement strand
GGTTCCTCGGAGAGGAGAGCGAGGAGCGAATCGAGCAAGATTTCCTCGCTGGGGAAATCGCAGCGTGACTTCGAACCACATCTCCCGAGCCTCAACGGGGGGAACCGACGGGACTGGTTCCCCGGGGTGCGGGGGCCAAAGGGCAGCCTCCTGCACCCTATTGAATCACGTATACGGAGACGCCTCCCAGACCCTAAAATCCGACCTGGAATTGGGCCAGGAACGACCAGATTTTCGCATCCGTCCCCACGAGCCAATCATGCTGATAGTTGATCATGAGTTTGGTTTTGTCCGTGAACAGCCAGTTTCCTCCGAGCGTCAGCCGGTCGCTCCGGTTGGCCAGGATTCCCGGACCCGGATCATAGCTATCCCATCTCACCATAGCCTGGAGTTTTTTGGGGATAAAATCGTACAAGCTCTTGATGTACCAACCGGACTTGGAAATCTGGTCATCTTCTCCCCAGATATATTCGCTTGTCAAGATGAATCGGCTGATGGTTAGGGTGGCCTGGAGACCGGCCCTGTCCCGGTTGACAGCAGGGTCCCCTTCTTTGGCGCTATAGCCGCCCTCATAAAGCGACCCGCCCACGCTGAGGTGCTTTGTGGGATGCAGCACTAGTTTCAGGCCATAGTCCTTGGCCTTGTTCATATCTGTTTTATTTATGCCGGACCCATTAAAGATCCCGGCATAGTATTCGAAAATGGAATACTTCCCCGAGGCCTGGATTCCGATATCCCGGCCCTGGGCCAAGATATCCCGGCCGGGCGCGAGCAAATCCGAAACCTGAGCGCGGAGGATAGTGTCCAGGACAGCATCCGAGGTGCAGCTTTCCAGGCCGAACGGAATATAGAACTGCCCCGCTTGAAAAACAAAGTAGGGTTTAATATCGACCTCAATAGACGCATCTATAAGAACGGGACTCTTAACCGCATCAATCTGGATCCTAAAACGGAGATGCTTGATAATCTCACTGGCAAGGGAAAGCCTGGCCCGGCGGATTAGGAATGTGTTGATTCCGGGACTTGAATAAACATATCCAAGCTGAGTGTACCCGCTCAGCTGGAAGCGGCTGCTCGCTGTGACCGGCGGCGGCCCTGTCTTGTCCTGAGCGACGGAGAAGCCGGCGCAGACAACAAGGCCGAAACACATGAACCCGACTATTCGATGGGCAAACCGCATTTTACTTTTCTCCCTTGGCCCTGCTGTTCTATTCGCCAGCTCAATTGTTAATAGTCGACTTAATCAATAGACTAAGTGAACTTAACACATTCAGAAGATCTTTGTCAAGCCTTTTTTTGCGGCTGGAGCAGTTGTGAGAGAAGACACTTTCAAAAAGACAGAACGTACACCGCAAACGTGGCCAGCCAGTGCTCTCCTTCATAGCTGCCGCTGGCGATGTGAGGGAGCGTCGCCTCGGCTTGGCGGACGGCTGACTCAGCCAGAACAGACTGCAGAGGATCGTATCGCGGAAGAGCCCGGGCGATTCCCAGCATGCACCAGGCCCGGCTCAGGTTGAGTCCGTCCAGGTGAACAATCCTGGGGTCGGAACGGTCGGTGACATCGGCCGGGTTGAGCAATGACGCCGGCTCTCTTTCGGCAAGGCCCGGCATGAACCGGTGAAACCACTCCGGGAATTCAGCCGGAGACAAAACCCGCCGCATTAACTCCGCTTCCATCAAGCAGGGAGAGAAAAAATCTTCGCCGTCCGGTTCCCAGCCTGCGGGACAGCCGGCGTCCCGGCCAAAGTAAGTGAGGCTGCGCTCTATGAGCAATTTCTCAAGCTCTGGCTTCCCGGCTTGCCGCGCATAGTCCAAAGCAAAGGCAATTCCAAAGGCTGTGTTGGGGTGGACGCCGCGGCGGATGGGATAAGTCTGCTTCGGCAGGAAATCAAGATATTGCTTAACAATTTCTTCAGCGAGAGGCTGGAGGTTCGCCCACCATCGCCGGCCGTCTTCATCCTGCCACCCAGCAAGCTCCTCGACAAGCTTGAGCAGCCAGGCCCAGCCGTACGTCCGTTCGAAGGCCTTCCGGCCGGGCTGATGAAAATACTTCACTTCGGTCTCGATGTTTCCGGCAGTGAGATTCTCGTTCAGAGCGCGGCGAATCTCTGCGGCTTCCGGAAAATCCGGGAAGATTTTCAGAAGACGTACCAGCATCCAATGGCCATGAACCGAGGAATGCCAGTCGTAGCAGCCGAAAAAGGCGGGGTGAAAAGCAGCCGGGTTTCGAACCTCGGAGGGATCGTTCATTACGTGGTCGGGCTTGTTTGGATATTCCTTCTTGACGCACTTCAGGGCCAGCCGGGCGAAATGAGAAGCCGATTCCCTATTAAGGCGAAGAACTTCGGGCCTGTCTTTCTCTGGGACAGGCGGAGCTGCCGAATGCTTGAACCCGGCACACCCGCCCAAAAAGAACAGGGTTCCGATGAGGCCGAGTGCGACGGCCGAATGCGAAGGTCCCCGCAAAGTCCTTACCTTTTTCCGCCGATGGTCATCTCCGATATCTTGAAAGACGGAGTGCTTAGCATTCCCCTCAGGTCGAGGTCGTTGGCCGCGGCCTCGATATTTTTCAGCAAATCCAGGGCATTTCCGCCGAGGGTCACTCCGTCCACCGGAAAAGCGATCTCGCCGTCCTTGATCCAGAACCCGGAAGCGCCGCAGGAATACGTTCCGGTCGGAGTGTCCGTTCCGATTCCCCTCAAACCCGTGATATAAAACCCGTTTTTAATTCCGGAAATCAGCTTTTGCCTGTCCGCGTCTCCATTCTGGACAATAATGTTCAAAAAGCCGGCGGATGGCGCTGACTTGTAGCCGTATCTTCGGGCTATCGTGTTCACTTTGACGCCGGCTTTGCGGGCGGTCAGGGAATCATAAAGGAACACTTTCAGGACCCCCTTGTCGATGAGGACATTTTTTCTTGTAAGGGTGCCCTCTCCGTCAAACGGCTGGGAAGAAACGTGGCGGGGGATGGTGGGGTCGTCAACCAGGGTCACGAGCTCCGAGGCGATGGGCTTGTCAAGATAATCGGTCAGGAACGTTGTTTTCTTATAGACGCTGTCTCCGTCAATGGCAAAGAGAATCCCGTACCAAAATGCGCCTGCTGCATAGCGGTCGAAGACGACCGGAGCTTTTTGCGTCTCGACAGGCCTGGCCCCGAGCATTCTCACCGCCCTCTCGGCCGCAATCTTGGCCACGTTCTCGACCGCATCCAGGTCCTTAGCGTACCTTTTCGAACTGCTCCAGCCGCCGCCCTGCATGTCGTCCCCTTCACCGGCAATTACATAGACACCGAAGGAAATTCCCGTGCTCTTGTTCGAAAGAGAGAGGCCCTTGGAATTGACGATGACGACTTCAGTCTCCGAATCGCCGAAGAAGCCGCCCTCAGTCTTGGTGATCCTTTTATCGGAAGAGAGGGCGATTCTCTCCGTCTCCCTGGCGATTTCTATTTTCTTTTCATTCGGGATTTCGGCGATGGAGGGGTCGAACAATTCGAGGTCCTTCGCCTCCCCGTTCTCTAAATCGGCGAGCCCGTTCCAGGGTTTTGGGTCGGCCACCTGAGCGAGCTGGATCGTCTTCTTAATAAATTCTTCAAGGGCTTGATCCGAGAAATCCGAAGTGTAGGTGAAGCCGAGCTTCTTGTCCTTGAAAATCCTTAGTCCCAGCCCTTTGGGGCTCGCCTGCTTGACGGTTTCCACGTCGCCATTGCGGACCGATAGCTCAAACTCACGGCCGCTTTCCAGGTAAACCTCAGCCTCGTCAGCTCCCGATTTTAAACCCTTTGTGACAATTTTTTCGGCCAGTTCTTTGGTGTTCATTCTTGCCTCCCTTTAGACTCTGGCTCCGCCGATGGTGATTTTCGAGACCTTCAGCGTCGGGTTCCCGTCAGACACAGGCTTGGCTTGACCATCCTTACCGCATGTTCCCCCGCCCTTGATTTCCAGGTCGGGGCCGACCATGACAATATTCTTTAGCACTTCCGGCCCGCTTCCCATGAGCTGGATCCCCTTGAGCGGCTTTGTAATCTTACCGTTTTCAATCATGTATCCTTCGCTGACGTCAAAGACAAATCGTCCAGTAACCCAGCTGACGTTTCCTCCGCCAATGCGGGCTATATACATGCCCTTCTTGACAGATTTGAGAATCTCCTCGGGATCATCCTTCCCGGCCAGGAGATAGGTGTTGGTCATCCTCGGAATGGGATAATGCTGGTAGGATTGCCTTCTTCCGTTCCCGGTCAGGTTCGCCTTCATCAGCTTGGCGTTCAGCCTGTCATAAAGAAAGTTGACGCATTTCCCGTTCTCGATCAGGATGGTGTTCTGGCCCGGTGTTCCCTCGTCATCGACATTGACCGAGCCCCTTGCTCCCTTGACTGTTCCGTCATCCGCCAGGGAAGTGATCTCGGAGGCGATCATCTCGCCCTTCTTATCCCAGAAGCAGGATGTCTTTTTCCGGATGCCGTCGCTTTCCAAACTGTGGCCGATGGCTTCGTGAAAAAAAGTCCCGCAGTGTCCCTTGGCCATGACGATCGGATACTCGCCCGCCGGCGCGTCCTCGGCCGGGAGCATGGCGATGGCCATCCGGCCAGCTTCCCTGGCGAGTTCCTCGGCCAGTTTGGGGTCATAATGCTCATAGCCCAGAGTGCCGTCTTTGTAGTAGTATCCGCTGCTTCTCTTTTCCCCCTCAATGGCATCGATGCTGACCGCAAGCCGCGTTATGGTTTGGAAATCTTCTGCCCAAATCCCCTCCGAATTCGCAATGGTGATTTTTTTATTGATATCTACGAATCCCACGTTGACCTGGTTGATCCTTTTATCGTAGGCCCGGCCGACAGAATTTGCTTTCCAGAGAAGCTTGGCCTTGTCCTCAGGAATGATCGTGTCGGGGGAAACCTTGACCATATAGTAAGAAGGGATACTTGAAGGCTTCAGCCCCACGGGCTGCCTAATGTCTTTAGCCGCGGCGATGAGCCCGGCCACGTCCGCTGTCTGCTTGAGCTTATCCAAACTAAAATCATCGCTGTAGGCGTAGCCCGTTTTCTCTCCATGGAGGACGCGGATTCCGACCCCCATGTCCACTCCCCGTCCGGCACCATAAATCTTATCCTCCTCGAGAGAAATTCGATTGGTGACCGTGTACTCGACATAGACCTCCGCGAATTCCCCGCCGTGCCCGAGGGCGGCTTTGAGCAACATCTCCAGGGTCTCTCTGGAGAGGTTCACCGCGGGATTGACATAGAAATCCGCCGGAGGCTCGGCGAATGAAAAAAGCCTCCAGACCGGAAGGGTAGCCGCAATAGCGCCTCCCTTGAGGCCGGCCTTTAAAAAGTTCCGGCGGCTAATGGGTTTAAAGATACTCTTCATGCGTTCCCTCCTTTATTAATGGATACATTATTAAAAAAGCCCGCTGGACGGTTTTTTGTTGCATTTCCCCTCCTTTTTTCGGTCTTGGCTGCTGACATTGTCCTTTGAAAATACCACAAGGAAAATAGCAACGTCAATAAAAATGGACACCTCAGTTTCCGGGATACTGAGGAGGGTGGCCTCTTTAACCGCAGAGCGTTCTCCCTCCAAGAGACCGATTGCTCTTTAGAGCCACCCATGGAATTGCCGAAGATATTACGAAATGGTATGATATTGACGACAAAATCAGAAAATCAACCAGACGGCCAAAGCAAGAAGAAAAATTGAGAAAGCGGGCTGAGCGTCCCCTCAAAACGTGGGCCGAAAGGCGCTCTGCAGCTAAATCCAAGGCGGAGGACTTCTCCCGACTTTTTCCCGATGAATCTAATATCCCCAAAAGATTCCGGATGAATTCCTGTCTGGACCAGACCAGGATTCTGATCAACGGAGAGATCGCTCCTTGGAAAGGCCGGGTTAAAGACGTATTTTCTCCAATTTATGTCAGAACGTCCGATGCCCTGGTCAAGAAAAGAATCGGCGCTTATCCTGAAATGACCGGCAAAGAAGCCCTCCAGGCCTTGGCTGCCGCCAGACGTGCTTTCTCCCCTGGAAAGGGAAGGTGGCCTTCCCTTCCGCTTTCTCTCCGGGTCGGATGCGTAGAAAGATTCCTGGAGCGGCTGGACGGTCTGAAAGAAAACATTGTCAGGACCCTCATGTGGGAGATTGCCAAGCCGTACTCTGAGCTCCAAGATGAGTTCGACAGGACGATCGGTTTCGTAAAGCAAGTGATCAACGTCGCCTGCAAGAGGGAAAAAAATTCCCGTGTCCTGAGAAGAGAAAAGGGGATCATGGGTCTCGTCCATGATGAGCCCTATGGTGTTGCCCTGTGCCTGGGTCCTTATAATTATCCTCTCTTCGAGACACTCGGCCTTGTTTTCCCGGCCCTCTTGGCGGGCAACGCGGTGATCGTCAAGCCCCCCAAGTTTGGTCTTCTGTTTTTTGACTTTTTACTGGAGAATTTTCAGGATTGCTTCCCTCCGGGAGTGGTGAATATAATTTCTGGCGAGGGCAAAACAATTATCGAGCCGTTGATGAAAACCGGGGACATCGATGTGTTCGCCTTCATCGGTTCCGGACCGATAGCCAATCGGTTGATCGGGCTGCACCCAAGAAAAAACAGACTCCGCAATCTATTGGGACTGGGAGCAAAAAATGCCGCCGTCATCCTGCCTGATGCCGATCTCGAGGTCGCTGTCCAGGAATCCGTTCTCGGAGCCCTGGCCTTCAATGGCCAGCGCTGCGCGGCCCTGAAAATACTTTTTGTGCATCAGGATGTCCAGGAGGCCTTCCGGAAAGGCCTGAACAGAGAAATGGCCAAGACGCGGATAGGAATGCCCTGGATAGACAGAGTGAGGATCACGCCCTTGGCGGACCCAGACCGGATTCTCTACCTTCATGAACTCATCCAGGACGCCCTGAACCAAGGCAGCTTTGTGGACAACACAAATGGTGGAAAGTCTTTCCAATCACTTTTTTTCCCCACGGTTCTTTATCCCGTCCATTCAAAAATGAGAGTCTATTGGGAAGAACAGTTTGGGCCCATTATTCCTCTTGTCTCTTATGATAAAATAGAAGCGCCAGTAACTTACATTAACAATTCTCAATTCGGACAACAATTGAGCATTTTTGGCACAAAAATCCAGCCCCTGGCCCACCTGGCCAATTCTGTCAAGAGCCAGGTGGCCCGGATCAACATTAACACAAAGTGCCAGCGGGGCCCCGACCTCTTCCCATTTTCAGGCAGAAAGGACTCGGCTAAAGGGGATTTTTCGACCCTCCAAATCATGAACTTTTTTTCGGCAAAAACCGTCATTGCGGCCAGAGAAAATGAACTGAGCGAATCCCTGTTCTGGAGACTCCGGAGGCAAAAAACCAAGGAATAAACCCAGATTCATGAGTGAAGAGGAAACAAAAAGAAATCCGGCGGCCGCGTCCGCAACGCCGCCCTGGACGGCTGCTGAGGTCATAATCCCGGAAAGGCACCTCCCCCTCCTTGAGCTCGTCAAAGATTCTTATGGAACGCACAAGCGGACCAAAGAGTTTCTAGAAAAATTCCATCAGCCCAATTTCCAGGGCGACCTTCTCGTGGAGGAACTCAGGCGAATCAGCCTGGAAGATTTTTACACTTACAACATCAACACCGAGGGAAAGCGGGCCCTGGAGATCGAAGTCGGTATCTATGCGGAGATGATCTCCCGCGAAACGACGGATTCAGTCAAAGAAAAAAGCATCGGCTATCTTTTGGAATATCTCCAGAAAATCTTGGCCGACAGCGGCGAGCATTTATCACGGAACATCCCCGTTGTTCTCGAGGCCCTTGACTTCCTCCGGAGGATGCCTGCGGAAGAAGTCGGTCTGATGAAGAAAGGGACGAGAGATCTCAAATCCATCCTGAAATTTTTCATCGGCCATAATATCCAGGATTCAATCAAGAATCTTGCGGAGCTATGTGACCGCGTTTTTCATGCCTCGTTGAGCTTCTGGCTGAATCAGCCAGATCCGAGTCAAGGGTTTGTTGATTTCAAGGGACAAGCCGAAGCTTTGGCCCAGTATCAAACCCTGATCGCACCGATCAGCCATGATCATCTGCGCCTGTTGCTGAGCCGACTTGAAGATTCTTCGGCGCTGCAAAATCCCCGCGGCTGGGAGGATTTGGCGCTCTATCTTGAGTTACCCGACCATTATCAGATCGCCAACGGATACCTGAGAGTTGCCAACGAGCTCGAACGGTCATTTCTTGATGAGCAGCAGCGACACTCGGCCTGCCTTGATTTCCTGTTCAAGGTCATCACTCTGCCGGGCCTTCAGGATATTCACCGCGAGGCTTTGATCGAGATCAACCGCTCGCTCGGCCGCGCCTTCGCCGAGAAATCCGTTCCCGAACTGGAAGAACTTATCAAAAAGATGTTCCAGATGTTCCAGGAGGGCGGCGCCCGCGCTCTCTATCCTGAAGCCAGGCTGAATTTCATCAGCACAGCGGCCAAAGAAATTTTTAAACTCAATCATCATTCCCTGGTTAACACCCTTATGGAACAGATCATCTTCTCCGGGTTTGAGTCGCCAAACATCCAGGGTACGACCGCGGATTGGGAGGTAAAATTCAACGCCTTCCATGTTAAGAACATTCGGACCTGGCTCGAGATCATTGCCCTAAAGCCGCGCTGGACAAAGCAGCTCCTTTCAGCCCTGATCATCAACCTCAAAATCGGAGGTGTCTTCGTCCGGGACACCGACCTTCTCCAGAAAGATATCTCTGCACTTCTGAATTCGGATATTGTCCCCGCCTATAACCTGGTGATGCAGCTCGCCCGGCTGTTCCCCATTTATTTCAACGAGATCAACGCCGAGGGTGAACTCCGGGATTTCTCCAGCCGCATGGACGACGTCTCGAACCGCCGGGACCCGATTATTCATTTTCTCAGGAAACAGTCCCATGTGGAAAGCAACAGCACGCTCGTTTCCTTCGTCGAGGCCATCTTTCGCTACTGGCATTCCGGAAACAAAGAGGACATGCGCCGGTTCCTGCCCGAGGAGATCTATGAGCAGGTCGAAGGCTCCGGGGAGATCTACGATGGGATGTATAAAATCTTCAGGGTCATTTTTCCGGAGGCGCATCACAATCCCCGCCTCTTCCTTCAATGGGATCAACCCAAAATTCAGAGAATCGTCCAAAAAATCCCGGATGTCCCGGACCGCGATAAAGAGAAAGCTGCCCTCGTCTTGCGTTTTTATCAACTGCTCTATAAAAAGTACAATATCCACCATCAGGATGTGGTCAAAAACCTGAACTCCTCTTATATTTTTGATCAACAGAAATTGGAGGCGTTTCGGAAAGCCTTTTCACGGAGAGATTATTACAAGAGCCTGTTCCTCCTTCTGGACTTTCTAAGCCTTTTGAAGGACCGCATCATTTCCCCTGAAAAAACCGAAGCCTTTGAGGATATTTATCACAAAAGGCACATCGCGGCGGGGATCCCGTCCATGTACGGCGTCTACCGCGAAGCAAAAATCGACGCCCTGGGCCTTTATCTCAGACTCCAGAGCCTCGCCAACGTCCTCCTAGAACAGATTATCAATTCGTTGAACCTTCAATTCATCACCAAGACCACTCTGGTAAGAATCGATAAATACCTCGGGCTGTTTATAAAGGCGCTTCAGCTGGAGGGAATTTCCACCGAGGGGCTTGAATCGAAAATGAAGTACATCCAGGGAGCCCTCAAGATCAAACGCTTCAGCATCGATCAATACATCGACATCTTTCGTTTCATTTCCAAGGGCATTCAGGATATCACCCGCGTCTACTATATCGACTCCCACCGGGCCAATCTCCCCGTCGTTATCAGGCAATTTCTCGACAAACAACAGGGAGAGGAAAAGACTCGGCTCTCCAAGGAGGAAGAGGAGGAGGCAGTCTATATGCAAACCGAGAACTTCGTTCGGTCGATGATTGCCTCGAGTTTTGGGCTTCAGACGCTCGACAACTTTATTAGCAACATCCTCCGGACACTCTGCGCTGAACAGGAAAAATTCAAGACTCACAAGCACATGCTGAATGTCCTCATGAGCTACAACCCGGAGATCGTCATCACTCCTCTCTATAAAAAGCCTCAAAAAAGGGACGATCAAATCCTCCTGGGAAACAAGGGTTATTTCCTCAAGCATCTCCATTCCCTCGACTTTCCCGTGCCCCCCGGGTTTGTGATCACCACGGAAATTTTCCGATGCCTTGACGCCATTTTGGGTTATGAGGATATTGCCAAAGACCTGAATATGAGGTTAGGCAAAGAACTCAGAAAGCTGGAAACGATTACATGCCGGCACTATGCGGACCCCAAAAATCCCTTGCTTCTCTCCGTGAGAAGCGGCTCCGCCATCGCTCTTCCGGGAATGATGAACTCATTCTTGAACGTGGGGATGAACGAGAATATCGCCGAACATTTGAGCCGCAAAAAGGGTTATGGCTGGGCTGCCTGGGACTGCTATCGGCGCTTTCTCCAATTTTGGGGAATGTCGGAAGGATTAAATCGAGACTTTTTCGATGAGATTATCGACCGGTTTAAAGAGAGATACAAAATTTCCAAGAAGTTGTACTTTACCCCGGGTCAGATGCGCGAGATCGCTTTGACCTACAGGAAGGAGCTGGAGAACAACGGGATCGCCGTTGAAGATGACCCGGCAGAACAACTGAGGAAAGCCATTTTCAAAGTGATCGACTCCTGGCATTCTCCCCGGGCTGAGTTGTACCGACATGAAATGAATATTTCAGACAAGTGGGGAACGGCTGTTGTTGTCCAGTCCATGGTCTTCGGGAACCTGAATGAACGGTCGGGCTCCGGGGTTACCTTCACGCGTGATCCCAAGGGGCTGTCGAGTTCCGTTCTCCTCTCCGGGGATTTTATTTTCGGCGCCCAGGGAGATGACATCGTCGCGGGACTCGTAGAGACTTATCCGATCTCGGAAACTCAACGAAAAACCGAAAAAAGAGACAGCGAGATTTCTTTGGAGAACAGTTTTCCGGCCGCCTATGCCGAACTGAAGCGCCTGGCGGAAATTCTAATCTACGACCAAGGGTTCGGCCACCAGGAGATTGAATTTACCTTTGAAAATGATTCCAAGGAGGGGCTTTATATTCTTCAGACTCGGGATATGCCTCCTCCAGAGCGCGTTAAGCTGAGGCCCTTTGCCAAGACCAACAAGCTGGATAAGTCCCTGATCGGATACGGGATCGGCATCGGAGGCGGAGCGCTCTCGGGGAGGGCCGTTTTTTCCGAGGCCGAAATTAAACTCCTGAACAAAGAAGAACCTCATACTCCTCTGATTTTGATTCGCCCGGACACCGTTCCCGATGACATCGGCCTTCTGCGACAGGTTGATGGGCTCCTGACGGCCAAGGGCGGAAGCACCTCCCATGCGGCGGTCATCATTCCCCAGCTCAAAAAAGTCGGAGTCGTTGGCCTCAGGAGCTTGAAAGTGTATGAGAAGAACGCCTACAGCATCATCAACGGACATAAAATCATGAGCAGGGATTTTATCAGCATTGACGGTTGGAGCGGTTCCGTTTATCTGGGCAAGCACCGCGTGGAAGAAAAAGAAACCTTCCCCGCCAAAATCTGAAAACCGACGAGTCTCATTTCAGCATTTTATGGGCGTAGACGGTTAAATCGCCCATCCTGTTGGTATAACTTCCGTATTCGTTATCATACCAGCCGAAAATTTTGGCGTGAACTACGGGGAGCTCCAGAGTCTTGAGAGGAAAGGAGTCCAGCACATCACGGGAAAGCCCGGGAATTTGGGAGAGGTCGATATCGATAAAAGCCGTTCTCGTATGGTTGAACTGTCCTTCAATGACGATGGAGGCGTTGATTCCGGCGACGTCGGAGGAAACATTTTGTTCTTCGGAGTAAACGAGCAGACGTTCGGGTCCTTTGACCTCGGCCTGTTTGTAGATATCATTGATCGCTGCCGTATCGATCGCGCTGACCTTTCCGTCTTCGCCCATCCGGCTTTGAAAAGTCACGTTCAGTATAATCAATGATTCCGTTTTTGTGGGAATGCGGATGGAATCGGCCATGAACCCAATCTCTTTCACTTCCGGTATTGCCAGCGCCAGGGCTTCCGCAGCGTTCGTGGATGTCAGGATGATGTTATCCAAGATACTCCTCGTTTTTCTCAAATCTTTTGCCCCGGCCTTGGGGACGTTGTCCAGGACGCTCTGAGAGTTTGTCACCGCATGCACCGTGGACATGGAGGCCGTCAGGATGCAGCGGGTCTTTTTGTTTTCCAGGAGGGGCTTGATCATGTGGGCCAGGCCTGTTGTCGTGCAGGAGGCGGCCGAGATCAGGGTGTGCCGGGCCGGATTGAACGCCTGATGGTTGATTCCATAAATCAGGGTCACGGCGTCATCGGGCATGGCCAGAGCCTTGTTTTTGATTTTGAACGCAGCCGAGTTGATCACGACCCGGGCGCCGGCCAAATGATGACCCCGGATGGAGCCCTTCTCGCTGTCAGGGCTGGCCGTCGGGTCCAAGAATTCACCCGTGCACTCGGCCACGATCTCGACTCCATGGTCCCCCCAGGCGATATCCTTGGGGTTTCGGGCCTTTCTTAAGACTGTCACCGGAATCCCGTCGATGAGCAGTTTCCCTTGTTTTTCGTCGGCGATCTTAATGAGAGGCGAAGCGTTAATCCCGTATAAAAACGTATGAATCAGTCCGTAGGTGGAATCCTTCTCGATGGTTTGGGCCACCGCGTCCATCCCCATCCCGATGTCCCGACCCTGGTTGACGACAATTTCCTTGAAATATTTTCTCCCGATATGATGCCACAAACTGAGCTTGCCTATTCTTCCCAACCCGTTGATTCCCAGGATGGGTTTCTTCTCGGTAAAAAAATCAGCCCCGTTCATGAACTACTCCTTAGGAAATTTCCATAATCACGACGCACCAATTATTTCGATACTTATTGTAAATAAAAAAAATAGCCCTGTCCAGCAGCCAGGCTCACCCCAATTTCAAATTGATAAAAGCAGGCTTTCGATGTAAAATGGCGGGGCCATTCTGAGTTCATATAGATATCTTGAGAACGGAGGGAAAACATGACAAGTGTGTTCATCATCGCCGGCATTATTATCATCGTCCTATTTTTCAGCGGAATTAGAATCGTCCGGCCCACTCACCGGGGGCTGATCGAGCGCCTGGGAAAATACAACCGCTTCGCCAAACCCGGCTTCCACTGGATCGTTCCCATCATCGAAAGAATGTTCCAGGTCAACATCACTGAAGTCATGGTCGACGCCCAGCCGCAAGAGATCATCACCAACGACAACCTCAATGCCCGCGTGGACGCCCAGGTCTATTTCAAGGTCAAGGATGACGAGGAAAGCGTAAAGAATTCTCAGTACAATGT
>Ga0129297_10001122_pt1 | contig 13378 bp, 14 predicted proteins | sample I18A1metaG_FD_94708 | JGI IMG/M metagenome (GOLD analysis project Ga0129297, IMG submission 94708) | Lake sediment bacterial and archeal communities from Gulf of Boni, Indonesia to study Microbial Dark Matter (Phase II) - ​I18A1 metaG | ecosystem: Environmental > Aquatic > Freshwater > Lake >... | reverse complement strand
GCATTGCCCGTCGATGCCGTGACGACGGTTTGGACTCTGAACTCAACCGCCTTTGAAACGCCCACGGTCATGGCTCTGTCTTTGAATGATGCGGTCGGGTTCCTTGTCTCGTCTTTCACGAAGAGTTTCTTGAGGCCGAGTTCGCGTCCGAGCCTCTTGCATTCGAGCAGGGGTGTGCCGCCTTCGCCTAAGGTGACTATGTCCTTGGGCTTCCCGAGTGGGAGCAGCTCGAAGTATCTCCAGACGCCTCTAGGCTTCGACTGGAGCAGCTCCTTGGTCAATGTTTCTTTGGCTTCTTCGTAGTTGTAGAAGATCTCTAGGCGTCCGTCGTCTTCGTTCCGGCACATTGTCACCTTCTCATCGGCGCTGTAGGCGGTTCCGCATCGCGCACAGACCATGTGAGTGATCGAAGACATCATACCGCTACATCTGGTCCCGCACGAGAGTAGTGCTCGTTCTTTCTATTCTGTGAGTTCCCGGATTGAGCGGGCTAGAACTGAGCGTGGGAGGATCGCCGGTCTTCCAGTGATCTTTCTGACGAGGTCCTTTGTTTTGGATGTGTAGCCCATGCAGTCGAGGACGATCAGATCTGGCTTGGAGGCAGCAAGCTTCCTAGCAGAAGGCGTCACTTCATCCTGCTCAGAATAAGGTGAAGCGCTTTCAACGAGCACAGTGCCACCTGGCCGTTTCCATCTTTCAACGGCGTGGCTCTTCTGGTCACCTGAAGGAACAAGGACGCCGATCGTTCGAGCTCCATGAATGCCGTTGACCATGCCGTCGAGGAGAGCGTCAGGCATCACTATCAGCCTGTTCGATCTGAGTTGAGGAAAGTGGCCTGTGCAGAGGACCACCAGGATGTCGCATTGGTTCTGCAGCCTGTCGATGCAATTCTGAACCTTCGGAACGATCTTCGATTTCCCAACCATGACTTCCTCGCCGCCGCGCATTCTGGTAACCAGGGGAAAGTCGCCGGGGGCAGGAGCTAGCTCCTTGACCGTTTCCATTGAGGCATTGTCTAGGGCGCCGCACTCGGCGACATCAATCTCGGCTCCCAGGAGTCTTTGGATTTCAGGGACCAAATCGCTTCTTGGCGACTGTCCGATCGTGATCATGCCAACGTGTGCAGCCATCTAGATCAGCTCAACTCTTTCTGAGCGTCCCAAGATGCCTCATCGATCCGTACAGCTTTGTTATCAGTGCGAATTCCTCTTCATCGTAGAAGAGGCATTTGCCTTCGCCGAAGGCCTTCGCCACCTCCATGCAGAACCTCACCGCCAACTCGATGTCGGCAGGCTGGTTCGCACCGGTTGCGCATCCAGGCACTGGCACGTCAGTTGTGACTGCTACGCCTACGACAGGGGCGGTCGTGGCTATGCAGGGCTGCATTATGCTGTTCATGTGGTAGAGGCCGTTGCCGTATGGGGTGATGTCTTGGGTGGTTATCGGGACGACTCTCGGCAGGGTTCCAGTTACCCATTCGAGGATGTTCAGCAGATCGTTGCTGACTTTGAGGATGTAGCCCTCCTTCACCGTCGGGGTGATCGCGATTCCCTTGAACTTGATGATCCTATTGCCCTTTGTTGCATCAACCGAGAGGACCGCGTCCATCGCCTGGTCGACCTCGTACTTGTTCATGGCCGCCATGTCGACGGGTGAGCCCATGAACGGGACAGGCTCATGAGGCTGCACTGGCGCGTTTGGGCAGACGTGAGTCGCAACTATGACGTCTCCCTGCAAAACATCGCCGCTTCGCCTCATGTCCGCAAGCTTGAGCGCACATGACAGAGCGGAGATGGCTCCATCGGCGTCGGAGACTAATCCCACGCGTTGAGGCCTTGCGCCTATGCCTCCCAGTCTTCCAACGATCCCGAGGGTCAGTGAATTGCCTCTCTTCAATTTCCCGTTAAGGCCTGGGATCGTTGCCTTGATGAAGTCGGTGCTACCCTTGTCACCTTTGATGGTTGTGACCTCAACATGCTCGAGTCCTCTACCTTTGAGAAGTTTCGCTGCCTCATGCCCGGTGACCTTCGCGCTGTCAAGAAGATCACATGTTTCGACTACTTGTTTCATCGCCAATCGTCAACACCTTAGCTAGATCAATCAGAAGTATCTTGGAATGTTCCTCTTAATGACTCGCTTTACCAAAGCAGTCTAGCGGTTGGGGCAATACATATCTGAGGGAAGATTGCTTGTAACGCAACGTCTGGTGCGATCGCTTGTACTGTCAGAAATGCGGTAGGGAGGAATCCTTACCGTTCAGGTGCCCGTTCTGCGGCGGCTACTTCTGCCCTGAACACCGCCTCCCTGAAAGCCACGAATGCACCGAGTCATGGAAGCTAAGGGTTCCTCGAGAGCCCAAGCCAATAGTGAGTCCAGCCTCAAGCGTTCCATACTCTGTCCAGTATGGCTGGACGATTTCACCGAAGCGGCCCGTGTTCTGGTTCAGCGCGACTGAGGTTAGGCATGTGATAATCGGTGTGATTCTGGTTTCGGCTGTTGGACTGTCGCTGCCGCTTGGGATCGCCGGGATTCAAAGGCTCTTGCCAACTTTGCTGGCTGTGAGCCTCTTCACGCTCGGCTTCATATTGCATGAGTTGGCGCACAAGTTCACCGCTCAGGCACACGGCCTTTGGGCAGAGTTCCGATTGTCTATGGTAGGTGTGATCATAACTACGATCTCGGTCTTCTCACCGATCAAGTTCATCGCTCCTGGCATGGTCCTGATAGCGGGGATGGCTGCGCCGAACGTGATCGGCCTGGTTTCTCTCGCTGGACCTCTGACAAACCTGGGTGTTGCCTTCGTCGCTATGCTCGCCTCATTTGCGCTGGCGACCAGAGCCTTCCATCAAGTTCTCGCGCTTGGGTGCTGGGTGAACGCTTACATGGCGCTGTTCAACTTGATACCGTTCGGCGACTTTGATGGGCTCAAAGTGTTCAGGTGGAACAAGGCGGCGTGGGTCTCAGTCGTAGCGCTCGCTGCCCTTCTGCTCTTGTACACGGTTCAATACGTATTCTAGAATACTCACGATCGCCCGAAGACATCTCGACCGATGCTATGAGATGAGGGTTGATACGTGTGAGGCTCGTGTCGGATCCGGGGGAGATTGAAGGAGCTTGGAGAGAGCAGTATGAGAAGCTTGCCAGAGTTTTTGCTGGTCTGATTCCTAGGACTGGAACCGTCGTGGAGGTGGGATGCGGGAGGGGGCGGCTCACATTTCCTTTGGCAAGACTGGCTGCGAAGAGTCGGTTCATAGCTGTTGACAGGTTCGCCGGTCCCTACTCCAAGGATCGCAGAGTATTCACGTTGGGATTGTCGCGGGAGAGATTGAAGGGAAGAGTCCGCTTGGTTGCCAGTGATTATCTTGAGTGGCTGAGGAGACAGCGAAGCCGGAGATACGACGGAGTGATCTCATGTGAGTTTCTATGTGAGATCGACTCGGCTGGGATGAGAAGCTTTCTTTCAGAATGCTATCGGATCCTGAAGCCGGCCGGCGTTACAGTTCACGCGTTTCTCTCTCCATTCGGAAGAAATTCTCATCAAAGGTTGTTCATAGAGGCGGACTCGGATCCTAGGTGGACAAGGTTTCCGCCGAAGGAATGGTTCTCTCCCTCGCCAAGGCTCGTCGCCAGTGAACTGAGGCGAGTCGGGTTTGGGAAGTGTCGCGTCACAAATGCAAAAAGCAAACTGACAATCAGGGCAGATGCTGCCAGAGTGAGCCTCAAGAGTTGGGGGGTCAAAGAGGCCTTCTACACGTTTCACGACCGGCAGATAGATTCGGACGGGCTGGAGTTGCCCGCTTGGGTGATAGTGGCCGGCCAGAAAGGGCTTTAGGCAGCTCATCTAGTGAAAAGGGTGACTGGTGTAGGTCATAGCCTCTTCAAAGGCCGAGGTTCGAGAGGCTTCTGAGAAAAGGCGAAAAGATTAGGCCTGAGCGAGGATTAGAGCAGAGCATTTTGGATGATTCGGATACTTAGAGGATTCTACGCCAGTATCTTCGAGCATCTTGGAGGACTATTGACCTTTTCAACGCTTCACGAAACTCCTTGGCGGTATAGGCGAGTATTTCGAAGGGCTCTTCCTCTGGCGCGAGCCGTCTCACTTCGACGACCCTCTCAACGAATGCCTTGTCTGCGAACTCGTTGGATACGACTATAATGTCAAAGTCGCTGTCTTCTAGCCATGTGCCGTTGGCGTAGCTTCCGAAGAGATAGGCTTGGGCGTCAGGATATCGGTCGATCAGACTTCTCCTCAATCGAGATATGGTTTCCTCAGCTTTTCTTGGCAATCTGACTTTCGACAGTGGCTATTATCCCTCCCGCGATCTCTATTGCATTCCGGGCCTGTGTCGAAGTTATTGAGGCTGAGGGCCTATTCAGTCCCGCGTTCGGATAGCGGGCCGTAGTATAGTAAGAGGAGAGCTCAGCAAGCCTGTTCCTGATAGAGGCGTGGAGCCTGAGTCTTCCCTGCGTTTGTCGATGGAGAGTCGTCAAATCGTGGATGTGGATTGGCCTCTTCTTAAGAGCCCCTATCAAGAACGCTTTGAGGGCCTTCTCAGCTGCTTGTTCTGCTGCGAAGCAGGCCCAGTTATTGCTTCCTATTCTGCGGGCGCGGGAGGCGTGTCGGAGGTCGGCTCTTGCCTCTTCCAGCCAATCCAATGCCTCGGCCCTCACTTTCCTCAAAGGATTCTAGCTCCTCGATACAGCTGTGAAGGCTCTAGCATAATTAAGGATCACCCCAAACAATTCTGAAACTCAACTCGGGCACGGGTCAGGAGACTGAGGAAGAATCCTGCTTGGCAGTTTCAGATGAGTGACTCTCGGTTTGCGGAGGTCACGCTTTCATCGACCGCCACTGTCGCTATGCTTCTGGCCAGCGTCATCTCTATCCAAACGATTTTGGACGGACCGCTCTGCCTTCAGCCGACCTTTCCGACCTTCGTCGCCATTGGAAGGATTCCTGGTCAGGTTTGGCGAGAGATAGCCGTTCCTGGCTTGATCTGGGCTGTTTTGAAAGGTTAGGTGTGGAAGGACGGTTGTGGTGCTACGCCCCCTCTTTTTTGGGGGTTGTGAAGCGGTTCGGTAGGCAAGAATCTTGGACGGGATGAAGGTCTAAATCGCCTCTACACCCATAGCTGGAGTGTGAGATGAGAAGATGAGCTATCAGGACATAATCGTCGAGAAGCTGGAGAACGTTGGGAGGATCACGCTGAACCGTCCGGACCAGCGTAACGCTCTCAGCCGCAGGACGTTGGACGAGTTAGAGCAGGCGCTTAAGGAGTTCAGGAAGGATCCGACGGTTGCAGTAGTGATCTTGACTGGGGCGGGTGATAGGGCCTTCTGCGCTGGGGCGGATCTGAAGGGTGGAATCTTCATGCCCAATACGGATTCGGTGCGGGGGGCGAAGCTGGCGCGGATGGGGCAGGGGTTCACAGAGCTGCTTGAACGGTATGAGAAGCCTGTCATAGCGGCGGTTAATGGGTTGGCGCTCGGCGGGGGCTGCGAGATCGCGTTGGCTTGTGATCTGGTTGTGGCTTCGGAGAATGCGGAGTTTGGTCAGACTGAGATCAATGTGGGGTTGATTCCCGGGTGGGGAGGAACGCAGAGGCTCCCAAGGCTGATCGGTAGGAACAAAGCGAAGGAGCTGATATTCACCGGGGACCGGATGGCAGCCAAAGAAGCGGAGAGACTGGGAATTGTGAGCAAGGTGGTTCCGCCGGGAGAGCTTCAGAATGCTGTGTTGGAGCTTGCTGGGAAGTTGGCGTCGAAGAGCCCGATAATGCTCAAGCTCGCGAAGCAGGCGGTGAACAGGGGGATAGAGATGGATCTGAAGACGGGCCTAGCAGAGGAGGCCAGGGCGTTCAGAGTCTGCTTCACAACCCAAGACTACAAGGAAGGCTTGACCGCATTCCTAGAGAAACGCCAACCGAAATTCCAGGGGAAATGAATACAACGACCGAAATAGACGAAGCCGAACCCAATACCTACCGAACTGCACTAGAGCCACATTGGACAAGCTCTCGTCAAAGACGGAAATACCCGGATTTGGCAGTGGTTAGAACGGGGTTGATGCGCGTCGTCAAGAACTTACCGGTGCAAGATTCTCGTGCTTAATTTCTCTTGGACTTCCTGCGCCGCATTACGGCATGCGACTATGACCGATTCTCGATAACCGTGAGTTTGCTCTTCTTACCAATGCTCACTTGCAGCTCTCCTCTGAACATTCCGACTCGTCCGTTCTCTATCTGAACTTTGTCACCAACTGAGATCATATCTATTTGAGCGTTCCAAAGTGGTAACTTGATAGAACCCGTGCTGTCAGAAATTGTTGCTGTCGATAGACTGTGAGGAACGCCGAACCCCGAGTAGACTCGCTTCGCGAGCGATTTCTCAACAACCCTTCCCTTCAAGTTGATCCGTTTGACTCTCGTATTCACATCTTTGATTCTCGTGTTGACGGCTTCTAGATTACCGATCCTCTCAATCAAAGTGGATTCATTCCATGGAAAACGCGTGAGGTCAATGTCTAGAAGACGTTTCAGCGCAACCTTGCTCAGACGTAGTTGCGCGATTACTTTTTGATCTTGGGTCACGAGGAATGCGCCACCATTCTCTGTTTTCTGGCGGCATTGGATCGATACATTGTTGCAAGATGATTTCTCATCTATCCACGCGTCTAGAAAAGATGCAAGGAATTTGCGTGGTTCAAGTCCATATTTCTCTGAGATCCAGATCAAATACCAGCAATCAGCCAGTTCGGCGATAGATTGCCGTTGGCCGTGAGGTCTCCCACGCCCACAGTGTGATATCTCTCTCGGCAACGGCTTCAATGAAACCGTAGCATATTGGTTCGTCTTGCTCTTATTGGTTCCGAAGGAATTCCTTCCTGCGTTTCGTATCTTTATATAGGACGGAGTCTCACGTCACGCAAGGTAGTTCACGAGAACGAGAGCTGCGAATCGTTTTCTAGCGAGAAACGATCGTCTGAATCTTCTTCTTGTTGTAACTGGCCGAGAATGAGAGAGGTGAGAATCAAATGGGCTATCAAATGAGAGACGCGCCGGTGGAGGAAGGAAAGCAATACGAAGTTGACATCATAGAGCGAAGCCGGCGTGGTGACGGTCTAGCGCGTGTCGAGGGATTCGTGGTCTTCGTGCCGAATACGAAGCCTGGAGACCATGTGAAGATCCAGGTTACGCAAGTTCGTGACCGTTTTGCAGTAGCTGAAAGAACCGAATAGACTGAACCTGAAGCCATCTAAGCGGGATGGCAACACCACCTTTTTCTGAGATTCGGTATTAGGATGGGAAAGATGGCAATGAGAATCAGTGACATAGAGAATGGGATGAGAAACGTGTGCTTGGAAGGGAAGATAGTGAACATGAACGGTTACATGCTTGTGGTCGATGACGAGTCGGGAAGAATATTCGTAAGATACTCACGTAGAAACCTTGAGAGCCAGATTGAGAAAGGCAACATTGTAAAGATCCATAACTGCCGAGCAGTCAATTTCTCAGGAATTCTTCAATTGAGAATGAGCCATAACGGGCACATAGCGTTGCGGTAACACCTTTTCGCTACTCGGAGGAAAAAGACTTCCCGTAGAGTCGCATGCATCTTCAGCGTGAAGAACTTGATCAAACACACGTGCAAGCACTGCGGAGACTGCTGCATAATCCACTGGGGATCATTTGAAGCCACACATGACGACGTGACCCGATGGAGGAACGAAGGAAGAACAGACATCTTGAAATACCTGGCAACAAACTCTACTGACCCAAATGATCTATCATCTCCATTCATTTCGAAAGGCTGCCCGTTTCTAAGAAAGGATGAAAGAGAGAACATCTACTATTGCACGATAAACGACACCAAACCATTCTACTGCAAGAACTACCCAGACGACGGCGTCTGCGAACGCGTGGACGAATAGAGCGAAGACCTAGGCTGGAGGGAAAGCTTAGCAATAGCATCCTGTGTTTTTCTCTCTTCGTCCTCACTCATTTGGATACTCGTGAACTGTTCAAAGATCTACTTGCGCCACTTCTCTCCAATGGGGTAGATATCCCATGGAATGTTCTCGTATTTTAGAGTGCTCAGGTCAGCGGGAGTAGTTCCGGGCGGGTCGATTGGATAGTCAACCTTACCCCACGTGTCCCAGAACGCCTTGTGATGAACTCTGCTTTTGATCTCCACAATATCGAGACTGCCAAGATCTATTCCGACAACCTTGATTGGGTCAGCACTCATGGGCGCTCGCAATCTCTGGGATATTATGACATGGTTATTGTTGCCGAGGTTCAGGGAAGCAACGAGATCGTCATGCATCTTTGCTCCTCTATCCATCGGTCCAGTTTCCACCCAATCAGCACTGCCCAGGTATTCGATCTTGCCTGTCACCTCAACTGGCCTTCCAGAAATCGGGTGCACCCATCCGCCTATCTTCACTGTGACGGTATCTCCGACCTTATGATTCTTGGCAAGCGTGCTCAGCACATTGGGGTCCGCGATGCTTGTGGTGCAGAAGTTCTTCGCTCCTTGTTCGATCAGTTCCTTCAGTATATGTGTACCATCTCCTAACCTGTCGTCATGATAGGCGATTACGACCGGTTTGGTTCCCGTCTTCACCATTCTGATCACGTTGGCAACGCCCTCCTTGGCTTTCGGCAATGGTCGAGTCAGGTCATCGCGAAGGCTCCAGACGAGGTCAGACAGGTCTTGGGCAGCTTCCTCAGCCAACTTATGGTTATTGTTCGTGACAACGAACACAGAGACCCCAACGTCTGGTACGTCTGCATAGGCGAATCCTGGGCCAACGGACGCGCAGTATACTCCTTTCTTCTCCCATTCCCGACAGCGATCGTAGACTTTCTTCATGGGGTGGAAGCTCGATGCTTGGTAGACGCTTGCGCAGATGATGCCCGGCTTCCGTACCGCCATCGTGGGCTTGAACTTGCCGCGTATTGTATCTATCATGCAACGAGCAGCCGTCATCCCAATCTCATGGGAATCAAGGTGCGGATAGGTTTTCAATACGAACACTGCATCAACCGCGTTCGCAAGCTCAATGTCCTCGTTTTCGTGTAGGTCAAGAGTTACCATTATTGGCAATCTGCCGACCGCTTTTCTCACTCTGCGAGACAATTCGGCTTCAGGCCTAGGTATCCCTGTGACAGCCATTGCGCCATGTAGTGCAAGTAGCACCCCGTCGAGCTTTCCAGCGCTCTTCAATCTGTCTACGATGCGATTGGAGATTGTGTCGAAAGCCTCGGTCGTTAACCAGCTTCCCATTCCAACGGTCGCAGGCGACTCAGTCCTCAAGATTCCAACAAGCTCAACATCCCTTTCTCTTTGGGCGATTTCCTTATATCCGGTAATGTACGATTCGCCCTCTCCTTCCGTGTCAATCGCATCTTTTCCATAGCGTATGCCTCCCTTCTCCCAGTCCTCAAGCGTCGTGATGTTTGGACAGAAGGTACAGGTCTCGTGTGAAAAATTCGCCACAGCTATTCTCACGAAGGTTCCCACCAAAAAACAGGGAAACTTGCGTTCGCCTTATAATAGTATGGAGATGCCAGCATCTGAGATGCTACAGCGCTCGCGCTAATTAAGTGGCTAGGCAAGCTGCGCCTCGGGGAATCCCGCTTAGTTTAGAAGAGCGGTTGAAAGTGTTGTCCATCACCATTGTCGGTGGCTCAAGCGTGATCTTGAGCTTGCCTCGCAGCTTCAGACATTCGATGAGAAGGTTCAGAGAGCTAGTAGGACCTCGGCTTTTCTGAGTTCCTTGGTAACAGGATCAACTTCAAGGCCAAGCCCTTCGAGGGCGTCGACTCCGAGCACGTGCGCGTCTCCCCCTTGAGCGAATACGACCATCCTCGTTGCTCGCTCGTTCGCATATTCCATTAGAACTTCTCCCACTTCGCGTTTCAAAGTTCGTCCGTCTATTGTCCGAAAGTTACGCGTCGTCGAAGGTTTGATTGAGAGATCCTCCAACAGAGAACAAGGTACCCACGTATAGGTAGATCTCGTATCAACCAGCAGTTCCACCTGCTGAGACCTAGAGCGATCTACTCCATACAGTTTGATTTTCGCCGTAGTATGACCCATTGCGGCTCATGTATGACTGTTACCGCCTCCTATTTAGCCAAGACATGGAGTTGCGCCCTGTCTTTCTAACTGATGACGACTGCTTTGCGATTGACCTGAATGAGACTTGCGAAACGATTGCTTCGCGGTATGTTTGCCTGCCAAGTTTCCCGCAATGCCGAGAAGTTTGAAGTGAGGATGCGAAATCAGATAAGCAACTCAGATATTATCATGCCAGGAGAAGAATTTTCTCATCACGTCCCAGAAAGTGAGTTCAGCGATGAGTGAGAAGAACGTTCAGATTTTCAAGACTACGGCTTGGTCGGCTGGGCCTGGTTGTCATGGTGGCTGCGGCGTGCTCGCGTATGTTAGGGATGGCAGGCTGGTTAAGGTCGAAAGTGATCCGGAGCACCCGTGGAGTCAGGGTCGCCTTTGTTCGAGAGCCCTTGCAATGACTCAGTACGTGTATCATCCAGATCGCCTCAGACGGCCGATTAGGCGTGTTGGAGAACGTGGAGAGGGAAAGTGGGAGGAGATCTCTTGGGATGAGGCTTTCGACCTGATAGAGAGAAGGATGAAGAAGATACGTGAGCAGTATGGTCCTGAGAGCTTCATCTTCTCCATGGGAACCGGCAGAGATATCGGACCTTGGATATGCATGCTCGCCTACGCGTATGGCAGCCCCAACGTCATGTTCAGCCTGAGCGGGATAGCCTGCTACAGTCCAAGGATGTCAGCGGTGGAAACCGTTCAGGGCGATTACTGCGTTATCGACGCCGGCCAATGGCTGGCTGAGCGCTACGAAAGTCCGAGGTACAGGACTCCGGAATGCATAGTGGTTTGGGGCTACGACATTCCGGCCTCATGCCCGGACAATGTATTTGGCCACTGGATAGTTGACCTCATGAAGAGAGGCGCGAAAATCATTGCTATCGATCCGCGGCTGTCTTGGTTTGCTTCAAGGGCAACGAAGTGGCTCAGACTAAGACCGGGAACGGACGGCGCGTTGGCGATGGGTTTCCTCAACATCATAGTCAATGAAGGGCTGTACGACGAGGACTTTGTTGAAAAGTGGACCAACGGGCATCATCTGGTTCGACGTGACACGTCGAGACTGATTCGGGAGAGCGACCTGATTGAGGGGGGATCTCAGAGCAACTTCGTTGTCTGGAACGCCAAAAACGAGAGACCGGTTGTCTGGGACTCGCTTGAGGTTTGTTATCGGTCGCCAGGCGTGAAGCCGGCATTGACGGGGGATTTTGAGGTCGAGCTCAATAATGGAACTCGTGTGCAGGCTAGGACGGTGTGGGACACTTTCTGTGAGGAAGTGAACAAGTATCCTCCCGAGCGGGTGGCGGAAATCACCCTAGTCCCGGAGAAGGAGATCAGGGACGCGGCGACCCTGTACGCAAAGAGCGAGCCGGCGTCGATACACTGGGGGGTGCCGATCGACATGACGCCTGCGATCACTCCTACGGCCCAGGCGATAACTTGCCTATGGTGCCTGACAGGAAACCTAGATGTGCCCGGCGGGAACGTGATCTCCCGCTTTGCCTTTGATGCAGTTGCCTATGCTCTGCCCGGAGCGGAAGGCGTGATCAAACTGAAGTCGAAGGAGGTTGACAGGAAGAGGATTGGGGCGGACCGGTACGGGCCTTTGAGCAGGTTCATCTGGCGGGCTCAGACGGACTTGGTACTTGAACAGATATTCTCAGGAGACCCGTACCCGATCAAGGGCATGTGGATACAGGCTTGCAATCCCATTGGGGGCATAGGGTTGGATCCCAAGAGATGGGTTGAAGCAATCAAGAGGCTTGAGTTTGTGGTTGCGGTCGACCTGTTTCATACGCCCAGCACTCAGCTGGCTGATATCGTCCTGCCGGCGGCGACCTTTCTTGAGAAGGATGGGGTCAGGAGTTGGTGGGTGCCCCTTCAGACGATAAACAAGGTGATAACCGTGGGCGAATGCAGACCAGACGTGGAGATAAACTTCGAGTTGGCCAAGAGGTTCGATCCGGATTTCAAATGGGATACAGTCTATGATCTCTTCGATGAGATCCTGAAGCCTTCTGGGATGAGGTTCCGTGAGCTGCAGAAGAGGGGTTGGGCTCTGCCGAGGGAAGGTCACCCTAGCGCTCCGTATCATAGATTCGAGAAGGGGCTGCTGCGCAAAGACGGAAAACCTGGATTCCAGACACCGTCCGGGAAGGTTGAGCTGTATTCTTCGCTGCGTGAGGAGTGGGGGCTGGAGCCTCTGCCTCACTATGAGGAGCCTCCGTTCACACCTATCAGTCAGCCGGAGCTGGCGAAGGAGTACCCTCTGATCTTGTCTACTGGAAGAAGGTCTCCAGTCTACTTCCATTCGGAGCACAGGAACATTCCATGGCTGAGGCAGATCCATCCTGATCCCCTTGTTGAGATCCACCCGGACAGGGCGAGGTCCTTGGGTATCAGTAATGGGGAATGGGTCTGGGTTGAGAACTGGCTTGGTAGGTGTAGGCTCAAGGCGAAGGTCACGCCAGCGGTGCCTGAATGGATGGTGATGGCGGAGCATGGCTGGTGGTTCCCTGAGGAGGAGGGGGCGGAGCCAACCCTCTTCGGCGTCTGGAAATCCAACATCAACCAACTGATCCCCATGGGCTACCAGGGAAAGGACGGCCTAGGAGCACCGATCAAGCACCTGCTATGCAAAGTCTACAAGTCTTCAACGGGAGATGCTAGCAATGAGTGAGAGGACCAAGCACGGTCTCCTGATCGATTACGAGTACTGCACGGGCTGCTTCACGTGCCAGGTAGCCTGCGCCCAGGAGTACCTCAGACCGAAGGAGGTTGTGGGGATGCAGGTAATTGAAACGGTCCAGATGTTGCCTGATGGCAGACCGTATCTCTCTTTCATCCCTTTTCCAACTGAACTCTGCAGCCTGTGCGCAAGCCGTACGAAGAAAGGTCTTGAGCCAGCATGCGTGAAGCACTGCATGGCCAAATGCATCAAACACGGTCCCATTGAGGAGTTAGCCAAGGAAATGCTGAAGAAAGGAAAAATGGTGCTTTGGGCACCCCGCTAATCGAATGAGTGTTGACATTCGCCAATAGTTGCAGTATTGCAATTCTATTTTCTCGCAGGCTCTTACTGTCATTGAAAGTCTAGGATTGCCGCCTGGTGTAACACTTGCACTATTGCAGCACTATTCTTGAATCGCACACGTTCAGTTGCATGAGCTGTGAATTAGCTTGCGGATTTGCTAAGTTGTTGCATGTTTCTTGCCAGCGCCCGTTTTGAGCCTTCAAGAAATTC
>Ga0129297_10001121_pt1 | contig 13390 bp, 14 predicted proteins | sample I18A1metaG_FD_94708 | JGI IMG/M metagenome (GOLD analysis project Ga0129297, IMG submission 94708) | Lake sediment bacterial and archeal communities from Gulf of Boni, Indonesia to study Microbial Dark Matter (Phase II) - ​I18A1 metaG | ecosystem: Environmental > Aquatic > Freshwater > Lake >... | reverse complement strand
GCTCTTGATAATGCTCGCACTGTATTCATTCTTGAAGTATCTCCGTTCAAGATCTTCTTCATGGCTTGCGATTATGTGCCTGTCCTCGGCGGTTGCCCCCTTGACAAAGACATCTGGAATAGTGGCAGTGGTCGCGATCGGCTTGTATTTCTCATATCTATTGATATGTCATCGAAAAGACCTTCACCTGTCGCTCGTCGCGGCCTATTCGGTCTCAGCTCTTTTCGCAGTTTTCCCAAATCTAATTCCGAATCTGTTTCTTAAGCGTACGCTCGTCTTCTCCGCGTTAGGCTCCACGTATCAAACCAGTGTTCTCGTGTTCGACAATGTTTTGGAAAACATATTGCATCATTCATCGTATCTTGCCGCTCAAGTTCCTATGTCTCTTCAACTTCTCTGCGTTGCTTCATGCACTCATGGTCTAAAGACAGTCAAAAGTCGATTTGTCTCTGTTGCAGCGGTCATAGGTTACGTTACGCTTGTGTGCACGTCATGCAAATCTCTTCCGACCGCAGTGTCATCGATAATAGGCGGGGTTTGGATTATCACAAGCGTCGTTATCGCTCTTACCTCCCATCCTGAACAGAAGCTCCTCGGATGCTGGTTTTTGGGAGCTTTTCTGCCGTTGCTTTCATTCTCCGCTCCAAGGATGGATCACGTTGCCCCGGCTCTCGTTCCACTAATAGCGCTGACCTTTCTGCAAATGGAGAATTGGAAGAGTTTTCTCCAAGTCCTCTACGGTTGGCTAATCCCTATGTTTAGCGCTTTGAGAGTAGGCAGTGGACGTCGGGTGAGAGTCCCATCGGTGACAGTAAAAGGTGCCCCTCTGTTTCTCCTCGTGCTTATCATTGGATATTCGACGACGATAAACCTAGCCAATCTCTGGAACACGTATGCGATCTGGGGAGACCTTTGGGTCAGTCTGGACGAGATACAGGTCTATGTTCGAGATAGTCTACCGGAAGGGGCGATCCTACTTTGGCAATCGAGCAATGGTATGGGTACAGTTGATCTGTACAATTTGACCGGTCATGTGACGGTAGTAGATCTTCCGACAGACGCCCAGATTGAACCCATTCTCAGGAATAGTTCTTGGATCAAGAGAGGAGTATATGTGGTTGCAGACGAGGGAAACATGCTCTCTCTTGCAAGGTACGTCAAAGATCACCAAAACCTTTTCGCTCTTCTGCATATAGTGAGGCACGAAAGACCAACGCTCTTTTTAGAGCCATCTCGACTTGTATTTGGAAATATTTTCGGCGTGGCGGTTCGGGACTACGCCATATATAGATATGCTCCTGAATCAGTAAGCGAATAGTCTGTCTCAAGAACGTAGAGCCGACGTAGCTACCCTCAACGTAGGTAGACGGATGGGGATAGCTCATGGCAGTGCACCCGCTCATGAAACCGCGATTGCTGCTCGCGGCCGATGTCGTCGGCCAGCTCATCTGAACTGTCAACAGGAAGGGGAAATGAAATGATCGCGTCCGTCTATCCGAATAGTTGCCTAGAATTGTCTTCTTTCACCTTCTATCCGCATACATTCTAAAATAGACGCTGCAAGGTATACGTAGTATTGATCGGTGCTAAGGGTGACGAAGCTTTCGGTCATAGTGCCTGCCCATAACGAGGAGCAGCATATCGCAGAGTTTCTTTGCGATAGTATATCGAGCTTAGATGCACTTGGATTTGATTATGAGATTGTAGTCGTTGACGATGGGAGCACAGATAGGACTAGGGAGAGAGCTATTTCAGCAACCAATAATCGCCGTATAAAAGTCGTTGGATATAAGGACAATGTCGGGAAGGGTTTCGCACTTAAGTATGGCTTCGAGCATACGACGGGAGATATCGTCGTGTTCCTTGATTCGGACAGAGATATATCTCCAAAGCAGATTGTGAGATATGTCGGGGGAGCGGAGCGGGCTGATATTGTGATAGCCTCGAAGTGGCATCCTAAATCGCGAACCGAGATGCCCCTGATCCGAAAGTTTCTGAGTCATGGATTTCATTTGATGGTGATGTTGTTAACCGGCCTTAGAGTCAGCGACACGCAGTCAGGTATGAAAGCGTTTAGGAGGACGGTTTTGGAACGAGTGCTTCCTAGGCTGGCTATGAAGAGGTTCGCATTTGATGTTGAGCTTTTGACTGTGGCTAACCTGAAGGGATTCAGGGTCGTCGAGTACCCGATCGAAATCAATATCAGAGGCCCCGCAAAGTTAGGACCTCTCGTCAAGATGCTTTGGTCGATGTTCATAGAGATCCTTGGTGTCACGTACAGACTTCGGATCCTAAGGTGGTACGATAAGCAATGAATGTTTGTGGATTAGAGATTCAAGAAGCTTTATCTTTAGATCGTTCTGGCACTATTCAACGGAGAGTTTACTTGTATGTTCCGCGTTTTGAGGAGGGTTGATCAGGTAACAGTAGATCCAACTATAAGATGCGTCGATTGCATTCGAGGCGCCACGCTCGCGCGAATGGCAGTTAGGATGGTCGAGGAGGTTGAGGATGCGATGAAAGGACTCTACGTCATAGCTGAAGCTGCTACTAGGCTGCTCGCATGCAGGGTTGTGGAACTGACGCTGTCTTGGCGGGATAGAAGAGCTTTGGATCAGAAACGCGACCTGGATTTCCTTGGGTATCTAGAAAGGATGAACTCGGCTCGATAGAATTTCGGTTTCAGGACTTGACCTTGGATCGAGATCCGAAGATTAGCATAGTCGTACCTTGCAAGAACGTTGACGGTTACGTTGAGGAATGTATTCAAAACTGCCTAGGCCTGGATTATCCGTATTTCGAGATATTGGTTCTCCCAGATTTCCCCCCTGGTGTAGAGATTAAAGGGGTCGAGATTGTTCCCACAGGCCCTGTTAAGCCAGCTGCGAAGCGCAACACTGGTGCGAAACGCGCGACCGGAGAGCTTTACGCTTTCATCGATAGCGATGCTTATACGAGAAGAAACTGGTTGAAGAACGCTGTGAGATACCTTCAAGATCCAGATGTCGCTGGTGTCGGGGGCGCAAATATTACGCCAGAAACCGATAGCCTGATGCAGAAGGCTAGCGGGGCCATTTATTCCAGCGTGATTGGAAGTTTCAGATTTGCATTCAGGTATTCTTTGAAGCAATTTCAGGAGACTGATGACTTGCCGTCGTGCAATCTCATAGTGAAGGCTTCCGTGTTCAAGGATATTGGGGGTTTCGATGAAAGTTTTCTTACAGGCGAGGATACTAAGGCCTGCATGGATATTGTGCACCATCAAAGGAAGAAGCTAGTCTATGCACCCGATGTTGTTATCTATCATCATCGTAGACCATTATTTAGGCCGCATCTCAGACAGGTCTGGACCTATGCCAGACATAGAGGGCTCTTCGCGAGGATCTTCCCAAGAACTTCTAGGCGCCTGACTTACTTCATTCCATCCGTTCTTGTCATGGGTCTCGCTGCTGGTTTACTCTTATCTTTTATCCCTCTTGTCAAATTCCTGTCTACAATTCTGTTTGGAACGTATCTAGTCGGCATCGTTCTCAGCGGCTTGGCTACGAGGAATCTTAGACTGTTCTTCGTAGTTCCTATCGGAATCTTCTTGACGCATTTGACGTACGGGGTTGGTTTTATCTTAGGATTGCTATCTGAAAAGGTTGACTGAGTCTCAAGATGAGGATATCTATTTCAAACCCACCGATACCCGGTGTCAGAGGTACACCAACAATTCTGCAAAATAGACAGTATCAAGTCTTTTCTGAGCCAACTTATGTATATCCAATGGTCCCAGCCTACGCGGCGACTCTGTTAAGTCGAGCCGGATATGAAGTTGTATGGGATGATGGGATCGCTGAGGAGAAGCGTTATGATGATTGGCTAAGTGATCTTGAGAGAGCTAGTCCAGATGTAGTCATGCTTGAGACGAAGACTCCGGTCGTGAAGAGTCACTGGAAGATCATAGCCGATTTGAAGCGGGTTCTTCAGGATGTCAGGACAATTCTAGTGGGCGATCATGTCACGGCTCTTCCTCGTGAATCCATGGAGAGTTCGCAGGTTGACTTCGTTTTGACCGGCGGAGATTTCGACTTCCTATTGCTTAATCTTGTTGAATACCTTGATGGAAAAAGGAGAGATCTCGAGCCTGGAATCTGGATGAGGGTAGACGGAGAGATTAAGAGTACAGGACGTTTCGATCTTAAACATGATCTGGACAGTCTACCGTCTATTGATAGGGATTTGACGAGATGGCGGCTTTACGCTTACAAGAACGGGAATTACAAGAGGACGCCTGGAACATATACCATGGTCGGGCGTGACTGTTGGTATAGGACGGGTGGCGGATGCACCTTCTGCAGCTGGCCTACGTTGTATCCGAATTTCAGGGTTAGACGCCCTGAAAGCCTGGTTGAAGAGATAGAGATGTTGGCGGCGAAGTATAGAATCGGTGAGGTCTTTGATGACACAGGAACCTTTCCTGTCGGAGGATGGTTAAGGAGATTCTGCAATCTGATGACTGAGAGGAAATTGAACGAGAAGATATATTTTGGTTGCAATATGCGTTTCGGTGCATTGAGCTTGGAAGATTACAGGCTAATGAAGAGAGCTGGCTTTAGGATGCTGTTGTTCGGCTTGGAAACAGCAAGTCAAAGAATCCTAGATGAGATCAACAAGGGTCTGACCATTGAAGAGATGATTAAGTCTTGCAGGAAGGCGAAGAAGGCGGGTTTGGACGTTCACATCACAATTATGTTTGGTTATCCAACGGCGTCTAGGGAGGAGGAGCTTCAAACCCATCAATTGGCCGGAAAACTAATGGGGGAAGGATGTGCAGATACGTTGCAGAGTACACTTCTGATACCGTACCCTGGAAGCAGGTTGTATGAGAAGGCTTTGAAGAACGGTTGGCTACGCTATTCGCCCGGCGAGTGGGAGCATTGGGACATGTCTGAGCCTGTTATGAGGAGCCTTGATATGTCACCTGAAGAGGTCAAAGAATTATGTGACGAGACTTACAGACTGTTTCTGTCTCCGAAGTACGCCTTGAGGAGGATTCTGTCTTTACGATCGCTAGAAGACTTGAAGTTCAGCTTTCGAGGAGTTCGAAAGGTTATCGGTCACATAAAGGACTTCAAATGAATTAGAGACGGGGAAGGGAGGAGAATAACACTAAGCCTCGCACCGGACATACATGGATGATCGTGGACCACAATGATGAACAATTCTGTTAGGAAGGATAACCATGACAAATCTTGAATTAAGTCTCCTCAAGGTCATGGAACATGTCGAAGTTTGTTAGAAGCGGCTTTGAAGACTTGCCTTCGGTGAGCATAATTATACCTACTTTCAACTCCAGTCGAACGCTAGGTCTATGTCTAAAGAGCATATTTTGTCAGGATTATCCAAGAGGAAAGGTAGAAGTAATAATTGCTGATGGTGGCTCCACTGATGGGACCGTCAAGATTGCAATGGGATATGGCGTCGACAAGATATTGAAAAACCCTCTCAGAACGGGAGAGGCAGGGAAAGCGATCGGATTCCGAAACGCAAGTAATGATATCATAGCGTTCATAGATAGCGATAACGTGTTGCCGGAGAAGAATTGGTTGAAGAGGATGGTACGTCCTTTTGAGGTCGATTCAATCGCGGGGTCTGAGCCTTTGTACTTTGCTTATCGAAGAGATGATAGCAGCATTAACAGGTACTTCGCCCTTATTGGTATGAATGATCCGCTGTGCTTATTCATCGGGAACTATGACCGATACTCTTACTTGACGGACAAGTGGACCGGTCTTAACGTAAGGTGGCAAGATGTAGGCGACTACCTAATTCTGAAGCTTGATGAGAGGGCCCTCCCGACGGTTGGTGCGAACGGTTTTCTTGTCAGAAAGGGGCTGGTGAATGAGTGCTTAATGGGCGAATATCTTTTCGATGTCGATCTTGTTTATGAGCTAGTTTCGAAAGGGCATAACGAGTTTGCTAAGGTTAAAACAGAGATCTTTCATTTGTATTCAGATTCGATAACCACATTTCTTGGAAAACAGATGAGAAGAATATCTCACTACGCCAAATACAAAAGACTGGGCTTGAGAAAGTATCCTTGGAGCAACCTAGGTAGGCTAGGACTCATAAAATTCATCTCGTTCACCCTCCTGATGCTTCCGCTTTTGGTCCAGACTGTTAGAGGATATCTAAGAAAGAAAGATAGAGCCTGGGTGTTCCATCCGATCGCCTGCTGGGTAACTCTATTAGCTTACGGTTGGGCGATGTTACAAGGCTATTCGCTCCGAAAAGATCTTTGGCGCTAAGGACACCTAGTGTTATCGAAGATCACGGTGTATTCATTGAGAGTGACGCGTGGATCGCACTAGATTGATTTGAACAATGCGCCAAATGTCTTTAGATGTTTTCATTGTCGGTCCTCTCAGAGAATCATTTGAAACATATACCGAACAGTACACAGAATACGAAAGTACTTTTCTACGTGCAAGGGTGCGCTTCCGCGGTCAAAAGGAAATTGGTAGACCGCGTGGGCGAATCTGGCGATCAAAAATTGAGCTCGGTTCTTTATCCAATCGCACTGTGATTAACGATTTATCTAAGCGAAATCCCAAAATGATTACTGATGAGTCGATAGTTGGATGAACCTAGCGCCAGCAAGTGAAGAGATCAAAGAATCAATTATCAGCAAGATTCGTTGTGCAAATTGTAGACGATCCAATTTGGTTGTAGAATTGGTGACGGATTTTGAAGGGCGTATTTCTTGCCCTTACTGCAATGCGACTTATCCAATAAGAAGAGGGATTCTATTCTTAGCTGACCCGAAAGCGTCCGACTGGGACAGGATCTATGAAACCCCCATCAGGAGTAACTTGGCTCGAACTTTAAACGATCATATCAAATTGATTGAAAAAGCATTAAGAGAAGAAAGAAGCCTCTTATCATATTTCATTTTGGCACATTTGGCCAAGAAAACTATCGCTAGATCAAGAGATTCAATCGAGATAGGGTGCGGATCCGGTACGTATTCACTCATTCTCAAGAAGTTGAAAATAGCCAGCACTTCATATTTGGTTGATAGATCTTTAAATGCTCTCCTTAATGCTCAAAGAATCTTCAGTATTTTTGACGAAAAAGCAATATATGTTCTCGGCGATGCGCTTAATCTGCCATTCAAAGAGAACGCATTTGATTTAGCGTTTTCTGGGGGGCTCATAGAACACTTCAAGTACAAAGAACAACAACGTATAATATCTGAACATTGCAGATTAGCTAATAGAATTCTTTGCCAGGTGCCAACAAACTCCATTCCATACTGGATTCAAAGAATGGGGCTGACATTACTCAACAAGAGATGGCCTTTTGGTTATGAAAGGCCACTGTCACAGAGCACTTTGAAGAAATATTTCAAGAATAGTGGCTTTGTCGTAAAATCTTTCATGTACCATGATCCCTTAACCGCTTTTCTTTTCAGGGCATCTATCAGGCATCCGTGGATTGGAGGTCTAGCGTCCAAACATTTCTTGAATCGTTTGTTGAAACATGAAGTGGTAGTTTACGCACAAAAAGGGATGGTTTGATATTAAGAAAAAAGTCCTTTGATCATTGTCTATCTGGGAGTTGTTCCTTGTGCCCGGTACGTATGGACCGCGCAGAGCACAATGCAACAAGTCTTCCAACGGTCGACGAAACGAAACCTCAGCATCTAGAAGAATGTGAAAGAACTCCATCTTAATGCACCAAGGCCTTCAATTATTCAAACGTGGTTTTTCATCAACGGCTTTCTTGTAGATCTCTATCATTTTTCTCGCATAGATCTTCCGTCTAAGACGCTTTTCCACAAGTTCACGTCCTCTGGCTAGCTTGTCTTCGTACTTTTCTCTGTGGCTATAAATATCGTAAATCGCCTCGGCTAGGTTTCTTGGAGTTGGGTATACGACAACTCCAACGTCGTTGGGGCCAATAAGCTCTGCTGCACCTGTTCTAGATGAAACTACAGAAATTCTACCTGACGCCAACGCTTCAAATGGTGTAAGACCCCAACTATGTTCTAACGCTGGAAAAACGTTGACATCACATGCATGATATAGTTGGCGTACATCTTGCTGAGAAACCGAGTCAGTAAAAACGATGTTCTTCCTTATACCAAGTTCATAAGCTTTTCTCACTAAATACGCATGTTGCGGTCCTCCACCGGCGAAGACAGTCTTTAGATTCGGGATCTTCTTAACGAGCAACCTTGTGGCTATCAAAGTTGTTACGGGTCTCTTTTCTGACTGAAGCCAACCTACTTGTAGTACGACAAATGAGTTCATTAATTCATATTTTGATACAACAGCACTAGTTTCACATTTCTCAAAGAACAAATCATCTACGGGGCTTCGTACAATCAGACAGTCTCGACCGTAGTGTTCTTTAACCCGTTGACGGTTTAATTCGCTAAGAACAACAACAATATCAATGTATCTCCTAACAATGTACGTATCAAGAGGCTCTATCAAACTGGCTCTAAGAGAATACTTAATTCTTCGCAATAAGCTGGGGTCTCTAAATGACCTTAGAAATTCAGGATATACTTCGTTACAGTTCCAAACAATAGGTCTTTTATCCGCGAAACAAGCGCAAGCCCAGTACGATGGGTATCCATGAGGATTTATTACATCACATCTATCAAGCGTACCTGTAATCATGTCTCTTAGTGTAGGGATCTCATATACGGTTTCTGAAATTATGTTTGGACCTAGCTTTTGCCTTAGTTTCTTACTGACTGACTTAACCAGTCTATTCTCACTTGTAACGCACTTTAAGCCTGAACAATTTCCGAGATGGCCTTCTGGGTCGATTTCAGTAACAGCCAAGTTGACTTTATGCCCCATATTTTGAAGGTCCTCAGCGAGTCTTGCCACAACTATTTCGGCTCCTCCTAGGAAAACTCTAGGATGAACGATCGTTACATTCATGTTTTAACATCCGTTCAAAGTATTAGTCTGTCTCCAAGAAAAGACTATTTGATCTTTGACGCATACAAGAAAAGTGCGTGCAAATTCAAGATCGTTCTATACAGGAAAACAATATGTCTTAACCGATTGTGAGAGGTGAGATCGCTCGGAAGTTGATAAGATTGACTTTCCAAGTCCATTCAAGATTCGCTGCATTTCAAAACGCACCGAGTGCCCATCCCCCACACGCTCAATAACGTCGATGACGGCATCACCGTCAAATACCGTATCGTCTCTAAATGAAAGACGCCTCTTATGAAGCGCTGAAATCCCGGAGATCCTAGTGCCGTGTCCAATCATTCTTCTGGATCTGATACAAAAGAACGCGTGGGGATAGTCTGCACTTAAGCAGAAAAAAGAACCTTGACAATGTAAGAGCCCAATAACAGATAGTCTTGTAAAAAGAAAGCATTGCAAGACGTCTTTTTGGCCTATAGACATCGGCGTATTTCTTGGCAAAACGGGAAAAAAACATATAGGTTTTCAGCCAAAAGCCAAAAAATGATGCCACCAACAAAACCTGTTTAAATAGGCGAGAAGACAATCTGCGCAATACCTCGTCTCCTGGGTCAGTAGAAACCGCGATTGCTTGGCCATGACCGACATCAATGAATTTCCTAATAAGAATCTTGAAACCTTCTATAGGGTGAATATGAACTGCTATTGCATCATTGTCGCAGAATAGCTTTCCTTTCTGGCGTATTCGAAAACAGAATTCTGTGTCCTCGGTTGGATTTCGTACCTCCTCCCAGATTCCCTCATCAAAAAGACCGACGTCAGGCGCAAGAGATCTACGGAAGCTGTAGGCCCAGCCTAAGAGCATTTCGACATAACCAGCATCTAATTCACCGTTAAAAACCCAATTATAGTCATTGCCAGCATGAACACAATATCCACCGACGCCAAGGACTCCCTTATCATTGTAATGTCTACCTATCTTCTGCCACCATGTCTCTGCCAATATGACATCCTGATTGACTATTGCAATGATGTCACCGGAGACGTTTTTGATTCCCATATTGAATGCTGCCACTTTTTTTGATCGGTCTCGCAACCGTCTCGGTCCTAAAAGAATTCTCACATTCCTTTTTCTTACTATATCAAGTGTTTTGTCTGTTGAACCTGAGTCTACTACGATAACCTCGTATGGCTCTTGCGCCAATACACTATCTAAGCATCCCTCAATCGTTTTTTCAGCATTCAGTGTTGGAATGATAAACGACGCCTTCACATGCTCTCTCTCACAGATCTTACTTCATTAGATCAATCTTGGTTATGTTTTGTGTATTTCACATAAAGCTTTGTAGATTTCGGTGAATATCTCTCGCAACCCCGTTCTTACATCCCATCCGGGGTAATGCGACTTGACCTTATCAATATTTGAGATCCACCAAATATGATCGCCTTCCCTTTCAGATGCCAGTTCATAGTCTATTTTCCTACTCGTGATCTTCTGTATAAGATCAATCGACTCTAAAAGAGAGATGGAATTCCGCCTGCCTCCTCCCACGTTGTAAACTCCCCCCGGCCGTGGATTTTTGATAAACGCATAGAAAAGTTCAGCCAGATCTTTAGCATGGATAACATCTCTGACTTGGTATCCCTCATACCCATAAATGGTTAGCCTTTCGCCGGTTAACGCCTTCTTAACAAAGTAAGGCTCCCAGTTATGCGTCTCTACTGCCATCGCTGATTCGCCAGTAATACATCCCATCCTGAACACGCCCGTTCTTAGACGGTAAAGCAAAGCATATTCTTGAGTGTATAAATCCCCAGCGACCTTTGATACGCCGAACGGTGTGTGCAGGCACCGGTCTATTCTAAGTGTCTCATCAAAACCATTTCTTAGAGATCGATCAATCGGCTCGAATCGCTTGCCAACTCTTTTATAAGAAAAGTAATTCGGCGCATCGCCGTACACCTTGTTTGTCGAGCAAAAAATAAAAACCGCATCCTTGTTATGTTTTCTGATGTTTTCAAGCAAAAACAATGTTCCCCAAGCGTTAATTTGAAAGTCGATCAGTGGGATTTCTATAGATTTCGGATGCGAAGGCTGCGCTGCTGTATGGATAATGGCGTCGGCCTTCTTGATTAGCGGAATTATCCTGTCGCTTCTAAAGTCCATTCTATGATGTTCGATACTGTACTCCTTTAGCAGATAATCCCGCGTACTCTTAGTACTAGCTTCGTTGCCTAATATCTTGCCCCTCATGTTGTTATCGACACCAACTACCCTGTAGCCTTTTTTTGAAAAAAGCTTGCAGCATTCGGATCCAACTAGACCTGCCCCGCCCGTCACCAGTACTGTGTCAGCCATCTTTATTCCCACAGTCCAGTTACGGAAGAACTCATAGCGCTGCTTATGCTAACGAGTCTGATCGTAGAAGACTCTTTTGGTTCACTAGGCATCTAATTTTTCTACCATCCTAAGCCATTTACTCATGTCCTCCAGAAGTTTTTGGAAGTATTTCTTAATTGGAGGACTGTCGTGGCAAACGCTGTCGGTTTTTGTTGATAGGTGCTGAATAAGTTCTGAGTATCCGTCGAAGTATCCTTTCGATCCTATTTCTATAGACTCCACAACCTCGAAGAGCTTCTGAGAAACAATCATGCCCCAAACTTCCTTTTTAAAATCGCTCATCGTTTCTCTGGGTTCCCGCTTATGTTCAACTAGCGGCATACCGACGGTTATTTTGTCTCCCACTACGTCAACAATCTTCTTTACAAAAAGGTTGCACCATATGTCCCCATATCTGTCCAATCTAAATTCTCCAACGTTGACGCCTTGATACGTATCATACATGCACGGGAGAAGTTCAGGACAATAAGCCGTATTAGCCGTGTTGATCGGTGCAAAAGTGCCTTTAGCAAGCATTATGCGCTCGTAAGACTTCAATCCCACGGTTCGGGTCTTCGAAAGTCCATTTAATGAGCCCTCGTTCAAAATAGTAATCGAGTCCACGTCTGGATTGCCTGTCCATAGGCCGACGTTCATAACAACTTTTCCTTTGCCTATTGAGTAACTGTAGTTCTCACCACGCTTTGAATAGGGATACCCTCTTGGATACAAAAGCCTTCGAGAGCTTGTTTTTAGCAGGGCACATGTGTTGAACCAACCTTTATGTGATGAGACCTCCGTACATCTTATTCGCTCGTCAACAACGTTGTGAGCCGACAGGTAATCAAAACAGCGTGATCTTTTGGAGTTTATGGCCCAGTTGTCATCATCAAAAGTGATGATTATGTCAGCGCTATCTAACGCGGCTACAAGATAACCAAAAGATCTGCAAGCATCGGTATGATGAGGTATTACCCGCCAGTATCCTTCCCACGCCTCGCCAAAATGACTCTTAAAGAACTGTTTTTGTTTTCTTATCGTCCAGAATTCAAAAGGTACATCGCAAGACTTGAGCAACTTGATGTTTTCGTGGATATAGGGGCAATAATCATCTACCACCAGCAGCTTGACATGACCGGGGTCATGGTCAAATTTCTTGAAGTTTTCAACGTAAGATTTCCAGCAGTACAATGTTCGTATTGTAGGAACCACCAATGTAAAGTCTTTCAAGACTACTCCGCTACTAACGTGCGTTGTATCTTTTTGCCTATTAGGCTTGCGATCTTTTTGATTCCAAACGATGCCCTATCGTTCTTTCAGAGTGTTTTACCCGCACTAAAACGCTAATCAATCCTGCCCTACTCAGTTGCAAGTTAGCGCCCTGAAAACCGCTCTTCCATTGCGTTACATCCAGTGTCTCGACATACGTGCTAATCGATTCGCCTTTGCCGAGGAGCTGCGATACTGAAGCAAGCATAAAGAATTGATGCGGCAGAGCCTGACTCCTCGTTGGCCGAAGATCCTTACAGAAACACGTGAACAACTCATCCGCGAATATGAATCGAAAGCGAGATGCGAATCGATGAAGATAAGCGGATGCCGCGAATCCCTTCAGGAACGGCCAAGGCTCGCGCCGAACAACCGTCCGGCAGACATTAGGTATCTCGACTAAATGTTTCCAAAGCATCAAATAGTCTACGAAGGCTCATATCATAGTTTCTAGGCAATAACTGCAAAGAAGAACGATATCGTATGCAATCCACCAAGGCTGCTAGGGGCACTCTATACCTAACAATCCAGCAGCTGATCCAATACCTCGCAGCCTTCGTCTTCTACGCAGGAGTCGCAAGATTCATTACACAAGCAGAAGTCGGTTTATGGTCAATGCTGGCGGTATCAACAGCTGTCTTGACAACCCTCACACTTCTGGGGCTGCCGGTGGCGACTCAAAAGTATGTCTCAGAAAGCTACGGTAGAGGCAATCTCGGCGAAGCAGCCTCGGTCTCACGCCTCAGTTTCAGGGTCGTAGCATTGTTCACGTTTCCAAGCCTGATGATAACTCTTATGT
>Ga0129297_10001119_pt1 | contig 13399 bp, 12 predicted proteins | sample I18A1metaG_FD_94708 | JGI IMG/M metagenome (GOLD analysis project Ga0129297, IMG submission 94708) | Lake sediment bacterial and archeal communities from Gulf of Boni, Indonesia to study Microbial Dark Matter (Phase II) - ​I18A1 metaG | ecosystem: Environmental > Aquatic > Freshwater > Lake >... | reverse complement strand
GGTCTTGGGAATGATGGGAGCCACGAGTCCGTCGGGCGTGTTGATCGCTACGGCCACGTTCACATCACCGTATATCTGAATCGTATCTTCCTCAAGCGAGGAATTCAGCATCGGATGGTCTTCGAGGGCTTTCGCGGCGGCCTTTACAACGTAGGCGGTAACGGAGACCTCTTCACCCTTCTCTTTGCGAACGTTCACCCTGCGTTCAAGAATTTTGTCCATCGAAGCTTCCATCGTTATCGTAACAGGAACAGTGTTGTGAAAGCCGTATGAGAGGCGCTCTGCGGTTACTTTTCGCTTCCCTGAAAGCTTGATCGTCTTGACAACTGCCACAGTTCTGACTTGGGAAGGACCCGCAACCGGTTTTAGCCGTTCCTTGACAAGCTCCATTGCCTTCATGACATCTTCGCGGACTATTCTCCCGCCTGGGCCAGAGCCCTTGATCTTTGAGAGATCGATGCTCGCCTCTCTGGCCATCCTTCGCGCGACTGGCGACGCTGTGGGTTCCTCAAGACGTGGAAGCTTGACAATCGACTGCTTCTCTTGGGCTGCAGGAATCTTTGGCGCCTCTTCCGCAGCGATTTCTAGGGGAATAGGCTCGTCCGGTTCCCCTACCAAGGCCATTGCTTGTCCAACCTGTACGTCAGTCCCGAGCGCGGAGAGCAGTTTGCGGATCACGCCGGCTCCGGGTGTGTTCACTTCGAACGTGGTCTTCTCACCCTCTACCCTCACAATCGGCTCTTCCGCGCTAACACGATCCCCTTCTCTCTTGAGCCACTCAATGACTTTGCCGGACTGCATGGCAGGATCCAGGCGGGGCATCACAACCTTTAGCATCTCACGTCTCACCCAACGAGCTTCTTTGCAGCTTGCACAATCTTATCCGCGTTTGGCATGTACGCCTGTTCCAGGGCAGGCGAGAAAGGAATCGGCATATGCGGTGATGCGACACGAAAGATCGGCGCATCTAGTGAGTCGAAAGCTTCCTCGAGCACTGCGGCGGCTATCTCGGATCCAATTCCCCCGGACTTTACGTCGTCGGATGCAACGATCAATCTGCCTGTCCTCTTGACAGATTCTACGATTGTCGCTAGATCGAGCGGTTGGATCGTTCTAGGATCTATCACATCAACCGATATCCCCTGCTCTTCGAGCTTGGCGGCTGCTGCAAGAGCTTCACTGACAACCCGCGACACGGCGACCACTGTTAGGTCATCGCCCTTTCTCTTGACATCACACTGGCCTAGAGGTAAGACATACTCTTCTTCTGGAACCGCTCCTTTCGTCCGGTACAATACGCCGCTCTCTATGAAGACAACCGGATCTTCATCTCTAATTGCGGCCTTCAGGAGACCCTTTGCATCGTGTGGAGTCGATGGCAAGACGACTTTTAGGCCGGGCACTTGGAAGAATATCGACGGGAAGAACTGGGAATGCTGGGCGCCATGCATCCGGCCAAGGCTGTACTGTGTCCTCAGTACAAACGGAACCTTGAGCTTTCCGCCGCTCATGAAATGCATCTTCGCTGCGTTTGTCGCGATCTGGTCGAGGCAGATAGTCAGAAAATCCATGTACATTATCTCGGCGACGGGTCTTAGGCCGCCCAACGCGGCGCCTATAGCGGCGCCAGCAATCGCCGCTTCCGAGATTGGAGTATCTCTCACCCTTTCCGGACCGAACTCCTTCAGCAGGCCGCGCGTGACCTTGTAGACTCCCTCGAAGACGCCTATCTCCTCGCCAATCAACACGACCCTTGGGTCCCTGAGCATCTCCTCTCGCAGGCCCTCGCGCAAAGCGTCGGCATAGGTTAGTTCGCGCATTTCCCGCCTACCTCACATACACATACTTCACCAGTTCATCGAACGGCAAGACCGGACTTGCTCTTGCGAATGCAACAGACTCTTCAACTTCGGCTTCGACCTCTTTCTCAATTTGAGCGAAAGTTGCTTGCGTTGCAAGGTTCACTTTGAGGAGCTCAGCCTCGAGGTTTTCGATCGGATCCCGTTTGAGCCACTCCTCAATCTCTTCCTTGGGTCTGTATTCGCCCTTGTCGTAGACCCCGTGACCCTTGAGTTTGTAGGTCATACACTCGAGAAGGGTTGGACCTTGGCCGTTCCTGGCGAGATCTATCGCTTCCTTGGCAGCTAAGAAGACTGCGACTACGGAATTTCCGTCGACAGTAACACCTCGCATCCTGTAGGCTTGAGCTCTGGCGGCTATACTTTCCGATGCAACTGCATAGTCGGCTCGAGTGGACATAGCATACATGTTGTTTTCACAAACGAATATCACAGGAACTTTCCAGACAGACGCAAGATTCATTCCTTCATGAAAGGCGCCTGTGTTGGACGCCCCGTCACCGAAGAACGTCATGGCAACGCGGCGCTTACCTTCCCTCTGAAGTGCCAATCCTACACCTGTCGCGATCGGTATTCCGCTACCAACGATCGCTGTCGCGTACATCGAGCCTTTCTCGGGAAAGATAGCGACATGCATCGAGCCGCCTAAGCCTTTGCAAGTGCCTGTAGCCTTTCCGAAGAGCTCCGCCATTAGTAGCTTCAGCGGAACACCTTTTGCGATAGCGTGCCCGTGGCCTCGATAAGTGCTTGTAATCAAATCATCATCGTTGAGGGCGAGAATCGCACCGGCTGCAACGGCTTCCTGACCCAGGTACAGGTGTGACGGTCCAATGAGGGCGCCCTCTTGTAGGAACAGTCGCTCGACGCGTTCCTCGAATCTACGAATCTCCATCATCTTGCGAAGCATGCTGAGAAGAAGCTCTCTAGTCAGCCCATGCCTTTCATAGTCGACGTATGAGACAGTGTCAGTCGGCTTTGCCGGTTTCATCTTTGCGGAGCCGCAATTCGCATAACAGCAGCTGCTTAAGAGCCTTCCCAGACTTCAGTGGACAAGGAAATGGCCGTTGGCGAAGCTGATCGGCTTAGACCTCGGTACAACAGGAGTGAGGTACGAATGCTATGACATCGACGGCGACAATCTCGCATCCGGAAGAAACAAGATCAGGGAACAGACAACGGAGGAATGGACTCGATCACTCAGATCGGCGGTTAGAAACAAGAAAAGATTCAGGGCCTCTGAGCAGTTACTGCTTTCAGCTCAGGGCACATCCGGAACAGTCTTACTCGTAGACGAGTACGGCAATGACGTCTTCAAACCTATCATGTACTACGAGAAGGCGGTGGATGAATACCAGAAAATAGAGGCGCTAGAGCAAGTAGCCGATCTGTCACGGCGAGGAATATCGATCTCCGCGACCTCACCTCTGCCTAAGATACTCAGAGTCAAGAAAACAGAGCCTGAACGTTTTCGAAAAGTAAGATGGATTCTCTCCCCGACTGTTTGGTTACTATACAGGTTGGCCTACTCTGAAGACGAGAAGTGGGAGCAGATTTGCACAGACTGGACGAACGCATTGAAGTTTGGAGCTGACCTAACTCAGGAACAACCTTTGTGGTTCGAGCCTCTGTTTGACGCGACGGGCATATCAACAGACCTGCTTCCCAGAATAGTTCCGTGCGGAGAGGAGCTGGGAACAGCCCGAAGCAGAATGGCAGCCAAACTCGGCCTCAGGAACGCTACAATCTTTCAAGGGATGACGGACGGAAACGCGGCCGCACTTGCTGTAGGCTGTATGAGGGAAGGGGACTTTGGACTTAGCTGTGGAAACACGACTGTTGTCAAATATGTCTGCAGTGAGATGAAAACGCATCAGGCAATCTACTACCACAAGCACCCTCTAGGTGGCTATCTGGCTGGAGCCGCGCCTGTCACCGCGGGAATGCTAGATTGGTTCGCTGACAAAATCATGGGAATAGAGATTGGGAAGGTCTTCGAACTAGCCGGCAATGTGGAGCCTGGCAGAGAATGCCTGTATTTTCCTCAGGGCGATAGAAGTCCGTTCGATGATCCTGAACTGGGAGCCGCGTTCCTTAGGGTCTGGCCGGAAGAGAGTTCACGAGATGCGGCTAGAGCCAGAATATTCCGCTCAATGGTTCTGGGATTGACCCTCTTTGAATACTACTACGTCACGCTCTTCGAGAGTCTCTTCAACCGTACGATTCAGGAAGCCAAGATAACTGGAGGAGGAACTCGCTCGACGTGGTGGAACAGACTTAGGGCATCGATCTACGACTTCCCGGTTAGGGTGATGGAAGAACGACCTGGAATAGGCGCTCTGATACCTGCGATCCTAAGGCTTGGACTCTTCAAGGACTTGCAGGAACTTCAGAACTCGCTTCTCAGAGTCGTCAATGTTTGCCAACCGGATAGGACCCTCGGATCCAAGTACGTAAGCTCCAGAGACCTCTTTTTGAAGCGGTGGGAAAAGGTGCGGGAAGCTTCCTCATTGATCCGCTAAGAACATTATGTGAAAAGCCTCGTCTCGTGTACGAGTTCTTCTTGGGACCAACCCTAGCAAACTTCGCTTGGTCTCTATCGCCAATGATGTGCCAAGTGCTTGGCTTTCGGGTACTCCTTCCCGGCTGCTCACGGGTAGATGTAGTTGCCCAGGTTCTGTCCGTCTTGGGCTACTAAGACGAAACCCGTGGGGAGTGTCATTCGTTCTACCCACGGGAGCGCCCCAATCTTCCTTAGTCTCACGCACGCACTCTTCGATGTCGAAAACCGAATCTACCTCATAGTAACCGCAGAGGTCGCTGCCGAGATTCTGTTCAACGTCTGGACCTTGACTCCTTCTGGTTTCGCAACAATCACGCATGTTTGGACCAAGAGACAATCTCTACTTTAGGGCGGCCTTCCACGCAACGAAAGAGCCGCCTCTGGCTATTCATGATGCTGAGGGCAGTCTGTGGACTATGAACCGCACTGAGAAGGATAGTATCCCGGCGTCTTTTCTGCGGCATCACTGGTTTGACGAAGAGGATCTACCAGTATCCGTATGCGGGCGCTGGGTACCATTGCGTCGGATACCACGGATAAGCACGCGAAGCCATCGCTGGGCAGTATGGCTGGTAGTAGTAGGGGTGATAGTACGGAGACCAGTACGGGTAGTAGTACCATGGCATCTCAAAGGCAGCGCCTGTAAGACCTCCCGCTGCCGCCCCAGCGATACCCCCGATCGCAGCCCCCGTAACAGCGGTGAGCCCAATAGCCGGGCCGATAGCCCACCCACCAAGTGCACCTAACGCGGCTCCTCCAAGTGCTCCCAAAGCTATGAGGGCCATTGAAAACACGGCCCTAAATCGATGCGATTGCATATTCTAAACCATTCGGTCAACACCTATAGATACGATACAATCCTGCCATTCGAGACCCGCGGGATTAGACATTGGCAGAACAAGAGGCTGGCCAAAAATTCATGATGCACTGTTGTCAAAGCTTCGTTTTCGGCTTCTAGGCTTGCTGGGTTTTGGCCGAGTTCATCCCTAGCTTGGGCTAAGCCTGCTGTAGCCCGTCGGCCCAGCTGGACAGCGAAGAAAACTGAGCCGATGTGATCGCCGCATTCCAGTGCACGTTGTACTGCAGGCCGCAGTCTAGCACCAGAAGAGGCTTTGAGCGATGAAAGTAAACGTGTTCGGTGCAAACAGGCTAATTTTCGGCCAGCCTAAGTGACCGTGATGGCGTTTGAAGCTGAGAGATTTCGTGGCAGCGTATGGACAGCCTTACTCGAGCATGTTGGGGATCAATCTAAAGTCGAGGAAGAACGAAGACATCATCAAGTGGTTTCTGGCTGCGATCCTCTACAGCAAGCCGATCAGAGAGAGCTCCGCAACTCGGACCTACCAATGCTTCGAAAAACAAGGAATCACGACGGCCAGACGTATTGTGGCTGCAGGATGGGATCGGCTCGTCAGCATTCTGGATGAAGGCGGATACACTCGATACGACTTTAGCACGGCTGACAAACTCTTGGAGATCTTCGGCCGTCTGGAAAAACTGTACGGAGGCGACCTCACCAAACTCTACGAACTTTCGAGGGACGGGGCAGAGGTTGAGGAGAGATTGAAAGGGCTCGGAAAAGGAATCGGCAACACAACCATCTCAATATTCCTCAGGGACATGAAGCACATCTGGAGAAAAACTGAGCCGAGAGCAACGCCGCTCGTAACGATGGCGCTCAAGAAGCTACGTATCGGAGATCCCAAGGAATACGCGAAGAGGCACAGAATAGATATTGTTCGATTAGAAACGGCGTTGCTCAGGTATTCGAAAGACTTCCTCAAGAAAGGGAAAGCGATGAGAATAGTCTCCTAGGACGGCACCACGGTTCCATCTGGCTCGACGGCTCTTACCCTTTCGATTCCCGCAAAGACCGTCGCCGTCAATTTGGTCTCAAGAGATGCGTTGCCTTGTAGCCTCTTTATGGTGCCTCTCCTCAGCTGTTCTAGGGCTCCGGGATAGCCGGTAGATGGTTCCAACGCGATACAGTATGCCTTGCCGAACCATGGATGGTCGGGAACCCAGTAGCTCTGCCAGAACCAAATGTGTTCAAAGACGGAGGCTTCCCATCTCAATGCGAATCCCAGCTTCAAGTTCGGGTTGAGAACTGTGTACCATGAATCCTTGAGATCCGTGATGAAAGCTGTCTCATCTGCAACCACGTCGTCGTTTGGTAGTATGCTTAGGTCGACCTGTTTCCCGGCTTTGTCTTCGGCGTACGGCCACCTGTAGGTGGTTTCCGCCTTAAGACGGCCCCAGGGTTCCGGCTTATCCATCGCCACAGTTTCAGCGGGAACGGTCACCTTGGTGCCTGGACCCACGAGCGGTCTGCCGAATGCCGGATGCTGAAGCCAACAATACTCAAGCGTCTGGCTGCTGGTGTTCGTGAGTCTCTCCCGTATCCGCACGATCGCTGTCTTGTCGTCTACTGTGATCCACTTCTCCAATCGGAAGGGATATCGTGGAATGTCTACAGATAGTCTCGCTGTAACCTCCGACATCGATTCCTTCTCAATGATCGCATCCCATGAAAGCAAGGGAGTCTCGCCGTGCATTCCCCACTCGCCGAACCTGTGTTTGATCGGTTCGTTCCCCGCGAATGGAAGTACATCTTGCCAGCCTCCTCCGTAGTACTCCATGAACTCTCCCTCAGACCTGCTAGAGGTCCCAACAAAGCTGCCAGGTTTTCTATATCCAGTCGGCGCGTGGAACAGGAGGTCTATACCCAGGGGTTTGTAGGTCAGCTCGATTACATCTGATCCTTTGTCCAGCAGAGAAACCAGTCGCAGCTGTCGGTTCTCGAGCACCAACGTCCGCATACCGCGATAGGTCCAGTCTAAGCTTGCAGTGCAGCCCACCAAATATCTTCAGCTAACCTTCTAGGCTTCGAGCTTTTCTAAGAGAACTTGATCGCCGTCACGTACCTTCCCGAAGACGACTGGATCCCCCACGATCCTTGCGAAGACATTGACGGGGCTGTACGCCCGCGGCTCGCCATGTTTGCTCACAGGGGTTGGCCCGAAGAAGATGCACAGCGCCTTCCCCGGCGGCCAATATGCGAGACTGCCAACCTCGACCTCGACCCTTGACTTCTCTTCCTTGACGTCCACCGGAATCGTGAAGTAGATTTCGTCCCCCCATCTGTTCGCATTTCCCTTGATCGGCAGAGCAGCCCAGACGGCGTCCGCAGTCTTGGGATTCTCAGGGGTAGCTACAGCCTCAATCGGACCTGTTACTTTGGTCGATATTCTCATTCGCTTCTCCATCTCGATCATCTACCAGAACTTGATCTCTAGACAAAATGAAGCTTGCCGTGATCTATCCGCGTAGAGCTCTCGCCAGATCCACACAACGTACAAGGAATTTCTCGTACGCATCTTTGAATTCCGCCATAGTCTTCCTGACCGCACCGAAATCTTTCCATTCTTCCTCTGGAATTCCCTTCAGGCCGAGACCCTCAATTTCGCCCAGAATTCCGACACGTACAAGCTGCTCCGAGGTCTGTTTCGTCGATTCGTACCCCCTCACAAAATCATTAATCCTAGCCAATCGGTTGACCAGCCGAAAATCGGACGGCTGGAGTACCGCGTTCCGGAACGGCTCTAGGTCAAAGTCTTCTCTCTCAGAGAACAGCTGAACTGCCCTCGCGTGGTTTGGAAACTCCGTGTTGCACATGTTCGGGGACCCGAGCGTGTCATAGGTGTCTTCAGGGATCCGCTTCGATGCCGGCAAAACGTCCATCGAGTCCAAGGCTGCCACTGCATCTGCGCGACGTATCTTGTGCTGCTTCTGAAGCCACGTTACCCATTTGCTATGATTCTTCTTTTCGTAGAAGGTTGTGTAGACTCTCCTCGTGACGAGCGTTCCGGCCTTTCTGAGATCTGCTTCGAGCTGTTCAACCTCAGCTCGACTAAGGCCTCCCTCTGAAGTGACATCGAGAAAGCCAGCATGCGTGAGCGACTTCAGATTCTTGAAGGCGCAGACGATCTCTGCCTTCTCCGCAATGCTACTTGCTCGTCGCACGCGATCTATTTCCTGCTCCCCAAGGCCCAGACTTGTTGCGAGGCGCATTACCAACTGAACCGCGGAATCCTCGCCGATACGTCGCGCAATGTCAAGGAAGATCCTGGAAGCTTCCAGCTCGCGAAGATGACTCACAAATCGCCCGCCCATGTTGGTCTCGTAAGTTCGCGTCACAGGCTTGCCGGACTTGATTGCCCTGCACTTTCCGTCAAGCGCGTCGATTATCAGCTGCACTTCCTGCGTCACAGTAAATGTGACGGTATTGTTTGTGCCGATCCCCACCGCGTTGAGCTCTCGCGTAACCTGACGCGCGGCTTCGGAGCTACCCGCCACTTTCAGTACAAGATTCGGACGCAGCTTTCCAGGGTTCGGAAGGCCCAGGTACCTGTCGTACCTCGCCAGATGGCGCTGGGCAAGTTTGTACGCTCGCTTCGCGTCTTCAAGGCTAGCCTTCGCGTCGTCAGCGACGTTCGGATTGAGTTGGAAACTGATCATGTAGTCGCGATTGCCGGCGAGAAACGCAAGAGGTCTGAAGACCTCTAGGTTTGGCCACAGTGCGAGGAGCGTCCCAGCCATCGCCATGTCGTGGCCATGCTCCTGCGGATTCTGCCTCCAACTTGGAGTTTTTGCAATCTCTTCCCGAAGTCTCTCGACCAAGGTCGGATCTTCATCGAAAGCTTTCGCGGCCAGCACGGGATTCGTTGATACCTGAGAGAAGCCGAGGTGCCTCAGCGTCTCAAGACCGCGGGCGTAGTCGTTTCCGAACTTGCAGAATCTCCCCTCAACCATTCTCCAGTAGATCGTGTCGTGCGCGACAGCCGCAAACGCCTCAATGAAGGCTGATGGTCTCAGATCTGCTCCAATTTGCTTCTGGACTTTTTCTGCCATGTAGCCAGGCAGGCTGTCTCCGGAGTTCACACTTGACATACCGGCCAGGTGGTTCCTGACGGCGTCGCTTGCGGACTTGGTCCACGAATCCTCCAGAGCCATCGTATTCTCTCTCAGAATTCCGAGGGACTTTGCGACCACCCGAGCTGGTATTCTGGCCACCTTGACATCTTGTCCGACCAAGTTGAGGCCGATCCGAATCAATGCGGTGAAGGCTCTTCTCTCGAGATCTCGATGCTCCTTCAGAAGATCGGGAACATGATTCATGAGCTTCTGGAGGACTCTAGCGAGATCGTTTTTCGGTTGGCGAACGAGCAGATGATCAGCGGCTGCTAGGGTCTGGTCTCGTCGGATTTGCTGGGCTATGTGATGAACGGAAGAACTCACAGACATACGCTTGCTCAATGGTTGTCGGTCATAGTGTCAGGGCAAAGTCTATAATGCATTTTTGGCTCCGGCCGCAGGAGTAGAGGAACCAATGTTCCCACAATGGTTTCGGAGTAGGTTAGTCATTCAGCCTGTTAGTCGTAGTACTCAAGACCGAGATGCGTGATCAGTTCCTCTCCGCGCAAATAACGCAACGTATTCTTCAGTTTCATTAGCTGAATGAAGAGATCGTGTTCCGGGTACAGCCCCGGCGCCGTCATTGGGCTCTTAAAGTAGAAGCTCAGCCACTCCTGGATTCCTTTCATACCACTCCGTTGGGCCAGATCCAAGAAGAGCGCCAAGTCTAGCACGATTGGTGCAGCCAAGATCGAGTCCCGGCACAGGAAGTTGATCTTGAGCTGCATCGGATAGCCGAGCCATCCGAAGATGTCGATATTGTCCCAGCCTTCCTTGTTGTCGCCTCTCGGCGGGTAGTAATCTATCCTCACCTGGTGCCGGATATTCCCGTACAGGTCCGCATACAGATCCGGCTGAAGTATGTACTGAAGGACACCCAGCTTGGACTCTTCCTTCGTCCTGAAACTCTCAGGATCATCCAACACCTCACCATCTCGATTGCCAAGAATATTCGTCGAGTACCAGCCGCGGAGGCCGAGCATTCGCGCCTTGAATCCTGGCGCGATTATTGTCTTCATAAGCGTCTGGCCAGTCTTCAGATCCTTGCCGGCTATGGGCACTCTGTTGCGCTTGGCCATGTCGACCAGGGCGGGTATGTCAACAGAAAGGTTCGGGGCAGCGTTGGCGAACGGAACCCCGGTGACCAGCGAGGCGTAGGCGTACATCATTGACGGAGAGATCTCGGGCGAGTTCTCTTCGAGCGCCTTTTCGAAAGCGGCCATGTTCTCATGTTGCGGCTTGACGACGGTGTGTGCCTCGGTGGAACCGCACCAGATCATCACGAGCCTTGAAGCGCCAGTCCTTGCTTTGAAGTCCCCGATGTCTTCTACTATTTGATTGGCGAGATCTTTCTTGTTGTGGCCAACCTTCACATGTGTCCCGGAGAGACGCTTGACCCATCTCTGATCAAAGGCACCCTTCATTGGCTTGACGGCCCTAAGCGGCGTCTCTAGGCTTTTCAACAACGCTTGGTCAAGAACGGCAGCCTTGGACGCGGCTACGAATGCGTCATCCGGAAAAATGTCCCAAGCACCGAAAACAAGATCGCGAATCTCCGCTAGTGGCACGAAGTCCTTGATTAGGGGAGTCCTCCTCTCCGTGCGCTTTCCAAGCCTGACGGTGGCCATCTGGGTTAAACTACCGAATGGTCTCGCTAGCCCAAGCTTTACAGCTTCGACCCCGGCGACGAGCGTGGTACTGACGGCTCCGAGGCCAACAAGCATGACACCTAGCTTGCCCGTTGGCTCACTGATCTCTACGCCTTTCCTCAACACACAGCACCAGAGACGACCAACCGAACCATTCTGCGATGTAATTCACTTTTGCGGTCTACACGATCCTGAGAACCTTGGTCAACAGGAAATGAGCTCGTCGTAAGTGAAGGCTGTGCTCTTCGAAATGCCGTTCAGCAGGTCAGATGAAGGCCAGCCAGAGTTCGCTTCGACTTCGAGAATTCATTGAAGAGCAGGCAGGCTCTCTGGGTTCTCTCGATTAGAATCTTGGCGCCTTTGGCCTCAAGATATTCCTTCGTTTCTTTCGGGACTTTCATCATGCCTGAATATCCCGTTCCTATGACAATAACCTCAGGCTCAAATTTCTCCAGAGCCTCCTTCACGTCCGAGGGCAGGAGCCTATGTCCCTCCTTTCGCCACCAGCTAGCCTGGACAGCATCTCCCGCTATGATGACGTCGTTCCTATACGTGATCCCACCGATCACGATCCGCCCGAAATCGTAGGACTCGATCAACCTGCTCCACCTGCATGCGTCTGAACTTACAATCTGCCTGATTTCGTTATGCTTTGGATTGATTACGCAACCAATGGCTCAACAGTGGCTTTCCTGCGCCTGCGTCTAACGGAATTAACAATGGCTAAGAATTCGGCTTCGCTGATCAGTGCGATGCCGTCATCGCAGTAGCGCCCTGTTCTTCGTTCGATCTCGCGATCTATCTCCTCACGTTCTTCGTGGCTCGTCTCAATGCCTAACCTGCGCAACCACTCTCTAACCTTGATACTCATGCGCACAATCCGTCTCCGATTTCGAGAGATATCATTCCTTCTTGCCCAGCTGTTGTGAATCCAATCCCCTGAAGAAGGAAGCGGATGTGATAGAAAGATCGCCAGCAACGTGATGGGAACAGTTCAATTGCCAACACGGTCACCATCAGGTTCAGCCTCGACGCTTAAAACGCCTTACCCCTAAAGCCCACGCATGCGCATGACCTGTAGCGCGGCAAAAACCCCTCGTGCTCCCTAGGGAGCTACTTGCACACGTTGTTTGCCTCCGGAGGGGTAATATCCAACCTCACTACCTTGCCCTCAGGCACCAATCATGAAGGACACGGATGATCTTACCCGCAGGTTGCTGAGGTTGCTTGGGATCATTCGGACTCCAGTTACGAAGGATTCAGGTCGCAGCAGACGGGGGAGTGATGAAGAGCTAATCGTGACCGAGGGCAGAGAAGCCGAAGACAAAACTGGACGACCTACAGAACGGGAGTATGAGCTCTTGGCAATGTACGGGTTCTCAGCCAAGTACCCTGACAATGCGCGTCTTGAACTCAACCCTAAGACGAGGAGGGAAAAGGGCGATATCGTCTTCCATCTCGAAGAGGGCTTCAAGGTGTTCCTGTCATGGGGGAGTCTGGAAGACGCGAGAAAGCGATATGCCACCGCAGCTGCTCAGGCATCTGGCAGCATTGAGCGCTCAGTGAAGAGCACACGCGCGAAACTGGACGGAACCCCCGAGACCAAGAGCTTCAAGATTCAGGGGCATGATGCTGCCTATACCCACGCACGAATGTTCGTCGAGCGAGGAGGCTTCCCGTTCGGATCACGCCGGGTAATTCAAGACTCGCACTCCCTGCACCTGCAGTGCGATGACTCGGGAAGGTACTACGTTGTGTACGCTTTCGCGCGGCCTGAGACATCCGAACAGGTAGGAAAGATCTTCGAACCGATAATGCTCTCACTGAAATGCCACGCACCCTAGGCTTGGCGTTTTTCGGCTTCTCGGACAATGCTCCAGATCTCCTTGTCGATATCCGCTGGCAACGGAGAAGGTTGGTGGAAGGCGAGCACCTTTTTGGCTACCTCATGAGCCCTGACTTCAGCGCTCTTTTCTCCTCTCTCGTGCCACTGAGTCCAAGTCGTCCTGTCCGAGAGCTGCGGCATCCATAATTCTTCCCTGAAATGCTTCAGTGAATGTTTTGTACCCAAGAAACTGCCGCCTGGTCCTATGCTCCTGATGAGATCCGTCGCAATCTTCTCGCCGTCGACCCCGACCCCCGCCAGAATCCTCTTCGTGATCCCAACAATCTCGTCGTCCAAGACGAACTGCTCGAAGCTCATCGTATTCAGAAAATCCACCATAGCCATACCAGCTATGATATTCAGCCCCGCCAACGCAGGAATCAAACACGTAAGCATCTTCTCATATCCGCTCTGCGCATCAACGATCTTCGAGTCGGTAACGATCCCGCCGCCACGGGTTGGGAGACCATAG